>Ga0137403_10002669_pt1 | contig 21706 bp, 16 predicted proteins | sample CZOMad2_1_16fung_FD_122057 | JGI IMG/M metagenome (GOLD analysis project Ga0137403, IMG submission 122057) | Vadose zone soil fungal communities from Angelo Coast Range Reserve, California, USA - CZOMad2_1_16fungal (Hybrid Assembly) | ecosystem: Environmental > Terrestrial > Soil > Vadose zone...
TCTTTGCGCGTTCTCGGCGAAATCATAATTTGCAAGTCGCTTCGTCGTAGCCGATTGTCCTTGTCTCCCGCGGTGACCTGGTCTAATCACGTACTTTTGACCGGTCGGCGGGGACCTAACTCCTATGCAGTAAGGCGTTCGCGCTTCGTATGCTGCCATTGAGGAGGCGCATGCGGCGTTGTCGCATTCCACTTACCCAAAACTCTTGTTCGTTGGAGACCCCGGCGCATTAGTCTCGCCGGCATTCGCCGTAAGCTTTGCGAAGAATCTCAAGAACTGCAGAGTCATATACCTTGGGCCGGGTGCTCATTACCTGCAGGAGGATCATTCGGAAGCCATCGGCGCCCGCGCTTCAGCTTTGGTTAACCGCCTAAGAAATGCCGATCGAGCAAGGGCCGCAATCCTGCCGCTATAGCAAGTGTCGTCTCCTATGCGCGTCGCACCGATGGAAACTTCAATTCTGGGACTAAGCCTCAAGGAACTCTTGCGACTAGACAACATGTGGGATGGCCAGGATTTGAACCTGGGACCCCAACGGATTCCAAGACCGTTGTAGCTCCCGACTGTTTCGCGTGAACTAATTCAGGACAAATAAGTTATGCGAGCGCCGCAAGTTAGAGGCTTCTCCGACCTGTGCATCTACTGTTGTGCCGAGTACCCAATGTAGCTGCAGCCGAGTGGGAGTTAGACAGAAGTTGTTTGAGTCCAAAACGGAGTCCATTTGTGACTCCAGTCTATGCATCCTGCAAAGGTTGATCCGTCTTTCATCGTGACACGGGATGACAACTATGAGCAAAGGACGAGGAGCTATCGTGCGCTCCACTGCTCGTATTTGGACCATTCGGTTTTTACCCAAAGGGTGGACATCGCCACGAATTTGTCTTTGCGACTCTTCGGCACCCGAGTCTGGCCCCGGGTGGCGCACGTTTACTTCGGTGCGTCGGGTGTCGCCGGGCATGGTAGATCGGATAGAAGTGCGAGTCTCATCGCCGCACGGATTCGGGAGCTTGGTGTCGGTCGCATCCTCTATCACTGCGGCGGTGGCCGCCCTAGACGTGATGCTTCACATTTGAATTTTGCGTTTGCGTTCTTCTTGTTCTTGGCAGAATCTTGCGCCCAGCGGCTTTACTGCGCGTTGGCGAGTCTCAGGCTTTTTGGGAGGCCCAGAAACGGTCTTAACGCAACAGTCCTTCCGTTCTTTCCATGTCGAAAGAACCTCCTCATCTGTTAGGCAGTTAGTTGATCCGCTCGGATACCAAGTAGTGTCCGCCAGTTAAAACTCAGGGCTCTTCGAAGAGCTGAGAGCTAGTCCGTCGCTGACGTTCTTTGTGATCAGTTTGGCGACAGCTGGATGTTTTGATGATTTGTGCCTTGGAACGTCTAGCTAGAGAACAAGCCACCTCGCGAGGATTCATCGACCGTCTCGAAGACGCTGGCAAAGTTCGTGGCAGGTAGCAACTTGTTGAAATCATCGATGGTTAAGACAGAGTTGGCAGGTATTGATGACTTTACCGCTGCTTGAGCGCGCAAAGGAGCAGAGCGCAACTTTTCTGCTCACCACCAAGAGAACCAAAGATTCCGCCGGAGCGCCTCATTGTGCGACCACCATAGACATCGGCGAACCGAGAATTCCGCAGCGCACTCTGCAGGCGGGCGAGCAGTACAGATTTCACTTTGACATGACCAAGTGCATAGGCTGCAAGTGCTGCGTGGTGGCATGCAACGAGCAGAACGGAAACCCGGCGGAGATTAATTGGCGGCGCGTGGGTGAGATCGAAGGCGGGTGGTATCCGAACACGCAGCGGTTGCATTTATCCATGGGATGCAATCACTGTCTTGAACCAACCTGCATGACTGGTTGTCCTGTGGATGCGTATTCGAAGGACGCGATAACCGGAGTAGTAATTCACAGTGCCGAAACTTGCATCGGATGTCAGTACTGCACATGGAATTGTTCCTACGGAGTTCCCCAATACAATCCGGAACGCGGCGTCGTCGGGAAATGCGACATGTGCCACAACCGGCTGGCGGAGGGCCGCGAGCCTGCGTGTGTGGGCGCGTGTCCTGAAGGCGCAATTCAGATCGAGATCGTGAACATTGCCGAGTGGAAACGCGATTATTCAGCGAGCGCGAACGCTCCAGGCCTTCCTTCGGCGGACGATAGTCTCTCCACAACGCGCATTACGCTTCCGAAAAATCTACCTCCCGATACGCGAAAAGTAGACCTCAACCGTGTCAAACCCGAGCATCCGCACTGGCCGTTGGTGATGATGACGGTGCTCACACAGCTTTCCGTCGGCGCGTTTGCGACGATTTGGCTGTTGCAAATGTTGGGGCAGCAGGCGCGGTTGAACATCGCTGCTCTTGTGTCATTGATGGTGGGCTGCCTCGCGCTGGGCGCGTCCACGATGCATTTGGGGCGGCCGATTCACGCCTATCGTGCGCTGAAAATGTGGAAACGATCCTGGCTCAGCAGGGAAGTATTGTTGTTCGGATGTTTTTCGCAAATCTCATTTCTTTACGCCGGGCTGCTGTGGCTGAACTATCCCGGAAGCAAAGTGGTAGGCCTGCTGACGTCCCTCGCGGGAATCGCCGGCGTAACCGCGAGCGCCTGCATCTACCTCGTGCGGCCGCGGCCGGCGTGGAACAGCAAGCACACCCTGGGCGAGTTTTATCTGACGGGAGCACTGCTGGGGCCCTTGCTCGCGGCGAATATGGGACTCGGAGCGCGCCGCTGGCTGACCATGACGATCGTCGCGGCAGCCGGAGCGCAGTTGCTGAATCTCGCGCTGAAATTTCTCTGGCTGGTGAGTTCGGACACATTTGAGTTGAAAGCAACGGCGCGGCTGCTATCGATGAAGTTGCGTTCGCTGATGATGGTGCGGAGCGCTCTCCTCGTCCTGGGCGGCATCGTCCTTCCGCTGCATTCCGCAAGTCCGATGGCGATGGTCGCGGCGCTCGGCCTGGCGTTCAGCGGCGAAATCACCGGACGCTATCTCTTTTTCGTGAGCGTCGTCCCCAAAAACATGGCCGCGTCCTATCTGACCGCCGGAAAGTCGGCGGCATGACGCTCAAAAGAGAGCTCGGCCTGGACATCCTGGCGGAAAAGTATGCTTACGCTTCCGATCCGGTGATGGGATTTACGTCCGCGCAAAAAATTCCGGAGCGGTGGGTGGCAACGACTTGTGGCTACTGCTCGGTGGGCTGCGGAATTTTGGTAGGAGTGAAGGAAGGCAAGGCAGTCAGCGTGCGGGGAAATCCCGATCACCCGGTGAACCACGGAATGCTTTGTCCCAAGGGACTTTCCGAGCACCAGACGATCGACGCGGAAACGCGCGCGAAGTATCCGTTGCTGAAGAAAAACGGAAAGCACGTTCGCGTGGGATGGGACGAAGCGCTCGAAACGTTGGTCGAAAAATTCCGAGGCGTGCAGGAGAAGTATGGTCCGGAATCGCTCGGCGTTCTGAGCACGGGCCAGCTAGTTACGGAAGAATTTTACGCGCTTGGGAAACTCGTGCAACTTGGATTCGGAACAAAAAATTACGATGGTAATACAACACTGTGCATGGCAAGCGCGGTGTCCGGTTACAAGCGATCTTTCGGGAGTGATGGGCCACCGGGAGCGTACGAAGATCTCGAAGTTGCGGATGTAATTCTTCTACTGGGCGCGAACGTCGCAGACAATCATCCTATTCTTTGCCAGCGATTGGAAGCCAACAGAAACAAAATCCTGATTGTGGCCGATCCGCGGGTAACCAAGACCGCGATGATGGCCGACGTGTATCTACCGCTTAGGCCAAGATCAGACATCGCGCTTGTCAACGGGCTGATCTACTTGCTCATCGAGAACGATCTTGTGGACCATGGCTATATTGCGCGGCACACAACGGGATTCGAAGTTCTCCAAGAATCCGTTCGCAAGTACACCCCCGAGCACGTCTCGCAAATCACCGGCCTATCGAAAGAATTGTTGATCAAAACCGCGATGCTCTACGGGCATTCCGAGGCGCCGTTCCTCGGCTGGACGATGGGAGTGAACCACAGCACGAAAGGCACGGAGACTGTCAACGCGATCAACAATCTTGCGCTCGTGACCGGCAATGTGGGCCGGCCGGGAGCCTCGCCGTTTTCGATCACCGGACAGTGCAACGCGATGGGAACGCGTGAAGCGGGATTTGCTTCGAGTTTGCCGGGCTATCGCAAATTCGAAAGCGCTGCAGATCGCAAAGAATTGGCAACCCTTTGGGGAATTTCGCCGGATCGTCTTCCTGCTTCGCGCGGTTTGGCTTATCCGGACATCGTAGAGGCGGCACTTGCAAAAAAGATTCGTGCGTTGTGGGTGATCGCCACGAATCCCGTGGTTTCGTTTCCGAATCTAGGCGTGCTGCAGCAGAGTCTGGAGACGCTCGACTTTTTTGTGGTGCAGGACGGTTTTTATCCGACGCCGACGTCGGAGCTCGCCGATCTTGTTTTGCCTGCCGCGATCTGGGGAGAAAAAGAAGGAACCTACACAAATTCTGAGCGGCGGGTGAGCAAAGTGAACGCGGCCGTGCACCCGGCGGGAGAAGCGCGCTCGGACTTCGATATTTTTCTTGCCGTCGCGGAAAAGCTGGGCTGCCGCGAAGAACTTTTTCCCGGTTGGCGCGAGCCGAAGGATGCTTTCGAAGAGTGGAAGAAAATCTCCGCCGGCCGTCTCTGCGATTACTCGGGCTTGGACTACGCGCTCATCGAGCGCGAAGGAGGCGTCCAGTGGCCATTTCCCACAGGGACCACCGAGGTAACCACTAGCAGACTTTACGCCGACGGAAAATTTCAGACGGAAGACGGCAAAGCCCGATTGCTTCCTGTCGAATGGGAACCTTTTCCAGAGCAGCCAACGCGAGATTATCCATTTGTTCTTAACACCGGCCGCACAGTCGAGCATTGGCACACACGCACCAAAACCTCGCAGGTTCCGATTCTGGAACATCTCGCGCCGAATGCCTGGCTGGAGATGAACCCACGCGACGCGGAAACACTAAAGCTGCAACCGCACATGCGTGTAGATATTGTTTCGAAGCGAGGCAGAACCAGCGGCGTGGAACTTCGCATAACAGAAATTATCGCGCCGGGCCAAGTGTTCATGCCGTTTCACTTCGCGGAAACCAACGTGAACGAGGTGACGCAAAGCGCCTTCGACCCGATTTCGCGCGAGCCCAACTACAAACAGTGCGCGGTGCGTGTCGAGAAGACGCCGCAAAGCGTCAGCTCGGCAACAGGCGGAAAGTTCTTAAGGCGGAAACATGTTTCTGCTCAGGAGAGATGCCGATGAAAAGGCTGGTTGTCGTTGGAAACGGCATGGCAGGCGTCGGCTGCGTGGAGCAGATCCTGAAGCACGCTGCGAAATTTGAAATCACCATCTTCGGCGAAGAAACGCACGTCAACTACAACCGCATCCTTCTCTCATCGGTGCTTGCTGGAGAGAAGGCCGCTGACGATATCGTTTTGAATTCGCTTGAGTGGTATCGGCAAAACGATATTCAACTGCGACTCGGAGTTCGGATTTCGGGCATTGATGTCAACGCAAAGACTGTGACGGGGGATGACGGCTCGGTTACGCCGTTCGACAAGCTTTTGTTGGCCACTGGAAGCAATCCGCTGATTCCGCCGATGGAGGGCGTGAAGAAAGAAGGCGTTTATGTTTTCCGCAATTTGGACGACACACGCGCGCTGCTGGATCGGGCAACAAAGGGTGTGAAAGCAGTCGTCATCGGCGGCGGCTTGCTGGGCCTCGAAGCTGCGCGTGGTTTGCAGGTGCAAGGGTGCGAAGTGACGGTCGTTCACCTGATGGACACGCTGATGGAACGGCAGGTCGATTTTGCCGGTGGTGGTTATCTCAAAACGAAGATGGAATGTCTCGGCGTCAAGGTGCTTTTGGAGCGTAACACTGCAGCGATCCTAGGAAAGGAAAAAGTTGAAGGCGTCGCGTTCAAGGACGGCAGCAGCATCGGCGCGGAAATGGTTGTGATCGCAGCTGGAATTCGTCCGAACGCGGACCTAGCACGCAAAGCTGGCCTGCAGGTGAATCGCGCCGTCGTCGTCAACGACTTCATGGAGACCTCCCATCCGGACGTCTTCGCAGTCGGAGAATGCGTCGAGCACAAAGGCATCTGCTATGGGCTGGTAGCGCCGCTTCTCGAACAGGGCAAGGTGCTGGCCGCAACGATCACGGGAAACAAAGGGCCTCGTTATGAAGGCTCGGTTAGCGCGGCAAAGCTCAAGATCATGGGCGTGGATGTTTTTTCCGCTGGCGATTTTTCAGAGAAAGCGCCAGGAACCGATGTGGTGCGATACGAAGATGCTGCGTTGGGGGTTTATAAAAAACTGACGTTGCGTGATGGCAAGCTCGCCGGCGCAATTCTTGTCGGCGACACGTCAGACAGCCACAGATACATGGACTGGTTGCGCACGCAAACGGACTTGACGGCGCAGCGTCGTCAGTTGCTCTTCCCCACTCCGACCGAAGATGCTGGGCTCGACGTTGCCGAAATGCCCGACAACAAAGTGGTCTGTGGATGCATGGGCGTGACCAAGGGCACCCTCATCGAAGCCATCCGCCAAAAAGGGGTCAACACCCTCGCGCAGTTGAAGGAATGTACTCGCGCCTCGACCGGCTGTGGCAGCTGTACAGAACATTGCCAGCAATTACTCAAAGCTGTGGTGCCGGAATTTCGGGAAGAGTCGGAGAAAATTCTGTGCAAGTGCATTCCGTTCGCCGAGGACAAGTTGCGCGATATCGTGCGCAGCCAGCGGTTCCGTTCCGTGCAGGAAGTTCTCGATATTTACGGCAACAGCCACGGCTGCGAAGTCTGCAAGCCTGCGCTGAGCTATATGATGGACATGTTGTGGTGCGGTGATCACGACGAAGACCGCTCGGCGCGCTTCATCAACGATCGCGTGCACGCCAACATTCAGAAAGACGGAACGTTTTCTGTCGTACCGCGCATGCGGGGCGGTGTGACCTCGGCGAAAGAGCTTCGGCGCATCGCGGACGTCGCGGAAAAATACAACGTGCCCATGGTGAAGGTCACCGGAAGCCAGCGCATCGATCTCCTCGGTGTCCAGAAATCTGACCTGCCAAAAATTTGGGCCGATCTCGGCATGCCGTCGGGCCAGGCGTACACAAAGGGTGTGCGCATGGTGAAGACCTGTGTCGGTACGGACTTCTGCCGCTTCGGAGTGCAGGATTCCACGCGCGCTGGGATTGAACTCGAGCGGCGCCTCGAGCATCTCTACACGCCACACAAAGTAAAAATGGGTGCGGTGGGCTGTCCGCGAAATTGCGCGGAAGCGACGGTGAAAGACATCGGTCTCGTTGGCCAGGACGGCACGTGGCAGGTCGTGGTCGGAGGCGCGGCCGGGAAGAAAGTTCGCAAAGCTGACCTGCTGATCACCGTTGAATCCATGGAAGAGGCGCTCCAGGCCGCGACACTTTTCTTTCAGTACTACCGCGAAAACGCCAACTATCTCGAACGAACTTACGATTTCGTGGAGCGTGTCACGATCGAAAAAGTGCGACGGGACACCGTGTACGCACCGCTGGGTGTGCAACAAGGCTTGCGCGAGCGGCTTCGCAAATCGAAACGCCTAGCACGCGACGCGTGGCTTGAGGGCGACGAACCAAGGCATTCCACACAATTCGTGCAGATCGAACCCTTGGAAAAGGTGTACCAATGAGCGAAACAAAAATTTGGGTAAGCCTCACTGCTATCGAAAACATTCCCGTGCGTGAAGGTCGATCCGTCCAAGTGGGTGGACGTAAGCTTGCGATTTTTAATTTAGGTAACCGTTTTCTTGCCGTCGAAAATCGCTGCCCACATCGCGGCGGTCCGCTTGCCGACGGAATCGTCTCCGGTAGCACGGTAGTTTGCCCCTTGCACGCCTGGAAAATCGACCTGGTCACGGGTAGCGTCACGAACCAAGCGGAAAATCTGGAATGCGTCAAGACTTTCCCGATCCGCGTGCAGGACGGGGTGGTTCTCGTCGAGTTGAGTGTCGGTAATTCCGATACAGAGAGTTCGCAGCCCGCTTGTTTTGTTTCGATCTCGCACGATTCATCCTTCAATCATTCAGTTTTAGGGAAGGCATAGAAATGAACACAAAAAATTTCTTGAAATCCGGCCACTTTCCGACCTTGATTGCCGCGTTCCTCTATTTTGACGTGAGCTTCATGGTCTGGGTTCTGCTTGGCCCGCTGGCTCCTTTTCTTGGCGAACAGCTCCATCTCACGGCTACGCAAAAGGGATTACTCACGGCCATTCCTCTGCTCGGCGGCTCACTCTTTCGTCCTGTGCTCGGGGTCCTCGGCGATCGTCTTGGGGGCCGGCGAACCGGTTTGCTCGGTCTTTTGTTGACACTTGTTCCGCTCTTTCTTGGATGGCGTTTCGCCCATACACCGGGTCAGTTTTATTTCCTCGGTCTTCTGCTTGGGATCGGCGGCGCAAGTTTTGCCGTTGCTCTTCCTCTCGCGGGCCGTTGGTATCCTCCTGAATATCAGGGGCTGGTCATGGGCATTGCCGGGGCTGGCAATTCCGGCACTTTGATCGCGACGCTCTTCGCTCCTCGCCTTGCGCAAAAATTTGGTTATCACAACACTTTTGCGCTTGCCATGCTCCCGGTGTTGCTGATTATTCTCCTCTTCGCACTGCTTGCAAAAGACAGCCCCAGACAGGGAAGGTCACCGGCGTGGCGCGATTTCGCTTCTGTCTTGCGCGAAACCGACACCGCTTGGTTCTGCTTTTTCTATTGTTTCACGTTCGGCGGTTTCGTCGGACTTGCCAGCTTCCTCACCGTTTTCTTTCACGACCAGTACGGTCTCGCAAAAGTTCGCGCCGGCGACTTCACAACAATCGTGGTCTTGGCCGGAAGTTTCCTGCGTCCAGTAGGGGGCTTCCTCGCCGATAAAATCGGTGGCTATCGTCTTCTCTTAGGACTTCTCACCGCTTTGTCTATCTGCCTCTTTGCCGTCGGCACGCTGCCTCCTTTGACCCTTGAAGTGGCCCTTCTGTTCCTCACAATGGGTATGCTCGGCATGGGCAATGGCGCAGTATTTCAGCTTGTTCCTCAGCGCTTCCCAGAGCGTATTGGCATTCTTACTGGTCTGGTCGGCGCAGCCGGCGGATTTGGCGGATTCCTTCTCCCGTCGCTTCTCGGGGCAATCAAAGATCGTACTGGCCAATACTCGTGGGGTGTCTACCTGATCGCGGCGGCGTTTCTGGTTTCTGCCTGTGCGCTCCTCTACGTCGGAAGTCAGTGGCACACCAAGTGGCACGAAGCCAGTGTCGATCGCGCCGGCATTTTTTCTTATCGGAAAGTTTTTCGAACTCCTGCTCAAGAAATTGCCGAATAAAGGAAAGAATATGAGTTATTCCCATCGATCAATTCTTGGAATTTCATTGCTTGTGGTCGTAATGCCCACTCTTGCCCAGCAACATGGGCTCGCGGGGCAATGGACGATTCCGAACGAGAACGACGAGGCGGTGCGCGTAGCGGTTTCTACTGATTCGAACAAGGCTGCAGCTTCCCCATCAGGTGCACAACCTCTGCCGCATTCCGCCCAGCCGCACAAATTTGGACCACTCACGGTTTTAGTGGACTGGCGATTTCGAACGGAAGCATGGGATTGGTTTCAACCCGTAACGGGACAGAACGCGTACGCGTTCGAACACTCGCTCGTGCGAATCGGTCTCGGCCAAAAGAGCGAAAACCTGGAATGGTTTTTAGAGGGAGCGCAAGATGCCATCCTCGACCTGCCAACGGGCGCGGTTCTCGCTGGAAATCCAGGCCAACTCGGTTTAGGTGGTACCTACTTTGCCGCGAACGGCAAAGGACAGAACAACGCCAACGGATTTGTGCGACAAGCTTATGTCGGGTTCAAACTTCCCGCGGGTGGGAAGTTGCGGCTCGGCCGTTTCACGTTTCTGGATGGCGCAGAACTCACGCGCGCGGACAAGAGTCTTAGCACGCTAGTTAACACTCGCATCGCGCAGCGCTTGATCGGAGACTTCGGATTTTCCGCGGTGGGCCGCAGCTTTGACGGCGCGCAACTTTCTTTCAATGCTGGCAAGAATAACATCACGTTTCTCGGTGCACGCGCCACTCGCGGCGTCTACCAGATTGATGCCATGGGTGAACTCAATGTGGATCTTTCCTACGGAGCTTTCGCCGTGCCGGTTTCGACAAACAAATCCGCCGGGGAATTCCGCATCTTCAGCTTGGGATATATAGACGAACGAGGATCTGTCCTCAAGACAGATAACCGTCCACTCGCCGCACGCTCTGCCGACAAATATCACATTCGCATCGGAACTTACGGCGCCGACTACGTTCACGTTTTCAAGACGCAAAATCGTGGTCAGTTCGACTTCCTCTTGTGGGGAGCCGTGCAAAACGGCAGTTGGGGCGTACAGACCCATCGTGCAGGAGCTTTCGTCGGAGAATTCGGCTGGCAGCCTGTCGTGCACTTTCTAAATCCCTGGTTTCGCGCGGGCTATTCCTATGGCAGCGGCGATTCCAATACCCGCGATGGACGGCATGCGACGTTCTTTCAGGTGTTACCCACTCCCCGTCCCTATGCCCGTTTCCCGTTCTACAATATGATGAACAACGAGGATTTTTACGGAACCTCGATATTCCGTCTGCCTCATTCCTTGGTGGTGCGCAGCGAGCTGCACGCGTTGCGCTTAGCTAGTTCGCAAGACCTCTGGTATGGCGGCGGAGGCGCTTTCCAGCCACGAACGTTCGGCTATACCGGTCGGGCGAGTGGCGGCAACAGCAGTCTGGCAAATGTTTGGGACGTCAGCGTAGACGTGCCATTGCGTTACGGGTTTAACGTCACCACGTACTATGCGCATGCCTGGGGAAAGAGCGTTGTGGCGAGTATCTATCCGGCAGGTACGAATGCGCAGTTTGGATACGTCGAAACGAACTTTCATTTTTAGTTTCCTTTAGGAAGGATTCCATGACCGGCGCAGGTTTCGATGGCTTGCGAGTGCTGGCTCTGGAGAGCCGTCACGCCAAGGAAATATCGAAATTGATCGCCTCCTATGGAGGCCAGCCCACGGTCGCGCCTGCCATGCGGGAAGTGTCGCTCGAATCTCATGAAGCGCTCGAGTTCGCCGCGGGATTGCTCGCCGGAAAATTCGACATGGTCATTTTTCTGACGGGTGCCGGGACCCGTGCCCTGGTCGCCGCTGTGGAAGACACCTATCCCCGCGAACAACTCTCAGCTGCGCTGAAGCGGGTCCAAGTGGTCGCGCGGGGTCCGAAGCCAGTTTCTGCATTGCGTGAATTGGGTGTCAAGCCATCGCTGGTAGCACCCGAACCGAATACCTGGCGCGAGCTTTTGCGTGTGCTCGATGATGCTGGTGCATCACAGCCCGTTAAAGGACTGCAAATCGCCGTCCAGGAATATGGCGTGCCTTCCAAGGAGTTACTGGCCGGCTTGCGCGAGCGCGGCGCGTGCGTTACCACTGTTCCCGTTTATCAGTGGTCTCTGCCGGAAGATATTGCTCCATTGCAGGCAGCTACGCGGTCTATCACAAGCGGCGAAGTGGACGTACTTCTTCTCACGTCCGCCATACAGATCACGCACCTTTTGCAAATTGCCGCGGACATGAGACTCGAAGACGCTGTGCTCAAAAGCCTGGAACGCGTCGTGGTTGCCTCCATCGGTCCTTCGACTTCCGAGCGCTTGCGCTCTCTCGGCTTGCAGGCCGATCTCGAAGCGTCACATCCTCGCATGGGTTTTCTGGTCAAGGAAGCTGCGGAACGTTCAAAGGAAATTCTTCACCAAAAACAGCGGGATCCTACTCTTAATTTTCTACATGAACTGGGCAGCAGGATGGCATCGGCAAGTCCGCTGCGCGAAGTGCTCGATCGTGTCATCGAATTCGCTTCTGCCGTTGCAAAGTGCGACTCCTGTTTCGTTTTTGTGCTGGAGGACGACGAGCTGGTTCTGCGCGCTTCAAAAAACCCTCATCCTGACGAGGTGGATCGCCTGACTCTGCGACTAGGGGAGGGCATCACAGGCTGGGTCGCGCAACACCGCCAACCTGTCGCAGTTGCGCGTAATGCGTTCCAGGATCCTCGCTTTCAATTCTTTAACGAGCTACCCGAAGACCGCTACGAATCCTTTTTATCCGTGCCCGTTCTTTGCCGAGGCAGGCTTGTTGGCGTCATCAATCTTCAAAACCGGGGACCGCACTCCTATAGCAAACTGGAGATTCGTTTGATTTCGACCATAGGTTTGCTTGCTGGAGCAGAAATAGAAATGGCTCGTCTTGAAGAGAAAAGCTCACAACTTTCCGAAGAACTCGAAACCCGCAAAGTCGTTGAACGTGCCAAAGGAATCCTGCAGCGCCAAGCGGGCCTCAGCGAAGAGGAGGCTTACCTCAGCTTGCGGAGGCAGAGCCGCCAGCAACGCAAATCCATGAAGGAAGTGGCCGAAATTATTGTCAGCGAAGAGTTGGAACGTAGTCAGAAACGCCGCCAGGCGTAATCTTCGTTGTAATCCAAAATTCTTGAGCAAATCATTTAAGTTCTGGTTACTTCGCAGACTGAATTGTCTCTGCCGACTCTTCCCACGGTTCGAGACGGTTCTCGACCAGCGCGAAGTCAAATGTGAATGCTGGTGAAGGAGTCGAATCTTTAGAACCTGCAACGCTGCTCGCCTGTCCAATATATTTTGCCGCTACTGATCCGACAATCAGCAACACAGGTGCTGGGTAATGCGGCGCCTCAGCCAAGTTCGCTAACGTCGTTGCATGCACTCTTTGCTCGCGAGTTGTCGCGTGCGAAACAATGAGGCACGGCGTCTCGGGCCTAAGTCCGTCGGCGCACAGTTTTGCTGCCAATTCTTGGTAGTCGGCTCCAGGCATGTAAATCAACGCTGTCGTGTCTTCGGAAACTGCGCCTTGCCGGTCAAGCAAATGCTTTCCTGCACACTGATGGTTGCTCAAAAACAACACCTTGGATGCAAGCCGCCGGTCGGTCAGCGGGATTCCCGCTCGCGCTGCCGCTCCAAATGCCGCGCTAATTCCGGGTACAATTTCGCACTCGATTCCAGCCTCGCGCAACGCATCCAGTTCTTCCCCGGCGCGCCCAAAAATCAGCGGGTCTCCCGATTTCAGCCGCACCACGCTCCATCCTTCTTTTGCGGCATTGATCATCAGAGAATGGATTTGCTGTTGTAAAATGCTCGCGTGGCCGCACCGCTTGCCAACGCTTTCCACATGTGTTTCAGAAGGGATCAGAGCCAGGATTTCCGGAGAGACTAGATCATCGTGAAAGACGACATCTGCCGTTTGCAGGAGACGCAACGCCTCAATCGTCAACAGGGCCGGATCGCCTGGTCCTGCACCTACCAGATACACTTTGCCAGTCTTGTTCATCTGTCGCACCGCTTGGTCGGACAGAAGTCCCGGCCATTCTGAAAAACACACGGGGCCTGTAGCTTCTTCTCCAAAATGCTAGCACTCGGAAGGGCGTGTCTCTTCGTGAAAGAAGTTATGCATTGGATTGAAACTCTTGATGAGGATCGGAGCTAGCGCTGTGGCGATTACGCGGGTGTTTCAGAGTGTCACTGGCTAGTTTATTTCTTGCGGCGTTTCTGGAATTTGCGGAACGACTCTTTACTTGCTAATTCGTGCAGCTGTTTTTTTTGATCCGTAGCCTGCGTTGAGCCATTGAGAATTCTCTTTCGCACCTTCCCAAGTTCTGCGACCCAATCTGCATACTCCGGGCCAAATTGTGATTCGAGTTCCTTCCTCAGGCGTTGTGCAAGCGCTGGGCTTTCGCCTCCAGTTGAAATAGCGACTTGCAAAGACCCGCGCCTCACCACTGCTGGATAGTAGAAGTCGCACAATTCCGGCACATCCACGACGTTGCAGAGCACTCCTAGCCGCTTTGCCAATCGGAGAATTCTCTTATGCAGTTTGCTTGATGAGGTGGCAGCTACAACCAAGAAGCAGTTGGCCAAATCCGCGTCATGAAATTCCCTCTTCCGCCAGCGAATCTGTCCGTTGCGCGTCCACCCCTGGATCTTGGCGGTCGCGCGGGGCGCCACTACTTGCACACCGGCTTCTGCATCGAGCAGGCTGGCGATTTTCGATTCGGCAATTTCGCCAGCCCCGACAACGAGGCATTTTCGTCCTTTCAGTTTGAGGAAGAGCGGAAATAGTCTTTCCATCTACTTATTACCCTCAGTACTCGCTCGCTCCATGTTCGCGCCGCCATAAAATCGTAATACGAATGGTGGTGAACGGCGGCAAAATGCGAACGAAAGGTGAACAAAGAAGGAGAAAGTGATTCGTCAGGTTTAGTCGTAACTTGCTGATTTCCTTCGATTCGGGCCAACTCCAGAAAGTTCTGATGAGGTTGGTGGTTCGGCTGTTAACCGAAGGGGTTGCTAGTTCGAATCTAGCCCGGGGAGCCAAATCCTTCGTATTCAATGAGTTGAATTTTTTGTGAATCAGGAAATTAAGTCGATGAACATTCGGGTGCGTGCCGAATGGTTGGAGTCAAAGCGGATCCCGTCCGCGCCAGGTCTTCTTCTTCGAATGATCTAAAAGGCCTCTCGTCTCCTCGCTCTTCTTGCGTGTAAATGCATGCAAGAACGAGTGCTCCCATGGATTCACGAGCTCTATTGACGTCAGTGCGTGCGCTATTCTTCGTCGTTGAGACACATTGTAGGGCTTCTGACCGCTCCATGGAGTTAAAGAGGCAAGGGCAGTTTGAAAATCTCACAGGGTTCGCAGAGCCAAAAAGGGAACACTTCTGACGAGCTTTGAAATTGCAATCTGGACTTGACACCTGCAGGCGCCGGGCATATGGTCGGCGCGGAGAAACGTCGAACGCCGTTGACGTAATTCCCGCCAGCACGTTTTCGTTCTCTCGAATTCGCTAGCAACCTGGCTTTGGCGTAACGACGGATATTTCGCCCCCATTCGCCGATCCGGGAATCACAGAAAAGGAGAGAGTCCATGCCCAATTTTTCAGGCTCCTTCTCGGGAACCATCCGGACACAAACCATCATCTCGGTCCCGGACCAACCTGACCATTCTCTCAGCGTCGCCGAAGTCGCTGGCACGCAGAAATCCACGGACCCCAAGTGGAACAACTCCACAATCAACTACTGGGCAACCACTGACGCCCTCGGCGCGCAAGGCGTCCAGCGAGGCTATTTCGTGAACACCCACGGGTCGGCGGGCCTCGACCGAGGGACTTTCGAAGGAAAAGTTTCAGTCGTCGGCGGACAACCCGTCGTCGAAGGCAACTGGCAATACACTGGCGGCGAAGGCAGTTTCGCAGGTATCACCGGCGGCGGCACATTCAAGACGAAGCTCACCTCGGTCACGACTCTCGAAGCTACCTGGGAGGGCGCCTACGAGCTAGCCGGAGCTAAGGCCCAGGCTGTTTGATTTCGAGCTTTCACCGCTAAACCAGCTAAACACGCGAGGCCAGAGCATCAAGCCGGGTCTAGCGGTATGGATTTCCAGTGCTACCTCCACCGATCTGAACGCCTATTCCCATTCCACCAATCGTCGGCAGGACTTGTGGCACGTTTGACACGAAGTCTCTCAGAAAAGCTCTAAAATCGGCCCCTTGGGCGAGCCAAATCTTTCGTTTTCAAATACTTCAAATTTCTTGGCTGCCGATTTTTGGGTCCCCCCAATATATCGCTGCTCGCTCCCATTTTTATGGTCAGTTGCGGTCCTGAAAGGACCATGGCTCATTCATAGCGCAGGGCCACCATCGGGTCCACTCGCGCTGCTCTTCTCGCCGGAATCCAGCACGCTAATGCACCGGTTCCCACCAATAACAGGGTTGTACCCGCCAAGGTCGCCGGATCGTAAGGTTTTAGACCACGCCACAACTCTGCCTCGATTACTCGCCCGAGCAGCAGGCTCATAATCAATCCAATTGCAGCTCCCGCACTCACCAGCCGCAAGCCCGTCCTGATCACTAATCGAAGCACGTCCGTACGTTGCGCACCCAGGGCCATGCGGATTCCGATCTCATGTGTCTTCCGCGCTGTCGCGTACGCCAGCACGCTATAAACGCCCACAGTGACAAGAATCAGCCCTAGGCATCCGAAAATCGTCATCAGCAAGAACGCAAAGCGAGGGCCCGCATACAAAAGTTGGCTGATGCGATCCTCCAGCGCGCTCGGGAAGGCCAGTGCCACACCGGCATCGGTCGCCCAAACCGCCTGACGCACGTCATTCACGAGGGCCGTCGGTGTTTGCTGCGAGCGCACCAGCAGAACCTGCGCTCCCGAACCTGTAACGGTGTACGGAACCCAGACTTCCGGTTCGACGGGCGCCTGCAGACCCTGGTTGGTCACATCAGCCACCACTCCCACGATTTCAAACCACGGCTCTCTCACCGGATCCGCAAGGGTTTCCAGGCCCGCCAGCTTGATTCGACGCCCCATCGGATCTTCGCCGCGAAGGAAAGTGGACACGAACGTCTCGTTTACCACCGCCACTCTTCTTGCGTCGTTGATTTCCGCTTCGCTAAACGCTCGACCCATCTTGAACGGAATACGCAGCACCCGGAAATATCCTTCGCTGATGTTTTGCAGCAGCGTGTGCCATTCCTCCTCGTGCGACTTGCCGGAGATCTCCATCTTGCTGTCCATACCGCCGTAGGGTGGGAGCGCGCTCGACTCCGTCGCATCGACCACCCCGGGGATCGCCTTCACACGCGCAAGCAACGGCTGGAAAAATCCGCGGACTTGCGCGGCCGTTTTGTAACGATCCTCGGGCAACGGCAACTGCGTCTCGAAGATGTGGTCCGCCTGCAGTCCCAGATGCACCTCGCGCAGCGCCACAAAACTTCGCATCAAGAGCCCCGCGCCGATCAACAGTGTCAGCGACACCGCCACTTCCATGACCACGACCGTATCGCGCATCCGCCCCGTGCGAAATCCGCCGATCACTCCCTTGCCACTGTCGCGTAGCGGGTCGTTCAGTTCCCGCCGAGCAGCTCGCAGCGCCGGCGCCAATCCGAAAATCAGGGCGGTCAATACAGCCACGACGAGCGTGAAAACCAGCACCGGCGCGTTCAGCTCGATGACGGATTCCGCTGGGATCAAATTCTGCGGCATCGCCGCCACGATCAATTTCAATCCACCCCACGCAATCAACACGCCCAGCGCCGCTCCACCGATCGCCAACACGAGACTCTCAACCAGTAGCAATCGCACGAGTCTCGTGCGCCCGGCTCCCAGCACCGCGCGCAACGCGAATTCCTTCTCTCGCGACGTCGCTCGCGCCAGCATGAGGTTTGCAACGTTGCCGCAGCCGATCAGTAGTAACAATCCAACCGCCGCTAGAATCGTGTACAGCGTGGACTCGAATCGCCCCACAACCGTATCTCCCAACCTCTTAACGAACACCCGGAAGTGCGCTGGATAATCCTGCGGATTGATTTTCGCCAGATGATTGGCGATGACAGTCGCATCTGCCGCGGCTTGCGCCTTCGAGACGCCCGGCTTGAGTCGCCCTAGGAGGAACCAGCGCGCCGGCAATCCCGCATATCCCGTCGCCGCTCCGCGAATCGGCGTCTCGGGAATCAACACGTCCGCTTCATACCAGCCAAAGCGCGGCGGCATGATTCCGATTAACGTTCGCGCCGTCCCATTCAGCACAAAAGTTTTGTTCAGCACTCCCGGATCACCGTTGAAACGCTCCATCCAGGTCTTATGCCGCATCACGAATACCGGCGCTGCTCCCGGTTGGTAATCTGGGGCTTGGAGCACACGACCGTATAGTGCCGGCATGCCAAAGAATTCAAATGTGCCCGGCGTCACGTGCGCTCCATAAAGCAGCTCGACGCCTTCTCCCTGTTTGTAGAGCACGAGGTCATCGGATGCCGCAATGACACCGTCAAAAACGTGGTTCTGCTCGGCAAATTCCAGAAGTTCATTCGAGGTGTATCCCTGACGTCCTCCTTCCTGACCCCGCGCAGTATCGTGAATCTGCAGAAATACCATGCGTCCCGGATCCTTGTAAGGAAATGGTTCGAGCAGCACGTTGTCGATCACGCTGAAAATCGCGGTCGAGGCGCCAATCCCTAATCCCAGCGTGGCGATAGCCACCGCCGCGAATGCACGACTTCGTCCGAGACTGCGCAGCGCGTAGCGTAGGTCGCGCCCGAGATCCTCGACCGATACCAGCGTCCGCAATTCCCTCCGGTCTTCCTGTAACAGTGTGGTATTTCCGAACTGACGTCGCGCTGCCGCCGCTGCGTCCTCCTGCGACATTCCTTGCGCCACAAAACGATCCACCAGCAATTGCAAATGCGCCTGCATCTCTTCGTCAAATTCCCTGTCGCGTTTTCGAGATCGGAAAAGTCCGAGCACCCTCGCCGTAATGGCGCGTAGCTGTGAAATCCGCCGGTTATCCATGACTATCTCTCCCCCTCCAATCGCAGCACACGCCCCACTACGCCCGAGATCCGCTCCCAATTTTCGGTTTCCACCGCAAGCTGCTTCTCGCCGCGCGCCGTGATCGAGTAAAACTTGGCCTTGCGGTTGTTGTCGGACGTCCCCCACTCCGCAGCGATCCACCCCTGCTGCAGCAGCCGCAACAACGACGTGTACACCGTACCCTCGTTCAACTGCAGCACATCGCGGCTAACCTGCTCGATCCGCCGGGCAATCCCGAACCCGTGTTGGGGGCCCAACGCGTGCAGTGTCTTCAGGATCATTAGATCCAGCGTCCCTTGCAGCACTTCCGACTTTTTTGCATTGGTCATGTCGACCTTCCTTTGCGCACTGCAAAGGAAGCTACCATTTCTCCTTTGCGATGTCCATAGGTACGAATCGACGGGGCATTCGCGATTTCAAGAATATAAAGAAGCGATTGACAGGGATGCTGCCAAGCAGCATTGAGAATGATTGGGGAAGAGGAGGCTTATGGCAGAAAAGCCAGGTGATGTCGTTCAGGGTACGCTGGACATGATCAACTAAGGCCCCCATGAGACTAATCAGCCACTGTAATGGCCGAAAGAATCTCGGCGCACGTCTGCGGATCCCGGAGCGTGCGAGAAGCCGACATACGTAGAATCTGAGATTCCGCCAGCGTAGGCTTGCGATACTCTGGGCCGAAAACAAACTCGATTGTGTCCTACCGGCACTTCCGTAGCCTTCGAATATGTTTCATCCTATAATTGGCCGAAATGCAAGAGGACGCGTCGAGCAAAACGACAAGCTTTTCAACAATGGCCTGGGGCAAGCGGCTGCAGGCAATTGCTCAGAGCGGCCTAACATATGCCCGAGACCAATACGATGTCGAACGTTATCGAGCAGTGCGACGGATTGCCACGGAAATGATCGCCGCTTGTTCGACGGCCATCTCGAGTGCCGAGCTTCTCGATATATTTAACTGCGAGGTCGGCTACGCTACCCCAAAGATTGACGTGCGGGCGGCGGTGTTTTCTCAGGATAGCTTGCTGCTTGTAAAGGAGCGCAGCGAAGGTGCTTGGGCTCTTCCTGGTGGTTGGGCAGACGTCGGTGACAGCCCCAGCGTTGCAGCTGTCCGGGAGACGAGAGAAGAATCTGGCTATGATGTCGTAGCTCGCAAGCTTGCCGCCCTGTATGATCGCGATCACCAGCGACACGGACATCCTCCCATGGCTTATCACGTATACAAACTTTTTTTCATATGCGAACCCGTTGGCGGGATGGCCAAGCCAAGCATAGAGACGGAGGAGGTTGCTTTCTTTAGAGAAGACCGGCTTCCGAATCTATCCGTGGCGCGTGTCACAGCGCAGCAGATCGCACATCTTTTTGGACACTATCGACACCCGGAGTGGCCTACCTCGTTCGACTAAACCCGGTTCGCTTCTGGTGGCCATAGGCGCAGAAAGAAGTTCGTAGCCAGTACCGATCACTCTCAAATCGATCGTATTCGATGCTGAATACACGTTAATCTACCCTGATTTTCGACTGCTTTTCGAGTCGCTCTCACTCTCGCGTCTCCCATGCAGAACCGCTTTCCGGAGGCCATGGCCGCTTTTGATCGTTGTGACGAGATAAGCGGAAATTCCGACGTGGCGAACCTCGGCAGGGCACAAGCGCTCGCTGCACAAAAACGCTACGGCGAGGCCGTGCCCACCGTGTTGAAGGGAAGGACGGTGAAGACCTCGAATGATTTCTACCGTTTGAGTTCCTTCTACGCAGGGAATGGCGACAAAGAAAAAGCCCTTGCCACTCTGCAAAAATTCTTCGACCTCGGGTATCGCGATTTCCTCGCAATCAACGCCAACCCCGCATCCCGTGATTACTCCCGAATTGTCGGCAACCCTTACCTGGGGTTTCGAATATGACCGCTCGGGATCAGCGACATGCTCGACCTGCCTGGCGTCTTCGCTGGCGGCTTGCTTCGGGTAGCCAGTCACTTCTGAGGAATGCCTCGTCTCGTGACGAGATAAACTGCAAAGCTCCCCAGCCAATGACCGCCTTCGTAATGCTTGCCAGTCACCGCTGCCAATCCAGCACGCCTATGCTCCTCGGCAACCGCCCTGATCATGGGCAGGCGTTTATCTCCTTTCGGCAAGCCCGCAGCGATACCCTCCAGCATCCATGCGCGACTCAGGTTGAGCCCGTCCAAATGTGCCAACTTAGGGTCACTGGGATCGGGCGATACCACGGGCTGCAACCAATTGCCACGTCTCGCTGATGAAATCTGCGGCAGGAAGGCTTGGAACCAGCGAGCAAAGTCATTGCTCGCCAGCACACGCCGCATCAGGTCTGCCTCGCCAAGGCATGGCGAAAGGAAATCCTCACCGGAAGGCTCGTATGCGAGAGGGCAGGCTTGGTCACCGAGATAGAACTGCCGCGCTTTCGATACGACCAGGTAGGCAAACTTCGCGTCGCCAGCGGCGCGTGCATAATCCAGCATCAAGCTGAGAGCGAAGGCGGTCTGGTAATGCTCCCCGATTCGCACCGGATGCGATAGCTTGGGCAGCCAGTCGTTCAGTCGCGCTAACGCAGCGTCCTCCAGCGGATGCAGATTCGTCGCCATCTCCGTCGCTTCGGGATCGTGCCACTCGCGCAGTTCCGCCACGAGTTGCAGTAGCCACGCCAGTCCATAAGGACGTTCGAAGCTGGCACGTCCCTCAGCCCGGAGGTAGGCCGCTTCTTGCGCGATGTGCTCTGCGCTCAGGCTTTGTCGCAGGGCTTCGCGGGCAGGCTGCACAAAGTCAGCATTCGGGAAACTCCTCACCAGTCGCACGAGCAGCCAGTGTCCGTGCACCGAAGAATGCCAGTCGTAGCAGCCGTAGAACGCAGGCGTTAGTTTTCGGGGAGGAGCGACATCCGCATCGCCGTTCAAGCTATGACTCAACTTGTTTGGGTACTCTTTGTGGACACACGCGAGCGCAAGATTTGCGAACCGCTCCGCAGTGTTGATATCGAACTCGGTGGGTTTTGCGGGCGTATGAGCACCCATCGCGTTCGCGGTGAAGAGCAGGAAAGCGATGCACACGATGAATTTCATGGGCTGATAATTTACCACGGGGCGCTAGGCTAGAGACTCGCACGATCTGCGGGGCCCAGGCGGACCGCAATCTCCTCAAGGGTATGTCCCTCGAAGAAACACAGACGTAGGGTTTCCCGTTGCTCAATCGACAGATCCTCGCGAGCTCTCTTGATCGCCGT
>Ga0137403_10002671_pt1 | contig 21693 bp, 18 predicted proteins | sample CZOMad2_1_16fung_FD_122057 | JGI IMG/M metagenome (GOLD analysis project Ga0137403, IMG submission 122057) | Vadose zone soil fungal communities from Angelo Coast Range Reserve, California, USA - CZOMad2_1_16fungal (Hybrid Assembly) | ecosystem: Environmental > Terrestrial > Soil > Vadose zone...
CTGGTTTTCCATAACAAGCAATGCATCAACTGCCACAGCGTAGGTGGCGAAGGAGGCTTGCGCGGACCGGCGCTCGATAGTGTCGCGACCCGACTTACGTCAGATCAACTTGTTCGGCAGGTGATTCAGGGTAGTGGCAACATGCCGGCGTACGGCAAGAACTTGACTCCGTCCGAGGTGGCAGCAGTCGTCTCTTTTATGCGCACACTACACAAGCCGGCAGAAGTTCCCGCACGCGACGCGACACAAGCAGCGCAAGCGACAACCCAGAAATCCGAAAGCGAAGTACTCGCACAAGCAGAGAGGATCAAGCAGTGAAATCATGACTGTGAACAACGAACGTCTTGCGTCGCCACCGATCTGCTCGCTGCAAACTGAGATCCCGATCCGCACGATCGACGGAAAAAACGAGTGCTTCCAGAACACTAATCAAATGACGGAAATTCGCAGGTTGGGAAGGGCGGTTTACCCCCGCTTAGTTCACCAAATTCAAACTCAGAATGGCAGAGGTGGGGCGTTAGCGGGGATAAACCGCCCTTCCCAACCTGCGAATTTCCGTCAGTTGTTTTGTTTGCCCGTAGCTTTACGACCTCTCATTACTCTCGTCAAGCCCGAGATTACTTTAATGGTGATGATCTCGGCGGGCGTCGGATCACTGATGGCTTCAGGTTCATTGCAAGTTACCGTGCTGGTCCACAGCGTAGTGGGAATAGGTCTGCTCGCGGCCGGCGCCTCGATACTGAATCAGTATTTGGAGCGCGAGCTTGATGGCAGAATGCGACGCACAGCAAGACGTCCTCTGCCGGCTGGAGAACTAACAGCAGGTCGAGCGCTGGTCCTGGGAGTCGCGATCTCATCCGCCGGAATGCTCTATGTATTTCTATTGCTTAACGCGTTGACTGTTCTGCTGGGCCTGTTGACGCTAATTTCCTACCTCTTCATTTACACGCCTTTAAAGACCAAGACCTCACTCTGCACTTTCGTCGGCGCCTTCCCGGGCGCCGCGCCGGTATTGATGGGCTGGTCTGCGACGACAAACAATCTCACCCTCGAAGCAGCAGCCCTATATGCCATTCTTTTCTTCTGGCAGTTCCCACACTTCTATGCGATTGGCTGGCTCTACCGCGAAGACTACACACGAGCCGGGATGCTCATGATCCCGTCCGCAGGTGAAAACGACGAAAGCACCACATTTCACCTCATATTGATTTCCACGCAGCTGTTAATTATCGCGAGTCTGTTGCTGACCTTTATTGCGCAAATGGGAACACTCTATTTCGCGTCGGCGATGATTCTCGGCATTTGCTTTTATTATTTCGCGTATCAGGCCTGTCTGTCAGGCTCGAAGCTTGGGGCCAAACGTCTCCTGCACGCGTCGGTGATCTATCTGCCGCTGCTCTATCTGTTCATGATCCTTGACAAGGTCAAGCTATGACGTTTATTGCCGAGACCGAGGGCATGTTGCACGACTACGATAAACCGTTGAAACGGTTCCACAGCTGCTGCTCCTGCGTGGGAACCCCAAGCTAAAGCTTGGGGTGAATGAGATTGGTTGAATTGCACTTGAGTTTTGAATTCAACGAAGTGAAATGACATTTAGCAATGCAGACAACGATATCAAACGCGGTTTTTAGTTCCTGGGAGTTCAATCCATGGGTGCTAATTCCGATCGTTGCCTTCGGTGTTCTCTACACGCGCGGGTGGTTGCAGCTACATCGACGAGATCCAGCCCGCTTTGGCTTCTTTCAGCTCACCGCCTTCTTCGCAGGGCTAACCACTGTTGTCTGCGCACTCTGTTCACCGCTTGACGCATTTGCTGGATGGCTGCTGACCGTCCACATGATTCAACACTTGTTGTTGATGATGGTCGCGCCTCCGCTGCTGCTTTATGGCGCGCCATACTTGCCACTACTGTTTGGGTTACCTCGTGGTTTTTTGAGAGATGGTCTCCAACCATTTCTCGCCTCGCCAACTCTACGCAACGTTGGACATTCCATTGTTCATCCGGTTTTCAGCTTGTCAGCTTTTGTCTTCACTAACACCGCCTGGCATCTCCCGGTAATGTATGAACTCGCGCTGCGCTCTCCGACATGGCATCAGGTCGAACATGTTTGTTTTTTGACAACTGCGCTGCTCTTCTGGTGGCCCATCATTCAACCTTATCCCTGGGTCGCCCGCACACAGCGCTGGCTGATTGTTCCTTACCTGTTCCTTGCGGACATTCAGAACACAGCCCTCTCAGCTTTCCTGATCTTCTACGAGCGCGTGCTCTATCCGGCTTACGCGACTGTTCCCCGCATTACGAGTCTCACTCCGCTCGAAGATCAAGCGGCCGCGGGCGCGATCATGTGGGTTGCAGGTTCCGTCGTTTTTCTCGTCCCAGTTGGCCTGGTTACCATAAAGCTTCTGAGTACTCGGCGAACGTTCGCTTCAAGAAGGCAGGCCACCCGATCACAGCTTGTTCGATCTGGGCGTATGCACTCGGTCAAGCAGAGACCATCGAAACCTGCGAAGTTGGATTTGCTTTCGCTTCCGTTTATCGGGCGGCTTCTACGCTGGTCACAATTTCGACGCGCTGCTCAACTGGTGATGCTTTTGTTGGCGGTTCTGGTCGTTCTTGATGGGTTGTTTGGCCATCAGATGGCCGCGATGAACCTGGCGGGCGTGCTTCCGTGGACGCACTGGCGAGCACTCACCATACTGGCCCTATTGATAGCCGGAAACATCTTTTGTTTCGCCTGCCCGTTCAACTTCGCGCGCGAGCTGGGACGTCGCATCCTACCCGCACGCTGGTCATGGCCTCGGCGTTTCCGTTCAAAGTGGATCGCGATCTCTTTATTGTTGCTGTTCTTCTGGGCTTACGAGGCGTTCAGCTTATGGGATAGCCCAAGAGCCACGGCCATGTTGGTGATCAGTTATTTCGCAGCCGCGATCATCGTTGACGGTCTCTTCACGGGCGCCAGCTTCTGCAAGTACGTCTGTCCGATCGGTCAATATCAATTCATTCAATCGCTCGTTTCGCCGGTCGAAGTCTCCGTTCGGAATCTGGCAGTGTGCGGTACCTGTCACACGTATGACTGTATTCGTGGAAATGAACAACAACGCGGATGCGAGTTGCAATTGTTCCAGCCTCGCAAAACGAGCAACATGGATTGCACCCTCTGTCTGGATTGTGTCCATGCTTGCCCGCATGAGAACGTGTCACTGCTTGCCTCTTTGCCGGGGAGCCAATTGGTAAGAATTGAGCGAAGCAAGAAGCGTCGGAATAAGTTCTTCAGACGTTTCGACGTCGCAGCCTTAGTTTTCCTGCTCGTCTTCGCCGCCTTCGCAAACGCCGGGGGGATGGTCTTGCCGGTGCAGTCGTGGGAGCAGTCACTGGAAACAAAGTTTGGCCTTACGTCGCTGCAGCCGATCATCGCTGCCTTATACTTAGTTGCATTAGTGATCCTGCCTGCGTTCCTGATCGCCGGTTGTGTTTGGCTGGCTAAAACGCTGGGGCCAATACCCGCAGGCTGGAAGGAAATTGTTTCGACATATGCGCCGGCGTTCGTTCCGCTTGGGTTCAGCATGTGGTTGATTCATTTCTCTTATCACCTGCTCACTGCAGGGCAGACGGCGCTGCCAGTCATCCAGCGTGCCGCGATGGATGTGGGAATTACTCTGCTCGGAGCCCCTAACTGGTCTCTTTCGTCGACCATGCCGTCACTGGATTGGTTACCGGCGCTTGAACTGATGCTGCTTGATCTGGGGTTGCTTTTCACGCTCTACATCGGCTGGCGCGGTGCTTCTCGGTTTGGACTCACTCTGTCCCGTAGGCTGCGGCTGAATGCTCCGTGGGCGGCTCTGGCATTCCTGCTTTACTCGATCGGAATATGGATCATCTTTCAGCCTATGCAGATGCGAGGCATGATGATGGGCTCAATGCGTTGATAGAACTTCGAAATGATCACCACCAGAAAAGCAGATCGGCGGGCCTTGAGATATCGGTGGTGCTGCCTCTTGTTAGTCGTGATACTCCTTCCAACGCTGGTCGGAATCGCGCGTGCCGACGGTGGGGTCGTAATGTATCAGCGAACCTCAGAGCCCTTCACGATCACTGTGTTCTCCACTGAGATGCCCCTGCGGCCCGGACCCGCAGACCTGAGTGTTCTGCTTGAGCAAGCTGAGGAACAGTCGCCAATACTTGATGGCGAGGTATTCTTCGAGCTGACGCATGAAACGGGCATGAGGATTCGTGCCGAGGCGACGCGAAGCCAGGCTCGCAACAAGCTGCTCTACTGCAGCCTGATCGATCTCCCTTTAGCGGGCCATTGGAAAATGAGAGTGCGCGCCAGGCGTGGCAATGACAGAGCTGAGGTTCTTCAAGATCTATCTGTTGCCGCGCCGCAGCCCTTGCTTCTCTCCTACTGGAAGGTGATCGCATTTCCTCCGACCGTCATCATCTTGTTCGTTATGAACCAGTGGCTGCGTGGCAGGCGTTCAATTAGAACACTTGCTGGAACGGATACGTCGCTAGTGCGTATTAACTCTCGCCGCTAACACTAACGCAACAAAACGCAAAATACCGAAATTTTCGCACGATGGAGCCCGTATGACTCGGTACTGTGATCTTCCTCAAACTCAGTCATCCGCTGTCCTGAAAGTTCTTGCATTCATGAATGACGACGGATGGCCGTCGGGACATCGGTCATACAGGCATTCAAGGTTGGTTTCTCAGGGCGTCGCTCCGAGCGCACCGCACCATTCCGTGATCAACGATCCAGGAAGTGACTCAAGAAGTAATTCATCAACGTAACACCAGCCCCACTCTTCATCCGCTTCAAAAGATTTGATTAACGGGTGAGTCGTTGAATGAAAATGCTTAGCCGCGTGCTTGTTCTTTGAGTCGTCGCAACAACCCACGTGACCGCAGGTTACGCAAAGTCGCAAATGGAGCCATCGGTCGCCCATTTTCAGACACTCTTCACAGCCGTTCGGGGTTATCGGAGTAACATTGCCAATTTCAAACAAATGCGAACAGCAGTTCATTATTGAAATCCTCCTGATGCTAGTGAAAGCCAAACTCATCAGAGTGCCGCGGAGTTGGTTTGCGGTTCGGTTGAGGTTATTCCGGCACCGGCACTAACACCGGAGCGCCCTTGTCTTTAATGAAGAACACGACGAACTTTGCCGGCTTGGAACTGCTTGCGTTCCTACCAATGACATGAACATCGTCGGGGCCTTCATAAAAAGTCTGGCCCGGTGTCAGCGCCACCTCCTTTCCACCTTTCACCTGCATGATTATTGAGCCCTCCAACACAAAGACGAACGCATGTGCATTGTGCCGGTGAATGGGATCCACGCTGCCCGGTGGATATTCCACTGTGATCATTAAGACTTCTTTGCCGGGAAACTCAGGCAGATCTTTCGAAGTGAGCGGTGTTACGGACGCGTGTGGTGCCTGATTGGCGGTGCGCTGTTGGGCCATCAGCGTGCCGGGGATCAGAAATAGCAGGACGAGCATTAATGACTTGTTCTTCATAATTAACCTCTCATTTGGTCGCCTGACCCATGTAGCCAGGCGGTTTTGGAGATTCGAAATCTCTTGTTGACATCAAGCAACCCACGCACAGTGATACCGATCGGACACGATTTGAATCATCGTCGCCGTGCAATTACTTCTTTTTGCCGGCTGCGTCGTCGGCCGGTTGAGAGGATCGATGCGCGCCGGTATTGTCAGCCTGATGAAAACTGTCCTCTTCGAGCGTATCCTCGCCCGGGTCATCCAGGGTTATCAGCACCTCCAGGTCTTCTTCGCTCATGTGCACCTCCAAAGCAAGTAATATTCATCCTTAATCCGGTAGTCAGACATCACCTACTCCTCGAACGGGGCATCCATCAGAAAAACCACCGTAGACGGCCGCTTGTAGCCTGGGACAAAACGTTCCCCGAAGTCACCCGCGAAATTGTCGTAGGTGGTCTCCGGCTTGGTCTTTACAATGCGGCAGACTGAATCCGTGAAGCGCCGCTTCATGTCGAGGCGGGGAAATGCGGCGAGGATGCTCTTCATTTCGTTCGGCGGGATCCGGTCGTACTGGAATCCGAATTCGACACCGATACCAGCCGTGCAGAGGGCGACTTCAGCCTCTTTGTGCAGGCCGATCGAAGGTGTGGAGTTCAGAGCGACGCTGTCCCAGATCAACTGTAGGCGGCGATCGTCGAGGCCTTGCTCGCGCGCGAACGCCCGCGCTGCGTCGGCTCCTTCTATCTCGAAGCGCTTTTGACCCGTGAAGCTGTTTGTGAGCCCGAGGTCGTGGAGGAGCGAGCCGACAGCGACGACTTCCGCGTCGTGAGCTATGCCCTGCAGCTGTCCGAGCCTGACCGCGAAGAGCCAGGATCGGACAGCATGGTTGAAGAGAAACGGTTCGGAATGAGTCCGCCCGAGGTCCAATGCCCGGGTGACAAGCGGCGTATCGATCACCGTGATGCCACCCAGGATTTGCGTCTTTCCGCTAGTAATGGCCGGCCTAGCTGTTGGCGACATTGTACTTCTCCTCCTTGATGAAGGTGAGCAAGTCCGCATTGATCAGATCTTTATGGGTCGAGCACATGCCGTGCGGCAGCCCCGGGTAAACCTTCAGTGTGGCGCCCTTCACAAGCTTGGACGACACCAGCGCAGTGATAGCGATCGGCACGATCTGATCGTCATCGCCATGCATGATGACTGTCGGTACATCGAACCTCTTAAGATCTTCGGTGAAGTCCGTCTGCGCAAACGCCTTGATGCAATCGTAGGTGGCGGGAAGACTGGCCAGCATCGATTGCAAAAGAAAGCTATCGAGCAAGCCTTGAGAAACTTTTGCGCCTGGCCTATTGAAACCAAAGAAAGGGATGCGGAAGTCAGTCATAAACTGGTTGCGGTCGGCTTTCACTCCAGCGCGTATTTGATCAATCACCTCAATGGGCAAGCCATTGGGATTCGCGTCGGTCTTTAACAGTAGCGGCGGAACTGCACTGATGAGCACCGCTTTGGCCACACGCTTTGTGCCATGGCGTCCGATATAGCGAGTGACTTCGCCGCCGCCGGTCGAGTGGCCGACGTGGATTGCGTCCTTTAGATCAAGCGACTCAACGAGCGCCGCGAGATCGTCGGCGTACGTGTCCATGTCGTTGCCGTTCCAGGTTTGGCTTGAGCGGCCATGACCACGGCGATCGTGGGCAATGCAACGGTAGCCCCTCGAAGCCAGGAAGAACATCTGGTCCTCAAAGGCATCCCCTGACAGCGGCCATCCGTGACTGAAGACGACCGGCTGTCCGATGCCCCAATCCTTGTAGTAAATCTGCGCTCCATCTTTCGTTGTGATAGTACTCATAACGCTCTCCTTTTCTTTGTTGTCCCGTTCTCGGAACTTCAAGTTTTCCGATTTACTTCAAGCGGCGATTGTTGCGGCCGGCTAAGCTGCTACTGCTATTAAGCATCACCCAACCTGCTAGCTCGCCTTCCCGACCGCGGCGGCGTCAGCCTCTACCCGCCCAATGTCGCCATCGACAATCACTTCATAAGTTTTGAGCGGATCTGTTGCTGGACCGCGCTGAACTTCACCCGTGCAGACGTTGAACTGTGAACCATGCTTCGGACACGTCACCGTTGATCCGTCGAGTCTGCCTTCGCTCAGCGGACCTTGCCGGTGCGTGCACTTAGCCTGCGTAGCACAGAGACTTCCGCCGACGTTAAAGACGGCCGCCTCGCCCACCAGCAAGGCTGATCCAGGTGGCACTTCGCTTACTCGGAATTCATTTTCTTTTAGGACCGCTGGATCGATCGAAGCAGCGGTCGCGGGTTGCGGGGTCGTGGGCGGGATTTGACTTGCGTATCGGCTAAGCCAGTCTTCGAAACGCGTCTCGCCGAGTAGCGCGTCATCGTCAGGAACGAGTGTGTTCTCGCCAAGCGCTGCGCCGTAGTAGCGGGCCTGAGGGTCAGCGACAACCTCGCGCGGATCGTTGCGGGCGGCTAGACCTCGCCGGACGAGTTCATCGAGACGAAACTTTTCCGGGCCCCCTATTTCAACGGTGCCATTCACAGGTGCGCCCGTCGCGATCCAGCCCAACGCACTAGCGACATCGTCAGCCGCCATGGGCTGGATGAGCGCATGTGGCAGGTGCACTTTGTTATCCACGGTTGAAAAATCGGCGATGCCCCTTACGAATTCGAAGAACTGTGTCGCGCGGACAATGGAGTAGGGAATTGAGGAACCCTTAATCAAATTCTCCTGAGCGATTTTTGCACGAAAGTAGCCGCTTTCGAGCAGTCGCTCAGTTCCTACGACTGACAACGCAATATGATGTCCTACGCCTGCGGCCGCCTCATAGGCGAGGAGGTTACGGGTTGACGTCTCGAAGAAATTCAGCACCGCTGCGTCTTCCCACGATGGAGAGTTCGATACGTCGACGACTACCGAGGCGCCAACAAGAACCTTGGCGAGTCCCTCGCCGGTCAGGGTGTTTACGCCCGAATTGGGTGACGCCGCCACAGGATTATGGCCATGCTCACTGAGCTTAGTTACGAGCTTTGATCCGATGAGCCCGCTTCCACCAATGACTACGATTTTCATACTGTTACCTTCCCTTTCATTTTCCGGCCGAGGCGTTCCAAGCCGCCGGTCGCATTTAGACAGGACAGAGCATCATATTTTTGTGACACGGTCCTGTGGTTACAATTTTCATACTGTTACCTTTTCTTTCATTTTCCGGCCGAGGCGTTCCAAGCCGCCGGTCGCGTTAGCCTGGACAGACCGTCACATGTCTTGTGACACCGTCCTGTGGTTGTGATCAGTCGCCTTGGGCGCCGAACGTTATCTGCTCTCGCATTGTGTCGCCCGCTAAGACAGGACGGACATTCGATCTGTGACAGAGAGGCCTCCGCGCCGACTTTGGTTAGCAGCGAGTGTCACAAACCGAATCGCTCATCGGTCTTTGGCCGAGAGGATCGACCTCATTGGCAACAGCTCCCAGGTTTCGACAGCCCTTTCCGATGTCTGCGATCTGACTCTCCGCCAGCCTTCCCCTTGTGCATAACCACTTCTGAGGCGGGCTGAGTTTCCAGTTAACGGTTGACCGTGAGAGCATGCACTCGGTGTCACAACGCGCTCCAGTACTCGGTCATTACTACACGCGACCTATTGGTCCATGTGGGCCTCAGGCGAGAAACGAAAGGATGATTATGACTAACAAAATAATGGTGTTGGTTCTGCTAGGCCTCATGACCGGCACGCTGTTCGCTCAGCAGCCTAAGGTCACGTCGCTCATGTCGAAAGATCTGACGGAAATTCCCGGCCGGGAAGTTCTGATGATCACTGTGGAGTATCCGCCCGGTGGGGTGGACCCCATTCACCGACACAATGCACATGCGTACGTTTACGTACTGGAGGGCTCAATCGTAATGCAGGTAAAAGGTGGAAAGGAAGTGACGCTGACACCTGGCCAGACCTTTTATGAAGGCCCCGACGATGTTCATCTCGTGGGCCGGAACGCAAGCAGTACCAAGCCGGCAAAGTTCCTGGTGTTCCTGATCAAGGACAAGGGCGCTCCGGTGCTAGTGCCGGTGCCGGAATGAATCAGCCGAAGTATGCGATACATTCTCCGCGAAGCCGACGTCTGGACAGGAGGTCATTGTCTGCACGACCCCCGACAAAAGATGGGGCTAAGATGGTGGCGGGACGTGTTGATACGTAACCAGACGAAGCGATACCTTAACGACCGCTAGCCGCGTAAATACTGGTTCGTATCGTTTCGTAAGATTCGGTGATGCCGTCTCCAACGTTCTTATAATCCGTTGACCGTAAGGTCGTGCGGGTTCGACTCCCGCCCTCGGCACCAATCATTTCAACGATTTATTGAGTGGCGCGTCGTTGGACCGTCAAAACAACGAAATATGAGTCCGTTGGGGAGGCTAAACCAGTTTTCAGCGTCTGTCGTTTGCGCATCGATATTTTCACGGATTGAACTTACCTGGAGCTCTCAGGCAATTGCTCTCAGTCGCCGCTCTCCGGAGAGTGCGTCCTCCTCGCTGTGTGCTTCGGCCGACAACGAAGGCGATCGCTGTGACCCAGCACACAGCGTGGCCCTGAAATAAACCTCGACTTTATGCGAGAGTCGCCTCGGCTCTTCGAGCAGCGCGACGCTCTATCCACTCGTATACCATTGGTAAAATCACGATCTTGATCGGGCGCGTCACCAGTCCTCCGACTACCACAATCGCCAGCGGCTTCTCGATTTCGGCTCCGGTCCCCGACGAAATGATGAAGGGAATCAAACTGATGCTGCCGATCAGTGCGCTCAACAGCTCCGCGCGCAGGCGTACGCTGGCGCCGGTGATTACCGCCTCGTTCAGCTCCATGCCTAAATTGCGCAGCTTGTTGATGTAAGACACCATCACCATGCCGTTTTGCACCGCGACCCCAAACACGGCAATAAATCCGACGATCGCCGGTACGCTCAACGGGAAACCGGAAATCAGGAGGAACATGGTGCTGCCGACAAGCGCGATGGGTATGTTGAAGATGATGGTCAGCGTGTTGCGTAATGAATTGAAGCAGGCATAGATCAGCAGGAATACAAGCAGCAGGGAGATTGGTATGGCAATCAGCAGCCTGCGCACAGCCTTCTGCTGGTTTTCGAATTGGCCACCCCAAGTGATGAAGTAGCCGGGCGGAGTTTTTACCTGAGCGGCCACACTCGTCTGCGCGTCGTGAACAAAGCTGCCGATGTCGCGTCCCTTTACATTGCACATCACCACCACTCGTCGCAGCGAGTTCTCGCGGCTGACAACCGAATCGCCACTCGACAACTGAAACGACGCCAATTGGCCCAGCGGGATACGTCCGCCGATAGGCGCGGCAATGAGAATGTCGTTTAGTTTTTCTACCTGATTACGATAGCCCTCCTTCAGACGCACAAAGATCGCAAACCGGCGCTGGCCTTCGAGTACATCCGTGGCCTCGTCGCCGCCGATGGCAATCTTGGCTACTTCAAGCACGTCGCCGATGTTCAGACCGTAACGCGCAATCTTGTTTCGGTCGAGCTCGATCTCCAGGTGTTCCTCGCCGGCAACCTGCTCAACCGCCAGGTCTTCGACGCCACTAACGTGCGAGATCGCTTCGCGAACCTGTTCGCCGATCTGGCGCAGAGTGCCCTGGTCTTCACCAAAGATCTTGACGGCGATCTGCGCATTAATACCAGATATCAGTTCGTCATTGCGGGTTTGGATGACCTGTGAAAAGTTGAACTGAACTCCGGGGAACCCTTCGACTCGTCGGCGCATGGCATCAACCAACTCATCTTTGGTCTTTGCGGTGGTCCATTGACCCTTCGGCTTCAGCCGAACGTATATTTCGTCATTACTGACACTTTCAGGATCGCCGCCCAATTCAGCGCGACCGATCTTGGCGACGACGGTTACGACCTCGGGAAACCCGCGCAGGGTCTTTTCGATCTGGCTCGAAACCTCGACGGCCCGCGAAAGTGAAATGCTCGCAGGCATCGTGGCTCGCACCAGCATATTGCCTTCGTCGATCGTGGGCAGAAACTCGCTACCAAGAATGAAGACATCAGCGAAGCTCCAGACGATCAATCCCAGCGCAATCGCGAGCGCGATATAACGGTGAGCGATCGCCCACTTGAGGACCGGGACGTAAATTCGTTTGAAAAATCCAATAATCGGATTTGTGCGCACCTTGCCCTGCCTGAGGCGCAGCCATAAGGCGCACAGCATCGGCGCGATGCACAACGCCATTAGCATGGATCCAATCATCGAAAATGTGACCGCGTAGGCGAGCGGTTTGAACAATTTGCCTTCGATGCCCTGAAGGGTAAAAACGGGAAGAAAGACGGCGATCACAATCAGGATTGCGAAGAACATTGGCCGCCCGATTTCCTGGGCCGCCACCAGAATAGCCGCCTGCATGGAATGTTCGCGGTGTTCTTCGAGATGGCGATAAATGTTTTCGACCATCACGACCGTCGCATCGACCATCATGCCGATGCTTATCGCCAGCCCACCCAACGACGTGAGGTTCGCGGACAGTCCCTCGTACCACATTAGGATGAAGGCGACGAGCATACAGAAAGGTATGGCTGCGGATGTGATCAACGAACTGCGGAAGTCGCCGAGCAGCAAAAGCAAAATCAGCAATACGAGCAACTCACCTTCGATGAGTGATTCGACCACCGTATGTACGCTGTTATCAACCAGCTCGGCTTGATCGTAAAAGTCAACGATACTCACGCCATTCGGTAAGGCCTTATTGATCTCGGCGACTTTCTCCTTGATACGCTCGATCACCTGTTTCGTGTTTTCATTGATTCGTTTCAGAACGATTCCGGTCACGACTTCGCCCTGCCCGTCCCTGGTAACTGCTCCCTGTCGTATCTCGTTTCCGATCTCGACTGTGGCAACATCGCTGACGCGGATGGGCGTTCCGTTGCGTGAATCGAGGACGATGTTGTTGATGTCTTCAATGTCTTTGACCAGTCCCAAACCGCGCACGATGTACTGTTCGTCTCCGTGTTCAATAAAGTTCGCTCCGGTGTTTTGATTGTTGGCCTGAATAGCGTCGAAGAGAGCCTTCAGCGTGATGTTGTAGTTGACCAGCGCCTGCTGATCGGCGATGACCTGATATTGCTTGACGTCTCCGCCGAAGCTCAGTACATCAGCGACGCCCGGAACTGTGCGCAGTTGTAACTTGACCACCCAATCCTGAATGGTGCGGAGTTCCTGATTGCTTTTTCCCTTGCCGACGATTTGATAGAGATAGATCTGGCCGGTTCCGGTGGTGATAGGCCCCATCGTCGGTTCGAACCCGGCGGGGATGTGATCTTTGGCCGACGAGAGGCGCTCAAAGACCTGCTGGCGGGCGAAGTAAAGATCGGTATCGTCGGTGAAAAAGACCGTAACCACCGATAACCCAAACTTGGATTGCGATTCTACTCGCACCACTCCCGAAATCCCGCTCATTTCATTTTCGATCGGGAACGTGATGAGTTGCTCGACTTCCTGTGGCGCCAGGCCCTGCGCTTCAGTGTCGATTTCCACCTGCACCGGTGTGACGTCCGGGAATGCGTCGACATTCAATCGGTTGAGCGCCAGGACTCCACCGGCGACGATGAGCATCGAAACGACGGCCACAAGCAATCGCTCGCGATAAAAAAATGCAATGAACTTGTCGGTCATAATCGCAATCCGTGATTTGCAACCCGGTAACCCTTAGGCTGACTGAACTTCAAAAATGAGAGAGCCAATAGTCCATAGTTGACGCATCCTCACTCCGATAGCCGTGACGTCTGCTACTAAGGTTTAGTCTGCTGCAGTAACAGGTAGTTTCCCTTAACCACTACCTTATCGCCGGCAACCAACCCGTCGATAATTTCAACTTGATCATTTCCCCTTATCCCGGCAGTTACGACACGCTTTTTGTAGCCGCTGCCTTCCGCCACAAAGACAACGGTTTTTCCGCCGTCGTCCAGCAGTGCCGACTGTGGAACCGAGATGGCACTGCGATTCACGTCGGTGATTATTTCGACGTTGGCAAACATGTCGGGTTTGAGTCTGCTGTCGGGGTTCGAGACTTCGGTGCGAACCTTAACGCTTCGGGTATCCGGGTCTACCACACTGGAAATCAGAATGACCCTTCCTGAAAAGGTCGTTCCGGGAAACGCCGTCACCGTCAACTTAACTTCCTGACCTTCCCTCACTCGCTCGAGGTCTTTTTCGAAGACGTTGGCGTCGATCCAGACTCGCGAAATGTCGATTATCTTGAAGAGGTTCGCGTCCGGCCCGACGGTGGCGCCGATGGTGGCATTGCGCTCGACTACGATTCCGTCAATTGGAGAATTAAGCGAAAAGACTGCGGCCAGGTCCGATTTTGTGCTCAGCGCATCAATGGCGGAATCTTTCAAACCCAATATGAGCAAGTGACGGCGAGCGGCTGTGAGCGCTGTTTTTGTTCCGGCGATAGAGCTTTCCGCTGCGGCCTTCGCCACCTCCAGATCATGCTCGGCAGCCTGAAGATTCTTTCCTGGCGCGATGGTTTTCTCATAGAGCACTTTGGTGCGGTCATAGGTTTCCTGTGCGAGTTTGACTTCGGCCGCGGCAGTGCGGCGCGCGTTCTCAGCTTCAGCTAGTGCCTTGAGGTAGTCAGACTCAGCCTGATCAATGTCTGCCGATTCAAGCTCGGCCAGCTTCTGCCCTTTCTTAACCCTGCTGCCCTGTCCCGCGTAAAGACGGACTAGCCTTCCTTGATTGACGGGGCCGATGACGGCGATGCGGTTCTCCGGTACCAGGATCTTTCCTGTCGCGTTTATCATCCCGGCGATCGGCTGCGGTGTGACTGTTTCCGTCTCTATTGCATGGTTCGATGCAGATTCCGCGGTGGTTGGGCTCGCTTGCACGTTGGCCGGGTTCGCGGAAGCATTCGTAGACCTCTTGCAGCTTCCGCATACCAACGCGACAACAATCGGGAGAATCAACAGGGGATGAACGGTTCTTCGGTCGAACATTTCTCGTATCCTTTCACTGGCTTACTTTTGGAGCTGCGTTGCGGTGGCCAGCTCGAGATCAAGCAGCGACATCTCGTAATCAAAAAGTGTCTGGTAGTAACTGGCGAGCGTTTCACGTCGCGTTCGAATCGCATCCAGCAAGTCAAGTGTTGAACTCTCTCCGGCTTTTAAAGCAACCTCAGTTAGGTTCTGAATGTCATCGACCTTTGTGAGGACACCAGTGCGGTAAAGCTCAACGCGTCTCTTCTGCATTTCGAAAGCGACCAGCGCCTTGTCGACATCGCTCAGCACTTGATTGGTAATCAGCCGCTCCTGGTTTTGCGCTTTCTCCCTTTCGATCAGGGCTTTCGCGCGCTCGCCCTGATTGCGGTTGGAGGTTGGTAGCGTGATCCCGGCGCCGAAAAAGTAGGTGCTGGTGGCGCTCGGAACCTGCTCAATGCCGGCGCCAAGCGTGAGATCGGGGATGCGCTGAGCGTTTTGTAAGCGAATGGATGAGTTGGCGGCTCGCTCACTGAGTTGCGCTGCCTTCAAGTCTGGCCGAGCCGCGAGCGATTTGTCCCGTAGATCAGTGAGCAAGAAGTCGTAGGGTTGATAGTCGAGCGTTCCGGCCGCGTCGATATTCATCGTTCGATAATCACCACCGAGCGTGACTCGCAGATCACGAACGGCGACTTCGTGGTCTCGCTCGGAGTTGGCTACGTCCGTATCGAACTTTAGCTTTTCGACTTCGAGTCGCTTCAAATCCAACCCGGAAATCTCGCCGGCCTGGTAAAGCTCGGTCGTATGCTTGATGGTTTCATCAAATGTTTTCTGGTTCTCCTTTGCCAGGTTGAGCAACGCATCGGTTAAAAGCACGTTATAGAACTTCCTTTTCAAATCGTTGGTGAGTTGCCACACCGCCATTTCAAACTGTCCTCGCGCCAGGTCGGCATTTGCATTGGCCACGCCGATTCGCTTGCTTCGCTTACCGCCCAGTTCGAAGGTTTGAGAGAGGCCGTAATCGTACGTCTGCTCGTTGACAAGTGGTCCGCTGAGATTGAGCGGAAGATCTGAGAAACTGATGCTGAGTTGGGGATTCGGACGGAGCCGCGCAGTCAGTTTTTCGGCGTCAGCTGTGTCGATATCGTAGCGAGCTGCCACCAACTGAAGATTCTGCTGCATGAAGATCTGTACGGCGTCGGATAAGGTAATGGACCGCCTCGCTGCCGGCGCCGGCGTTTGAGGCTGGGCCTGGAGCTTCGCCGCGATGTTGATTCCCTTCAAAGGTCCGGGTGACTTTTCTTGCGCCGCGATCCCATGAACGGTTACGGCGAGCAAGACCAGGCCGGCCAGATAAGTCGCGCGAAGACTCTTTTGCTGACAGCGGCCTCGGGGCAATCCGCGTCCGCCGCAAACTACAGAATCACCGTGCTCACCCCAGCGGCGAAAATAGTTGCGCAGATACTTGCCCAGATAATCGTTAGCGCGCTGGTACATTCCTCCACCTCGCATTCGTCTCGTTGTTAAGTTGTTGTTACTGCGCGGGCGAACCTGCACCGCGACGTAGAGCAATTAGTTGCAGGCAAGGTAGGACCGCCGCAGGCTGACCATTTGGAACCGGAAATGTCTAGAACGGAATCTGGTGAGCCGGGCCCACTGAGTTAGGCACAGGTGAAAGGCGGCGCGCGACAGGATCGCGGCGTGATCGAAGTTGAGGGATAAGCAACTGTGAGTGTGGAAACAAACGCAGTCTCCGACAAAGAGATGCGCGCGAACAGCGTTGCCTGGACGAAGGCATCGAACAACTGCCGCTGGAACTGGCACATCGAGCATTCTCTATGAAGAGAATTGCCGTCGTCTGAAGACTTTGATCCGCCGGCGTCGCAAATGGCAACGTCTGAGTGGCGCGGCGGAACATGGCCGTGGCTATGCACCGTCTCCACGAGCGCTCCATAAGCAATCATAAGGAGCAACCCGTAGGTTAGTGCGGCCCGGTAGTTCCTGCGCAAGGGACTGATTACCAATTTAGAATTGAGGTTCACGCTGGCCGATATCTTATTAGAATCTTCGGATTTAGGCCACCCTACCCGTTTAAGGTGTCGGACACATATAAATCTTCCCGGCCAAAAAAATCCTTCCGAAACACTTGCGTAGTTAAATAACTACATGTATATTTGTAGTCAAATAGCTACGCAATGAATTTAAGACGAGACGTTTTCCAAGCCATAGCAGACCCGACAAGAAGGGCCATACTTCTGTTGGTCGCTTCGCAATCCATGACTGCCGGGGCCATTGCTTCAAACTTTGACACAGCAAGACCGACAGTTTCAAAACACTTGCAAATACTCACCGAGTGCGAATTGCTTGAACAAGAGCAAAACGGCAGAGAAATTCACTATCACTTAAATCCCAAAAAGATAAAGGAAATAGCAGACTTTGTTGAGCCATTCCGCAAAATCTGGGAAGACCGATTCAACAGACTAGAAACAATAATGAAAAAACATAAAGGCAAATAACATGGAACGAAAAACCAAAATCAATGCCGAAGACAGCAAACAGGAATTAGTGATAACAAGGGAATTTGATTTGCCATTGGAATTACTTTTTAAAGCGTATGTAGAGCCCGAAATTGTTGAGCAATGGATGGGAACGAAAGTGCTAAAACTTGAAAGCAAAAAGCACGGCAGTTGGCAATTTGAAACAACCGATGCCCAGGGAAACGCTGTATTTCGGGCCAATGGGGTAATCCATGAGTTTGTTCCGAACCGGAAGATCACCCGGACATTTGAAATGGAGAATGCGCCTTTTGACGTTCAGCTTGAGTTTCTAGAATTTGAAAAACTTACCGACGACACCAGCAAACTCAATATGCATATCGTATACAGATCAGTTGCACTCAGAGACCAATTGCTGAAGCTACCCTTTGCTCAGGGCATAAATATGGCACATAACCGATTACAAGACGTAGTAAGCAAATTAAACTAACACCTCATGACAAAGAGAAATAAAATCATCTATTGGATCTCTACTATCTGGCTTGCATTAGGAATGCTATCAACCGGAACACTACAGTTATTCAAAATGAAAGCGGAAGGAGCCCTGGCCCCACCCGGGGTATTTGGTATTACACATTTGGGCTATCCTGTCTATTTTCTGACAATACTAGGTATTTGGAAACTTTTGGGAGTTGTAGCATTGCTTATTCCTAAATTTCCTTTACTAAAGGAATGGGCTTATGCAGGCTTTTTCTTCGCTATGTCGGGAGCGATATTTTCACATATCGCAGTGGGTGATCCCGTGAATGAAATATTTCCCTCGTTGCTGCTTCTGGTCCTGACTGTGGTCTCGTGGTATTTCAGACCTGGGGGTAGAAAGATCATTTCAGTTAATCAATAAATATTCATCAATGTTCTGAAGTTAAACAGGCGACAGAAAAGTCGATGCTGCCAAAAAGGGCTATACGCAAAATTATGAACAACATTAATAGCAATAAAAAAGAGTTGTCACCAGAACAACGTGAAGAACTACTCAGACGATTGAAAGCCCGTTTTGAGAAAAATATGAACCGCCATAAAGGTCTTGAATGGGCTAAAGTACAAGCAAAGCTGGAAGCTAATACTGGAAAACTATGGTCGCTCAATGAAATGGAAAGAACTGGCGGTGAACCGGATGTTGTCGGGTTTGATAAAAAGAAGGGCGAATACATTTTTTATGATTGTTCAGCGGAAAGTCCTAAAGGCCGCAGAAGTGTTTGTTACGACGGTGAGGCTCTGGAGTCAAGGAAAGAACATAAACCGAAAAATAACGCTATTGATATGGCAGCCGCCATGGGCATTGAGCTTTTAACGGAAGAACAATATCGAGCACTGCAGGAACTTGGAGATTTCGATACGAAAACGTCGAGCTGGGTGCAAACTCCTACTGATATTAGGGAGCTCGGCGGTGCCCTCTTTTGTGACCGCCGCTACGACCATGTCTTCGTGTATCACAACGGTGCGGAATCTTACTATGCCGCCAGGGCGTTCCGTGGCTCGCTAAGGGTCTAAATTTTGCACAGACAGCTAAATTTGAATTTGAGAACGGATCACCTGAAAAAAAGAAGGAACACATAATTCCTGAAGAAATGTTCAAAACAAATTAGATGAAATCCCTGCCTAGAAAACTGCTTTTGATGCATTGTCGCCGGGACGGCAAAGAGCATACATTCTTTATTTTTCTGAACCCAAACAATCAAAAACTCGGGAGTCAAGGGTTGAAAAATGTATGCTCCTTCCTCCTATTCGTTCACCTCAATCGAAAGTCAGATTTGTTGAATGCGATCGGCGCCTAGATGAAAAGCTCCGCCCACGCCGGGAAGCGTCGGCCGCCTACGCAAAGGGTTCCAATTTGGACAAAACGGTGGGGAGAAATTCCGCAACCGTCGGATGAATGTGCATTGCGCGCTGTACTACCGTATACGGCGCCTTCGCATACATGACGTCCAGCAAAACGTGAACTACTTCATCGCCTCCGGTCCCAAGAATGGCGGCACCCAGAATCTGTTTTGTTTCCGCATCAACAGCAATTTTGATGAAACCTTGTGTCTCACCTTTCTCAACGGCCCGGGTCACTCGGCTCATCGGATATTTAGTAGCGAGTGCAGCGCGCCCAGACTTGCGTAATTCGTCGTCCGTCATGCCGCACCGGCCTAGTAGCGGATCTGTAAACAAAGCGTATGTCTGGATTCGGTCTGACACGCGGCGATGACCTGCGTTGAGGAGATTATCGGCGACGATCTCATAGTCGTTGTATGCAGTATGCGTAAAGGCGCCGCGGCCATTGCAGTCACCCAGGGCCCAGATGCCGGGCACGTGTCTGTCATTCCCTGGCTTTTTGAATATTGAGTAAAGTTGTCGTTGTGATAACTACGATATCGGCCGCTTATTTGGCAGTAGGTGATGCATTTGTCGTACATCGCACTGTGTCACGCGCGATCAGCAATTCTTCGTCTGTAGGAATCACATAGGCGGCAAGCCTTGATTGGTCAGTGCTTATGATGCCTTCGCGCCGATCGACACAAGCCTCGTTGCGATAAACATCTAACTCAACACCCATCCATTCCAGGTTCTCGCAGATCTTTGCGCGGACTTCGGCGGAATTCTCGCCAATGCCGCCTGTGAAGATAATCGCCTCCGCACCGCCCATTGCCGCCAGGTAAGCACCAATGTATTTGCGAACTCGATAGCAGAAGATTTCAATCGCGAGGTGTGCCCGCCGGTCATTGTTTTCGCGTGCTTCTTCCAGCAGCTCGCGCATGTCGCTCGTCAAACCAGAGATCCCAAGCAGGCCCGATTGCTTATTCAGGAGACTTTCAACTTCATGAGCGGTCAAACCTTCTTTTGAAGCAGTGAAGTCGATGATCGCCGGATCGAGATCACCCGAGCGCGATCCCATGACCAGTCCTTCGAGAGGCGTCAGTCCCATGGACGTGTCAATCGAATTACCACCGTGTATCGCGGCCGCCGAACAGCCGTTCCCCAGATGCAGAGTGATAATGTTCGTTTGCTCGCGTGAGATGCCGCGAAGTTGGCGATAGCGATAAGCGACGTAACGATGGGAAGTGCCATGAAATCCGTAACGGCGCAGGCGATAACGCCGATAGAGCTGATACGGCAATGCATAAAGGTAAGCACGTTCGGGCAGCGTTTGATGAAAGGCAGTATCAAAGACTGCGACTTGCGGCAGGCCAGCGCCAAACAGATCGCGTGCTGCCACGATGGCTTTGATGTTCGCGGGATTATGAAGCGGCGCCAGGTCGATGCAATCTTCAATGCCGCGCACCACTTGATCGGTTATCAAAACTGAGCGGGTGAAGTGTTCACCGCCGTGCACTACACGATGTCCCACAGCATGTACGTCGGCAATGCTTGACACATCATTGACACCCGAGGACTCAGCAGCGAGCCAATGAACGATTAATTCTACGGCAGCGCGTATGTCGCGGAGCGGGGCTGCGGATCGCTCAGGAGCACGACCTTCCGCACTTAGCGTGATGACCGCCTCACCGCCGATGCGTTCAATCTCACCACGCGCCAACCGCTTGTCAGCGTTCTTCTCGATCCGATCCAGATCGGTCGCAATCAGTTGGAATTTGACCGAAGAACTGCCAGCGTTGAGCACCAAAACATTCATAATTGTCCGACGTGATGTGTTAAGTTTACGCTAACTTTCGAAGCAATTACACTATTGCTAAATCGGGGACCTTCGATGTGTTAATTCGACCAATAAGCGTTCCCTTTTTGCCCGATTATTCCCTCAGGAAGGAGTAGGAAAGATGGAGCCTGGTGAACTGAAGGGGGCAGGTTCGCTTACCGCCGCGGAGGCCTGGAAGATGAACGCTTACTGGCGTGCGGCGAACTATCTATCCGTCGGACAACTTTACTTGCTCGACAATCCTATGCTGCGCGAGCCGCTGACAGTCGAACATGTCAAACCGCGACTGCTCGGACATTGGGGCACTACACCAGGACTAAATTTCATTTACGTGCACCTTAATCGTCTGATTAAGCTCCATGATCTAAATGTGATCTATGTTACTGGCCCTGGTCATGGTGGACCAGGTCTGGTCGCGAATACCTACCTCGAAGGAACATACACAGAGTTGTATCCGAACATCTCGCAGGACGAGCAAGGAATGAAGAAACTGTTCAAGCAGTTCTCCTTTCCGGGAGGTATTCCCAGTCACGTCGCACCGGAAACGCCGGGGTCAATTCACGAAGGCGGCGAGTTGGGTTACTCGCTCGTCCACGCCTATGGCGCTGTCCTTGATAATCCGGATCTGCTGGCCGTATGCGTCGTGGGTGATGGCGAAGCGGAAACGGGTCCATTGGCAACCAGCTGGCATTCGAACAAATTTCTTAATCCGGCCCGTGACGGCGCGGTGCTTCCGATTCTGCACTTGAATGGCTACAAGATCGCAAATCCTACTGTGCTGGCGCGAATTAGTCACGAGGAATTGGAGAAACTCCTCGTTGGCTACGGATACAAGCCCTACTTCGTGGAAGGAGACGATCCTGAAACGATGCATCACCTGATGGCAGCCACGCTCGAGACGGTGTTTGCCGAGGTTCGGTCGATTCAACGAGACGCGCGCGAGAATGGGTTCGCCCATCGCCCGCAGTGGCCGATGATCGTAATGCGCAC
>Ga0137403_10002672_pt1 | contig 21690 bp, 10 predicted proteins | sample CZOMad2_1_16fung_FD_122057 | JGI IMG/M metagenome (GOLD analysis project Ga0137403, IMG submission 122057) | Vadose zone soil fungal communities from Angelo Coast Range Reserve, California, USA - CZOMad2_1_16fungal (Hybrid Assembly) | ecosystem: Environmental > Terrestrial > Soil > Vadose zone...
TCCAGCTGCAGCGTCCAGCTGATCGTCCCGGTGCCGTTGCTCTCGCTCATCCCCACCGTGACCGTGCCGCCCACCGTCGCGCCCTCGGCCGGGCTCGTGATTGACGCGGCCAGCTGCGGCTGCTGCACGGTCACGCGACGCGTGGTCGTCGTCGTGCTCCCTGAGCCGTCCTGCAGGGTCGCCGTCAGCGTGTGCGGGCCGTCGGCCACCGTCGCCGCCGTGTCCCAGTTGAAGGTAAACGTGCCGGTCGACGGCCCGCTGTTGGTGAAGAGAAGCACGGTACCGGGCGGCGGACGTCGGGGATCGTCCACGCTCACGGTCAACGAGCGCGTCCCGCTCCCGCCGCTCGTGGTGACCGACACGCTGACGACGCCGCTCACGGTCGCGTCCGCTGCCGGCGTGTTGAATATCACCATGGGCGGCGGCGGGATGTTCACCGTCACGTTGCGCGTGGCCGTGGCCGTCTGCCCGCCGCCGTCTTGCACGGTGAGCGTCAGCGTGTGGGAGCCCGTCGCTACCTTGGACGTGTCCCACGTGAACGACGCCGTGGGCCCCGTGTTCGAGGTCGAGAAGATCGGCGTCGGGCCGCCGTCGAGCTGCAGCGTCCAATTGATCGTGCCGGTGCCGTTGGTCTCCGACATGCCAACGGTCACCATGCCGCTCACCGTCGCGCCTTCCACCGGCGTGTTGATCGACGCCGTCAGTTTCGCGGGGCCGGGAACGACGAGCGTGCGGTTGGCGCTGCCGGTGTTGTTCACCGAGTCGCGCACGCTCACGGTGGCCGTGTGCGTGCCGCCGGACGCCCCGCTGCTGCTCCAGGGCATCGAGATCGGACCGTTGGACGTGGTCGTCGTGTTCCCCACGGCGACGCCGTCCATGCTGAGGGTGAGCGTCCTCGAGCCCGAGGCATTCTCGAGCCAGATCGTGAACCATACGGTGCTGCCGGCAGTGACGGTCGTGCCGTCGGTGCCGGGCTGCGTGATGAACACGCGGATCGTCCCCTGCTGCACCGTCACGTTGCGGATGGCGGTGGCGGTGCGCCCGCTGCCGTCCTGCACCGTCAGCTGCAGCTGGTGCGATCCCGCGGGGACTCCGGATGTGTCCCAGTTGAACGACGCGGTGCTGGCCGTCCCCGAGGTCGAGAAGATCGGCGTGGCGCCGCCGTCCAGCCGCAGCGTCCAGGTGATGGTGCCCGTGCCGCCGGTCTCGCTCATACCGACCGGGACCGTGCCGCCGACCGTCGCGCCCTCGGTCGGCGTCGTGATCGTCGCCGTCAGCGGCGGCGGTGCAACGTTGACGGTGCGAATCGCCGTGGCCGTGCGCCCGGCGCCGTCTTGCACGGTCAGCTGCAGCTGGTGCGAGCCCGCGACGACGCCGGACGTGTCCCAGTTGAACGACGCGGTGCTGGCCGTCCCCGAGGTCGAGAAGATCGGCGTGGTGCCGCCGTCCAGCCGCAGGGTCCAGGTGATCGTCCCCGTCCCGCCCGTCTCGCTCATGTTGACCGGTACCGTGCCACTCACCGTCGCGCCCTCGGTGGGACTGGGAATCGATGCGGTCAGCGGAGCGGCGACGGTGACGTTTCGGGTCGCGGTCGCCGTGCGGCCGCCGCCGTCCTGCACGGTGAGCTGCAGCTGGTGAGCGCCCGGGGCCACCGAGGAGGTGTCCCAGTTGAACGAAGCCGTGCTCGCCGTGCCCGACGTCGTGAAGATCGGTGTGCTGCCGCCGTCGAGCCGCAGTGTCCAGGTGATCGTCCCGGTACCGTTGCTCTCGCTCATGCCGACCGGCACCGTCCCGGTCACCGTCGCGCCTTCCGCGGGGCTCGTGATGGACGCGCTCAGCGTCTGCGCGACGGTGATGTGCCGCACGCCCGTGCCCGAGCGGCCGGCGCCGTCCTGCACCGTCGCGGTCAGCGTGTGCGCGCCGTCGGCGACCATCGTCGTGTCGAAGCTGCAGCTGATGCTGCTGGCCGTCCCCGACGGCGAGCAGATCACGATGATGCCCTCGGGCGGCCGCCGCGGGTCGTCCACGGTCACGCTCCAGTTGAGCGTCCCTGTCCCGCCGGTCTCCGACACGGACACCGTGATTGTGCCGCCCACGGTCGCGCCCTCTGTCGGGCTCGTGATCGTCACGGAAATCGGCGTCGGCTGCTTCACAGTCACGCTGCGCGTCGCCGTCGCCGTCCGGCCCGCACCGTCGCGCACCGTGAGGCCGAGCGTGTGCGGCCCCTCCGCCACGCTGCTCGAGTTCCAGTTGAACGACGCGGTCGTCGCCGTGCCCGAGGTCGTGAACACCTGGCTGCCGTCTACCGTCAGGGTGAACACGATCGGCGTGCCGTTGGCGCCCGACTCGCTCATGCCGACCGTCACCGTGCCGCCGACCGTCGCCCCCTCGGCCGGGCTCGTGAACGAGGCGGTGTACGGATTCGACACGTTGACGACGCGCGGCGCGCTGCCCGTGGCGCCGGAGGAGTCACGCGCGCTCGCGATCACCGTCGTCGAGCCGTTGTTGACCTTCGTCGTGTCCCACGCGATCGAGATCGGTCCCGAGGACGTGTCCGTCGTGCTCGCTACCTGCGTGCCACCCACGCTCAGCGTGTAGGTCTTGGTGCCGGCGGCGGCGCCTTCGACCCAGAGCACGAACCACGTGGTGCCGCTCACCGTGGCGCCGTCGGCGCCCGGCTGTGTGATGGCTACGCGCAGGCTGGGGGCGGTGACGGTGACGTGACGGACAGCGGTCGCGGTGCGGCCGGCCCCATCCTGCACCGTCAGGTTCAGCGTGTGGGCGCCGGTAGGCACCCCGCTCGTGTCCCAGTTGAAGGATGCCGTCGCGGCCGTGCCCGACGTCGTGAAGATCGGCGTCGTGCCGCTGTCGAGCCGGACCGTCCACGTGATCGTGCCCGTGCCGCCCGTCTCGCTCATCGAGACCGGGACGACGCCGCTGACACTGGCCCCCTCCGCGGGGGTGGTGAACGACGCGGTCAGCGGGCCGGCGACCACGACGTGAAGCGTGGCGTTCGCGGTGTGTCCAGCGGTGTCCTGCGCCACGAGCGTCAGCGTGTGCGCGCCGGGCGCAACGTTGGACGTGTCCCAGCTGAACGACGCGGTCGAGGCCGTGCCGGACGTCGAGAAGATCGGCGTGGCGCCGCCGTCCAGCCGCACCGTCCAGCTGATCGTGCCGGTGCCGCCACTCTCGCTCATGCCGACCGGCACCGCGCCGGTCACCGTCGCCCCCTCGCCAGGGCTCGTGAACGTCGCGCTCATGCCGGTCGTCTTCCGCTTGATCTGATAGATGACGCCGGTGCCGCCATTGGTGTCGACGCTGCCGTCCGAGGCCATGTCGGCGATGAAGAGCGAATCTTGGGTGGCCAGAAGCTGGTCGCCGTGACCGAGCTGGAAGCTCTCGATGAAGTGGAAGTACTTGCCGGTACCGAGATCCCAGAACACGAGCGGGTTCTCTTCGTTGCCGGACGGAGGCGCACTGAACTTGCCGTGGAAGCCGACGAAGATGCCGTTGTTCACGTATGCCGGAAACAACGGGGGGGCGAAGACGATTCCGGATGGGCCCTCGCTCTCCGCCCCGTCCGGCCCATTCGGATCGCCCGGATCCGGGCACGACGCACACGGCAGGGGAAGGAAGGCGACGAGAGGCTGCACGCCGCCGCTGCCGACGCGCTGGCCGGTGTGGTAGTCGATGTAGTCGTTCGGGAAGCCGAAGTCCGGCACGGGCTGCCGCCCGAGGTCGGCCGCCGCGATGCGGTTGATCTCATCGGCGCTGAGCGGCTCATTGGGGTCCTGAAAGCCGTCGATTCCGTTGTCCTCGAAGTAGAAGTCGCCCGTGGTCGGGTGGAACGCCATACCCGCCGCGTTCCGGAGGCCCGCCGCGATGCGGACGAGGCTGGAGACCGTGGCGCCGAAACCTACTTCGGTCACCGTGACGCGGTAGATCGAGCCGCCCTGCATGGTGCCGGTGAGCAGGCCGCTCAGCCCGACCGTGTCCGTGTTCTGGTCGTCGTTCGCCGAGGAACCGACATTGAAGTAGAGCTCCCACGTGCCGGCCGGCGCGCCCGGCGCCGGGCGCGTCGTCATCGCGTACGCCTTGTGCTCCCAGATCCCGGGGAACGTGAAGTTCAGCGTGCCAACGAACGTGTAGGGCGATGCAGGGCCGTTGTTCATCTTGAGCACGATGATCCGGTTTTCGCCGTCCTTCGCGCTCATGATGAAGACCATGTTTCCGGTGACCGCGAGACCCGTCCAGACGCCGACCGGGTCCGAGTACATCAGCTGCCCGGAGCCGTCGGCGATGCCATCGTCGTTGGTATCGGTGAAGCGAAGGAGCTCGCCGGACGAGAGCCAGTACGCACCTTGCCCGTTGGGATTGCTCGTCGCCACCAGGATGGAACCATCCGACAACCGCGCCAGCCCGTTCGGGAAGTTCAGTCCCGAGGCGAACGTGGTGATCCGGAAGTCAGCGGGGTTCACCCGTGGGTCGCCGCCGATCGTGAACTGCGCGGCGGCGGGAGCAACCGTGCCGGCGACGAGAGCGGAGACGCAGACGGCGAGCGCGACGAGGGATCGGACCAGACGCATGGTGTGCGCACTCCTTCGGACGGCGATTGGCCCCTGCCCGTCTTGGAAGCAAACCGATTGCCGAACCGCGAATGCGTTGAATTCGATACCTTTCGTGCGATTTCTGCGACGGGAGAGGGCGTCAGGCACTGCGACATATGCAACCGCCTGCGGTATCCTCGGCGTGATGCGCCGCTCCGCCCGGACGTGGGTCGTGGTCGTGATCCTCGGCTGCGTCCTGGCCGGCGGTGCGTACGCGCTGACCCGCCCCGGCAAGGGGCAGCCGGGCCGGAGCGGTGGCGGCGCCTCGGCGGCTCCGGGGCCACGCGCCACCCCCGTCGTCACCGCCGTTGCCCGCGCGGGCGATCTCCCTGTCTCCCTCAGCGCGCTGGGCTCCGTCACCGCGCTCAACACCGTCACCGTGCGCAGCCGGGTGGATGGCCAGCTGCTCAAAGTGCACTTCGGCGAGGGGCAGCTCGTGCGCCAGGGCGAGCTGCTCGCGGAGATCGACCCCAGCCCATTTCAGGCGCAACTGAAGCAGGCGGAAGGACAGCTGGCCCGCGACATGGCCGCGCTGCAGAACGCGCAGCTCGACCTCGAGCGTTACCGCGTGCTCGTCGACAAGGAGATGATCGCGCGCCAGCAGTACGACACCCAGGCGGCCACCGTGCGGCAGGCCGAAGGCGCCGTAAAGGCCGACCAGGGGCAGCTGGACCTCATCAAGGTGCAGCTCGACTACTGCCGCATCACGGCGCCGCTCGGCGGCCGCGTCGGGCTGCGTCTGGTGGATCCGGGCAACATGGTCAAGGCCAACGACCCCGGCGGCCTGGTCGTCATCACCCAGATCGAGCCGATCGCCCTCGTCTTCGCCATCCCCGAGGACAGCCTGCAGCCCGTGCTACGCCAGTACCGCAGTGGCAAGTCCGTGCCGGTGGACGCCTATGACCGGGAAGGCAAGAGGAAGCTGGCGTCCGGAACGCTGGCCGCCGTCGACAACCAGATCGATCCGGGTACCGGCACCGTCAAGCTCAAGGCCGCGTTCGCCAACCGCGACGGCGCGCTCTTCCCGAACCAGTTCGTGAACGCGCGCGTGCTGCTGGACGTGCTGCCGAACGTCGTGCTGGCGCCGAGCGAGGCGATCCAGCGTGGCCCGCAGGGGGCCTTCGTCTACGTCGTGAAGCCGGACGGCGTGGCGCAGATGCGCCGGCTCGAGCTCGGCCCGAGCGACGGCGGCCTCGTCGCCGTCAAGCAGGGGCTCGCCCCCGGCGAGGCGGTGGTGGTGGACGGCGCCGAGAAGCTGCAGGACGGTGCCAAGGTCGAACCCCGGGAGCGGGCCCCGGCGCGGACGCGGTCGTGAACCTCTCGTCGCAGTTCATCCTGCGGCCCGTGGCGACGTCGTTGCTGACGGCGGCGATCGTGCTCGCGGGTGCGATCGCGTATCGGCAGCTCCCCGTCTCCGCGCTCCCGCAGGTCGACTACCCGACCATCCAGACCGTCACGTTCTATCCGGGCGCGAGCCCGGACGTGATGGCCTCGGCGGTGACGGCGCCGCTCGAGCGCCAGTTCGGCCAGCTCCCCGGGCTCAAGCAGATGACGTCCACCAGCTCGGCGGGCTCCAGCGTGATCACGCTGCAGTTCGACCTCGCGCTGGCGCTCGACATCGCCGAGCAGCAGGTGCAGGCGGCCATCAACGCGGCGTCGTCGTTCCTGCCCAAGGACCTGCCGAACCCGCCCGTCTACAGCAAGGTGAATCCCGCCGACGCTCCGGTGCTGACGCTCGCGCTGACCTCGGCGGCCTTGCCGCTGACCGCCGTGCAGGACCTGGCCGACACGCGGCTCGTGCAGAAGATCGCGCAGCTGCCGGGTGTCGGCCTCGTCACCTTGTCGGGCGGTCAAAAGCCGGCGGTGCGCATCCAGGTGAACCCGGCCCGGCTCGCGGCGAACGGCCTCACGATGGACGACGTGCGGACCGCCGTCGCCGCCGCCAACGTGAACCAGGCCAAAGGCAGCCTCGACGGGCCGCTGCAATCGTTCACGATCGCGGCCAACGATCAGATCCACCAGAGCCATCAATACAAGGCGCTCGTGATCGCCTACCGTAACAACGCACCGCTCCTGCTCTCGGACGTGGCCGAGGTGATCGACGGCGCCGAGAACGTTCGCCAGGCCGCGTGGATGGGCGATGAGCCGGCGATCATCGTCAACATCCAGCGGCAGCCCGGCGCCAACCTGATTGAGGTCGTCGACCGCGTGAAGCAGCTCTTGCCGCAGCTCCAGAGCGCCCTACCCTCGGCGGTGCAGGTGACCGTGCTGACCGACCGCACCACGACCATCCGCGCCTCGGTGCACGACGTGCAATTCGAGCTGATGCTGGCCGTCGTCCTGGTCGTCCTCGTCATCTTCGTCTTCTTGAGAAGCGCCGCCGCGACATTCATTCCGGGCATCACGGTGCCGGTGTCGATCGTGGGAACGTTCGCGGTGATGTACGGCCTGGGCTTCAGCCTCAACAACCTCTCGCTGATGGCGCTGACGATCTCGACCGGCTTCGTCGTGGACGACGCGGTCGTGATGATCGAGAACATCAGCCGCTACATCGAGGAGGGCGAGCCGCCGCTGCAGGCCGCCTTCGTCGGCTCGAGCCAGATCGGCTTCACGATCCTGTCGTTGACCGTGTCCTTGATCGCGGTGCTGATCCCGCTCCTCTTCATGGGTGACATCGTCGGCCGGCTGTTCCGCGAGTTCGCGCTGACGCTCTCGGCCGCCATCCTCGTGTCGGCGGTCGTCTCGCTGACCCTGACGCCGATGCTCTGCGCGAAGCTGCTCAAGCCGGTAGCCGACCGCCGCCCGGGCGCCTTCGCCCGCGCCGCGGAGCGCCAGTTCGACAACCTGGTCGCCTTCTACGGGCGCACCTTGCGCTGGGTGCTCGGCCATCAGACGGCCACGCTCATCGTCGCCATCGGCACCCTGGCCCTGACGCTCATGCTCTACGTGTGGGTGCCGAAGGGCTTGTTTCCGATCCAGGACACGGGTGTCATCCTCGGCATCTCCGAGGCGCCGCAGAACATCTCGTTCGATGCGATGGCCGAGCGCCAGCGGGCACTCGGGCGTGTGATCTTGCAAGATCCGTCCGTCGCCGGCATCTCGTCGTTCATCGGCATCGACGGCACGAACACGACGCTCAACAGCGGCCGCATCCAGATCACCTTGAAGCCGCTCGCCGAGCGGGGCGAGAGCGTCGGCGAGGTGATGAGCCGGCTGCGTCCGGCGCTGGCGAAGGTGGACGGGATCACGCTCTATCTGCAACCGGTCCAGGATCTGACCGTCGAGAATCGGGTGAGCCGGACGCAGTTCCAGTACAGCCTCGAGGACCCCGATGAAGTCGAGCTGCGCGCCTGGGCGCCGAAGTTCGTGGCGCGCCTGCGCGAGCTGCCCGAGCTTCACGACGTCGCCACCGACCAGCTCGATCAAGGCCTGCAAGCGCTCGTGCAAATCGACCGCGCGACCGCCTCGCGCCTGGGCATCACGCCCCAGATGATCGTCGACGCGCTCTACAACGCGTTCGGCCAGCGCCAGATCTCGACCGTCTTCACGCAGCTGAACCAGTATCGCGTGGTGCTCGAGGTCCTGCCGGAGTTCCGCGTGGATCCCTCCGTGCTCGACCGGGTCTATCTGCGCTCGACGGCGGGCGGCCAGGTTCCTCTCTCGACACTGGCCACGATCGAGCAGCGCGCCACCGCGCTCGCCATCAGCCACCAGGGCCAGTTCCCGGCGGTGACGGTCTCCTTCAACCTGGCTCCGAGCGTCTCGCTGGGCGCCGCCGTAAAATCGATCGACCGGGTCACGCGTGAGGTCGGCCTGCCGCCGAGTATCCAGACCGGGTTCCAGGGCGCGGCGCGCGCCTTCCAGGCCTCGCTCGCCAACCAGCCGTTCCTGATCCTGGCGGCGATCGTCACCGTGTACATCGTGCTCGGGGTCCTGTACGAGAGCTGGATCCACCCGATCACGATCCTCTCGACCTTGCCCTCGGCGGGGCTCGGCGCGCTGCTAGCGCTCCTCCTGGTGCGCCTCGACCTCTCGGTCATCGCGCTGATCGGCATTATTCTGTTGATCGGTATCGTCATGAAGAACGCGATCATGATGATCGACTTCGCCCTCGACGCGCAGCGCTCCCAGGGCCAGCCGGCGCGCGAAGCGATCGAGCAGGCCGCGCTGCTCCGCTTCCGGCCGATCATCATGACGACGATGGCGGCGCTGCTGGGCGGCGTTCCGCTGGCCTTCGGGCACGGCGTGGGCTCCGAGCTGCGCGAGCCGCTCGGTGTCGCGATCGTGGGCGGGCTCATCGTGAGCCAGGTGCTCACGCTCTACACCACGCCGGTCATCTATCTGGCGTTCGACCGCCTCGCCGAGCGGCTCGCCCGTCGCGGCGCGCGCGAGCGCAGCCGCGCCGGGCATCCGGTGACTGCGCCGTGAGTCTCTCCAGCCCGTTCGTTCGCCGGCCGGTCGGCACCACCCTGATGACCATCGCGCTGGTCATCGCGGGTGTGATCTCGTTCCGGCTGCTCCCGGTCGCGCCGTTGCCGCAAGTCGACTTCCCGACCATCAACGTTGTCGCGGGTCTGCCCGGCGCGAGCCCCGAGACGATGGCGTCCGCCGTCGCCACGCCGCTCGAGCGCCAGTTCGGGCGCATCGCCGGCGTGACCGAGATGACGTCCGTCAGCTTCCTCGGCGCCTCGACGATCGCGCTGCAGTTCGATCTGGCGCGCGATATCAATGGCGCCGCGCGCGACGTCCAGTCGGCGATCGCGGCGGCGGCGGGTCAGCTCCCGCCGAACCTGCCGAGCCTGCCCACCTACCGGAAGGTGAATCCGGCCGACGCGCCGATCATGATCCTGGCGCTCACCTCGAAGGCCGTCGACAAAGGGCGGATGTACGACCTCGCCTCCACGGTCCTGCAGCAGAAGATCGCGCGGCTCGAAGGCGTCGGACAGATCTTCGTCGGTGGCAGTTCCCTGCCGGCGGTCCGCGTCGAGCTGAATCCGATGGCGCTCGCCCGCTACGGCATCGGCCTCGACGAGGTCCGGCAGGCCCTCGCCGCCGCCAACGTCAATCGCCCCAAGGGGCAGCTCGACGACGGCCGGTTCACCTGGGAGATCAATGCCACGGACCAGCTGCGCGACCCCAAACGCTACGAGCCGTTGATCGTCGCGTGGCGGAATGGCGCGCCCGTCCATCTCACCGACGTGGCCGAGGTGCGCGGTGCCGTCGAGGACCTCCGCGCCGGCGCGGTGTCCAACGGCGAGACCGCGGTCGTCCTCGTCATCTTCCGCCAACCCGGCGTGAACATCATCGAGACAGTCGACCGGATCCGGGCGGAGTTGCCGTACCTGCGCGCGCTCGTGCCGGCGGAGATCTCGCTCAGACCCGTGCTCGACCAGACCGTGACGATCCGGGCGTCGGTCAAAAACGTCGAAGAGGCGCTCCTGATCTCGATCGGTCTGGTCGTGCTCGTCGTCTTCCTGTTCCTCAGAAACATCCGCGCGACGCTCATCCCCGGCATCGTGGTGCCGGTCTCCCTGATCGGCACCTTCGCGATCATGTACCTGGTCGGCTACAGCATCGACAACCTCTCCTTGATGGCGCTGACCGTCGCCACCGGCTTCGTCGTCGACGACGCCATCGTCGTGGTCGAGAACGTGATGCGCCACATCGAGCGCGGCGCGGGGGTGCTCGAGGCGACCCTGACCGGCGCCAAGGAGATCGGCTTCACGGTGCTGTCGATGAGCATCTCGCTCGTGGCCGTGTTCATCCCGATTCTGCTGATGGGTGGCATCGTGGGGCGCCTCTTCCGCGAGTTCGCGGTGGTGCTCTCGGTCGCAGTCCTCGTGTCGCTAGCGATCTCGCTCACCACGACGCCGATGATGTGCGCGCTGCTGCTCCGGCCACATGACCCGCAGCATCGCCCGAGGCTCGCGGTGCTGGGCGAGCGGATCTTCGACGCGATCACGCGCGCCTACGACCGGACGCTGACCGTCGCGCTGCGCCACCCGGCGATCACGATGGTCATCTTCCTCGCCACCTTCGCGGTGAACGTCTACCTCTTCAACATCGTGCCGAAGGGCTTCTTCCCGCAGCAGGACAACGGACGGCTCGCCGCCAACATCGTCGCCCAGCAGGACGTCTCGTTCGCCGCCGTCCACGACAAGATGGTGCGCTACGCGGAAATTCTCCAGGCCGATCCCGCCGTGGACACGGTGACCCTGTTCACGGGCGGTGGGGGAGGCCGCGGCACCACCGCGAACACCGGCCGTGGCTTCATCTCGCTCAAGCTGCGGGAGGAGCGAAAGATCTCCGCGGACGAGGTCATCACGCGTCTGAGACCCAAGCTCGCGCAGGTGCCGGGAGCGACGCTCTATCTCCAGGCCGTGCAGGACGTGCGGCTCGGCGGACGGATCAGCAACGCGCAGTACCAGTTCACCCTGCAGAGCGACAACCTGGAGGAGCTGAACACGTGGGCGCCCCGTCTGGTCCGCGCCATGCGGGAGATGCCCGAGCTGCGCGACGTCAGCAGCGATCAGCAGAATCGCGGCCTGGAGGTGCCGGTGGTCATCGACCGCGCCACCGCCGCACGACTCGGCGTCAGCACGCGGATGATCGACGAGACACTCTACGACGCGTTCGGGCAGCGCCAGGTGTCGACCATCTACACCTCGCTGAACCAGTACCACGTGGTGATGGAGCTCGAGCCGCGCTACTGGGAGCGTCCCGACGCGCTCGCGAACATCTACGTGCGGTCGACCACCGGCCAGACTGTGCCGCTGACCGCGGTCACGAAGTTCCGGACGGGCACCGGCCCCATCCAGGTGAATCACCAGGGCCTGTTCCCCTCGGTCACCGTGTTCTTCAACCTGGCGCCCAACGTGGCGCTCGGCGACGCGGTCAAGGCCATCGACGCCGCCGAGCAGAAGATGGGCTTCCCCACCAACATCGCCGGGAGGTTCACGGGCACCGCGCAGGCCTTTCAGGCCGCACTCGCCAACCAGCCGCTGCTGATCCTCGCGGCGCTCGTGGCGGTCTACATCGTCCTGGGCGTCCTCTACGAGAGCCTGATCCACCCGTTCACGATCCTGTCCACCTTGCCCTCGGCCGGCGTCGGCGCGCTGCTGGCGCTCTTGATCTGCGGGATAGACCTCTCGGTGATCGCGATGATCGGGATAATTTTATTGATCGGTATCGTGAAGAAGAACGCCATTCTGGTGATCGACGTCGCGCTCGACCTCGAGCGCAACCACGGCCTCGCCGCCCGGGACGCCGTCCACCGCGCATGCCTGCAGCGGTTCCGGCCGATCTTGATGACGACGATGGCCGCGCTGCTGGGGGCCTTGCCGCTGGCGCTCGGGATGGGCACCGGCTCCGAGCTCCGCCGCCCGCTCGGCATCACGGTGGTGGGCGGCCTCCTGCTGAGCCAGCTCCTGACCCTCTACACGACGCCCGTCATCTACCTCTACATGGAGCGTTTCCGCGTCGCGGTCGGACGGGCGTCGTCGCGGACGCGCGCCGCGCTCGGTCTCGGCTCACCCCACCCCGGAAAAGCCTAGGGCTTCTCGTCGGGAGCGGCCGGCTCGATGAAGTCGAAGCCGAAGCGGCCCTTGATGCAGAGGTGCCCGCCGGTGACCGAGACGTCGGCTGGCGAGGTCACCTTCACGATGCGGTTGTCCTGGACGAGGAGCGAGAGGGTACAGCCCACGCCGCAGTAGGGACAGATCGTGTCGGTCGTTCGCTGCTTCGACTCGTCCCACGTGCCCGCCCCGCGCATGTCGTGCTCGCGCTTGAACATGAGGGCGCCCGTCGGGCAGACGCCGATGCAGTTACCGCAATAGACGCAGGCCGAGTCGGGGAGCGGCACATCGGCCTCGGTCGAGATGCGCGCGTCGAACCCCCGGCCGGCCACCGCGATCGCGAACGTGTTCTGGGCGTCGACGCCGCAGGCCTCGACGCACTTGTAGCAGAGAATGCACTTGGAGTAGTCGCGCATGTAGAGGTCGTTGTCGATCTTCACGGGCTGCGCGACGGTCTCGGCCTGCAAACCCGCGGGCGCCTCGTGATGCCCGGGCTCGCGGGAATCGCGCTCGCCGGCGGCGGCGGGCGCGGCAGGCGGGCCGTAGCGACCAGGTTGAGCGCCGTAGCGCGTCACCAGGCCATCCACGCCCGGAGCAGTCGAGAGGTCGACGGAGGAGGCCAGGAGCTCGATCACCATCCGGCGCGACACGCGCACGCGCTCGGACTCCGTGAGGATCGTCATCCCCGGCTCCACGCGTCTCGAGCACGCCGGAACGAGCACGCGGGATCCGGCCACCTCGACCACGCACACGCGGCAGACGTTGACCGGCGTCAGGGTCGGGAGGAAGCAGAGCGTGGGGATGTCGATGCCCCGCGCGCGGCACGCGTCGAGAATCGTCGAGCCATTGGCGACCGTCACCGGCTGCCCGTCGATGACCACGCTGATCGGGGGCGCGGCCGGACGGGCGGGCGCCGCGGGCGGACGCGTCGGCGGAGGCGGAGGCTTGAACCAGATTGGCTCGGGCTTCATGACCGGTTCCAGGCGATCGCGAGTCGGAAGATCGCCGACTCGATCGCGCTCGACGCCGTCTGACCGAGACCGCAGATGGAGGCATCGCGCATCACCTGGCCGATATCCTTGAGGAGCGCCAGCTCTTGCCCCTCGGAGCCCAGCGGCTGACGAGCCCGGAGCCGCGCGAGCAGCTCTTCCTGCCGGACCGTGCCCACTCGACACGGCACGCACTGGCCACACGACTCATCGCGGAAGAATTCGGCGATGCGCCGCACGATGTCGAAGAGATCGACGGACTCGCCGAAGACCATGATGACCCCCGAGCCGAGCGTGGCTCCGATCGCCCGCGTGCCTTCGAAGGTCAGCGCGACGTCGAGATCCGCCGACCCGACGAACACGCCGGCCGCGCCGCCGAGCAGCACCGCGCGGACGGTCCCCGCTCCGGCCAGCTCGAGAAGCTCTCGCAGGGTGATGCCGAACGGCGCCTCGTAGAGACCGGGGCGCGCGACCTCGCCGGACACGCAGAAGAGCTTCGGGCCGGTCGAGCCGCCGGTGCCGATGCCGCCGTAGGCGGCGCCGCCCTCGCGGAGCAGCGCGGGCACGTTCACGAGGGTCTCGACGTTGTTCACGACGGTCGGCCGGCCGAACAGCCCGATCTCGACCGGGAACGGCGGCTTGTTCCGCGGCTCGCCGCGCTTGCCCTCGATCGAGTTGAACAGCGCGGTCTCCTCGCCGCAGATGTAGGCCCCGGCGCCCCGGCGGATCTCGATGTCGAAGGTGAACCCGCCGCCCATCACGTTGCCGCCCAGCAGCCCCGCCGAGCGCGCGGCGGCGATGGCGCCGGCCATGCGCTCCGCGGCAAGCGGATACTCGCCGCGGAGGTAGAGGAACCCGCGCGCGCAACCGGTCGCGAAGCCCGCGAGGGTCATGCCCTCGACGACCGCGAACGGATCTTCCTCCATGAGCAGTCGATCCTTGAACGTTCCGGGCTCGGACTCGTCGGCGTTACAGACGAGGTAGTGCGGCCGCGCTTCGGCCTTCGCCACCGCGTCCCACTTGCGCCCGGTCGGAAACGCCGCGCCGCCGCGCCCCACGAGCTTCGAGGCCACGACCTCCTCGATGACAGCCGCCGGTCCGATCGCGACCGCGCGCGCGAGCGCTCGGTAGCCTTCGCTCTCACGGTACGCATCGAGGCTCGTCGGGTCGACGCGTCCCATACGGCCCAGGAGTCGCAACCCGGATTGTCCGACCTGCGGCACCGAGCCCGAGACGACACGACGGCGCGCGGCTGCCGTGCTCACCCCGATGCGGGTATCGGTCGCGTCCGGAGGATCGCGGAGCACGTCGAGGATCTGCTCGGCGCTCCCGTCGACGGGCGCCAGGGTGGTCACGCGCGGTGTCTCGCCGGCCGCGGTCAGCAGGACGGCGGGCGCCCGTTCGCACTGGCCCAGACACGGGCTGCGCATCCAGGTCACCCCATCGCCGCTCGCTCCCGCCGAGCCCGGCGGACCCATGACCCGCTCCAGGGCCTCGCACAGCGCCTCGCCACCGCGCAGGCGGCACGCGATGTCGTCGCACACGTGAGCGACGATCGGCGGGCGCGGCGTCGTCGACAGGAGATGGTAGAAGGTGACGACGCCCCAGAGCTCGGCCGGGGGCACCGTCAGACGCCGGCTGATGTAGTTGAGCGCGCCGCGGCTCACCCATCCGGTTCGCGCCTGGACGGCGTGAAGCGCGGGCAGCACCAGGTCTCGCCGCGCGCCGTCCGTGACGACCGCGTCGACCGCGGCGCGCTCGACATCGTTGGCGGTCGGGCCGACGATCTTGAGGTCGATCGGCTCAGGCCTCCAGCCGTTCGATGCAGATCGCCGTGGCCTTGAACTCGGCCGTGCCCGACTTGGGATCGGTCGCGTCGATCGTGAGGAGATTCGTCGCCACGTCGTCCGGGAAGTGAAGCGTCATGAACGTGAGCCCCGCGCGCAGGCCGTCGTCGCGGCGGATGGGGACTTCGACGGCGCCGCGGCGCGACCGCACCCGAACGACCTCGCCCTCGCGGAGGCCATAGCGATCGGCGTCCTCGGGCGACACGTCGAGGCTCTCACCGCGACGCAGCGGCGAGCGATAGCCGGAGCTCTGCACCCCCGTGTTGTACTCGTCGAGCCGGCGTCCCGTGGTGAGGCGTAGCGGGAACTCGGCGTTCAGCGTGTCGACCGGCGGATCGTGCTCGACGGGGACGAACGCGACCCGCGGACCTCGAATCGGCCGCTCCCAGAGACGGCTGTGCAGGAACAGCTCACCCGGGTGCTCGTCGTCGTAGCACGGCCACTGCAGCCCGCCGTGCTTCTCGAGTCTCGCGTAGCTCATGCCGCCGTGCATCGGTGAGAGCCCACGCACCTCGTTCCAGATGGTCTCCGCGTCGGGCCGGCCCCAGTCGCGGCCCAGGCGCCTGGCCAGATCGAACAGGATCGCGAGATCGTCGCGAGCGCCCGGGGGCGCCTCGATCGCCTTACGCACGCGCTGCACGCGGCGCTCGCTGTTGGTCACCGTCCCTTCGGACTCGCACCACGCCGCGCTCGCCGGCAGCACGACGTCGGCCAGCTCCGCGGTCTTGGTGAGGAACAGGTCCTGCACCAGGAGAAAATCGAGGCCCTCGAGCAGGTGCCGCGCATGGTGCTGGTCGGCCTCGGACTGAAGCGGGTTCTCGCCGATGACGTAGAGGGCGCGGAGATCGCCTCGCTCCATCGCCTCGAACATCTGCGAGAGGTGCCATCCCTTCTGTGGCGGAACCGGGACCTTCCACGCGCGATCGAACTTCGCCCGCAGCTCGTCGTTCTCGACGTGCTGGAATCCGGGCAACCGATCGGGCAAGGCCCCCATGTCGCCGCCGCCCTGGACATTGTTTTGCCCGCGCAGCGGATTGAGGCCGGACCCATACCGGCCGACGTGGCCGGTCAGCAAGGAAAGATTGACGAGCGCCAGCACGTTGTCGACCGCGTTGTGATGCTCGGTGATCCCGAGCGTCCAGCAGATCATGGCGCGGCGCGCGCCGGCATATTCGTGAGCCATCGTGCGGATCACGTCCGCGGGCACACCGGTCTCGCGCTCGGCGTAGGCGAGTGTGTAGGGCTCGACCGCCGCGCGATAGTCGTCGAACCCGGTCGTCGCGTTGTCGATGAACTCGCGATTCTCGAGCCCCGCGGCGATGATCTCGCGCGCCATCGCATTGGCGAGCGCGATGTCCGAGCCGACGTCGAGCGCCGCCCAGAGCTCCGCCCACTGCACCGAGCTCGTCCGTCGCGGATCGACGGCGTGGAGCCGCGCGCCGTTGCGGAGGCCCTTGAGCAGGTGATGAAAGAAGATCGGGTGGGTCTCGCGCGCGTTCGATCCCCAGAGGAGGATCAGCTCCGTCTCTTCAGCCTCCTGGTACGAGCTGGTCCCACCACCCGCGCCGAATACCGTCGCCAGCCCGGCGACGCTTGGTGCGTGTCACGTACGGTTGCAGCTGTCGATGTTGTTGCTGCCGATGACGGTCCGCGCGAACTTCTGAGCGATGAAATTCGTCTCGTTCGTGCTCTTCGAGCAGCTGAAGAGTCCGAATGCGCTGGGACCGTGCCGGTCCACGATGCGCCGCAATCCAGCGGCGGCGCGATCGAGCGCCTCGTCCCACGGGGCCGGGCGAAGACCCTTCGGGCCTTCGGCCTCGCGGACGAGCGGCTGCGTGAGCCTTGGATATGTGCGAGCCATGTAGACACCCCCCTTCGGGCCTGGTTCGCGTGACTCATCGGGAAGCTTCCTGCGAGACGAGTGGCTTCGCTGATGGCCGCGCATCGGACGATACTATGCTTCGGAAAACGGAGTCAAATCGCCGGGTTGCTCCGGAATCCCCTCGGCACACCGGCCGTGACCTTTGGCGCCGTCGGCCGTTATAGGGTATGAGGCCATGGCGCCAGGGTCAGCGGCGGCGGCGGGGATCCCCTCGGGCGGCGACGACGAGCGCCTCCTGATCGAGGCCGCGAAAGCGGACCCGAGCCGCTTCGCCGAGCTGTACGAGCGACACTTCGACCGCGTCTACGCGTTCGTGGCCCGCCGCGCCGGCAGTCGCGGCGAGGCCGAGGATCTGACCTCCGAGGTGTTCCATCAAGCGCTGGCCAACCTCGACCGCCACGCCAAGATCCGCGTGGGCGGCTCCGTCATCGAGATGGGCGAAGCCCACGGTGAATGGGGGCCCATGCCGACGATGTTCTACGTGTACGTCGACGACGTCGATGCCTGGTATCGACGCGCGATCGCCGCCGGCGCCACCGCGATGGAAGCGCCGGCGCTTCAGCCCTACGGCGAGCGGCGCGCCGCGGTGCGCGACGCGTTCGACAATCAGTGGTATCTCGCGGCGCCGGCCTGATTACGCCGGCGCCGGCGAGCTGACTTACCCTTTCGGAAAGTCGTAGAGGATGGCCGCGTTCTCCACGAGGACACGGTGGCGCGCCTTTTCATCCGGCACCCAGTCGATGAGCAGGTCGAAGAGCACGGCGTCGTCGGGCAGATGCTTCGACTGCTCGCTCGGATGCGGCCAGTCGCTGCCCCAGACGCATCGTTCGGGCGCAGCCTTCGCGTACGCGCGCGCGACCGCGCTGGAGTCGGCATAGGTCGGCGGCCCCACCTTGGTGTCGGCGTAGGCGCCGGACAGCTTGACCCACGTGCGGCCCTTGTCCATGAGCCCCCGGACCTTGGCGTAGAGCGGATGGTTGACGCCCTCGGGCTGTGGGATGTGCGCGAGGTGATCGAAGACGATCTGCGAGGGCACGCGCTCGAGGATCGGCATGATCTCCATGATCTTCGCCGACGGCGCGTTGATCTGGATGTGCCAGCCCATATCGTTGATCCGCTTCGACAAGGGCTCGATCATCTCGGGCGTCGTGGCGCCCGCCTGCGCGAGGTTGAAGCGGATCCCGCGCACCCCGAGCCCGTGCATTCGCTTGAGCTCCTCGGTCGACACGCTGTCGTCGACGACCGCGACCATCCGAGCGCTCGGCCCGAACGCCGCCAGCGCCTCGAGATGACAGCGGTTGTCGGTGCCGTACGTCGACGGCTGCACGAGCACGTTCCGGGTCGTCCCGATCCGCTTCTGAAGCGCGCGGTAGTCCTCGACCAGCGCATCGCCCGGTCGCAATGTCGCCCGGGGATCGACCGGGTATTTCGCGTTGTAGACGTGGTGGTGACAGTCCGTGGCGTTGGCCGGCGCCTTCAATTTCGCCGCCTCGCTGCCCATCGACCACTTGACCTGCTGAGCATTGGCGGGACGCGCGTGCGCGGCGATCAACGCGGCCGAGGCGACCTTCAGGACTTCGCGACGGTTCCAGAACCGAGTACTCATCACATCCTCCTGGCGGCCGTGGCCGCGTCACGTGCGCCGCGAGCCTACCACGGCGAAATTCAGGATCCCGTGCGAAACCGCCAGGGAGCCTCGCACGAGACAGACTCGAGCAGTCACATACGCGTCGCTGCCCACTCGAGCAGAGCCAGCGCCACGAACATCGTTGTCACCAGCGCCCCCATGATCTTAGTCATCGTCGTGTCCTCCTCTCTTCGTTGCTAGAGCGGGAACGCAATGAGGATGCCAGAAGCCGATTGCGCGCAAACTCGCGATTCTTCTCGCGAGATGCCGGCGCCCGCGCTGCCCGCCGCGGGCATCGTGCCCGGCAAGCGGGAAACCTGCCTGGTCGGGCGATCTCTCCCGACTAAGCGAGGCCTCCTCGTCCGCGACCTTCGATGAGGCGGTCGATCTCGACCGCCAGCGCCACGGCATCGTTGCTGAAGTAGTGCGTGTGCGCGCCGGCGCCAAGGCAGAATTCCGTGCGATCGCCCGCACGATCCGCCTCGACCTGGCCATTCGATCCGACCAGCGCGATGCGATACGGATGTCCGGGTGGAGTCCACAGGAAGCGTCCGACATAGTCCCCCGAGCGGTAGGCGTTGACCCATTCGACCGCGCCGATATCCGAAGCATTCGGTCCCGCAGCCGCGAAGCCCGCAGCGTTCGAGCCCATCCATCGATACAGCAGCGGAAAGCGCTCGGCGTACAGGTCACGCAATGGCGAGCCGACGGTCACGAGCGTGATCGGAATCCCGCCGACGATGTCGGGCAATCGCCGTTGAACGTGCAGATAGCGCAAGAGGTCGGCGCTGATCACGGTGCCCTGGCTGTGCGATACGATGACGATGCGTACGTAGCCGCGGTCTCGCAGATAGGCGAGCAGCGCGGCATAGCGCGAATAGATGCGGGCCCGCGGCGGCTGGCGGTTGGGCGGATCCCTGAAGTAGTTGTCGACGTCCAGCACCGCGTCGAGCGTGACGCGCAGCCTGCCGAACGTCTGCGTGAACCGCGAGCCGAGCGCCGCGATGGTCAATGCGCCGCCGGCGAGCCATTTGCCAGCGGCGACCAGCGTCTCTCCCTGCAAATAGTCCAGCCAGACGTCGACCCACCTCGCCCATTCCCCGGCCGCGCCGGCCGAGAAGGCGAATTGCTGGTACACGAAAGCCAGGTACAGCACACCGCCGACGATGGCGCCGGGTGGCACGGCGATCGCGAACGTCTTCGTCAGCCACGCGAGCCCGCCACCGAGCCACTGGCCGAGGCGTTGCGCCCATACGACCGCCTCGCGCCGTCGCCCGCGGGCATCGATGTTCGTCGTCGGCGAGATTTCCTCCAGCAATGAGGGCACCAGCACCAGCAGGGCGGCCGAAGCGAGCACCGTGAAGGCCAGCACCAGCGGCGTGAAGAATCCCCCGAAGGTCTGGATGCGTGCATCGAGAAAGATCTGGCCGGAGCGATAGCCGCTGCCGAATATCACCGGCAGATAGTTGAAATCCTTCAGCTGGTGCCCGGCGACGTAGCTGATCACCGACCACAGCACCAGGCTCAGCACGACGAACAGCGCGGTGGAGCCGACCACGGCCAGGCGCGACGTATCCAGCGACTGCCGGGCCGCGCGGTCGACGCCGCGGCCCAGCCACAATCCGAGAAGAAGCGCCGCCGTCTGCACGGCGACATAGACCGCCCAGACCAGCAGCAGCGCGGCCAGCAGCCATTCGCCCACGTTCAACGCCGCCGTCAGCATCCATTCGGCGTGCGTGGAGACGTGCGGCAACAAGACGCGGCCGTCGACCCACAGCCCGACCACTGTCGCGGCCACCAGCAGATGGCCGAGCACGCGCACGCCGTGGGTCACCCGCGAGTAGCGCTCGATCAGCCAGGCGCCCAGCACGGCGACGGCCAGCGCGGCGGCGCCAAAGTGCATCACCGGCACTCGCGTTTCATCTCTCAAAGCCACGATGACGGCCACGGAGCAGGCGAGGGCGGCCGCCAGGAGCACCACGAGCTTTAGCCATCGCGCCACCGGCGATGTTCCGCGGAGCCAGGCCAGCGCCGCCAGCGCGGTCAATACGATCGCGCCGACCGCGAACAGCGCGGCGAGCACTTGGCCCTGCTGGTCGGGCGACACCAGCGCCGCGGCGCCGAACAGAACCAGCAAGAGCATCGACAACTGCACGAGCGCCGCGGGGCCCTTCATCAACCACGCGAGCCACGCGTGCATGCGCTGCAGAAGCCTCCAGGCCACGCCACCGCCGACGCTGAGCGAGACCTGGTCGACGACGTCGGCCGCGAGCGTACCCAGGTGGAAGAACAGCTGATACAGCGCGGACAGCGCCCGCAATCCGCCCTCGCGGAGGCGCGAGAGATCGGCCCAGTAGAGCTCGAAGAGATCGACGGGACGGTCGTCCACCCGACGGCGCAGCGAGACGCGCGTGGACTCGTACAGGGCTTCGCGTTCCGACAGCTCCAGACGCCCCAGCAGGTAATCGTTCAGCGCCAGGCCGAGATCGTGCGGGCCCGCGTCCGCGGCGGCGGCGACCGGAACGGATTTCTGCGCCTGGTAAAAGCCGCTCGGCGTTCCCGGCCTCCGCCTCGAGGTCTCGGCCTTTCGCCCGTCGCCAGTCGATGCTGGCGTCGCCGGGCGTGAAGCGGCGCCGCCGGGCTCGAGCTTGGCGACGGGGACCAGAACTTCGTGTAGCTCGCCCTGCACGTAGCGCGGCTCGCCCTCCCCGCCGTGGCACAGGAGCCGCGCGATCTCGCGCACCGTCTGCCCCGCGCGCTGATCGGCGATGCCGTGGACCACGACGACGGCGACGCGATCGGCTTGGCTCACTGAAGCATCCGAGCTACTTCGCCACGGCCTCCCGCAGCCGGGCCAGGGCCGACCCGTAGATATGATCAGGCCGGATCACCATCGCGACCCGCTTGTCGGTCGCCGCGATCCGGTCGTACTGATCCCAGTCCGCGCTGCGCCGCCGGGTGGTGGCGCTGAAGATATGACGGCGAGCCAGGCGCAGCTTCTCGAGGTCGGCGTTGCCGGAGTGGACGAGCTCGGCCCTGCCCTCGAACACGAGGAAGCCCGACCACCAGTCGACGTGCGAGACCAGCACCGAGCAGCGCGGATCCCGCAGGAGGTTCTTGAACTTCGCGCGCGTCTCCGTGATGGAGATGCCCACACCACCGTC
>Ga0137403_10002673_pt1 | contig 21688 bp, 18 predicted proteins | sample CZOMad2_1_16fung_FD_122057 | JGI IMG/M metagenome (GOLD analysis project Ga0137403, IMG submission 122057) | Vadose zone soil fungal communities from Angelo Coast Range Reserve, California, USA - CZOMad2_1_16fungal (Hybrid Assembly) | ecosystem: Environmental > Terrestrial > Soil > Vadose zone...
GATGGTCGCCAGCCCCGCGAGCTAGAACGCACCCAAGCGTGGAACTATTCCCTGTTCAATTTAGAGGCGTTGTTTGACGCCGCCTCCATAGCCGACAAATTGGGGATGGATCTCTGGAATTACGAAACGCAGGATAAACGCGGTATTCGCAAGACGCTAGACTGGCTCCTGCCCTTTGCGACCGGCGCCAAAAAGTGGAGCTATCAACAGATCTCAGCTTGGCAGCCGGAAAAACTGGCACCTCTCCTGAGACGCGCGGCTCTGCAGTATCGGGAAATGGCCTATGAGAATGCACTGAGCAAACTGCCTGGGGTCACCGCAGATCAGCGGTTTAACTTGCTCTATCCGAAACCAGTCGCCACCGGCCCATCATCTTCAAAATAGTACACACCCTCCCCTGCTCCGCCGCCGCAATAGAAACTGTGTCATAATTAAGATGCAGCGAGCAAGCAGGAGTTTTCCCAATAATGCCAGCCATCGAGCGTTTCAATCCGGCATCCAAATCCTGTCGTTTCTTGCCGGCAGCGAACAATTACGTCTACCAGCGGCTGCCCCGCCGATTTCTCAGTTTGTAAGAAAATTCCGCTAGATTCCTTTCTTACTTCAAATTGCAGTGCGCCAACCAAGGCAGGAAATCGCCCGGTTCGATGGCATGCCCGTTGCTCAATATCCCACATTTCTGAGCGACAGGTAAAGCATCGTTGAAGCACAGCCAATCATAGAGACAAACGGGAGTCCTCATGTTGAGATTGATTTTGTTGTTGATCGCATTACTTGCTTTCGAAGATACACCGTTGGCGCAATCAAACGACCATGCCCGGAAGTGCGCAGCCGAACGAAACGATTCTGATCTCGCCATCGATTACTGCACGGCGGCTATTCAATCAGGCGAACTCTCGGATCAAGATCTGGCGATTATTTACAACAACCGCGGGCTTGCCTATTACAACAAGAAAAATTATGACCTCGCCATTGAGGACTACGACCAACTCATTCGTTTAGCTCCGACCGATGCGGATTCCTTCTATCGCCGTGGGCTCTCCTATTTCGAGAAAAATGATTACAACCGCGCGATCCAGGACTTCGATGAAGCTATTAAACTCAACCCCGATAATGCCGCGATCTTGCAAAGCCGTGGCTGGGCGTACGAAAGCAAAAACGACTACGACCAAGCGATTCGAGATTACGATCGCGCGATAAGTTTACAATCAAGCTATGGCCCCGCGTTCATTAGGCGTGCCAAGGTATACGAGGCAAAGCGCCAATATGAACAGGCGCTCGCCGATTACGAAGCGGCAACGCAAGCAGATCCAATGTTGCCCTCAGAACGCGCCAAGGGTTTTGTGTTTTTCTACCTAGGCCGAATGACCCAGAGCGCCGAGATGTTTGAGACATACATAAAATCTAACCCGGATGACGCGTGGGTCATTCTCTTTCGTTACCTGGTGGAGGCCAAAATCGGCAACTCGCTGGCCGCTGCTCGTGATCTAGAAGTCGATGCGACAAAGCTCAAAGAGCGCCGTTGGCCCGCCCCCATCATAGACTTTCATCTGGGAAGGCTTGACGAGAAGGCGATGTTCGCAGCCGCCAACGACTCTGATCCGAAGATGAAAAATGAAAAGACCTGTGCGGCGAATTTCCACGCAGGAGAATCCAGACTTTTTAGAGCGCAAGTCAGCGCAGCGATCCCTTTACTTCGCGCCGCGGAGAAGGATTGCCCATCAAACTTCTATGAATCCCACGGAGCCAGCACGGAACTGAAGCGGTTGGGGCAATAGCAGGCTGGTGAAACGAAAACTTCAGGTGGTTTAAAGGGTTCAAGGTGTGCATCGCCTTTCGGAGACACCACGCTATGAACAGCTCCCACAAAATACACGCCTTCCCCCTCACTTGGCATCGTGGAAAATAACTCCTAACGTGTACCTCTCGCCCGTGTCAACGGTGCTCACCCCGTGCCGAAGATTGGCCCGGTAATAGCCTCGCGCGCCGTGGACGGGGCGATGATGAACTGCGAAGACGACCGCGTCGCCCTGGTTTGGAGAGAGCACCTCGACGCGGGATTGCTTACGCGGCCGCTGCTCAGCGAGAACAAATTCGCCGCCCTCGAAATCCTTCCCTCGCCGGCTCAAGAAGAAAGTGACTTGAAAAGGAAAGACCATCTCGCCGTATAGATCCTGGTGCAAACAATTGAAATCGCCGGGGCCGTATTTAAGCATTAAAGGTGTGGGTCGCTTTTGACCCGCCCGGTGACATTGCTCGATAAACTCCCCAAGCGTTCCCGGATACCGCGTTCTCTCGCTCCCCAGTCGAGCGAGCCATTCGTTTGCCAGGGGCGCGAGACGAGGATAAAAGGAATACCGGAGTTGCTGAACAATCGAGGGTAGTGGATAAGCAAAATATTTATACTCGCCCTTCCCGAAGGCATAGCGTTCCATTTCGATCCGACTGCGAAACTTTCGATCGTCGGCATAAGCCGCAACGATCTCTTTGCAGGTTTTATCTGTGAGAATCGCAGGAATGACCGCAAAGCCGCGGTCATCGAGGTGCGACAGCGCGCTTTGCCAATCGATGTCACCTTCGCGGAATGGTTCCGGTAGACTCATTCAACAAAGCAGTTCAAATGTCCCAACCGTTCAAATCGTTCAAAGCGTTGAAAGCAGGCTCTCGGATCTGAGATATTGAGCAGCCTGCCGCTATGCTTTAAAATTCGACGACGTCACAGCGCAATTTGCTATCGAGGCTCCAGCGGGCCGCCATCGGCTAGTTTTACGTTTCCCATGTGCCAATTTATCTCAACATTTGATTCTTCGAAACATTCATTGCGCCAAGGCGCCAAAATCACAAAAAGCTTGCTACGCCAGAATTTCATCAACCTAAAATTTCACGATTCTTGACTAGATTTATGGTAGATTCTTCGCTTTCGTCAAGGGGGCCAACGCTCACATCAATGGCGTCAGAAAAGTCTTGATTCGCGACGGGGGAAAGCTGGACCTGTAATCCGCTGCCGCTGGTGAATTGAAGAGCGACAGGGCAGCGTTCAAAGCGCGCCGCTGGCTCGCGCCGACCAACGGTTCACCCGAGGTTCCGACAGATCGTCAAAGCTGGACAGCTGCCCATAACTGAGATAGCTTTTATATATCAGTCGGAAGTAAGGGATAGAAGGTCATCTCTTTTGCTTTGCCTTGACGGGAACACTGTTAACACTCGTTTGCGGGTGAGCCGATGAGCCACATATGAAAAAGGTAACACTCTACAGCTCCAGCCGATCGTCGATGACCGGGCGGCCAACTCCAGCTACCCAGCCGGACCAATTCAAAAGTCCCGATCAAGTGCGCGAGAGCTCTTCCACTCAAGTCGCCAGTCAACAAGTCCGCTTTTCGTGGCGAAACTTTTGCGCACGCCATAAACGGCTGCTGTGGGTCGCAGCCGGCGGGATGTTCGGACTGCTGCTGGTATTCGAACATGCGGCGATCACCCCTTCGCCGCGCCAGATCACCCAGGAAGATATCCGCGCCGCAGTGCTTCATACGCTGGAAACCAACACCCTTCCATCGCCCGCGAGGAAAGCGTACGAGGTCATTCGACCGTCCATTGTTCGCGTCCGGGGGTTGGCACTGGACAAAGCCGGGGGTGAGGACACCGAGAAGAGCGTCGGCACCGGGGTCGTCATCGTCGACAAAGGCACTATCCTCACCAATCTTCACGTTGTGCTCGGCGCCAAGCGGATACAAGTGGTTTTCGCCGACGGGCTCGAATCCGACGCCACGATCACCGGCGTGCGGCCGGAGCATGATTTGGCCGTGCTTCAGGCACAGACGATTCCTGACGATCTTTTCGCGGCCACCATGCGATCCACCGCGGACCTCGCCCTGGGCGACCAAGTCGTTGCCGTGGGCTTCCCGTTCGGCATCGGCCCTTCAGTAACGGCGGGAGTGGTGTCCGGTTTGCGGCGCGAATTTCGCTCCCCAGAGGGGAAGCGGGTGTTAACAAACCTCATCCAGTTCGACGCCGCGGTTAACCCAGGAAACTCCGGCGGGCCGCTGGTGACCCTGGATGGCGAGGTCGTCGGTATCGTCACCGGCATTTTGAACCCTACAGACCAGCGTTTCTTCGTGGGCATTGGGTTTGCGGTTCCCATCGAGAATGCAGCAGCAGCCGTGGGAGTGCCGCCGTTCTAGGCCGGGATTATTCATGCTCCGAGGAAAAACTACGACACAGTGCCGATCAGGTCATGAGCTTGGAGGAGCGAAGGCGAAAGGATGCTCAAGGTTCCAGGTTCAACGTTCAATTCGTTTCGGACCTTGAGCATTGAACTTTAAATTTTTGCGCTCGCAAGTACATATGGACAACAGAGAAACAAGCCGCAGCGAAATTGCTTCACTCATGGAGCGTATCCTCTACGAGGTGAAGAAGGTCATCGTCGGACAGGATCATTTCCTGGAGCGTGTACTGGTGGCCGTCCTGGCCCAGGGACACCTGCTCGTCGAGGGCGTGCCGGGGCTCGCCAAGACCCTTACCGTCAAGACTCTCGCCAAAACCATTCGCGGGTCGTTTAGGAGAATTCAGTTCACGCCGGATCTCGTCCCGGCGGATCTGGTGGGAACGCGCATCTACAATCAGAAGACCGGGGACTTTATCACCTCGTTGGGCCCCGTCTTCACCAATCTTCTTCTTGCCGATGAAATCAACCGGGCTCCGGCGAAGGTGCAAAGCGCGCTGCTCGAAGTGATGCAGGAACGCCAGGTCACGATCGCCGGCGAGAGCCACCGGGTTCCCGAACCGTTCCTGGTGATGGCGACGCAGAATCCCATCGAGACGGAGGGAACCTACCCGCTGCCCGAGGCGCAGGTAGACCGGTTCATGATGAAGGTGCTCGTCGGGTATCCAACCGAGGAAGAGGAGTTCGTCATCGTCGACAGGGTCACCGGCATTCCGAACGATGTTGTCCCCATGGCCACGACCGAGCAACTAAGCGCGCTTCAGCGCGAGTGCCGGAGCCTATATGTGGACCCGTCGCTCAAGCAATACGCGGTGCGGCTCGCCTCCGCTACACGGGATCCGGATCGCTACGGTGTCGCCGGCCTGGCCAAGTACGTGTCGTTCGGCGCGAGTCCTCGCGCCTCGATCAATCTCATCGAGGGCGCGCGAGCGCTGGCGTTCCTACGCGGACGCACCTACGTCTTGCCCGAGGACGTGAGGGATCTGGTGCCCGATGTATTTCGGCATCGGCTCGTGCTGACCTATGAGGCCCTCGCCGAGGGGATGACGGCAGATCAGCTGATCCATCGGATCATGCAGCAAATATCGGCTCCCGATAAGCCGCTGGAGACCCATGTCAAAGTCGCAGCCAGCTCCTGAAGCAAAACCCCGCGCGGTGAGCGGCGCTTTGCACGCGCCATCCCCTCGCACGGCTGAGAACATATTGCAGCGCTTGGAGTGGACCGTGATTCGTCGCTTGGACGGGCTGCTTCATGGCGACTACCAAACCTTGTTTCGCGGTTTCGGGCTGGATCTGGCCGATCTGCGCGAGTACCAATATCACGACGACGTCCGTTACATCGATTGGAACGTCACTGCGCGTCTCCAGACACCCTATGTCAGGGTGTACAACGAAGACCGAGAAGTGACCGCGTGGTTTTTGCTGGACCTGAGCCCGTCTGTGGATTTCGGCTCCCACGTAAAGAAGCGGTCCCTGTCGACCGAATTCATTACCCTACTGGCACGACTGTTGACCCGTCACGGCAATCGTGTCGGGGCGCTGTTCTATGGCGACAGCGTCGATACGGTGATTCCGGCGCGCAGCGGTCGGCGCCACGTGCTCCACATCCTCCAGAGGATGCTCTCCCGGCCCGAGCGCTCTCGCTCAGACGCGACGAACCTGCGCGATTTTCTGCAGACCGCTTTCCGGGTTATGCAAAGACGATCTCTGGTTTTCGTCGTCTCCGATTTCATTAGTACGCCCGGCTGGGCTCAGCCCCTGGCCCACCTTGCGCAGCGCCATGAGATCGTGGCGGTGCGGCTCTACGATCCTTTAGAGATGGAATTGCCCGATCTGGGGCTGCTCGTAATGCGGGACGCAGAGACCGGAGAACAATTATTCGTCGACACCCACGATCGGGCTTTCAGAAAGCGCTTCGCGGCTGCAGCCGAGCGACGCGAGAAGGAGCTGCGTTCGGCGTTCGGCCAGGCCGGTGTGGACACGTTGGAGTTGTCCACAAACGATGACCTTGTCGATGCAATTCTGCGGTTCGCCGACCTGCGCAAGCGGCGCAGACAGTTGGCAGCGGGCGGAAGCCTGCCCCAGCACCTAAGAGGAAGGCATGAAGTTTCTATGGCCTGAGATGCTCTGGCTTCTCCTGATTGTGCCGGTGCTCGTTGCCGCGTACTTTTTCCTGCTGCGTAGGAAGAAGGAGGCCGCGCTCAGGTATGCCAGCTTGAGCATGGTAAAGGAGGCGATGGGTGCAGGCCAGAGATTTCGCCGTCACATTCCGCCGCTGCTTTTTCTGATTGCATTCATCGTGATGCTCGTTGCGATTGCCCGTCCCGCTGCCGTTATCACCTTGCCGTCTCAGCATCAAACCATCATCCTCGCCATGGATGTCTCCGGCAGCATGCGAGCCATGGACGTGCAGCCCAATCGAATCTCCGCGGCGCAGGCCGCTGCGAAGGCCTTTGTCGCCGAGCAGCCGTCAAGCGTGCGCATCGGAGTGGTGTCCTTTGCCGCAACAGCATCGGTCGTGCAGATGCCCACCCAAAATCGCGAGGACATCCTTGCGGCGATCGATCGGTTCCAGCTGCAACGCGGCACCGCCATTGGCAGCGGCATCATCGTCTCTTTGGCGACGATCTTTCCGGAGGAAGGCATCGATGTGAGCTCGCTGATATATGGGCGTGAGGCCCCGCGCGGCGTCCCGCTCGATCAGGCTCGCAAAGCAGAGAAACCCCCGTTCAAGCCGGTTCCACCCGGCTCTTACACATCCGCCGCCATCATTTTGCTCACGGACGGCCAGAGGACCACGGGGCCAGACTCCATCGATGCGGCCCGTATGGCCGCCGACCACGGCGTTCGTGTCTTCACTGTGGGAATCGGCACGACTAGCGGAGAGACCATCGGTTTTGAAGGCTGGTCCATGCGTGTGCGCCTAGATGAAGAGACGCTCAAGGCGATCGCCAACATAACGCGCGGTGAGTATTTTTACGCGGGCACCGCAACGGACCTGAAGAAGGTCTACCAGTCTCTGAACGCCAAGCTTGTGCTGGAGAAAAAGGACATGGAAATCAGCGCCCTATTTTCCGCAGCGGCGGCCGTCATCGCGCTGGTTTCGGCTTTGCTTTCACTCCTGTGGTTCAACCGGATCCTATAGCGCCCACAAGCTGCGCCGATCTTACCCCCGTGATTCCTAATGGATCGTTCCGGTTGTGGATGACAACTTTGGCCTTGAGGCGAACCGATTTGGATTCCCACATTAGAGAATCATTGGCGGCGCCATGACAAAAGTTTGGCCGGGAAATGATTATCCTTTAGGGGCTACTTATGACGGAGCCGGAACCAACTTTTCTATTTTCTCAGAAATCGCCGAGCGCGTGGAACTTTGCTTGTTCGACGAACAGGGGAATGAGACTAGGTTCGACCTACCAGAGGTAACCAGTTTTTGCTGGCACGGCTATTTGCCCAATCTTGGCCCCGGCCAGCGCTACGGCTTTCGCGTCCACGGGCCATGGAAGCCGGAAGAAGGACATCGCTGTAATCCGGCCAAACTCCTGCTCGATCCCTATGTGCGGGCCATCGTAGGTCAAGTGCAATGGAACGAGGCGGTCTTCCCCCATTTCTTCAACAATCCCGATGGTCCGCCCAATGACAAGGATAGCGCTCCCTTCATGCCGAAATCGGTCGTGACCAATCCTTATTTTGATTGGGGCAACGATCGGCATCCGCGGACACCGTCGCACGAAACGATAGTGTACGAAGCGCACGTTAAAGGCTTTTCCATCAAGCACCCGGACGTCCCTGAGGAGCTTCGGGGAAAGTATCATGGGCTGGGACACCCCAAAGCCATCGAGCATTTCACCCGTTTAGGGATCACGGCGGTGGAGCTCATGCCCGTTCATCAGTTTATTCATGATCAACACTTGGTGGAGCGCGGACTGCGCAATTATTGGGGCTACAATTCGATCGGCTATCTGGCGCCCCACAACGAGTACGCCGCGAGCGGGCAGACCGGCCAGCAAGTGCAGGAATTCAAGCAAATGGTCAAAGGCCTGCACGAAGCGGGCATCGAAGTCATTCTCGATGTGGTCTACAACCACACCGCCGAAGGCAACCATCTGGGGCCGGTCCTCTCATTTAAAGGGATCGACAATGCAGCGTATTACCGCCTGGTCCAGGATGACCGCCGTTACTACATGGACTACACGGGCACCGGCAACAGTCTCAACATGCGCCATCCTCACGTGCTGCAATTGATTATGGACTCCTTGCGTTACTGGGTCTTAGAAATGCACGTCGATGGTTTTCGCTTCGATCTGGCAGCGACCTTGGCCCGTGAGCTACACGACGTCGATCGGCTCTCGGCTTTTTTCGACATTATTCATCAGGACCCGGTGATCCGGCAGGTCAAGCTCATCGCCGAACCCTGGGACGTCGGCGAAGGCGGTTACCAGGTGGGAAAATTCCCACCATTGTGGATGGAGTGGAACGGCAAGTATCGTGATTGTGTGCGCGATTACTGGCGCGGACAGGACCAAACCCTGGGTGAGTTTGCCTATCGCCTGACCGGCAGCCCGGACTTGTACGAAGCCACCGGAAGGAGGCCCTATACCAGCGTCAACTTCATCACCGCTCATGACGGGTTCACGCTTCATGATTTGGTTTCCTACAATGAAAAACACAATGAAGCCAACGGCGAAGACAACCGGGACGGCGAGAATAATAACCGCTCGTGGAACTGCGGTGTCGAAGGACCCACCGACGATCCTCAAGTGAACGCGTTGCGTAATCGCCAGAAGCGCAACTTTCTATTCACGCTGTTTCTCTCACAAGGCATCCCGATGCTCCTTGGGGGAGATGAAATCGGCCGCACCCAAAGCGGCAACAACAACGCCTATTGTCAGGACAACGAGATTTCCTGGTACGATTGGGGCTCGGCGGATACGACTTTACTCGAATTCACCCGCCGGTTTATCCAGCTACGCAAAGAGCATCCCGTGTTCCGCAGGCACAAGTGGTTTCAAGGACGCCCCATTCACGGCGCAAAAGTCACGGATATCGGCTGGTTTACGCCGGACGGAATGGAGATGGCTGAAGAACAATGGGGCGAGGGTTTTGCTAAGGCTCTCGCAGTATTTCTCAATGGAGAAGGCATCGACAGCCCGGATGCTCGCGGCGAACGGGTCGTCGACCAAAGCTTCTACGTGCTGTTTAATGCCCACTATGAGCCCCTGGCCTTCGTCGTGCCGAAGGGTGATTGGGGCAAAGAATGGATCGTCGTGCTGGATACGAATAAGCCGCTGCCGGAAGAAGAAGAGCAGCACTATAAACCCGGAGATGAAATCCCGGTGGAGTCACGCTCCGTAAAGCTGCTCCGCCGTGTCGCCTGATCTGCGCCCTACCTGACGCATATTGATAGGAGATTATTATGAGCAAACAGGCATCTTCGTCTTCGACCGAAAGTGAGAGGCAAACAGCGTAAGCGCTTCGCTCTGAACCGTCTCTTACGATGGAGGTTGCCACATGAGAATACCGCGGGTGATGGTTTCTGCGAAAATCGTTGTCTTCATTCTCATCGTGTCGGCTTGCCCAGGTTTGTCCCAGGAGAAAGTGAAATTTCCTGTGGGAGCATCCAGCAAGACCTTGGGATACGGTCCTCTTTGGGTAGCCTGGAAGCAGGGTTTCTTCGACCAGCAGGGTCTGGATGCGCAGGTGATTCTCCTGCGCGGTACACCGCCGACGGTCCAGGCGCTTGTCGCCGGCTCGGTTCTTGTTGGGGGCGCCACTCCGGATGCCGTCATGGAGGTAACCGAGCGTGGAGTCGATCTCGCGATGGTCGTGGGCGTGATCAACGGCCTCTCGCACGCGATCATGGGTGGGAAAAATTATAAACGCTATGAGGATTTACGCGGAGCGACGATTGGCGGCCAGAGTTTAACCTCAGGGATCACCTTCCCATTGAGGCAGGTGCTTAAATCCAAGGGACTTGAATATCCGCGCGACTACAAGCTGGTCAATGTCGGCGGAACCGCTGATCTCTTCGCGGCTCTATCCAGCGGGCAGATTGCTGCCGCCCCTCTTGCGATACCGCTTAATTTTGCCGCCGAAGAAGCGGGGTTTAATGTGATCGGATGGTATCGAGATGTATTGCCTAACTACCAGCTCACCGCACTGACAGTGAGACGCTCCTGGGCGGAAGCAAACCGGCCTCTCCTGATCCGTTTCGTGAAAGGCATGGTTTTGGCGATGCGCTGGGTGTACGAAAACAAGGAGCCGGCGATCGATTTCTTAGCCAAGGAAATGAAGCTAAAGCCGGCGCATGCCCGCAAGGGCTGGGAATATTATACAGCGAATCGCATCTGGTACCCGGACGCGGATATCAACACCGAGGGCGTCAATACCCTCATACGAATCTATAGCGAGCAGGGACAGTTCAAGGGAACGCCGCCAAGTCCGGCGAGATACATAGATCAGAGTTATTTGCGGGAGGCATCAAGAGAACTGGGTAGCAGGTAAAGTCGTCAGTGCGCTGTGTGAAACTGGCTAGGCGACCGGGCTGAGTTGTCGAAACTCCATTATTTTCTTTTCACCCTGCGTGTGTCACCCCGAAAAGAAAGCTTTTCATGGGAGTGGAAGTAGATTTTCCCACGGCGGGACGCCTCTCTACTCTCAGCGGTACAATTTCCGAAAGAAGCCTGTTTGCTCCACTTCCTTGAGAAGGCTATTGTCGATGAAGTCAGCCGACTTTGCCTGACGGGCTTCTTTGGCATCTATTCCCTTCAGTATTTCTTCAACACCCTCTGGGCGCACGTAAGGAATTTGCTGTCCGGTGTAACGCACACCATAAATCCGGTATAGCTCCGCCAATATCTCTGGATCCGTGGTCTTAGTATATTTCGCCAAGACGTTCACACTGAAGTCTTTGTCAGTCCTTAGGCGATGTTGTCCTTCGCCTAAGGCCCGCAGAAATCGCATCAGGGCATCCCGGTTTGATTTGATATACGATCGGGTCGTAGAGAGCGGCGTGTTTGGGAAAATAATTCCCAGCTGACCGACGTCAACCAGCTCTCTAAGCCCCGCCTTTTTGGCAAGTAAATTATTGGGAGGGGACAGTACGGCTCCATCCAGCGCGCCGGAGCGGAGAGCTGCGAGACTCTCCGGAAGGCCGCCGGTCTGCAAAACGATCAGGTCGCGGCCTCTTTGGAGTCCCCATCTTCTCAGAGCAAATTCTAGCGCGAGGTCGGCTGAGCCTCCCAGCCGTGTGACGCCAACCCGTTTGCTCTTTAGATCGGCGGGCTCTTTGATTTCCGGTTTGGTCATGACCGAAAAGATCAGCGTGTCTCCAGTGTTGGCGACGAACACTAGATCCGAGCCTCTAAAAGCCGCGTTAACCACCGGGACCGACGGGCCGTAGGCGAATTGCACGTCTCCACCCAGAATCGACTGGATCAGCAGCGAACCACCGCCAATATAAAGAAGCTCAACGTCCAAGCCTTCTCGTCGAAAATATCCGCCTTCTTGAGTGACCCAAAGAGGTGCCATCGCGCCGCTGATGGCGCTATACGCGACGCGGACGGGAGCCGCCTGTGCCTGGCTAAGATAGAGAAGAAACAGTACCGCTAGCATATGCGTCATTAACCGTGAAGGTTTCATACGCGTTTTAGAAGACTCCTTTCGGTCTAATGCCGGTGAAGGAATCGATCTTGAAGATCTCTTCGGCCTGTTCCGTGGCACGAACGCCTTGCGGCAACCCGCCCTTTTGCGCGGTTTCCATCGCCCTCAAAATACTTTTGCGTAACAGAATAACTCCGCGATCCGATGCGGCGAGATGCTCTTCCCGCTCGTCGATGGAGCCTTGAGTCCCCTGCGTCACAATGTCTTCGTGACGAACGCTTCCCCGGAATGGCATGTGCTTCCGGTGGTCATACGCTTTCTTGTCTTGCCTAAGAGGAGGCGGGCGCGTTTCGGCCAACTTGGTAAAAAAGTCGGGGTCCGGACCTGTGTAATAATCGGCAGTAAACAGCATGAAATGATCGTCATCGTTAGGCGTCGCGAACATGATATGCTCAATGTGGCTGCCCTCCCCCAACGCCGAAGGAGGCTTGTGAAAATGGGTAAACTCGAGATCCCCGATTTGAATAATACTCGGCAGAGCCACGCTTTTCTCATCCACATATTCCGTACCCGCAGTCGGACCCGGCTTGCGCGAGATCACCTTGACTCCATAGGACGTCTCAATTGCATCAAAATGAGGAATGTCGTGAAAGTTGAAAAACCAGCTCCTCCACGTTCCGTCGCCGGAGTCGCTACGATGGAGCACGGAGAAATGCACGGGATCGACGCCGTTCTCAATGAAGTTGAACCAGTTGTAATCATAGTAGCGAACCAACTCGATATATCGCTGGCCGCCACTGTCGATAAGCGGCGCATATTTAGGAACTGGAGGAGGAGGATCCCTGTCCGGTCCCATGTAGGCGAAGATGAGTCCACCCAGTTCACGCACCGGATACGAAAGGTGCTTGACCTTCCTGTGATACTCGCTGCCTTTTGGCTCCCCGGGTTGCTGGAGACAATTGCCCGCTACGTCGAACAGCCACCCGTGGTAGGCGCACCGAATGCCCCGCTCTTCGATGTCTCCGTATTCGAGGGAGCTGCCGCGGTGAGGGCAATGCAGGCCCACAAGACCGATGTCTCCTTTTAAGTCGCGGAAAAGCACGAGATCTTCGCCCAAAACTTTTAAGCCCACGGGAATATCGCGGAGCTCCCTCAGGGTGCCGACAACAAGCCAATAGCGCCGGAACCACTCCCCTGCGGGTGTTCCCTGGCCCACATGAGCAAGATCAGAAAGGGTAATGTTGGCGGGGTTCTTCACGATGTGTTCCTTTCACTAGACCTGCGCGAAGTAGAAGTTCCACACTTAATTTAGTTCCGACACGGCTCACTCGCCTTCGAAGAGATATCTCGCTGTGAAACCCAGCAGCTTGCTCGCCTTGCCTGGATCGTAACCACTCCAATTTCCCTCAGGCCTGCTATCCGGAGGGTTGATACCCGGCAGATACTCTCGCACAAGCGCCGCAGTCGGCGTCTTCATAATTGTATTAGGAGCGCAGACATTGAAAGTCTCATGACCGGCGAAATTCGCCTCAATGGCCAGCCGGCAGACGCTTGCCGCGTCTCTAACATCGACGTAAGTCCACAGCGGCCCGGCCCACCGTAAGGGGCTTTTGCGTCTCTCGAGAAGAACACGATGCGTCAAATCGGTGCAGATGCCGGCGAAACGGAGGCTGGCAATCTGCATTTCGCTCTTGCGCACAAAAGCGTCGCAAGCGCGCTCCACTACGAGCTTGGATATGCTGTAAGGGTCCTGCGGTCTCAATGGATGTTCTTCATCCACCGGCAGATACTCGGGAACAAAGAACCGGGAAGGATAGTAAAAACCGTAGATGGTAAGGCTTGATCCCATCACGAGCTTTTTCACTCCAGCGGCAAAAGCCGCCGCTATGATGTTATAACTTATGCTTACGTTGTAGCTGAACGTTGAAGCGTCGCCGAGCACGTCCGGTGTCTTCCACGTTCGAGACACCGGCTCGAATCCATCGCTTGTGTAGGGAAACCTTTTTCGAGCCAGATGAACCACCCCGTCCGCACGCTCAAAGGCGGAGGCGAGATGCTCTGCATGGAGCAGGTCGATCACCAAAGAAGGGCAGACAGTTTCCGAAATAGGTAGTCTATCGATCGATAGCACTTCGTGACCGTGATCGACCAATTCCTTAATAGTGATTTGTCCCAGTCTTCCTGTACCGCCGGTTACGATGATTCTCATATAAATTACTTTCACAGGTTACGCAGCAGCTAATAACACTCTCGTTTAGCGCTTTCATAAAACACTTGTCAACAAATCTGAGCGACGCAGGCCAGGACATCGAAGCCTAAAAACTAATTGGGCGGCTTGACACGAAATCGCGCCTTCAATAAATTGCCGATCAGTCGGCCGCCCTCCTTTCAGGTTAAACCAGAAGCGGGAGGCGGAGTTCTTTGGCAATCGATCGATTTCGGCGTAATATGCAGTTCAAGGAATAACCTTAGTGATCTCCTGCGTGAAACCTACGATATGCAGAGCCGATCCAAAATTTTGATCCTGCTATTCACAGTCACTCTCGCCCTAGGGACACTCGCTCTCCTGCACTCCAGCAACGATAACGACGTCGTACTTCGTTTTAGGTCGCTCTTTTCCAACCGCACGCTATACAATCTTAAGGCTAACCTGACATCCATCACAGACGTAACTAGTCTCTGGTACGGCGGTATTTCGTTGTTTGCAATCATCATGATCGTACTAGTATTCAGGGCCGCGCGTCATGATGGCTCACAGCGGCCCAGGGAACGGTTAATTGAACTGAAGCCTGCCAGAACGTTGCCTGGCGCGGCGCTGCAGGAGGGACGCGCCCGTCATGCAAAAGACCCTGCCTCCCAAAGTTTAGAGGTCAACGCACGCAGGATTTATGCTTTAGAAAACCAACTCCGTGAGAAAGAAGAACTTCTGCAGAGCCGAGATGGAGAGTTAAAGGCACTTCGGTCTCAAGTGACCACCCTCACAGACCCACCCAGCGAGATGGTATCGGCTAAGACGGAGGTCGAGAGCATGGTGCGGGAGGAGCTCAAGAGAATGACGGAGTTACTGGAGGCAAAAGACTCCACCATTACAGAGCTGGAGAACAGCTTGAGCGAGAAACAGCAACTTCTGCAGAACCGGAGCAAGGAGTTAGACGGGCTTAAGTCTAAAGCAGATGTTCTGACGGAGCAACTAACGGATTTTACATTAGCTAAGGAGCGAGCGGAGAATGTCCTGCAACAGGAGCTTAAGAAAACAAAAGTTCTGCAGGCTAAGGACTCCATCATCACCGGTCTGGAGAACAACTTGACCGTGACACAGGAACTTTTACAGGAACGTAGCCAAGAGTTAGACGCGCTCAAATCTAAAGTGAATACTCTGACGGATCAACTAACCGATTTGAGACTAGCTAAGGAGCGAGCGGAGAATGTCCTGCAACAGGACCTTAAGAAAATAAAGGCTCTGCAGGCAAAAGACTCCATTGTCACGGAGCTGGAGAACAGCTCAAGCGGAAGAGTCCATGCTCTGGAAAGTGAGCTGAGTGAGAAACAAGAGCTTGTGCAGGCCCGGAACGGAGAGCTCAAGACGGCTAGGTCGAAAGTAAATACCATGAGGGAGCGGCTGGCCGCTTTGGGAACAGCTAAGAAGCAGACGGAGAATGTGCTGCAACAGCAGCTCAAAAAGAAAACAGAGCTTCTACAGGCAAAAGACGCCACCATGAAAGAACTGCAGGAAAGCTTAAGCACAAGGGTCCATGCTTTAGAAGGACAGCTAAAGGAGACAGAAAAGCTTTTAGAGGACCGCGATGCGGAGTTAGAGGCCCTCGGGTCTGAAACTAATAGCCTAACCGAAACAGGCTCGGCAAGGAAGCGGGCGCAAAGTCTTCTGCTGCAGGAGCTTCAGAATCGGACCGAGCTCCTGCAAGCAAAAGACGCCGTCGTCAAAGAATTACAGGAACGGCTGAATGCGACGGTTCATGCTTTAGAAAACGCGCGCATTGAGTTGGAAACACTAATGAAGCAACGTGACGCAGAACTGCCTGACCAACTAACCAAGAACGGGCCAGCAAACGAGCAAGCGGAGCGCTTGCTGCGGCCTGATCGTAAGGGCATGAATTCCAAACTGCTCGAGTTGGGTGCTGCCAAAGCGCGGACGGCGCTTTCGCTACAGGCGGAGGAAGCAAAGCGCGCCTCGGAGGCAAATGACTCTGAAATGAAAGAACCAGGGGACCAGAGTGTTTTGCTAGCTGACAAAGACAAGGTCTTGGAGAGCGACGATGGACGGAGTGAAGAACTTGCTACGGAGGCCACGAAAAGAGAACGGAACTAGCTGGGTCAGCGATAGGTCTTTACTAGAAAGGGTCGAGCTGCCGCAGTCCGGCGAATCGTCCAAAGATTCAAGCCGTCCAAAGCGTTCATGCGAACTCAAATCAATCGGATCCGTTGAATGGTTCAAGAATTCAAGTGTTCAAAGTGTTGCTCGCCTTTATAATTGTTTTTCCGGCCCCCTCAAGTCATTGCGTCTCTAAGCCAAAGGCTCCTTGCCGTCGGGAACCGAAACGGCGAATGCGTTGAGCGTCATTGCGACCATCACGTAAAAGCCAATCGCGCTCACGAGCTCAACCATTGCCTGTTCTCCCAACATGGCCACGCCCCGTTTGTAGCTTTCCTCGGATAGCGATCGGTCGGTGTTGAGTTCCATCGTGATGTCATAAACGAGGCGCTCGTCCTCTCGGGTGAACTCCGGTGTGCGCCGCTCGCGGATGGCTTGGATGACTTCGGGCGAGATGCCAAACTTGAGCGCGTGGGGCTCGTGTATGAACCAGGCATACTTCGCCGTGGCCAAACGCGCCGAAACCAGGATCATTAACTCAAGCAACCGTCGTTCGAGCTTCACTCGTGAAGCAAACATTTCCTGCAACTTGAGCGTGTTTTCGCAGAGCTCAGCGTTGCGCAACCAAACCGCGAACGGGCCGCGCATGTGCCCGCGCGCGCGCATTATTTGCTCGTAGATTCGTCGCTGCTCTGAGGAGAGTTTGGATTCGTCGATATCTGGCAAGCGTCCCATGGGCTGATCCTTTCTGCTTATGATGACGGCTATCTGATACCAAAGGCCGGCAGATGGTCAAGAGACGCTCGACGCGGGCTTTGGGAGTTCCCGGAGCCAAAACATAGGGGCGCACACTCGGCCCGTGAACCCGGATGACCGTCAACTGAAAAAAGGCAGTCAAGCGGAAACAAGACCCGGAACCCAACCGGTGCCAAGCCATGCAGCGGTTCAAAGGAGTCTAACACTGGCCTCTACCCGCCAGCGCATGGATTGTCCCCTGTTCACCAAAAGGACGTTTTCGACACAGTCGTAAGACGTGCTGGAGACTTCCATCATCGGACGTTATTTGCCGGCTGCGAAGGGGCGCAGCTGATCACTGAGGTTTCCCGCAGTGATTACATGGCTCGGACGGATCGGTAGCCCGGCGGCGCTTAATGCCTCCGCTACCCAGGTGTTGCATGTTCTGAAGAGGCTGAATTTGCCTTCCGCGGCATAGAATCTGCCGTTCGAAAAAAGGCCCGGTCGGGCCTCAGCCGGCGCTGGCGGATGCGGTCTTGAAAAAGTATCGGATATGAATTTGACCAATCGCTGAAAACCTTCTTCCGATAGAGGGATTTCAATAATCTCCGCGCCGGGATAAGCGTTTTGCACAGCGCCTTTGAACTCAACAACGTGAAGAATACTGCCACTTGACCAGAACGCCGCCTTAAGCGCCAAACCAAGCCCTGAGTCCGGCGCTGGGAAATAGTCCCTGTCTCCCCAGCTGAATTCCAAATACTCGGCAGAAGGAAAATCTCTAAGCTCAGGCAAAACAACAGCGGGGATATCCCCCTTCTTTATCACGATGGCCGCATGCCAGGTGTCATGAACGATAAAAACAGTCCTGACAAGCTTTTCCTCTCCGCGGAAGTGGACCTCTGCAGTGGGGTTTGAACAGGCATAGGTCAAGAAAACGATAACGAAGGACCGAAGGAGTGACTTTAAAGAGGCCACGCAGGGCAAGTATGGCGTCGCCCGTCAGAAAATCAATACGAGACTCCGAGGAAAGAGGACCGGGCATCTTTTCATACCGCTTACGCTATTCCCTGCCTGTCTCATACCGCATTGACGGCGGTCGTAACGTTGCACGTCTTTCCACCCCATCAATCGTTCGGCAACTAGCCCGTCCAACTCAGAACCTGACGGTATCTCGTCGATCTTTTCCCTAAGCCACTGTGAAGCTTTCCTCCCGGCTGATCCTGCGTGCGTCTTTGTCATCTCTCAATTCGGCAAACGCCTACTTGCACGACCAGTCGGGCTGAAACGCACCCCAATAGCTTACAGAAGGCAGTTCTACCTCTATCAAGTCGCAGCGGAATTTACCCGCAGTTCTTGGACCATCCTTCCCACTCCCTATTTGCCGATTCTACTTCATGGCACAGCGGATGCTCTATCGTTTCGCCGGATGGAGGACCGAATGAAAATCAGAGACCTGATCCTGTCTGTCGCATTCTTAATTTGGGCGAGCTCAGCTTCGGCTCAGACTATGACAGAAATCACCGGCCGACAATGGATGGCATCGGACAAGGACGTTCGAGAAATCTTTGTCTTGGGATACGTAAACGGATTGGAGCAATTACTCTCACACTATAATTTTCAGATCCGAAGCGGTGCCGGCAAAACATTTGACGCTCACGTTCTCGATGAGGCATTGTATAAAAAACTCCTCAATGAGCCTGAACTAAGAAGCGGCCCGATAAGAGAAACTCTAATGATCGTTCTCAACGATTACGCCGTTCTCACCGACAGAGTGGGCAACAATCTCCCGTCATGGCAGAAGCTCATGTCCACATCGGAGTGCGCCGAATTAATGAAAGTCTTGTATGAAAACCAGAAATCTAGGATGGGATTCTAATCGAAAGCCTTCGTCAGCGTGTATGGAGCCACACACTGCCGATCAGGTGAAGAGTTTGATTGCTAGCAGTAATTACTAAGTCTAACACTCCCCCTTTTCCTTACGATAAACTTCCCGGCCGACCTGAAAAAAAATCATTCCTAGCCTTGCCAACGGCGCTGGGATATAGAGTTTTTAGCGACTGTCGCCTGGCTGCGAGGCTTTCGGATAAATTTCCTGCGAGGACCGCGCTCAGTATTTCGATAGAATCTTCAGCAACTTCTGTGCACCGGCCGGCGGCGCTACATTGCCCGAGAGAATCTCTCTCGCCTGGACCACCTTACCGTAGTACTCCGCGTTGACCGTGTCCCGGGTGCCGATTACCGTACCCTCCAAGGAAACGCCGGCGAAAAGTCCTTGGCTTCGGCTGTAAGTATACATAACCGCCCCTAAGGCCATGCTGCCCTCGAGGTCACGTCCCACGGGACCCGTCGCTAAGCTCATGGCGCCCCCGAAGGTGAAGTTGCCACCTTTCGCGAACGCGGCGACGGCATCAGGAGTGTTGAGGACAATCACAAGCTCAGAGACCTGAGCCCCAGCCTGAAAGCCGAATCCCATCCCTCCCGCACCGATTGCCGAGGGACCGCTCCAACCCTTCTCGGTTCGCGCAACGACAATACCGTTCCCGCCTCTGCCACTGAAGACGAATCCAGCTTTCGTAACCGTGAGGATTGCCAGGCCCTTTGCTTCGCGCATGATCACATCCGGAATTGCTGATTCAGGGATCTCCTGGAAGCGTTCAATGATCGAAACGGCCTGGTCAACGTCGTCCTGCATGGCGGCATGCGCGGCAGCGGTAACCAGGCACGCGGTGAGTAGAATCGCACCCATTGATAAAATACTTGCTCTCATCGTAGCACCCTCCCCCCTTGTGGTCGCAATAAACTAGTTCTGAGGATCTTTATCAGGCTGTGCTCAAGAATCAACCTGCCGACACAAAAATTAAAGTGGACGATTACGATATCGTAACCCCGACCAGAACATTCGGAAGATAGGAACGGCAAAATATTAAGCACCCGGGATCATCCATTAGAAGCAGGTAGCCCGCTGTTTTCAATCATTAGATGCCGAGGCGCGTATCGCTTCTTTCGGCGGGCTCGACCGACCCACAGTCACTGCAACGGCAGCGTGAACAATTTCTGCTCCGGCTTGATCAGATGTTCGTGGCCGCTTTCCGTCACCGCTAACGTGTATTCGACTTGCACGGTACCCCAACCGACTTCATGACTCGAGGCTTCGAGGTTGATCGTCATGCCGGGCTCCATGGGAATGTTGGTTGTGTTCGGCAGGAACGGATCGCTGACTTCTTCTGCGGGCCCAATCAAGAACGGGAATTCTCTCGCTTCGAGACCAATGGTGTGGCCGAGGAAAAAGTTCGAATAATTCGGAATGCCCGCGGCGCGCACGCCCTGGACCATAGTTTCGTAGAGATCTTGCGGTCGCGCTCCGGGTTTGAGCGCCTCTACCGCCTTCAGCACGCCTGCTTGAACGGCATCGTAGCGCTTGCGATGCTCAGCCGTTGGCTCTGCACCCACGCAGCCCGATTTGCATACATCCGCATGATAGCCGTTGATGGAACAACCCATGTCGACGCGGAAGATATCGCCCTTCTGCAAAACCTTATCTTTGATGGCGGGAAAGTTGCCGCCGCGGCTGACTGCCATGTGCATACAGTAAACCTGCCCGCCGGCCTTGGCCACTTCGCCTTTGTAAATGCCGGCAAGCTCGCTCTCTTTAACACCGGGCTTTGCAACCCTCAACATGATGTTGATCGCCTGTTCATTGAGCGCGGCGGACTCCCGCAACCGCTGAATCTCACCGGGCGTCTTGATCATGCGCACGTAACGGAAAAAACTCGACGCCGGCTGCAGTTTAGCTTCCGGCAGAAACGATCCGATCGTTTCGTAGATCGTCAGAGGAATCCCGAAGTGATCCATGCCGACCCACCCTCGTCCCATACCTTTGTCCTTGATCAGCTGTGCGAGCGCTTTTTCCGGTGTCGGTCCTTTAGGTTCCCCTTCTGTGATTTCCACCGTGCGTCTTTCTTCCGGAGACAGTTTGCCTATATCCGGAACGTGGTGCTTGCGCGGGCGCCCGTAAGTGTAGACTTCCTTGAGCCAGACGTCATCCAATGAGGCATAGCCGACGTCGCCGCCGGGGATCAGCAAGGCCGGCGATTGCGCAGTATCACGCGGAAAAACCACATAGACCTGCGAGTCACCGTAGCGGTAGCCGTTCTGGCTCCACGAAGCATGGCCGCTCAAGTAATAGACGTTCTCCGGCGTCGCCGCGACGACCCCACTCAAGTCGAATTTATCCATCAAAGCAAGCAAACGGTCGCGATTGTAAAGCATGGGAACGTTCCTCCAATCTACCTGTTAGTGTTCCAGCTCTGGTTGTTGACCGATTGTCTTCATGAGAGTGGAGTTCTGGAGTGTTGGAGTACTGGAGTACTGCATTCGGAACCATCACTCCAGTATTCCAGTCCTCCATTACTCCATTGCATTTTTCATTTCCACGGCCTCGGTTCCAACGGCTTCACGCCAATCTCCAACAACGCCGGCCCAGGATGCGCCAGTGCACGGCCCAATGCCGGCTGCAAATCACGCGGTTGCTCGACGCGCTCGCCATAGGCCCCAAGGGCTCGCGCCACCGCCGCGTAATCGCCTCTTAGCGAAATGCCGATCTCGTGTCCCTTAAAACGCTCGTGAAGCGTCTCCCGGCTGGCGCCGAGACTTTCGTTGTTCAAAATTACTGTCAAGGTCCGAATGTCGTTGCGCGCCGCAGTCTCGATCTCCATGCCGGTCAAACCGACCCGTGACATTAAGAACGGTCTTATCGGGATGCGCCAGTTTCGCGCCCATGGCCGCGGGTGTAGACCAACCCA
>Ga0137403_10002674_pt1 | contig 21686 bp, 21 predicted proteins | sample CZOMad2_1_16fung_FD_122057 | JGI IMG/M metagenome (GOLD analysis project Ga0137403, IMG submission 122057) | Vadose zone soil fungal communities from Angelo Coast Range Reserve, California, USA - CZOMad2_1_16fungal (Hybrid Assembly) | ecosystem: Environmental > Terrestrial > Soil > Vadose zone...
GGCCGGCGATGGTTTCCTTAAATCGAGATGCGTTGACGGAAAAAGTTCTCGCGGGTGAGCGGATTTATTCGGACGAAGCGCTGCGACTCTATCGGTTCCCGCTAGAGGAATTGGGGGCGCTGGCGAATGCGCGACGGGACCTAGCAAAGTCGAAAAGCTACGGCGGGTGCGGCCGCGAGATCGTAACTTACATTGTCGATCGGAACATTAATTACACGAACGTCTGCAACGTTTACTGCAAGTTCTGTGCATTTTATCGGACGGAACGGGATGAAGATCATTACGTCCTGTCATTCGAGCAAATCGATCAGAAGCTCGACGAGCTTTCGGCTGCGGGCGGCGTTCAAATCCTGATGCAGGGTGGGCATCATCCCAAACTGCCGTTTCACTGGTACATCGATCTTTTGCACCATATTCGGGAAAAATATCCGCACATTAATATTCACGGATTCAGTCCACCTGAATTCCAGCATTTCGCCGAAACCTTCCGAATGCCGCTGCGCGAAGTGATTGCTCAATTCAAAAACGCCGGACTCGGATCGATCCCTGGCGGAGGCGGCGAAATTCTGGTCGACCGTATACGCAAAAGAATTTCGCCACTAAAGATTAATAGCAATCAATGGCTGGAAGTGATGCAAGTGGCGCACGAGCTTGGATTGAAGTCGAGCGCGACGATGATGTTCGGTCATGTGGAGACGATTGAAGATCGGATCGAGCATTTGGACCGTATTCGCGATCAACAGGATCGCAGCGGTGGATTCACGGCGTTCATTTGCTGGACATTTCAACCGCAGTATACCGTTCTGAAAATCAAGCATCCGACCAGTGTGGCTGAATATCTGCGGACGCAGGCACTCTCTCGGATTTTTTTAGATAACATCGACAATGTACAAAGCTCCTGGGTAACGCAGGGACCGGGGATCGGGCAGATCGCACTCAAATACGGCGCGAACGACTTCGGATCGGTGATGATGGAGGAAAACGTCGTGAGCAGCGCCGGGACAACATTTCGACTAAACGCCGCAGAGATTGAGTCGCTCATTCGCGATGCCGGCTACGAACCGCGGCGCCGAAATAACTGGTACGAGCTTGTAAACTAGACGCCGCGGTCGCGTTGTCTGTGGACAAACAACGTGCTTCCGCGGAAAATCTCGCCTTGACACTGGCTTCTTCTTTCCGATATAGCCCGCCTGTCCCGCGTCGGTTCATTGCGCGGGACGCGCTTCTTAACTTATGAGACATTTTTCTGGATGGATGCGCCCGCAGCCCTTTGTAATCTCGCTCGCGTTTATTTGCGCATTGCTCGGTGCGGGATCAGCCCAAGCACAGGGGCCTCCAATCATCCGGTCAATCGACGTGGAGTACACCGGCCCGGGGACGGTGAGCAAGGAGCGGATTCTCGCGCAAATGCGGACCCGAGTGGGCCAGCCCTACTCCGATCAAGTGGTCGAGCAGGATATTGAGGCTCTTTACAAGACCGGCGCCATTCTAAACGTTCGCATCTTCGCTCGGCCAGAAGGCGACGGCGTAAAGGTAATCGTGGCGGCGCAGACGCGTTCGATCGTGCGCGAGATCGAAATCAATGGAGCCGAACGGATCAAAGCGAAGAGGCTCCGTAAAGAAATCAAACTAAAACTCAACCAGCCGGTGAACGAGGAACAGCTGGAGGAAGCGCGCCAGAAAATTATTGAGGTCTATCAGGCCGCGGGCTTCACGGACATTGACGTAAAGTTCCGTGTCGATGCGATTGACGAAAAACGAGGCACCTCGCGGGTAGTCTACACAATCAACGAAGGGGTCAAGGGCGCTGTGCGCAGGATTCGTTTCGAAGGCAATGAGCACTTCAGCGAGAGAGTGCTGCGCAAGCAAATGAAAACGAAAGGCAAAACGCTCATTTCGTTTTTCGATAAATCCGGCCGACTCGACGAGTCGCAGTTGCAGCAGGATTTGGACAGCATTCGTGAGTGGTATCAGAACCACGGCTATATCGACGTAGAAATTAAAGACGTGCGTAGGGAACGGAGCGAGAACGGTCCGATGATCATTACGATCATGATCGCGGAAGGCCCGCAATATCACGTGAACAAGATTTTGATTTCGGGAGAGAAGGTAACGACGGAAGAAAAGATTCGAGCAGTGTTGAAAATGAAGGAGGGCAGCGTCTATTCGCCGAAAGCACTGCACGACGATGCGAAGGCGCTTGCGGATGCCTACGGCAGCGGCGGTTATGTCGATCTTGTGATTTTGCCGGAGGGTACGCCTGCTGGTCCTGCCCGAGTCGACGTGCACTATAAAATCGAGGAAGGCGACCGCTCGTTTGTACAACGAATCAACATTGCCGGTAACACGCGCACCAAGGACAAAGTCATTCGCCGCGAAGTTTTGGTCGCACCCGGCGATGTCTTTAACACGGTTCGCGTAGATACCACCAAGAAGCGCCTCGAGAACCTGGGCTATTTTGCGAAGGTCGAAACTTATCCCGAAGATACAGATATTCCCGGCCGCAAAGATCTTACCATCCTGGTGCAGGAGAAGCGGACCGGGGCGTTCAGCTTCGGCGGCGGGTTCAGCACGATCGACAATCTAGTCGGCTTCGCGGAACTCACGCAGGGCAACTTCGATTTAATGAACTGGCCGGGACTCACTGGCGCTGGTCAGAAGTTTAGACTGCGTGTCCAATATGGCACGCAACGCAAGGATTTCATCCTTGCATTAACCGAACCCTATTTCCTCGATCGCAAGCTGTCCCTGGGTGGTCAGCTTTTTTTTACGGAGGCCAACTACTTGAGTTCGGACTACGACCAGCGGAATTACGGATTTTCTATCGAGGCACGCAAACCAATCAACGCATACCTGTACGCGACCTTGGGTTACCGTTTGCAGGACATCGACATTTACAACGTTTCCTTTTTCGCGCCGGAAGCGATCCAGCAGGCAAAGGGTTCGACTGTGGAGAGCGAGATTTTGACCAGTCTTGTATACGACCGGCGTGATAATCCCTTGCTGACCAGGCGTGGGCAACGCGTCGCCCTTTCGCCTTATGTCGCGGGCGGTTTTCTCGGAGGCGACGCGCAGCTTTACGGAATCGACCTCGAGGGGTCCCAATATTTCCATCTTCCGTGGGATACGATCCTGCTCATCAACGGCGAAGTCGCGACCGTCAACAACTGGGGAAGCGGCGATATGGTCCCGATTTTCGAACGTCTCTACCTCGGGGGTTCGAACAACCTCCGTGGATTTCCCTACCGGGAAGTCGGGCCACAAGAAAATGGCGAACCGATCGGCGGTCAATCAATGGCTCGCATGACTATAGAATATACTTTTCCAATTGTCGAAAAGGCGCGCGGCGCAGTTTTTTATGACACCGGCTTCAACAACAGTGACGCCTGGTCTTTTGGCTTCAATCATATAGCGTCCGATATTGGCGTCGGAATTCGACTTGATTTGCCGATCGGTCCGCTCCGGCTGGACTACGGATATCCGCTGCAGCGGGACGGCTACAACGGTGGGGGGCATTTCAATTTTAACGTTGGGTATCAATTTTGAACAAATCTAAATGGTTGCAGTCTAATGCGATTCCAACGACCGTTATCTCTTTCTTATGAAGAAGCTTCTCTCTACAATCTTGGGTTTAACGCTCGCGTTACCACTTTCGGCTTTCGCTCAGGGCACACTTAAAATCGGAACAGTCGATATGCAGCGCGCGTTCAAGGAATATAGCAAGACCAAGGACGCGGAAGCGAAAATCAATGACGCCAAAAATGCGGCGAAGAAAGAGTACGACGAACGCGCGGAGTCCTACAAGAAGGCGTTGGATGAAATCAACACCCTGAACAAGCAGCTCGATGCTCCAGCCCTGAGTGCCGATGCCAAAACCCAAAAAGCAAAAGAGCGCGACGATAAGATCTCCAACATCAAGAACATGGAGCGGGAAATCAGTGAGTTCCGTCAAACCCGGGAACGGCAACTGCAAGAACAGGCGATGCGCATGCGCGAAGGTATCGTAAAAGAAATCACCGACATCGTAATGGACAAGGTCAAGACCAACCACATGGACCTGGTATTAGACAGATCGGGAATGAGCCTGAATGGAGTGCCTGTTGTAATGTACGCCCCTGACAATGTCGATTTTACCGGCGATATCATTACCGTTCTAAATAAGCCCGGCCGCAGCACCGCGACTTCAACGGAGAGGACCCAGACGAGTCCATCTGCGACGCCGGCAAGAGCTTCGAAACCTTAGTTTAATTTCGGCACGTCAGAAATCCACCCGAGCTACAACTCGCGTGTGTTTTTCGTAGAGGTGAAAAGCAGGCGCGCACGTCGCGAAGCAAAGGTCTGCGGGCGGTTGCAAGCCGCGAACGCTTCGATTGGGTTTCCAAGGCAGATTGCGACAGCTGGATTTTCCGGAAAACAGCTGGCTGCGATTGCGCTTGTTCTACTTCTGTCTTTCGGCTCCCGCTCAGTCGCGGCGAATTGGCAGTCAACCCTTACTAAAGATCCGCCCGGCAATTTCCCAGAGCTTCGGCCTCTCCGTGCAACCTATCGTTTTGGCTGGTCTGGATTGACGGCTGCCACTGGAGAAGTCCATTTTACAAAAACATCCGAAGGCAGATTTCAACTCGACGGAACAGGGCGGACGATCGGCTTCGTCCGCGCCTTATGGAAACTGGACGTGAATTATCGTGCGCTGGCCCATGCGGAAACGTTGCGCCCGGTCGAAACGTTGCAAACAGAGGATTATCGATCAAAGAAAATCACCACTCATCTCAGCTTCACAAATAACGGGGTCAGTCGCGCAAGGACCGAAGGCCAAGCTGGTTCTGCCGGCACAAAGACGCGCGAGTTCAGGTTTCCGAACCTGTTCGATTTGCATTCGGCGATGCTTTATCTTCGAAGCCAGCCACTGTCGGAGCGCAGCACGCACCGTGTCGTCGTTTATCCGGCTACGTCTGCATATCTTGCCACCATCACCGTGCTGGGTCGGGAAAAAATCTCGGTCCGCGCTGGCACTTACACTGCGATAAAAATTGATCTGCAGCTCAACCGAATTGGTAAAAAGCTTGATTTGCAGCCACACCGGAAATTCCGGCGCGCCACGATATGGATCTCGGATGATGCCGATCGAATCCTGCTTCGCATCGAGGCACAAGTTTTTGTCGGCACGGTTTTCGCTGAACTACAGTCGCTGCGTTTCGACAGCGCAAGGTCGTGACGCAATCGCAACAGCGATCCCATGAACATTCCAACTCGACGACCTATTCAGGAATCCAGTCGCCTCGCACAGGCGGCTCGGGCCGAGGACGGAGACGCTGGCGGAACGGATTGAAGGTCGGTGCACGCGCCCGCGGCAACAACTGGAGTGCGGCAAGTGTTTCCAAGTCGAACCGGCCCGTAACCGGAAGTCCTGTACGCGCTTGATAGGCGCGCAGCGAAAATTCCATGGCCGGTCCATACATGCCGTCGATCTCACCGCGATAGAGGCCACGGCGCGCCAGCGCTATTTGTGCGGAGAGCACGAGATTGCGTTGCACATCGGGCAGCGCACTCTCGTATGGAGTTCCAGCAAAGAGGAGTCCTGGTGAAGCGCCAGGGACCACAGGATTTGATGGATAGAGTTGTCGATCTTGCGTCGGGTTGGTGAAAGGCTGCACTGGCGCGGGAACAGCACCAGCTGTTTCGCCGGACGATTCCGCTTTGGGGCCAGCGGCACGGGGGCTTGGCGACGGGCTAACCTTCACCGCCGACTGTGCAGACGCAGAAGAATTAATTCTTAGTGAACGAAGCGTTTCACTATTCAGTTCACCGTTCACCTCGAGTCCATTGCGAATTTGATAGCGGCGAATCGCCGCCGATAGATTTGCATTCGTCTCTCCGGTTATCTCGCCATAATAGAAACCTTGGTCTTTTAACGCCTGTTGCACGCTTTCGATCATTTGATCTCCTCGCACGAGCGTAACCGATCCGATAATAACAAGCGCGACCATCTTAGCTTTCATCTCCGTTGTGGTTTTGACGCCACGACTTCTTGCTTATTCAGCGTTTGGCCGACCCGGTCGCCGCCACTGCTGATTGACGCTCCTTTAAAGCGTCGCGATAACGTAGAATTCCGTCGCTGACCGCCGCGGCAATTTGCTCGCGATAATCCTCGCTCGCCAGCCTTGAAATATCCTCTTTGTTGGTGAGAAATCCTCCTTCGATCAAAACAGCGGGTGAAGTCACATTTTCGATTACAAAAAACTGCTTGGCCTTTATCCCCCGATCGAGTGCCTGCGTGCGGGCGACCAGCGCTTCCTGAATAAATCCCGCAAGGCTTTGACTTTCCACGTTCGGCGATTCAGGAAGAGCTCGCAGTAAGGAAGGCAACCACGAAGTCACGAATGATCCGGGAGTCATTTGATGGGCGGCGTAATAGGTTTCCACTCCACTTGAAACCGGCCGATTGTCTTCGTTAAAATGGATGCTGATAAAAATGCAATCACCCACGCGATTGGCGAATGCTGCCCGATCTGCCAGGGACACGTAAGTGTCGCCCAGGCGTGTCATTGCGGTCGCGATTCCTTCCGCCTCCAACAAACGATCGACGCGGTGCGCCACGTCCAGGGTCAAATCTTTTTCAAGCACGCCGCCGCACATTGCGCCGGAATCCTGCCCGCCATGCCCAGGATCAAGAACTACGACCGCGAACGGCCCCGGGGTTCCGGAAGGTTGTGTCATTCTCAACGGAGCGGATTGCGGTTTCGGAATCCGCTCCATCCAGATAAAGGATGTGATCATCAGGAACAACCCAATCAAGGCTAGTATGTTTCGGACCGCTTGTCTCATTGGTGCTCTTCGGGCGAACATTTCTCTCCATGTTTAATCGTGAATCAACGCGCGTAACTCCTTATCCATTAACGCACGATAACGAATTCCCCGGCTCGGATCTCGCTCGAGGATCCCTGCTTCGATTCCGGTGTTGGCGAGCTGTTCTTGTTCGTATTTTCTGAGAGCAGCGGGCTCGGGCAGTTCCTTCGTGTCGCTTGTCTGTAAGGTCATATGCCCGACAGCCCACGCATCGAGCCCGGATTTAAAGGCGGCCTTGAAGGTGGCGTCCGGCCTATGTTCGGCTTTGAGAAACGATTCCATCATTTCCCTTGATTGCGTGGTCCCGCTGAGCACTGCGAAATCCTGACCAGCCTGCGCAAATGTCGCGCCGTTGCTTGCAATCTCACCATCAAATTCCACCCGCAGAAACAAATCTTCGTCCGGAGTCATTCCGACTTCTGCAAAGAGCATCCGTGCCAGATACGGCGCGCCATAAACCTGTTCGAACGCGCTTTTCATCACAGGACTGAGCGAGTAGTGCACCAGTCGCCGCAGAGAAACATCCCCTGCCGAGCGCGTGAAACCCTCGGTGCTGGCCAGCTCGATGGCAGCCATGCGCAAGCGTTCAATGTCGCCCGGGTGACCAATGGCACCCATCGCGATCCGGTCGTAGATTTCAAAGATCTTTTGCCGCGTCGGGCCAAGCGTTAGAAATAGAATGCCCTCGCGATAGCCGAGCGCCGCGATCGGACTGCCAGAAGCCAGTTGCGTTTCAATGTACTCGCGACGATTCGCGATCGCTTCAACCCAACGATACGGCTCCTCGATCATGCCACCTTTTCCTTAAAAACGCTGGCGACCTTGTCTTCTGGCAATGTCGTGATTCCCTCGCGCGACACAATCTTAATGAGCGGATAGATTTTCCCACTGCGATCCACGCCGCCAGTCGATGTATCGGATTCCGCGGCTGTGTCGAGCGCGCGCAACGCGATCGCTGCTGCCTCGTCTTCGCTCAATTCCTGGAGCGGCTTCACGCCCCAATGATTTTCGTAATAGAGAATGCCGCGCACGGCCGGCGACCCCGATCCCGTTGCGGCGTAATCAGTCACTTCAAACTGTGCGCCCATGGCATCGTAGAAATAAAGTCGCGCTTCGGGCTTAGGATGGAAATCGTAGGTTGCGAAAATCGGGACGACCATTCCGACCCCTTGCATGACAAATCCAAAATTGTCGCGCAATAGTTTGGAAAGAGCGCGTACTTTTCCATCGACACTCATTTCCTGCAATTGCGTTCGCCGAAAATATTGGAATGAATGTTCGAGCACGCGCGCCATTTCCCACGCTGTTGCTGGCACGCCGGCAATGGCCATGATCGAATGTCGATCAATTTCCAAAACTTTGTCCGCGCGATCGTAAACCACGGTGTTTCCGGAAGTCGCACGCCGATCGCCCGCCACCAGCACTCCGCCGGAAAATTTAAAAGCGAGGATCGTGGTTGCCTCAGTCGGCTGCCATGTTTTCTGGTATGGGGTTCCCACCTGCGCAGTTCGATCGAAAACCGGTGCCGGACCAAGCAGCCCTTTGCGTCGCAGCAACGCGGGAAAATCATCGGCCGTGCCAGAAAAACTCTGGTCAAGCGCCACCAAGGACAGCTCCATTATTCGCCCGTGCGTTGGCGATAGCGTTTGGATTGATTCGGATCGACCTTGCGCATTTTCTTTAAGAGATCCTTCGTGTCCGGCCTCGAGATGTCCGGTGAACGCGGCCCACCGCCATCGCCTTCTTTTGGGCCCCACGGAACCGGTTCAACTGGCTTTTGGATGCGCTCGGGCATGAAAAAATTTAGAAGGAAATGTTGGAAAGGCAAGCAGCGTGCTTATTCTGTTGCTAATTTCGGCGCCTTGCCAGACAAATCCGGTGATGGCAAAATTTTGCGCAATGAAACTGGTCGCAATTTTGTTTAATACTTTTTTTTGCACCCTCACACTGCTTCCGTCAGTTTCGGCCCAAACGCCGGATCCGTTAAAACCGTCCAACGCGCCGCAACTTGAAGCATTGGCAAAAAAGATCGACGAACAGAACGCGAAGATCGACGCGCTCTCGCAAGAGATTCTCAAGCTGGAGCAGCAGATTGCGCATATCCGTCCGGGTGTAATGGTCGGAGAGAATACGCCTTCACCTTCCACGCCTGCGGCTCCGGCTGAGTCCGCCTCGCATCCGATAAACGGGAATACGCATACAGTCGCGCGCGGAGAGACGCTTACTTCCATCGCTAAGATGTACAAAGTGAGTGTCGATGAATTGCAAAAGGCCAATAATATCGAAGATGGTCGGAAATTGCAGGCCGGACAAACAATCGCGATCCCAACTGCGCCGCTGCCAGCGCCTTCTGCTTCACCCGCACCGGTCAATTGAACGGAAAGAGCTCCGCTGCAGTTTGAATGTCGCGCGCATTGCCCATTATATCGACAGTTGCTCGTCGGGAGCAGGAATTGGCAAGATCGCAATTTCCTCAGCCGTTCCCTGTTCAGGCTGCGCCGAGGTTTCAAGTAAACTCTGCTCACACAGCCGTGCATATTTTCCGCCGAAGGCGAGCAATTCATCGTGCCTACCGCGTTCTATGATTCGGCCATGATCGAGTACCAGAATTTGGTTCGCGTGCACAATCGTCGAGAGCCGATGGGCGATTACGATGGATGTCCGGTGAAACATCAGGCGCTCGAGCGCTTCTTGAATCAGCCGCTCGGTCGCGGTGTCCACGCTCGCCGTCGCTTCATCGAGGATCAAGATGGGCGGATCCTTCAGGAGCGCACGTGCAATCGAGAGGCGTTGTTTTTCGCCGACGCTCAATTTTACGCCGCGTTCACCTACCACGCTTTCCAAACCGGCCGGCAACCGCTCAATGAAGCCTCGGGCATTGGCTGCATCCACGGCCCGCCATAATTCCGCATCGGTCGCCTGCGGTTTCCCCATTAAAAGGTTTTCGCGAATAGAGCCATTAAACAAAAAGCTCTCCTGGGTCACCACGCCAATTGCTTCGCGCAAGCTGCGCAGCCCATATCGACGTATCGGCCTTCCATCCATGTAAATTTCGCCGCTGTTGAATTCGTAAAATCGAACAAGCAAGTTCACCAAAGTCGACTTTCCTGCGCCCGTGGCGCCCACCAGTGCGATCGTTGCACCCGGCGGCGCATGAAAGGAAACGTGATCAAGCGCGGGAAGCCCGTCTGCATAACTGAAGCTCACCTCTTCGTAGCGAATGTCGCCCGCAACGCGCGCCGAAGGTTTACTCTCTATCCAACCGGGCTCGATCCGTTCATCAAGAATTTCAAAAACACGTTCCCCTGCGGCGCGTCCAGCTTGCATAAGTTGGTTGAGCTGATGCAACCGGCTGATTGGATCGTAAAGAAATGCGGTGAGCATAAGGAACGCGACCAAATCGCCGATCTGCATCCCGCCCGCCAAGACGGCGCGACTCCCAAACCCAAGCACGAGTACTGCGCCAAACGCCTCGAACATCGACATCGAGGGGCTGTAAACGGCCCAAACCCGCATGACTACGAGGGTGGCGTGCCGCAACTGATCGCTCACTCGATTGAACCGCCCATGCTCTTCGTTCTCGCGCACGAAGCTTTTGATCTGGCGAACCCCGGAAAGATTATCGTGCAACAGCGCGTTCATGGCTGAAGCGGCGCGGCGTTGTAAACGATAACGGCGATGCGCGGTCAAAGTGTAAGTGAGAGCGCCGGCGATCAGCAGTGGAAACGGCGCCAAGGCAAGCAGCGCGAGCTTTGCGTTCAAATAAAACATCACGACCATTACGATTATGACCTGCAACAGAGCGACCACGCCTTGCTCGATGCCATCAATCAGCACGCGCTCGACGGAGTTCACGTCTTCGATCACGCGGGTCATCAGATCGCCGGTGGCTCGATTGTCGAACCAGCGAAGGGGCAGCAATTGAATATGCGAATACAAATCACTGCGGAGATCGAAGATCACCTTTTGCTCGAACGTGTTGTTCAGCACAATCCGCAGTGCGTTGAACCCATGCTGAAGCAGAAACGCCGCCGCCGCCAATAAAATCAATGGCAACAATTTCTCGGGATGATTCGCCCGCACGACGTCGTTGATAATCCATTTCGTCACAGTCGGAAAAATGATCACCATGAGCGTCCCAAGGACCGCACACGCCAACGTGCCCACGGCGAGCCACGGATAACGTCTTAGATAAGCAAACACGCGGCAGACCGTTTCCATTACGGAATGAACCTCAACGCGCGTGCCATCACGTCAAGAAAGGCTCGGACGAAACCAGTGTTGCTCTGATCGGCAGCGCAGTAATCTTGCCCCATGCCCACTGAGCCAGATTCTTCCTCTGATCGGATTCACATCGAGCAACTCGAGATCTTTGCCCGCGTCGGTGTTCCCGAAAGAGAACGCGCAAGTGCGCAGCTGCTAACTGTCAGCATTACGTTTTGGCCACAGCACCACACTCGCGATTCCGAAGATCGTATCGATAAGACGGTAAATTATTCGACCGTCGCTGAAGCAGCCAGGAATTTCGCGCGCGACCAGTCGGTAAATTTGATCGAAACTCTGGCTGATCGGCTCGCATCACATCTGCTGGCAAATTTTGCCGTTCAAAAGATCACGGTCGAGTTACGAAAATTCGTTCTGTCCGATGCGAAACACGTCTCTGTTACCGTGACGCGAAGTCCGTCCGTTAATTGACGATGCGAAAGGGAAGATTCAACACGCCGGCTGCAAAGGTAGCGCAGCGCTACACCGAATCGGTTTCATTCGACTGGCGGCTTTATCGATACGATATCGCGGGATCGATCGCCCACGCCGGTGCCCTCGTGCAAGCCGGCATTATTTCCACTGACGAACGGGATAAGATCGACAATGGATTGCGCGCGATCGAGCAGGAGATTAAATCGGGGAAATTCAAGTGGGACAAGTCGCTCGAAGACATGCACATGAATATTGAGACGGCACTGACGAAGCGAATTGGTGCCGCAGGAGCGAAACTTCACACCGCGCGTAGCCGGAACGATCAAGTCGCGCTCGATCTGCGTCTCTACGTCAAAGCGGAGATTGCGGAGCTGGATGCCGGGCTTCGCTCGTTGCAGACCGCGTTGCTCGGTCTCGCGGAGCAACATCTCGATGTTGTCATGCCTGGTTATACGCACTTGCAGCGTGCCCAGCCAATTTTTCTCGCGCATTATCTGCTGGCGCAAATTGAAGGTTTCCAGCGCGACGCGGAACGTCTCCGTGATTGCAGTGTACGAACGGATGTTTTGCCGCTCGGTTCCGGCGCGCTGGCTGGATCTACAATCGTCCTCGACCGCAAGCTAATGGCGCAGCAGCTCGGGTTTTCGAGCGTGAGTCAGAACAGTGTCGATGCGGTCAGCGATCGCGATTTCGTTTGCGAATTTCTTTTTTGCCTGGCGATGATCGGAATGCATCTCTCGCGGTTGAGCGAAGATTTGATCACCTGGAACACGCACGAATTCGGTTTCGTCGAATTCAGCGACGCTTTTTCAACCGGCTCCAGTTTGATGCCGCAGAAGAAAAATCCTGATATGGCAGAGCTCACGCGCGGCAAAACCGGCCGACTCTACGGCAACTTGTTGTCGATCTTAACCACGTTGAAAGCGCTGCGGTCGTCCTACAATCGCGACATGCAGGAGGATAAGGAGGCGCTTTTCGATTCGGTCGATACCGTTCGCGCCGCGCTGGAAGTGTTTTCAGCAATGTTGCCGAAAATCGAGATCAATCGAGGCCGCATGGAAGCCGCAGCAGGTGATCCCAGTCTTCTCGCAACCGATCTGGCGGAATATCTCGTTAAGAAGGGGACGCCTTTTCGTGAAGCGCACGAGATCGTCGGCGCGCTTGTCGCGCACGCTGTAGAAGCGGGACTAGGACTAAACCAGATCCCGCTCTCCGACATGCGATCCTTCTCGTCACTTTTTGATATCGATGTTGCGCGCGTCTTTGATGTTCGCCGTTCACTTGCGGAGCGGCGCGCGATTGGCGCGCCCGCTCCGGAAAATATCGCCGCGCAGATCGCGCGCTGGCATAAACTGCTCGACTAGACTCGCAGCGAATCCGGCAGGTTGCTGCTGGGGACAGCGGCCGCTACAGTTTCCCGCGTGAAGCAGAGCAATCTCGTGCGCGATGGCGAGGGCTGGGAAACGATCTCGAGCGACCGGCATTTTGGGAACGCGCATCTCGAGGTCGTGACCGATCGCGTCCGAACACCAACGCGCGCGGCCCCACGGGCCTGGACGGTTGTGCATCGCAAGACCGCCGTCATCATTGCGCCGATGACTCATGACCGGAAAATTGTTCTCATTCGCCAGGAACGCGTTCCGATTCGCGCGGCGATCTGGGAAATGCCTTCCGGTCAGATCGACAACGTGGTTGAGCCGGATCAGAAAGAAATCAAGGCGGTCGGGTTGAGCGAACTTCGCGAGGAAGCCGGCTATAACCTGGCCAAAGACGGCGAGCTCATTGGGCTCGGTCATTATTTTTCTTCGCCGGGATTCACTGATGAACACGGTTACTTTTTCCTGGCCCGTCCAGTTGAACCGTGCGCCGGTTATGTGCGCGATGAAACAGAATCGATTGTCGATTGCCGCGAATTCAGCCTCGAGGAATTGCGGCGCATGATCACCGAGAACGAAATTCGGGATGCTAACACTTTGAGCATGTGGGCGCGGCTCGGCGCGGCCGGTTTTCTTTCACCCGAGCAGAGCTGAACAATTGTCGATCTCAAATGGCGCTGCAGAACATTTTCAAATTTCGCGAACTGCCAGAGAGCCAGACTTCCAAGCCGTTTTTGGAACACCTGGAAGACTTGCGCTGGACGATCGTAAAGGTGGCAATCACGCTCGTGGCGGCGATGATCATTTGCTTCGCCTTTCGCTCGACCCTTGTCCGGGTGATGCAGGCGCCACTCCACGATATCGATCCCCAGGTCGGCGCGTTGCGTGCCCTTGGAATCACGGATTCACTGGTGATTTCATTTCATCTCGCGTTTTACGCCGGCATCGTTCTTTCCTTTCCGCTCCTTCTCTATTTTTTGGCGGAATTCGTTTTGCCCGCGCTCACGACGGTGGAGAAGCGCTTTTTACTTCCCGCCATTTGCGTCAGCTTCGCGCTATTTCTGCTTGGCGTGCTGGTCTGCTATTTCTGGTTGCTGCCGAAGACGATTCTTTTTTTCTTCCGCGACACCCAGTCGCTTGGCTGGACGCCCACTTGGACGGTGCAACAGTATTATTCTTTTGTGACTCGATTCACGATCGGTTTCGGCCTCGCTTTCGAATTGCCGGTCGTGGTTTTGGCTCTCGTGCGCTTCGGCTTGGTCACCTACAGATTCATGGCGCGCACGCGACCGTACGCGATCGTGCTCATTTTTATCCTGGCTACAATCATTACACCGACGCCGGATATCCTGACGTTGATCGCGATGGGACTCCCGATGTGTTTGCTTTATGAAAGCTGCATCTGGATTGCCTGGATAATGGAGCGCCGTAGATCGAGATCGATTGCCGGCTGATCGCGTGGACAATTCGGTTTACCAATTTCTCTTCAGCGCATTTGCCTTCATTCTCGGCGCCGCGGTCGGCTCGTTCTTGAACGTCTGCATCTATCGCTTACCTCTCGATCTTTCGGTAAACGAGCCGCGCCGCTCTTTTTGTCCGGCGTGCAAGAAACCGATTCCGTGGCATCTAAATCTGCCGTTGACCAGCTGGCTCGTGCTCGGCGGCCGCTGCGCGAACTGCGGGAGCAAGATCGCCTTTCGCTATTTTGCCGTGGAATTGCTCACAGCTCTTCTTTTCCTCGCCATCTGGCAAAGTTTTTCGTGGCCGATGGCGATCGCCTACTGGATTTTTGTTTCGTTCCTGATCGTCGGCACATTCATCGATTTCGAACATTTCATCATTCCAGACCGCGTGACGATCGGTGGAATCATCGTCGGATTCGTTGCCAGTGTGGCGGTACCGGAGTTGATGCGTACGGATTCACGGATCGCTGCGGGTATTCGCTCTGTGCTCGCGAGTGTCTTGGGCTATCTGATTCTTTTGATTGTCCTGGAAGCGGGCAAGATCGCCTTTGGGAAAAAAAGAATTCGTTTCGACGCCCCCACCCCGTTTACTTGGAGGAAACAGGGCGACGATGCCGATTTTGTGGTCGGCACCGAACAAAGTGTGTGGAGTGATCATTTCGCGCGCGAGAAAGATCGGTTATTGCTCTACTGTGATGAGGCGAAGCTCGACAATCACACTTATGGAAGTGCGATATTAAAATTTCATCATAACCGCGTTGCGGTTGAAGGTAATAAATTCGTACTCGATAAAGTCACCGAAATTTCGGGCGTCGTGCGTGAGCTCCAAATTCCGCGTGAAGCGATGGGTCGCGGCGATCTGAAATTTCTCGCCGCGATTGGCGCATTTTTAGGATGGCGTGCTGTGTTATTTAGTCTTTTTGCCGGATCGCTGCTTGGTTCAATTGTTGGATTGATCACGCTCGTCGTCGGGAAGCGTGTTTGGTCGGCGAAGCTGCCGTTTGGACCTTATCTGGCGTTTGGTGCGCTAACCTGGATGTTTTTTGGCGACGCGTTTTTGCGTTGGTATTTCAATTGGATTAATCCATAACACCCGCAACCTGAAAAGTCGGGGTGAAGGCGTACCACTGGTGTCAATACCTTCCGACTGTTTCTTCCAACAGTTGGGACCAGCGCCGCATGGCCGACGCAATCTCCTCTTCACGTGGCCGATCGCTTTTCGAGCACATGATGGGCTCGCGCGCGATGATTCTATATTTTCGAAATCCAAGGCGCACGATGAACAACGGATAAATTCCCGTCTCGGCGACTAGCGACAGAACAAACGGGCCGGTTGGCATGAAAACCTGTCTCCTGAAAAGTTGGTGGCCAAACGCGCGACATCTCCGACGACCCGATCGCCTTGGATGCAAATAATCTGGCCGGCCCTCAACGCAGCGAGCAAATCGAACGAGAGCGTTGTTCCCTCCGTACTGTAATCGACTTTCACCGCGCCACCGCTGGACCGTTCCAAAGAAAGATTGAGATGTTGCGCGGTCAGATCATCCGGTTCGGGCGCTCGCACCATGCGAATCTTGCGTTTGAATTTTTCGATAAACAAGCCAGCGCCCAATTCGTAGTTACCCATGTAGGCGGTCAGAATGATCGCGCTCTCCGCTGCGGCCAACTCGTTCAGGAAATCTTCTCCCTCGAGTTCATAAGTAAACGGCGCTCTAAGGAGTCTGAAGATGGCGGCGTCTGTCAGCGTCCAGGCGAAATTGTAGAACGTGCGAAACGTCCGCAGATAGTTCATCAGCGGCGAAGAACCCGGCAGAATAATGGCGAGCTGGCGGTGGACTGTTTTGCGCCCCGGCCCGGCAAAAGGAAAAAAACAAGCGTCCAAAAGGAAATTAGAAGCGGATGGAGACAGGATGGTACGTGGATGACCGCCCAATCGAGAGCTCTTCTCCAAAAGATTCCTCGAACAGCAAACCTGCGCGACCACCGGTGAAAGTGACTCATACAGTCCGCTCCAGATCGCCGCGCAGCCAATACCGGTCGATTTATCTTACACTTCGCACGTTTCAGTTGGAGCCGTTGGCGAAGGCTGAGTCGCTGAAACCGCGGCTCGCGCACCGAACATCAATGTTAAATTGATGAGCTCACACTTCCACCAACGCCGCAAGCCTTTCCAGATTTGCTTCCAAATGCGGGCATCCGGAACAAAACCATCGTAAAGTTCCCTCCATCCAGAGTTTCGTCTGCCATAGTACCCGGTGGCCCATCGTCGTTTCGCAAGCGCCACCAGGCGGCGATTGTAAAACTTCATCATTCCGGCGGCGAATCGACCGCCGAGACCGCCAAATGGCAGGTTAAGGAATTCATGCTCGGGATCGCGGTAAGTGGCCCTGACCAGCCCGAGATAATAGCCGCTGACATCGAGCAAGAGCGCAGCCGACATCAGATCGGCATCGCCCATGTAGTAGTACTTGTCTTTATATAAACTCTCGAACCAGAAACGATAGGTGATCGGATATTGCTGGTTATAATAACGAATCTGATCCGCGACCTCTTCGCCCGCTAAACTCCGCGCCAGCAAATCGGCCACGTAGTAAGATGTGTAAGAACAAAAATCGAGACCCGGACTGTAAAGCGGATCGATAAAGCCGGCCGCGTCGCCTACCGCCGCCCAGCCGCGATCGCAGACTTTTTCACTGTAATATGGCAACATCGACAAGGCATGCACGTCCCCCTCGATCACGCGTGCCCGGCCAAAGATTTCGTGACCTACGGGATTGCTGAGAATGTGCGCATGCAGCCGTTGGCTCAAGCTTGGCCCTTCCGGAAGCTTGAAAATGCGATTGTCATAAACAATGCCCGCACTGACGTCGCCTCCCTGCAGGGGAATGATCCAGACCCACCAACCCCGTCCGAACAAGTGATTGGTGGCCCATTCACGGCTGGTGTGAACACGGTTGGCATACTCGGGAAAACGTTCTCGCCACTCGTAGCTGTCCCACTGCTTGACGCCACTGAATCGCGCCCAGACCGCATTGATCGGATGCTCGTTGTTTGGGCGAAACTGTCCGAGCTTCCGAGCGAGCATGCTCGCGCGTCCTGTGGCGTCCACGATCCAACGGCAAGCGATGCTACGCTCACTAAGATTGACGATGGCATTCACGGTTTGCCCGTCCACTCCGTTCAACTCGCACTTCGTTACCTTGGCTGGGCGCCAGAGATCGCAGCCGGCTTCCACTGCGAGTTCGAGCATATGCAAATCAAGTTTCGCGCGATCAACTTGAAAGCCGGGCAAACGACTTTGATAACGTGAGCCAACTTCGACGCAATCATCGAACGACTGGTCCGGTCGATTCGAAAACCATAGGCGCAAACCCTGTTTTGCGAGCTGATGATGCCCGAGATAATGGGTCAGGCCTAAAATTCGGGTCATATAACAACTGCTCACTTCGGTAGTCGATTCCCCAACTTTGCGATCGAACTCGGCCGTTTTTTCGATGACGAGGATCCGCGCTTCGGGCCGTTTCCGTTTGAGCATGAGCGCGGTCGCGGCGCCAGAAAATGCGCCACCGATGATCACGACATCGTATTCGAACCCCATTACAACCCAGAAAATGGCCTTTGCGGGTCGTAAACGCAATCAGTTCCGGCAAGCAGCAGTTTACTTAGCCCCGAATTTTCTGGCGGATTTCGCCGGCTCGACGGAGGCTCGCTCTACCGTCAATGATCTTTCGAAACGCTCGCTTGATTTTTTCGGATGGGATTCGTGAAGGCCTGGAGATCGTTACGCAACAACGGAAAATTGCGGAGATCCGGCAACAAACGAATGCTCCCCGAACTGATGTTGTCGATCTTGCGGCAAATTATTTCGCCCCGGGTTTTGTCGATCTTCATGTTCACGGCGCACTCGGGCGCGACACGATGGAAGCCTCAGAGGAGGCGTTTCGGGCCATCTGCGATTTCCATGCGAGCGGCGGAACGACTTCCCTTTTGCTGACGACTGCGACGGCGCCGCTCGACGCAATTGTCGATGTAATAAAGGCGGTTCGTAATTGCCGATCTTCGATCAAACAAATCGCCGGCGTTCACGTTGAAGGCCCGTTTATTTCTAAAATAAGGCGCGGCGCGCAACGGATGGAGTTCATTCAGAATCCGTTACCGGCTTCCGTGCAGCGATTACTGGAACATGCTGATGTGATCAAACGTATCACGATCGCTCCGGAATTGCGGGGGGCGCTGGAAGCGATCGAAAGGTTTCACGCGCAGGAGATCAGCATAAGCGGCGGCCACAGCGATGCGTGGGATGACGAAGCACGAGCTGCTTTGACGCGAGGAATGTGCAGCGTGACCCATACATTTAATTGCATGTCATCAGCGCGCAGACGTGGCGTTTATCATATCGCGGGCCTGCTTGAGTTCGCATTGGGTGAACCAACCGTTTTCTGTGAATTGATTGCGGACGGTTATCATGTTTCGGCGACGTTGATGAAAATGTTATATCGCGCAAAACGCTGCGCTGGAATTTGCCTTGTGACTGACGCAACTGCTGGTGCGGGCTTGCCGGATGGATCCCGGTTTTCGCTTTTTGGTAATGATTGCGTCGTCGACGGGGGCGCTTGTCTGCTGGCTGATCGCTCGGCACTGGCGGGAAGCGCGGCGCGCATGATCGATCTTGTCCGGACGATGGTGAACGAGGTCGGGGTACCGCTGCATGAGGCAGTCGCAATGGCGACCGAAAATCCCGCGCGCGCAATTGGTCTCGAAACGAAAGGCCGATTGGCAATTGGAACAGACGCAGACTTGATTGTTCTCTCTCCGGAGTTGGAAGTGTTGCGAACGTTTGTCGGCGGCGATGAAATTTTCTCTCGTTAGATCGACAATAAAAACTCCGCGATTTCGAGCGCTGCCCGCGGTTTGCTCAAACGCTTGATGTTCGCGGCCCATTCCCGCCATTGTTTTGCACCGTCGGCAAATGCGCTCCGGACTTGCGCGACGACCTCAACGGGCGAAAGCGCCACCACCCCCGAATTCGTTTCGACGATCAGCCGGGCATTGCCTTCTTCCTGACCGGAGACGACGTGATTAATGATCATCGGACAACCGGCTGCGATCGTTTCCTGCACCGTCGCGCCCCCGGCTTTTCCGATAAGCAAATGGCTGGCCCCAAGCATGCGCGGAAGCTCCTCGGTCCAACCGATGATCTCGACCTTGCGATGACCTGCCGCCTCTTCGATCGCCGGGCGAAGTTTGTCGGCATGGCCGACGGTGACGGTCAGATGAATATCGAGCTCGACAAGTCGTCGCACGAGTTCGGGCGCTCTCATGGTGGGTGGATTCACTACATAGAGCACTCGCCGATCGTTATTCGGAGGCGATGGGCGATCCTGCGTCAGGTCAGCAAATTTCGGACTCACAGGGAATCCGAACGTTTTGATGATTTGCGGCGAGATTCCACCGGCGCGCAGCACCGCGGCGCTCTGCTCGTTTGGAACGAAGAAGTAATCGGCAGTGCAACGATACCAGATGGAATTCACCGTGATCGAGTCAGTGACGACGACCACGCTTTTGCAGCGTCTGCTCGGCCCGAAAATTTGCTGTAGTAAATAGGGAAAGGGTGGAAAAGTTGAAACGACTATGTCTGGTTGAAACCGATCGAGCAAGATAGCGAAATGATTCTTGAGCCGAGAGAACCGCCGAAAGCTCTTATCGAAATCTTCTTTGCGATCGAGCCAGCGATAAACGTATCCCCAAGAGCGCGGCCAACGGTTGATCACTGCGAGGTACGCCCTTCGCACAAACTCATTCGCTGATCCGTAGGCCTCTGCAGACAGATCACGCAATTCGAGATTGGCTGTTGGAGCGACACGGGCCAATCCATCCCGAACTCCTCGCGCGGCGCTATTGTGACCCTCTCCAAAACTCGCAGTGAGGATCAGTATCTTTTTCACGATTCGTTAGGCGAGGCAGGCAAAAATGAAACCGACACAGTGGACGGAAGTTTAATGGATATTTATGTCCGGCAAAGTAAACTCCCGAACGGAGATGAAATATCTCGGATTTGTTTGGCGAATCCTGCGCCGCCTGGTTTGGGAAACAGTGACCGATAACACCGCCGGTCTAGCTGCACAGATGGCGTATCTGCTTCTTTTCGCTCTCGCGCCCGGTCTGCTCTTCCTATGGCATCTGCTCGGTCTGTTCGGTACCGATCCGGCGAAGCTTCACCAAATGTTCCTTCTCTTGCAAAGCTTCATGCCGCCAGATCCAAAAGTGCAGGACATTCTCGATACGGCGGTTGCCAGCGTCGTAGTCACAGGGTCCAGCGGCCTGCTAGCCAATGCCGGGATTGTCGTTGGGATTTATTTCGGCACCGTTTTCATCGCCACCATTTCTCGATCACTCACGCAAACGCATGGCGTCCGCGAAGATCCTCACTGGTGGTCAAAGTATATCATCTCGTTGCTGCTGCTCTTCTGGTTTGGCATCATCATTCTTTTTTGCTTTAACGCGATGGTCTTCGGTGAAACACTCGCCGGAATTGCGGAAGTTAATTTCCAACTCAAGATCCCACTGCAGGAGTGGGTTGCTGCGTTAAATTTACCGTTCACGGCAGTGGCACTGGTCATTCTTGCGCTACTGCTTTATCTCCTGACGCCGGAAAATTATCTCACGCTTCGCCAGGCATTGCCGGGTGCAATCTTTTTCTCCGTCGGCTGGATTATCGCGACCAAGCTCTTTCAGCTTTACGTGGCGAGATATGATCGTTACAACCCGACTTATCTCGCGTTGGCATCAATTATCGTGCTACTCACCTGGATGTATTTGACCTGTTTGCTGCTCCTTGTCGGGGGGAAATTAAACGCGATCCTCCGCCGCGAACGCGCACGCGAAACAACCCAGCGCGGAGCTGCATCTGCCGCGCACCCAGCTTGATCGCTCGGCCAGCTCTGCTACGCTCCGCTGCAGTGGTGCGCTTTCGCCTCTGGCTTGCAACTGCGTTCGCGCTCGGCGCCATCGTCGGAAGCGTCCTCCGCGCGCAAGTTAACGATGAGGAAACGCGCAAGGACGAGCAATCGGTAAAAAGACACCACAAGGCGCACGCCGCCTCGCCAACGCCGGAGAAGTCACCGAGTCCGATCGCCAAGGCAAAGCCGGTCTCAAACAAGTCGAAAAAGAAAACTGGTACATCGCCGACGCCGGAGGAATCGCCCAGCCCGATCGCGAAAGCGAAAGCTGCGAAAAAATCCGACGAAGAAGAACCAGTCCCAAAGTCAAAACCGAGCGAAACGCCTGAACCAACTGTTGCGTC
>Ga0137403_10002676_pt1 | contig 21665 bp, 26 predicted proteins | sample CZOMad2_1_16fung_FD_122057 | JGI IMG/M metagenome (GOLD analysis project Ga0137403, IMG submission 122057) | Vadose zone soil fungal communities from Angelo Coast Range Reserve, California, USA - CZOMad2_1_16fungal (Hybrid Assembly) | ecosystem: Environmental > Terrestrial > Soil > Vadose zone...
GATCACCAAGACACGCCGACGTTGCTATAACTGCAGCAAGAACTCTTCGGGGATGGGATCCTCTTCAAACGTCAGAGCTCGCAGCTCGCCGCGAAGAGCGTCTATGAATGGGTGGGTGTGCTCCTTGTCCTTTATCTCCAATGCCTGCTCGATCAGTAACGGGAGCATGCGATGCTGGGCACAGAGGCGTTCCGATGGCATGTCAGCCATTGCCCATCTCGCCACCTGACATGCCAAACTCGTTTTCCCCGCGCCACCCTCACCCTGGATGAGGAGACATGCGCGGCCTTTGTTGAAGCTCGGCCGCAAATGCTCGACGGTTAGATGGGGAATCACTTGCCCATCGAGGCTAACCGGGAGGGGGATATATATCGCCCGGTCGCTGACCGTCGGCTTCCGCTGAAATTCCTCTCTAGCCGTCGTGAGATGTCGGGTAACCCAGGCATTGAGCACCCGGCCGGTATAATGGAAAAACCCCACAAGGAGAACGTAGCCGGAGGGGAACTTTTATCCCCCCAAGGCACGCGGGCAACGCAAAGTCGGTGTTTCGTTTGAGAGCCTCGTTGATCCGGTAGAGCCAGAGCGGGCGGATCCCATAGAAGATCATCCAGCAGAGCGCAAGCCCTAGGTAAACGGCGATTACAGCGCTCGGGTAGGGGTGTTCATGTATCCATGGCCACAGTCGTTTCGTCAGGTTCCCCCACCAGATCAATTCTAGGGATTCGACTACCCGTCTCACCGATTGAGCCTGACTGTCGAACCCCCAATCGGCGAGAGCGTCACGTGCAGCCTTCAACGGGCGGATCATATCCGTCGCTCTTGCGTCTTGAAGAGTAGGGGCAATCCCTGCAAGGGCATTAGCGACAACGTGAGCGATATCGTGATCTGAATCCTGTAAGGCGGCGATGAGGGCTGGTATGGCGGCTTGGGCCTGTGCACCGATGCTCCCCAGAGAACTGGCGGCAGTCCGGCGGACGGAGAAATTTGGATCCTTCAAGGCAACGATGAACGCTGGTACAGCGGAGGGACTTGGATTCGTCTCGCGAATAAATGCCCCGGTGGGTGCTGCTATCATTCTCTGGAGGCGTACCAACGCCTCGGCGGCACTCGCGCGGACGTCTGGCTCTGGATCTTTTATGGCGGCGATGAGCGCTGGTATGGCGGCTTGGGCCTGTGCACCGATGCTCCCCAGCGCATAGGCGGCAGCCTCACGGACAGGGGGGTTTGGATCTTGTAAGGCTTCGATGAGGGCTGGTACCGCGGCGGCAGCCTGTGCGCGTAATCCCCCCAGAGTAATGGCGCCCCCCCGACGGACGACAGGATTTGGATCCTTTAAGGCGGCGATGAGATCGGGCACCGTGGTATCGGCGTGTTGCCCCGCTAATCCACGGCTTGTCAGGAATAGCAACACTGAGAGACACAGATATATAATCCCGACAAGTCCAACTATTCCTCGCCTAGTGTGATGAGTCATCAACACTCTCACTGTACTTGGAAGGGCTTATGGCGTCTGGTCGCAGCTGGCATGCTGTAGGGCCTTCTCCCCACCGCTCATTTTAGCTCTTGTGAGCGGTTCGAAGAAATCTAATGATGGTAAATAATTGATTTTTCAGGGGTAAGGCAATCAGGATTTTGCGTTGTTTTGAGCAGTTCGTGTTCGCGCTGTACCATCGCCGCTAACGCCCGTGCTGTTTTCTGAAAGCCTCAATCTGTTGCAGTTGATCATAATACCTTTGGTCTGCTTGTCTCTGTAGCTCGGTGTATTTTAATTCATACGCTGGCAGTATCGTATCACCGTACTTCGCAACCACTTTATTTTTCCCCATGGACAAATTCAATTGATCCGGTGAACCTTCAAAATGATATACTTTCATTCCTATAGGTGTATATTCTGATTTTAATTGTGCGCTGATATCTTTGTCATTGACAATGATTACTGCATCACCTGCTGTCGGGTTATACACATGAACTAATAAAATATTTTGTTGGGCTTGAACCATTGAAATGGTAGGTTCCTTCGACATTACATCCTTTTCTGGATTAATAACAACATTCCCGTAATTATTTCCAATTTGAGTATTGTTGTCTCTTGCCTGTTGAGATATGGAAGCTGTACTATTATCTATTTGTCTCGATCCAGTAGCTTTTTTGTCAGCTCCACTTTGAGGGAGTTGTGGCTTCTTTGTGGCGAAATTCTTAAGAAATAAGGGTGTAATCGTCTTCGCACAGTCGCGATAATCTGCATTTTCATTTGCCTGTTTTTCTTGCAAGACTTGCTGGACGCCTTCCCATTCGCCTTGCGTCAGCGTCACCGTGCCTGTGCCCCCTACCTCTCCGAGGAGTTTGATGTTGATTTTGGCCTTCCCTTGTCCGGCTCCTTCCACCTTCCAATACTTGCCTCGTTCGCTTGGTGCCTCGCACACTTTTCTGACATTCTCAACTATTTTGTCAGAGGTCTCCTGCGCGTACACCTGATGAGCGAAAAACACTACTAACCACAGTAGGAACAATCTCAGCCCCGTTTTCATATCAGACCTCATAGTTGCGATGCTTCCCAGAAGCGATCGGCTTCCCCCGTTCTCACGACCTGGATGTGGGCCCAGAGAAACGAAACCTGTGAGGGAAAAACTTAAGCTGGAGATGCAATGGTCAGTAATCTAAGAATCGGCAACACATATATGGTAGCGGGGTAAGCTAGAAGTTCAATAGAAACCGTATACCGCATGGGTAGCGAGTTTTAGGGAAATGTACGAGTTTCGCGATTCAGGCATCCCGCGATATGGAGCTTTTGTAGATCTGGAGTTGACGAAAGGCCGCTTCTGGGAACGACGGCATAACGTCGCTCTTCAGGCAAACGGCGAAATGCGGGTATACTGCTCCCTGGTTGCGCCACATGCTGCGCGAGATCACAGCCGTGGATTTTCCGGCCAGTTGGCGTGCGGGGGAGGCTTCGAGAGGAGGGATCCCAGGAGGCCGCTCCCATGACTCGCGGGCGTACGGCAAGCGTTTCATGCTGCGGCTTGATGGGCCGACGAGGGAGAAGCTGGAGAGTCTGTCCAAGCACTTCAAGAAGTCGAGCGCCGAGATTATTCGACAGCTCATCGCCCAGGCAACTCCGGAGGCATTCCCCACGAGCTGGCGGCTGGCGGTCGGAGAACATCGACAGACAGGAGACGCATGAACCCTGTGAGATGGATCATCACCATGGTGGCGCTCGGCCTGGCGATTGCGATGGCGGCCGATGCTGAAGAGATCGGCTGCTACCTGTGGCAATCTCGGCTATTGTTTGCAGTGCCCGAATCATGACGACTGCCAAGGGCGCAAGCCCAAAGCGAAGGCTCACCCACCAGCCAAGGGAGACCAAATACTCTAATCCCATGGCCACCGGCGCGCATGTGATCGGGTCAGTCACCATCGTGGAGATCGTAAAGGCATGAACACACTAAAGATCCATGGGCTTGGCATTGTTCAGGATGGTTCTCCCACCCGCTGGGAGGCCACAGGGTATGTGGGAGGCATCGGCTGGCTGGAGGCACGGGGGACGACTTTGGTTGAGGCCATGGAGGCATTGCAGGCACGTGTTGCGAAGATCGTGGCAGAACAGGCCACAGAGGAGGATCATGTGTGAGCCACTCAAGCGGTCGGATCATCCGGCGTATCGCCATCCTGTTGAGCCTCGCCATCCTCACCGTTCTTGCTGACGGACTGCGCCACAGCGAGGCCCACCAACACCCGTGCCACCGACTGCATTCGTGTCCCTCCGATCATCAGACCTATGTCTGTGGGTATCTGGGACACTGTGATCAGTGCCCCGATAATCAGAATTGTCTGGGCGGGAAGCCCCGTATGGCGGCCGCACCGAACCCCACTCCAGCGCCAGCGGCCCCAGCGCCTCGCGCGACCACCACGCTCTCGGCGGTGACCGTGTGTTTCACCCCCGGTGGGAACTGCACCGACGCCATTGTGCAAGCCCTGGGCGACGCCAAGCGCACGATCCTGGTCCAAGCTTATTCCTTCACCTCAGCCCCGATTGCCAAAGCGCTGCTCGACGCCCACAAACGCGGTGTGCAGGTCCAGGTCATCCTCGATAAGAGCCAGCGCACGGAGAAATACTCATCCGCCGACTTCCTGGCGAATCAGGAGGTGCCGACCAAGATCGACGCGGTACACTCCATCTCGCATAACAAGGTCATGATTATCGACGGCGACATCGTCATCACGGGAAGCTTCAACTTCACCAAGGCGGCCTAAGAGAAGAACGGCGAGAACCTGCTGATCATTCGGGATCCAGCTTTGGCCGCGCAATACACGCAGAACTGGCAGGCGCATGCGCAGCATAGTCAGCCGTATGTCGGCCGAAGGGTGCGGAGGTGATGACGGCGCGGGAGGCGAGAAGATATGAGGAGCTACGTGGCCTTCATGATCGCCGCACTATTGATCGGTTCCCTTAGGTCGGAATGTTTGAGGAATACGTCTCTGACACTATGGAAGAGCCACAACACCTCGAAGGTTACCAGTGGGAACGGTATAGCTTTACCGAACGGCGATGCCCTATGGCGCTCGTGGTACACCTGAAACAGATTTGAGTGTGACCAAAATCTGTGGGACGCTGTAGGAGTGGGAATTGGGTGCGCGCCAGGAGTTGAACGCCATCGCACCTTGGGCAATCATCGGTAGCTCCACGCCCCGATGCGCCACAGGAGAGCCGCGATGACTTCCACCCCAGAGCCGATGGTACCGCCACTGCAGCACGAGTTTCAACATCTGCTGGCCGACATCACGGGCCCCGACGCGCGGTCGCAGACGGCCTCTACGGTGGAGCTGACCTGGTTCCGACGACGGCTGGCCCTGGGCGCCGCGCTGTGGCGGCGGTTCTTGGTCACGCGGGCGGCCGTGCGCCCGGCTGCACCGGTCACCGCCCCCGAGGGGACGCGCCTGACGGATCACGATCAGCGCTCGACGACCGACGACTCGGTCTGTGGCCACGTGCGCGTTGAGCGGCCTGACTTCGCGGCCCCCAGCCCAGAGGGCCGCTGCCCCCGTGACGCCGAGCTGCGTTGGCCGGCCCGCGCCTCTGCGGACCTGCGGCGAGAGTGGGCGGCTTATGGGGCGACCGAGGCGTCCTACCGGGAGAGCCAGACCGTCCTCGATCGCATCCTGGGGCGGTCGCTCAGGACCCAGGCCCTCGAAACCGCGGTCGTGGAGGCGGCCGGAGAGGTGACGCCCTTTGATGAGCAGACCACCGAGCCAGCCGCCCCACCGCCTACCGCCACGATCCTGGTGGTGCCAGCCGAGGGCACAGGGGTGCCGAGGGTGCCGCCGTCCACCCAGACACCGGCCGTGCGCCTGGGCCAGGGGCCGAAGCGGACCAAGAAGACGGTAGCCGTGGTCACAGGTCTCTACACCATGAGCCCTTCCCCACGCACCCCCCAGGAGGTGGTGGCCGCTCGGCTGGATGACGAACATCCGCGGGCGACGGCCCGCCCGGTACCCGTGGGCAAAGACCTGCGGGCCACCTGGGCGGGGAAGGCGGACGCCATGCGCCGGCTGGCGCAGCGCGTGGCGCAGCACGAGGGCCCCCACATCCAGCCGCGCGTGGCGCTCACGGCTGGCGCCGAGGCGTGGCCATCGCAGCTGGTGACCTCCTTTCCCGAGTACACCTGGATCCTGGCCAGCATCCCTGCCACCGAGTCTCTGTGGGACGCGGCCCATGCCCTGCTGGGGGAGACCCAGCCGCAGCGCCTGGCGTGGGTCCGTGCCTATCTGGAGGCGCTGCTGGCAGGACAGCCCGACGCGGTCATCACGGCGTTGGAGGCCGAGGGGAAGGACCCCACGGGTACGCTCACGCCACAGCAGGCGATCCAGCGGACGGTGGGCTCCTATCGACGGAACCGGCCGTACATGCGCGACCACGAGTCCCTAGCGCACGGCTGGCCGATGGGGACGGGCGTCGTCGAAGGCGCCTGTGGACCCCTCGTCAACGATCGCCTGGAGCCATCGGGGATGCGCTGGACTCTAGGCGGCGCCCAGGCCGTGCTGGACCTGCGGGCGGTGCGGATCAATGGCCATGGGGAGGCGTGCTGGGCATGGCATCGCCATCAACCACATCAGCGGCTGTATGGCAGGATCGCTCCAGCACCAGCGCTGGCAGAAGCCCGCGCACTGGAGTGGGCGGCCTCATCAACCCGCGGCCCATGAATTTTGGTCACACTCAACAGATTTGACCCCACTGATGTTCGATCAACGGGGTATCCTCCTCGGATGGGGGAGAGACCTCTTGTCAGAGCACATCAAGCGCTATGAAGAACTTCAGGGAATGGGGGTCTCCGCCGAAAGGGCCATCAGCGTAGCGGAGGGCAGAAAGGGGCATGGTGGGTCTACGCAGATAACCACTTTTTACAAAGCTGTAGAGGGGAGCAGACTGTTGTGGGAATCGTTGGGACAATGATGGCCAAATGAGGGTAAAAGGGACTACACCTGGGGAAGTCCCCCTTACCTTACAGAGACCATCCATCCGAAGCAATCTGGCATAATTCCTTGCTGAATCCCGGTTAGTGCGTCGTATATCCTCTGCATCCAGGGCCCGACCTTGCGGTTGTTGACTACAACCGCTGCACAATCCCCATGCCACGGCGCAGAAAATCCTCTAGTGACTGAAATTGCAAGTAGGGATTGAAGCGCTTTTCATCGCCGATCGTGGAGTATGGCCTCGCCGCATAGTTATGACCGGGGAAGACGATGGTGCGGTCGTCGAGCTTGGCCAGCTTCTGGGTCAAGCTGTCGTACATATCTTCCGGGTTGCTACCTGGGAGATCGCAGCGGCCACAAGCGCCGATGAACAGCGTATCGCCAGCGATCAGATGATTCTGTACCAAAAAGCACTGCGAGCCAGGGGTATGACCGGGCGTGTGCAGAAAGGTGATGTCCACGTCCCCAACGCGTGTGGTGTCGCCACTGTCGACCTTGACCAGATCCGGCCACACAGCCTTCATGAACTCCGCTTCCGCTTTGTTAATATACACTTTGGCCTTAGTGCGATTAAGCAGGGTTTCCACCCCATTGATATGATCGAAGTGGCTGTGGGTGATGAGAATTTTCGTGATCGTCAGGTCATGTTCCTGGGCCATTTCGACGATGCGATCCACATCCCAGGCGGGGTCGACAACCGCCACCTCACGGCTGTGAGGATCGCCGACGAAGTAGACATAGTTCGCCATTGGCCCCAGCTCAACTTGTTTCAAATAAATTGATGAGTTCACGTCAATAATCCTCCTTGTGTTAGAGGGTAAAACGATCGTAATACATAGTAATATCTATAGCAATGCACAGGGACGCATCGTACGTCGAGATTGCAATGGCCCATCTCATTCATCACAACGTATGACCATGTATGACACTGCTTACCATGCTTTTTATCAATACGACTTCGGCAAACCCAAGACATGTTCTCCAATGTAATTTAACGCCATCTGCTGCGATACGGGCGCGATTTTGTAGAGCCGAATCTCGCGCCAGAGCCGTTCGACGTCGAACTCCTTGGCGTAACCGAAGCCCCCGTGCGTCTGCAAGGCCCAGTCGCACGCTTCAAATCCAGCTTCTGCGGCGCGCAACTTGGCGATGTTTGCCTCCTTGCCACAGGGATGGCCGTGGTCGAAAAGCCACGCGGCCTTGAACACCATGAGCTCGGTGCATTCCAGCTTTGAGTACGCATCTGCCAAGGGGAACTGGATGCCCTGATTTTGGCCGATCGGTCGCCCAAAGACCACCCGTGACTTGGCGTAATCGATGGCGCGGGCGAGGGCCGCCTTGCCGATGCCCACCGCCTCGGCAGCGATGACGATACGCTCGGGATTGATGCCATCCAGGATGTGGTAGAACCCTTCGCCCTCCTGGCCGATGAGGTCGTCACAGTGGACGCGGAGCTGATCGATGAACAAGGAATTGGAATCCACCGCATGCCGCCCGAGTTTGTCGATTTCCTGGAGTCGACAGGCGCTGGGCTCCAAATCGGCCATGAACAGGCTCATGCCTTTGGTCTTCCTGGTCACCTGATCGAAGGGAGTAGTGCGGGCCAGGAGCAGGGTCTTCTGGGCATACTTAGCGTTCGAGGTCCAAACCTTTTGGCCGGAGACCACCCAGTCATTCCCATCCCGTACCGCGCGCGTCGTGATGCGGGTAGTATCCGTCCCAGCGTCGGGTTCGGTCACTGAAAATGCCATGCGCAGCTCACCCGTAGCTAATTTGGGTAGATAGCGGCGCTTTTGTTCCGCTGTGCCATATTTAATGATGGGCATGGGCGGGAAGATGCCGAAGTGAATGGGCGCGCAACCCGTCGTGCCGGCTCCAGAGGCGGCGATCTCCAGCAGGAGAATACACGCCTCAGTAACTCCCAAACCGGCCCCGCCATATTCCCGGGGCATGGCGATGCCGAGCCAGCCGGCTTTGGCGAACTCGTCAAAGAACTCGTGCGGATACTCGCCGGTCTTATCTTTGATCCGCCAATACTCCCAATCGAACTTCCGAGCCAGATTGCGCACTTCGGTGCGAATGAGCTCTTGCTCCTCTGTAAAGCCGAAATCCATCGCTATTCTCCTTGGACCTGGGCCACTGGCCATGAAGACGAACGGGGTGCACATTGCCTATCGTACTCATTCACCCAGAGGTGGGCAAGAGAATTGACATCGACCTAGGGAGCTTATATCCTAGCCCAAATCGGGGCCTTGCCACTGCCCCCGCTAGCCTGATGCAATGATCACATTTTCGGCGTCACCCCGAAGGGATATATATGCGTCATGGGCGAGACCGCTCTCGCAGATCTCCGGATATTGGACCTGACCCATTACATCGCTGGTCCATACTGCACTAAGCTCCTGGCGGATTACGGAGCTGAGGTGATCAAGATCGAGCGCCCTGACGGTGGCGACCCCGCCCGCCGCTATGGCCCATTCCCGCATGACGAACCCCACCCTGAGAAGAGCGCTCTCTTTCTCCACCTCAACACCAACAAGCGCGGCATCAGCCTCAATCTGAAAACCTCCGCAGGGAAAGATCTGTTCACCGAACTCGTGCGCCAGGTGGATGTTGTGGTGGAGAACTTCAGTCCGCGCGTCATGCCGAGCCTCGGATTGACCTACGAAACGTTGGAACGACTGAATCCCTGCTTGGTGATGACGTCGATTTCCAATTTTGGGCAGACGGGTCCATATCGGGATTACAAGGCCCAGGACATTCTGATTTATGCCATGGGTGGCCCCATGCATCAGACCGGTGTAGCGGAGCGCCAGCCCATTAAAATGGCCGGGAACCTCATGCAGTATCATGGTGGCACGATGGCGGCGACAGCGACGCTGGTCGGCGTCTACGGTGCACAGCTCCAGGGGATCGGCCAACACATCGACGTATCCCTCTTCGAAACCCATGCCGGTACCGTCGATCGCCGCTCCACCTTCCTCGCGGCCTACGCCTACGCCGGCGAAATCATCCATCGCCAGGGCTCCGGACCACAGGGGATGTTGCCGCGCGGCATTTATCCCTGTCAGGATGGCTATGTCTGTATCCATGTGACCAGCGAATGGTGGCCCCGTCTGGCGCACATGCTGGAGCGCCCAGATTTACTCACGAACCCGAAGTTCGCCACAGCGGCCTCGCGTATGAATGTCGAGCATCAGGGCGAGTTCGACGCCCTCTTCTACCCCTGGCTGCTGGAGCGCACGAAGCAAGAGATCATGGAGCGAGCGCAGGCGGCTCGGGTATTGGCAACCGCCGTGAATACTCCCGAGGATGTCCTGAAAGATCGGCATTTTCGGGCACGCGAGTTTTTTGTTGAGGTCGATCATCCCAACGCTGGCTGTGTGACGCAGCCAGGCCCACCCTTCCGCATGGCCGAGACCCCCTGGCACATTCGACGCTGCGCCCCACGCCTGGGTCAGCACAACGAGAAAGTGTACGGGGGAATGCTGGGTCTGAGTAAAGAAGAATTGATGGTGTTGCGGGAGCAAGGAGTAATCTAAAAGACAGTGCTGAGGGATGAGTGCTGAGTGCTGAGTGAAGGGATTCTTGCTACTCAGCACTCAGCCTAGGGGGTTATCTTTAGAGTGAGAGAAGTGGTGAATATGCTGCCCCTGGAGGGCATTCGTATTCTGGACTTTACCGTGGTATGGGCCGGGCCGTTCGCCGCCATGCTCTTGGGGGACTACGGCGCGGAGGTGATTCGCGTCGAATCGCTGCGGTTTTTCCCCAGCGTCACGCGGGGCCTGACGGCTTATCCCGACCGGGAAGTGAGCCGCACGATGCGAGGGTATGGATGGGCCTATCCCGACCGCGAGCCGGGTCCGCGCCCGTGGAATCGACATCCAATGTTTAACCCTCACGCCCGCAATAAACTGGGGATGACGGTGGATCTCAGCCGTCCCAAGGGCCGTGAGCTCTTCACAAAGCTGGTGAGCGTCAGCGATGTGTTGATCGAAAATCACTCAGCTCGATTCATGGAAAATCTCGGGCTGCCCTATGAGGTGCTGTCGCGTAGTAAGCCGGACCTGATCATGGTGTCGATGCCAGCCTTTGGGATGAGCGGTCCGTACAAGTATTATCAGGGATTCGGGATCAATGTCGAGTCAGTGTGTGGCTTGACTTGGCTGCGAGCGTATCCCGATGGCGACTTGACCGATACCAGCTCTACCCTTCATATGGATGCCGTCAGCGGTGCTGGAGCGGCATTTGCCATAATGGCCGCCCTATACTACCGACGGCGCACCGGCAAGGGCCAGTTCATCGACTTCGCCCAGGCCGAGAACCTGATGCAGTCCATCGGCGAAAGCCTGATGGATTACACCATGAACGGCCGTGTCCAGACGAGCCTGGGCAATCGACACCCCTTCATGGCCCCGCACGGCTGCTATCCCTGCCGGGGGATCGATCGCTGGGTCATCATTGCCATCGCCAACGACGTGGAATGGGACAGCTTTTGTCAGGTTTTGGGAAATCCGGCGTGGGCTTGCGACGCACGCTTTGCCGACGCGGCCAGTCGGTATCGGCATCAGGATCTGTTGGATGCGCAGATCGCAGCCTGGACACAGCAGCACCCTCCGTGGGAAATTATGGCACAGCTGCAACAGGCAGGCATCGCTGCCGGCCCGGTGATGCGCGAGCCGGATCTGTTTAGTGATCCGCACTTGCATGCCCGCGGCTTCTTTCAGGTGGTGACCCAAGCCGAGGCTGGGACATACCCATATCCCGGTGTCATGTGGACGATGTCGAAAACGCCGGCGACATTCCGACGCCCGCCGGTGCGGATGGGTGAGCATAATGACTATGTCTATCGCGAGATCCTGAAGCTCAGCGCTGCAGAGATTGCAGCGCTACGCGCCGAGGGCCACATCGGAATGGACTTTCTTGGAAAGGAGAACCCCAATGCCGGCGATCCCCGAGTATGAGATCTATGCCATGAAGTATGCCGAGCGCCAGGCTGATCTGTCCACGTTCATGCTGGGCGTCGAGCCCGGTCGCGAGATGATCACCATCGACTATTTCGTCTGGCTTCTGCAGGGGGGAGCTGAGCCGGTTGTCGTCGATACCGGCTTTACACCGCAGATCGCCGAGGCGCGCAAACGTAAGTATGTCGCTAGCCCGGCCGACCAACTCCGCAAGCTGGGGGTCGATCCCACCGACGTCAAAAAGGTGCTCATCTCGCATCTGCACTGGGACCATTTTGGCGGCTTCAGCTTCTTCCCCAATGCCACATTTTATCTACAGACCAAGGAATATCAGTACTGGACAGGTCCCGTGATGCGCTTCCGAGCGGCGCAAGGGCCGGTTGAAGCCAATGATATGGCTGAGCTGGTGCGACTGAACATGCAAGGGAGGGTGCACTTCGTCGATGGTATTGAAGAGGCCGCCTCGGGGATCTCGCTGCACTACGTAGGTGGGCATACTGCAGGGATCCAGGTGGTACGGGTCAACACGACAAAGGGCCAGGTGGTCGTAGCGTCGGATGCGTCACACCTGTTCCGGAATGTTGAGGAAAATACGCCCGCGAACTTGATTACCAATCTGCCTGAGATGTTCAGCGCCTTTGACGCCATTCGAGGACTCTCCTCTGGGCCGAATCTCTGGTTGCCCGGCCATGACCCCGCCGTGCTGCAGCGCTTCCCGATACACAGTGCAGGCATTGCGTATTTGAGGTAGGGGAGGACGATGGAAAGGTCGATCACTCCATCCTTCCACCATCTGTAGTGAAGGAGAATCCATGGCGCAGATGACGGGTGGGCAGGCAGTCGTTCAGGCACTGCAGCGCGAAGGCGTCGAATGTGTGTTTGGCCTCCCAGGTGTGCAGATCATGGGGATCTACGATGCCTTTTATGGGCAGTCCGACGTGAAGTTGATCACCGTGCGCCACGAACAGACCACCACCTATATGGCGGATGGCTATGCTCGGGTGACTGGAAAACCGGGGGTGGGGCTGGTGGTGCCGGGACCAGGGATCCAAAATGCCTCGGCGGCGTTGGGCACCGCCTTCTCCTGTTCCTCTCCGGTGCTGTTGGTGGCGGGCCAGATCGAGAGTTATATGCTGGGCCAAGACAAGGGAGCGCTCCATGAGATCAACGATCAGCTCGACATCGTTCGTCCGGTCACCAAGTGGTGCCAACGCGTCTTGAACGTCGAGAATATCCCCGGAGCCATCCATGAGGCCATGCACCAGATGCAAACCGGACGACCACGTCCGACGCTGGTGGAGGTGCCTCCCGACGTGCTGGCCACGATCGCCGACGTGACCCTCCCCACGCCGCAACGCTATGCCGCCCTGTCGCCGGATCAGACCAATATCCAGCGCGCCGCCGAGTTGCTCGCCACGGCCCAAAAGCCACTGATCTGGGCTGGTGGGGGTGTCATTGTGGGGGACGCGTCAGCAGAGTTACAAACGCTCGCGGAAGCTCTGGGGGCTCCAGTCGCCACAACGCCGGAGGGCAAGGGGGCAATCCCCGAAGATCATGCACTGGCGCTCGGCGTGGGCTACTATGGGCATGGGGCGCCTTCTTATGCCGCACCGCGCGCCGACGTCATTCTGGCCGTCGGCACGCGCCTCACCGGTCAGATGCGTGGACCGACCGCCCCCAGAGCCCCGCAGCGGCTGATTCATCTCGACGTCGACGCCTCGGTGATCGGTAAGAACTATCCAGCTGACATCGCACTGGTTGGGCATGCAAAGCAGGGATTGCAGATGCTCCTTGAGGCTGTACGCAGGCAGAAAGCGACTCAAGCACGCTGGCCACCTCAGGAATTAGAGGAAATCATCCGAGACAACGAGGCTTGGGTGCGGCAGCAGGCACCACTGCAGTGTGAGATCATCGGGCAATTACAACAGGTGCTCGACGACGATGCCGTGGTCGTCAGCGGCATCACCAACGTGGGTTACTGGTCGCATTTCGCGCTGCGCGTCCGCCGCCCTCGCACGTACCTGAGCGCGTCCTATTTTGCGACGCTGGGTTTTGCCTTCCCCACTGCTCTGGGTGCCAAGGTTGCTGCCCCCAACCGTCAGGTCGTCAGCCTGTCGGGTGACGGGGGATTCATGTATGCGCTCCCTGAGCTAGCAACCGCCGTCCAATATGGGATCAATCTGGTGGCATTGGTGTTTGTCGACGGAGCCTTTGGGGCGTCCAACAACGACCAGCGCACCCGCTATCAAGGCAGGATAGTGGGAACGAACATTCACAACCCCAACTTCGCGCAGGTGGCCGAGGCGTTCGGGGCCAAGGGTATGCGAGCCGAGCCAGACAATCTGGCCACTGCGCTAGAGGAGGCGTTTGACGCCAATCGGCCGACGCTCATCGAGGTGCCGGTGCCGACGATGGCGCCACCATTCCAGATACCGCCGCGTACGGAATAGCAACCGACAGGCCTGAGGATAATTACAGATGGACACAGATACACACTGATTATCTGTGTCCATCTATGTCCATCTGTGGTGGCGCGTCGGGGACGAGGTTCTCACCACTTCCCATGCATGACTTCCAAAAAGTGATGAATGAGGCGGGCGGTCGCGCCCCAAATGACGTGGCCGTCGACGTGAAACTCATAATCTTCGATCGTCGCCCCATCATCGCGGGCGCGGATATATCTGCGCCCCACTGTCGGATCAGCCAGGCTTGACAGCGAGGCGTCGAAGACGATGGCCACCTCATTAGGGTTTGGACAGAAGGGGTAAGGATGAGGGATCATTCCAACAAAAGGCGAGATTGTAAAGCTGGTCGAGAAGGTTGCCAGGTCATCGAGTCGCCCCAAAATGCTGACGTGCTCTGGCTCGATCCCCACCTCTTCGTAGCTCTCTCGCAGGGCGGTGGTTAGCAGATCACCGTCAGCAGGCTCAAAGGAGCCTCCGGGAAACGATATCTGGCCCTTGTGATGCCTGACCGTCTCGGTGCGTTTGGTGAACACCAAGTGGTAATCGGTGGCGTTCCTAAACAGAGGTAAGAGCACAGCAGCCTGCCGACGGGTGGGGTCAGGGGGGACTATAACCGGGGCGCGCTGGGTCAAAATCGATTGGAGGCGGGCGTCAGGAGCACGGCGCAGGCTCACTCTCGCTCATCCTCGGCGTCGTCATCCCAGTCGGCATCATCGTCGGCGTCAAAATCCATGACATCATCCTCTTCGAGGCCCTCGGTGTATTCGCCGCGCGCGATGGCAGCGGCGATCCCGAGCTCTTCAATGGCATCGTGCGCCACCTCCGCGACCTCGGGGTCAGCATCGCGAGTACAGCGTTGCAGCGTATGCAGGGCGCGCTCGTCACCAATCTTGCCCAAGGCCCAGATGGCTTCTAGGCGGATGTCGCGGTCCATATCAAAGCACATCTTCTGCAGCGCCGGAACGGCAGAGATGATCTGTGCTTCGCCGCAGGCGCTGATGGCCTCGACGCGGAACTCTTTGTCGGACTCGTCCAAGCCGCGCAAGAGGTAGCCATGCCAGCGCTCCAGCCCACTGCGTCCCATAGCGAATAGGGCGCTGAGCTGCATCCGTTGATCAGCCGCGAAGTAACCCTGCTCGATGAGGTTCAACACCTTCGAGTCGTCCGTGCAGAAGCTTAAGGCTTCGAGCGCGAAGCGGCGCACCGTAATGCTCTCACCCTCGTCGGTGGAGGCTTCGAACAGGGCGCGCTTGACCCGTTGGGCCAGGGGTTGATCCAATTCCTCCATGACAAAGCCTTCATACATGTATCGTCCAAGGACCATGGCGGCCCGGCCGCGCACCTCTTCATCGATGTCAAACCAGAAGGTATTGAGAATACGGTCGAGGTGCTCTTCATCGGGGTAATACCACATCGCCTCAACCGAGCATCGACGAACCTCAGGGTCAGGATGGTTCATGAGCATGGTATAAATGGGCGCCCGATTCTCGGAGTAATTCTCCTCCTCCGCCTCGCTGAGCTCGCGAATGCGCTGGCGCTGGGAGGGCAAATCCAGCGCCGCAAATTCGGCCAGGAAAGCCTCCGCTGCCTGTGGGTCTGTCGATGCGTTGTGCGAAGAATCTTGTCTACCCGATTGGTCCCAAGAGTCCCTGTCCATCGCTCACCTACCCAATGCCATGAGGAATAACACGGCCGCCAGCGCGCAAGTACGCTTGCAGTACTCGAAACTCATGATACCACATCAACCTCATGGCGCTAGCGAAATTTTCCCACACAGGTTAGAAATACCGGCGCCGCTCGCGGTTCAGCTCCTCCGGGGGCAGTTGGCTGATTTTGCGCTGCAGATCCCGATGCCAGGCGTCGATTTTCGCCAGATTCCGCGACTTGGCCTGTTCATCCAGGCCGGACGATTCGACGAAACTTCGCGCGCTTTCACAGAGGGTGCTGGCGCGATGCAGATTACCCTGAAACTCCTCTTTGCTAATCTTGACATAGAACTCGGTCACTTTCGCGTCGCGGAAGAAGCCTTGAATCGTTTCCCATAACCCCATTGTCGTGCCCTCGTGAAGGTGAACGTAGGTCACCCTCCAGACATCTGTCTACGTCCAGGTCCACGATCGTTGTGATCCGCGCCTCGTGGTCTCTTCGATGTAAGGTGTACATGATCACATACGTTACATTATCGCCTGTAGTCGTGGGACGCCAGCTTGCGCCCGCCATGATAGATGGACACTTCAGAGACCTCGCCCCTGACCTCGACACGCTCCGTCGAGCGCGTATACTGAAAGCCATGGTCGCGGAGCAGGCGGAAGAAATCTCTGGCGATCGGTCGATTTGGCTCCGCTAGAATGAAGCGTCCATTCCGCCCCAGCGCGCGATGCAGCAGCTGCAAGAGTGGGTGAAAGTTGGCGCGCTCATAGAGCACATCTGAAGCCATGATCACCGCATAGGTTTGATTGAGCGTCGGAGCGTGCCAGTCGAGATGCCGAACGATCGCCTGTGGGCAGCCGTTCCGATATGCATTGTAGCGTGTAAATGCCAGCGCATCAGCCTCATAGTCGGTGAACGTCACCACGCCACCCTTGCGACTGGCTGCAATTCCTGTCAACCCCAAACCGCAGCCGAGCTCGAGCACCTCCACGCCTTGCAGCTCAATACCCTCCCAAAGGTATTGCGCCAGCGCCAGGGATGAGGGCCACAGATCGGCCCAGTACGGTAGACGTTCATCGGGTCGAAACTGGATCTTGGGGAGTCGATCTAGTAATGTGTCGACATCTGCCACACGGAGCAACTCGATGATCAACCCACCGCACACGATGTGTTGCAGAACAGTATCGTAGGAGGTCTTGATGGCTTTCTGGAGATAGCGAAGACGGCGTTGCCGACGGTTCCGGCCTGCCGCTGTCAGCTCAACAACCTTCTCCGCATGCGGATTCAGAGGTGTGCTCACGGCCGTAGCGCTCCGCGGCCGCTTGACCTAAAGGCCCAGGGAAGTTGCCACCGCCTCGCGGTGGGCGTCGGAGTCATCGAAGGCGATTTCAGCCGCCTTGGCCCGTCGCGTATAGAGTTGCAGATCGTACTCCTTCGTATAGCCGATGCCGCCATGCACCTGCTGCCCTTCCTTCACGACGCGGCGACATGCCTCATTGGTCCAGGCTTTCGCCACGGCGATCTCTCGGCCCGCCGGCAGCCCCTCGCTTAGCAGCCAGGCGGCGTGATAGGTGACATACCGTGAACCATCGACATCGAGCACCATATTCGCCAGCTTGTGCTTGATGGCCTGAAAGCTACCGATGGGGCGACCGAATTGCACGCGTGTCTTGGCATAGTTGAGACTAATGTCAAAGGCCTGCTGGGCGATGCCCACCATTTCCGCGCACTTGGCCACGGCTCCATACTGCAGGACGTGCTCGACAATCGCCCAGCCCTGGCCTGGCTCACCCAGCACCTGACTAGGGGGTACGGTGACATCATTGAAGACCACTTCACACTGATGGTCATCCGCGATCGTCCCTAGCTTGTCGATCGTCATGCCTGCGCTCTTCGCATCGATGAAGAAGAGAGTGATACTATCGGCCGGTGTGGCGCCTGTGCCAGTGCGGGCCACGGTCAGCAAGTAATCGGCGACGTGGGCATAGGGTACGCAAAGTTTGGTGCCGTTTAGGATGTAGTTCTCCCCCTGTCGTGTGGCGGTCGTTTCAATGGCCGCAGGCTGACTGGTGGCTGAGGGCTCAAGCCAGGCCATGGTGCCGATCAGCTCACCCTGTGCGAGCTTCGGCAGATAGGCTCGTTTTTGCTGATCGTCGCCGGCCCACAGCAGGGGGAGCCCGACTTGCACGACTGTAGGCACGAACGGACCGGGAAGCAGGGCGCGTCCGAACTCCTCCAAGAGCACCACCAGGTCCATTATGGTCGCACCGCCGCCACCGAATTCCTCCGGCAGCACCAATCCGAGCCATCCGAGGTCACCCATCTGCTTCCATAAATTAGGGTCGTAGCCCCTGTCGTCTGCCTCCATGGCACGCACCAGGCGAATGGGGCATTCTTTCTGGAGGAAATCCCGCGCACTCCCCTGCAGCAATTCTTGCTCTTCGCTCAAGCTGATATCCATCGCTGCCTCCGCTGTCAGACCCGATTCTACACGCGGGCAAAGACTGTCACAGACCCCATACACCGTGTTCACCAAGGATGCCAGCAGTCCCAAGGCAGCTGCAGGCACTTGGGGCTGCTCGCAGAACCAACCGCAGCGGCTACCTCGGCAACCCCAGGCCGCGCTCGGCGATGATGTTGCGCTGAATCTCAGAGGTGCCGGCAGCGATCGTGCTGGAGATCGAGGTGAGATACATATTTTCGATCTGGCCCTGCAGTGGCGCCCACTTGCTGCCAGGTTTCAATTGCCCGTAGAGGCCGAGAAGATCCATGCCAACCTGCGCCATGCGCTGCGAGAGCTCGCTCGCAAAGGCCTTCAAGGCTGGGGATTCGGGACCGGGCACCTGCTTGTTGTTGATCGCCGTGGCAACGCGGTAGGCGATGGCGCGGGCGACATCGACCTCGACCGCCATTTGGGCGAGCTTTTGCCGGATAAGGGGATTCTTCGACAGCGGCTGGCCATTGCGCTTCGTCTGCTTGGCGTAGTCGACGAGGTTTTCCAGGATGCGCTTGGCGTGCATCGGACGCTCGACGCCGGCGCGTTCGAACGACAGCGTCGTGGTGGCCATGTACCAGCCGCGATTCTTCTCACCCAGGAGGCCGGACCGTGGCACCCGGACATTGTCGAAGAAGACCTGGTTGAAGTGATGCCCACCGGACATGTCGATCAACGGTTGGACGGCGACCCCGGGGCTCTTCATATCGACGAGGAAGTAGGAAATGCCTTTGTGCTTCGGCACCGCGGGATCAGTGCGGGCCAGCATAAAGATCCACTCCGAATGTTGCGCGCCGCTGGTCCAGATCTTCTGGCCGTTGATCATGAAATCGTCGCCGTCTTCGACCGCCGAGGTCTGCAGGGAAGCCAAGTCAGAACCGGAGTTGGGCTCACTGTACCCTTGGCACCAGATCACCTCGCCGCTAGCGATGCCTGGCAGATGCATCTTTTGCTGTTCTTCGGTGCCATACAACATAATGGTTGGGCCAAGGTAGCGAACGGCATTGATGCCTACGATCGGGGCTCCGGCGTAGGCCATTTCTTCGTAGAAGATGACTTGTTTCCAAAATGGCCAATCTTGTCCCCCCAAATCCTTGGGCCAGGAGACCACCAGCCATCCACGCTTCGCCAATTTCTTGGTGAACTCGTGCGCGAATCTGAATTGCTCGTCATCGTCCTGATCGTAAAAGATCTCCTTGCCCCAGCCGGGCGGCAGTTCGACTTTCAAGTAATCCCGGACTTCCTGGCGAAAGTCATCTTCTTCCTTAGACCACTTCCAATCCATTGTTTGCCCTCCCCTGCTGAGGGAATTTCGCAACGCACAGGCTGGCTCGCGAGCTGGGAGAATCGTCTTACAGCGGTAATTTCTACCTGTGGCCGCGAAAATGGCTAGATTCTTCGGTAGATACGGGGCCAGTGTAACAAGGTGCCTAGAGGAGGTCAAGCTTTTTGCGGGGGGAAGGCAGTCGTTGGCTGGATCATCGCGCTGCTGCAGTACACCGCCGCCGCCGATGCCGATTGTGTCGGGACCAGCGAGGACGGTGTGGTGCTGGCCCCGCCAGGGTTAGGATACACCCATTTCAGGCTCTGACAGCTTGTCTCGAGTCGCGTGAGCGGTGTGGGCGAACGGGCGGCGGATTAGAATGTAATGCCCCTTCAGAGTTGAAGTGAACGAAAGGGACTCATTCGCTTGAAGAGATTTGTTTCAGCCTCATGGGATGCGCGTCTGCAACAGCAGTCCACCATTGTGCTGGATCGTCAGCGTGTAACACTGACCGGTCTGCATCTTGGCATAGACGGCCTGGCCGAACGTCGTTCGGACGCGCTGCGTTTCGGCATAGGCCGCATCCTCAATGAGGCGCCACAGATGGCCCCACACACGCTGTTGGGCGGTGCGGTCGATATCCTGACGGACATAGGACTGTGGGATGCCGTCACCTGAGGCCTCGCTGCGGTAGAGCGGAAAACCCACTTGAGGTGCCATCTGTTCGGTAAAGATCCGCCGGAACAGGTAGACGCTCTTGGCTTGACCGCTTTTGACCGCATCGCTCTCGAAGAGGGTAACGAACGCATCGACATAAATCTCCTCGCCCGGCAAGGTCACGACCAGCGGCGAAAGGGGCTGTCCATTCTGACGAAACTCCTGAAAGCGCACGGTTGTGCGCACAGGTTCATCCGCTGGCCACTGCTGGTCGAGAATGCAGACCTCCGCCACGCGCTGCTCGCCAAGCAAGTTGTGAAGATACCGCTCATAGACGGTTTTCTCGTTCCATATCTCGTATACCCAATATCCGGCTCCAAGCATTAGCCCAAGCACGCCTATCATGAGGAGCGTGCGCAGAAGAGTCAAGGCGCGCTGTAACACTGCCAGGCTGCGGGAAATTCCCCCCATGTCGTTCCCCTTCATCCCGTCCCGGGGCTTGAGTGCCGCCGACGCCTTCCAAGATATGATTCGCTTATCATAACACTGGACACCGCAACAAGCTAGGCAAAGGCTGGGTAGTGTCCTAATTTGCCATATGAGAGTCCGCAAGCCGAGCGGCAGGAGGCCAAATTAGGACACTACCAAAGGCTGCACCCTGCACCTTGACACGGATGACAGGATGATCATAATGGCACAGACCATACAGGCGTAAGAAATGACGGTAGTGTGTTAGATTTGTTGAAGCTCTTGGCCACTCGTGCTCTTTTCCACAGGCGGCCTCGACGGGGCCGCCTTTTCCTAGCAAGGAGCCTGCCTTGATCCAGGGCATTTTCATGGTTATTCCTTGCTGTCACACTGAGGAAGGCCTCTGATGGTGCTGAAGCCTATGGCATGTCTGAGCTGCCAGCAGACGAAGGTGGTCAAGCACGGCCACACCTCTGATGGAAAACCGCGCGTTCTCTGTCAAAACCCTGAGTGTGCTCGACACACATTTTTGCTCGCCTCTGTGTATCAAAGGAGAATCCCAGACGTCAAACAACAGATGGTGGATATGACCATGCATGGTAATGGTATTCGGGATATTGCTCGTGTACTGCAGAGTAGTCCGACAACCGTCATTGAGACGTTAAAAAAAAGAACCGGCCATTCAAGCAGTGCATCATCCGCGCGTGTTGCAATCACGGCCAGAGCGATTCCAGGTGACCATCGAGAAAGTGGATGCCGCAGAAATGAATGAGATGTGGAGCTATGTGATGCATAAAGGTCAGCCGCGCCGGTGGTGGCATGCCATAGATCCTCAGAGTGGGGCGGTATGAGCATATGTCCTGGGTAGCCATCAGGATGCTGTCTTTTGGCAGTTGAAAACCCTCTTAGCGCCATTTCGCATGGCACGCTTTTATACGGACGATTGGGGAGGATATCAACGTCATATTCCAGCCGCCCAACATGCCATAGGTAAAGCTAATACATAAAAAATTGAGCGAACACCCCTGACACTTCGGACACGAATTAAACGGCTGGCTCGGAAGACCATCTGTTTTTCCAAGTCAATACAGATGCATGATATTGTTCTTGGCTTATTCATCAATCGATATGCCTTCGGTCTACAGGTCTAGAATACAGGTAAGCGTTAGGATCGGAAAAATTCTCTCAACGAGACGGCCGTACAGTATCATAGGGACCGTCGTGCCATACGACAC
>Ga0137403_10002678_pt1 | contig 21655 bp, 15 predicted proteins | sample CZOMad2_1_16fung_FD_122057 | JGI IMG/M metagenome (GOLD analysis project Ga0137403, IMG submission 122057) | Vadose zone soil fungal communities from Angelo Coast Range Reserve, California, USA - CZOMad2_1_16fungal (Hybrid Assembly) | ecosystem: Environmental > Terrestrial > Soil > Vadose zone...
TCTCGCCGGTTTTCGCGATGAGCCAAGCCACCGACCACTCCAACCACACCGGGCAGATCTCGACCGGCGGCCTGCTTGGTAGCTCTGACCGGAGTCTCGCTGACTTTTTCCAGATTGGGATTGACCCGAACCATCTCGTTAACATTGCCTATGCGGATAACCATGCGGGCACGTCTGTCACCTACTTTACCCGGGAGAGGACAGCAACTTCCGGTATCGCCACCGGCGGCAAATGCGCAGGCACCGCCCACGAAGCCGGCGGTAAGGGCCATGTAAATGGCAAGCACGGCGGACAGGCACAGTTCAGCTTCAATTACGACGATTCGACTCAACAGGCCGGCAGCGCTTCCTTCAGCGATTCCGGTTCAGGCGTTAACTTTCAGGCCACAAAGGTCGCTTCTGCGACTTTTGACGAAGTTGCGCACACCGTTGCCCTTATCGGATCGGGGACCAACAATGGCTTGCGCGTAACGTTTACCATCATCGCTGCGGACAGCTCCCTGGCGGCTCCGGGGTTGTTCAGTATTACCCTCAGCGACGCTTACAACAACAGCGGCAACCTGCTTGACGGAAGCATTACTGTCTACTAAAGGGAAATCCGGACAGCACTGCGAGACCGCTTATATCCGGTCTCGCAGTTTTTTTTGATTCAGGAAATCCCGCTGGGATGCTACTGCCCGGTAGCACGGACCGTCAACACTAATTAGATCGCGGTGGAGCCTGCCCGGATCGCCAGATCCGCGCAGTTTCTGCATCTGCTACAATCCTCGCCCGGAGAAGAACACATGGACATAGTCGCGCAGTTGAAGACTGAACGTGACAAAGCAGCACGACAGCTGAACGCACTTGATACCGCGATTAGCGCACTGAGCGGATTGAATAGCACACGGGCAACGCGAGGACGCCGGACGATGAGCGCCGCTGCACGAGCAAGAATTTCTGCTTCACAGAAAGCACGGTGGGCGCGAGCACGGGGCCAGAAGGTTGTTTCAATCGCTCCCAAGCGCCGCATCTCACCAGCGGGACTGGCTCGGATCAGAGCGGCAACTAAGGCGAGATGGGCAAAGTGGAGACAGCAAAAGAAAACGGCCTAGCTCTTACGAACTGAGTGCGGTTTGTTTCCCCAGAGTGCGAGCCTACGCACCGGCTGCGGACGCCCGCTCTCCTGACTGCTTTACCGCAGCCAGCACGATCAGGGCTACACCGATGATGACGAGCGCAGCCATGCCGCCCAGCAGATGTCTCCGTTCGTTCACATCATGGAATGCCTGCACCGCCATATCGGTGTGAGCGGTTTACGAAAAAGAGGAGAGGACAGATTGACCGAAGCCGAAGCCCCCCGCGCCTCCTCAGACAACCACACGTAGGGCCTCCAGTGTGTTGACAGAAGGAGATTTTCCTTTACGATCCGGTGGCCGTCGGCTTAGGGCTAGCGGTAACAGTGCTGCTTGCCGACCAACTAAAGCTACCGTTCCGGCTTTTTCCAAATGCCCCGATCATGCATGAGGCGAATTTGACGCTTAATTACTTTTTGGCGGTATTCGGCGTGTCTCATTGGCTCTCGCTTCAGGTACAGGTTCTTGGGATAGATCGGCTTCTCATAAAGCACCTGGTAAAGTTCGGTGCGCAAGTCCTTCAGCCAGTTGTCCCATTGCGCCCGTGCCCGATGGTCGCGCAAAGCTTCGATGTCGATGACTCCGGCGACATAGGTTGAACCCCCGCCGTAGTCCTGGCGTCCCACAATCTGGCCTTTGTAGTTAATGATGAAGGAACGTCCGCCGAAAGTGTCGATCGGGGTGGTTTCTTCGGGGAACAGGTAATAAGTCCCGAGGTTGGGGGCAACGATGTACATGTTGTTGTCCAGCGCGCGTGCCCGGCTCTGAATCTCGAAGATATCGTTTCCCGTTGCGGGGTGCGGGTAGGAAGCGCGATACACGACCTCCGCGCCGTTCAATGCTAAGGCCCGTGCGTTCTCAGGATATGATCCCTCGTTTGCCATCATGATGCCAAGGCGGCCGATTTCGGTATCCACCACCGGCCAGAAGGCGTCCAGATTGCGTCCGTACTTTTCGATCCACCAGTCGTATACATCGTGAGGACACACCGAGTGTTCCACGGGGAATAGCGGCGAAACTTTGTAGTGCTTAAGAATTACTTTCCCCTTTGGATCGAGGATGAACCCTACGTTGAAGAAGCGATCTTTCAGGTCGGGATGGCGGGCTTTGGCCTGCGCCATGATGAATGCGTCGTACTCGCGCGCAATCTTGCCCAGTTCTTCCGTTTCCTCGCCAGGAATGTCAATCGCGCACTCGCGTGCGAACTTCACATGATCGAGGTCGAGCACTTCGTCGTTGAATGCCTGTAGCGCGCCTTCAGGAAACGCAATCAGCCGCACCGGAAGATCAAGCGCAGAAAGCCAACTCGCGGCTTTCACCAGGTGCTTCAGATGCTCGAGGTTAATCTTGATGTCTTTGCGGCGGCGAATCCCACGAACGGAGGGAATCAGGCCTACGGTAGTGTAAGGTTTCACCACGGTTTTCTTCCTCACTGGATCGTGCCAAAACAACAAACAACTGGCCAGCGCAAAGTCTTGGTGTAGGGGACTGGGTGTCCCCTCGCTCTGAGTACTAGAACGTGATCCGGAACGAAAGCTGCAGCTGGCGTGCTTCAGCGGCGAATTTCGGCGAGCCGAAAGTGGGGTTGCCAGGGCTCGAAATGTGGTCGCCAAACTCCTTCGGCACCGGGCCGGCGAAATCTGCGAGGCCATACACGTGATCCACGTCCAACACGTTGGGCCGGTTGAGGAGGTTGAACACCTCAACACTGGCTTCTCCCTTGACGCGTTCGGTGAACGGAATCTCTCGCTGCAGGCGCACATCGACGTTATAGAAAGGATCGCCCTTGTAGGAGTTGCGAGCACTCGTGCCTACACGGTCGGGGAAAGGGAACCCATCGCCGTTAGTATCAAATCCTGCATTGATGCTAAACCAGCGGGCGCTTTGCAGACTGCTGAGCAGTGAGAACTTGAAGTCGCGCACCACGATCGGCCATTCCTTCGGTGATTCCGTCAAGAACGCCAACGTAAAGCGGTGGCGGACATCGTTGTCGCCAAGCGCCCGGTCAAATTCCGGATGCAGGTAATTCTCCGGCGTGTTCGGCAGGTTGACCGTGGTGGCGATGTCGATGGACTTGGACCATGTGTAATTGGCCAAGAAATTGTAGTGGTGCGAAAAAGGTTTTCGCAAACTCAGGGTGCCGGCGTTGTAGAGCGAGAAGCCGATCGGCTTCACATAAAGTACGAAGCCGAACGTGGGATCGGCGGGTCCAGCTGTAGTAGGTACTCCAGGTGGCGACGGGGGAGGACAAGCAGCGGTCGTAGGCGCGTTGCAAAAATACTCCTTCCCGCTTGGCAATTTCGGGCAGTTTGCTTCCACGTGCCCCGGACAATCGCCGTTGATGCTGGTGTATACCGGCAGCCGGCTGGCATGCATCCACTGATACCCCAACGAAACATAAAAGTCCTTGCCAATCTGGTGCTCGACTTCGAGGCTGGCCTGCTCGGAGAAGGGCTGATTGAACTTTTTCTGGGCGTAGCCCAGCGGAAACTGCTGCAGCGCATTCGGCGCAGGATAGGCGCCGCTAGACGCGAAGTTCATGAAATCTGCTCTGAGAGTTCCTGGGAACGGAATGCACGCACCGGGCACCAGATTTGGATCGCACACCCCCACTGCGCCCGACGGGCCGAATCCGATCAAGTTCTGGCTGGGATTCTTGAACTCCGGCAGGAAAGGCTGATTCATGTAACTGAATTCCGAAGCACCCACCCAGCTCACCAGAATGTCACTGTAGACAAACGGTCCGTCAAATAAACCGAAGCCGCCGCGCACCACGCCTTTGCCTCCGTTAAAGGCATAAGCGAAGGATGCACGCGGTTGGATGTTGTTGTAGTTGGTGGGGTGGAACCCACCGATCTGCTTCAGTTCGGATCCGGAAGGAAGGTTGTCAACGTCGTAACGAAGACCAAAGGTGAAGCTGAGGTTTGACCTGGCTCTCCACTGGTCCTGCATGTAGCCCGACCACAGCATGTGCCGGTAGGAAACCGAAGTGGCATCATTGAACACTTGTTCACTGGGGCCAGCGTACAGACCATTCTGGAAATTAGGATCACGATTCGGAATCTGCTGGCCAAAGAGCGACCGTGGCTCCAGAAACAGGTAGGCGACAGGCGTGCCCGGACCAGTGCCTGGAATAGTGCCGTCAAAGGGAAAGGCGCCAAAGAAGCTCTGTGGGCTAAAGATCCCGAACCCCGGACTGAACAGGGGAACCTGCGTGCTGGTCCAGACAGGCTGGAGTTCCCCGCCGAACTTCAGAGTGTGGTCGCCGCGCGTGTAGGTAAGATTCTGCGCGATCTGGAAGTGCTGTTCGCGATAGAAGCGAACACTACCCACAAAACCGCCAGATGACAGTAGGTCAGAAATGCCCAGAGCAGGCTCGAATCCCAGTCCTTTGGGCTCCAGATTGAAGAGACGCCTGCCGTATTGCAGCAGGGTCTCCGAGGTTAGGCCGTGGTTGAACACGTGAATCAGGTTGGCATATAGGGTCTGGTCGCGAACCGGGTTGTCGCGGTAGGAAGATGGCAAACCTTCGCCCGGTGCGGCTCCGCGTGCGTTCTTTTTGCGGGAATCGTTGAAGAGGTAGGTGATGTTCAGGAACGTCTTGTCACTCAAAACGTTGTTGTTCTTGACGATTAACTTGTCATAGTCGTCAATCGTCAGGAACGAATTCAGACTCTCCGGCTGCAAACCGAGGGTTTGCTTCACCTGGTTGATGCTGGGAGTGCCAGGGCCCAGGCAGTCGGTCGTGTTGATGCAGTGCAGAATGAAAGAGGAATACAGTGGTGACTCCGCGCGCCTCTGCCCTTCGTATCCCAGGAAGTAGAAGCTCTTTTCTTTGCGGATGGGACCGCCCACTGTGCCCCCGAATTGGTTGAAGCGCAAGGTATTGAAACCCGGAGCAGAAAGCAGGTTCTTGGCATCGAGGTTGTTGTTGCGGAAGAATTCGTAGACCGAGCCGTGCACATCATTGGTGCCTGACTTGGTGATGGTGTTGACGACCGATCCCAAGTTGCGTCCTGTGTCTGCCGCATACGGACTATCCACCACGCGAAACTCCTGCACCCAGTCTTGCGACGGGCTGATGCGCTGCACCCCGGAGATGCTGGTGGTGTAATCAATTCCATCCAGGGCGAAGAACGAAGTGTGGCTCTCGCGGACGCCACCGAAACTGAGTTTCAGAACGGTTTCCGTAAACGGCGACTGCGCACCGACGGCGGTGCTCCGGCCCACGTTGACCGACGGAGTGAGCAGGACGAAGTCAATGAAGTCGCGGCCTGATACCGGCAGGTCAGCAATCTTGGGAGTATCAATTACCTGGCTGACGTCGGATTTTTCTGTGTCGATCCCCTGCACGACATCCTGAACCTGCACTTGCTGCAGGACTGTGACGCCCAAGGTGACCACCAGAGAAGCCGTTTGCCCCACCGAGAGAGAGACGGGGAGTTCCCGTGCTGTGAATCCCTTTGCCTCAGCCGTCAGTTCATAGCTTCCGGGAGGAAGACCAGGAATCACTGATAGGCCGTGCGATTCGGTGACATCGGTACGCTTGGCTCCGGTTGCCGTATTTTTGAGCGTGATAGTCGCGCCCGGAATTACGGCGCCGGATTGATCATTTACCGTCACCTTCAAAGTGGCCAATTCCTGGGCCAGAACGTTGCCCGAAAGCAGCAGCACTACAACGATCCCAACTACCCAAGACGAAGTCCGCTTCATTTGTGGCTCCCCTCGCGGTTGAAACGTAGCCAGCCTGGACAACTGATCGTTCTACTGTTGAAGTGTTCAACAAACTTATCGCCTGCAGCTTCTCCACCTCGCTGCTTCCAGGTTGCGGTTGGCCGGCACTGATTGGCTGTGAACTCTAGTTCGTGAAAGGCTGCTGTCTTACACGCTTGATGCACTAGGCCTGAATAACTTCGAATTAGCGGCCAATTCAACAACCGGGGCTAACCGCTTGTCAAGGCCGATTTATTGTGGGAGATCGGGTGGGGCGGCCTGGCGGAAAGCAGCAGCGAGTCCGACTACTGACTCAACGGCACATTTCTGTCTCCAAAAGCGAGTTGCCGCCACATGTCCCGATAGTCGTAATCAGTTTGAAGCGCCAGATTCAGGCGATTGTAAGAGGCGAAATCACTTACCAGGTGGCAGAGCTGCACTATGCCCTTATCGGTCAACCCAGCCTTCCGCAACTGCGCAATCTCCTGGTCCGTGACGCCGGCGGCATGCTTATTGACCTTCAGTGCAAATTCAACAATCGTCCGGAGCCGTTTATCCCGAACTGCCTGCGCTCCTTCCACCACGAACCGTTTCACCTCGCCCTCGCCGGTCTTCAAACCGTGGTTCAAAATAGTGCAGAAAGCGGCCGTGCAATACGGGCAGCCATTGGCTTTGGATACGGCAATTCCCACATGCTGGATCTCATCCATGCTGAGCTCGCCCATTTGCCAAAGGACCTTGGTTGCGCCCAGCTTCGCTTTGAAGAACTCAGGAAAATTCATCTCCACGTAGAAGTGGTTGGGCACGGAACCTTCCATCTGCGTAACCCAGTCGAAGATCTCGCGGACCACGGGATCGTCAACCTTCTCCGGCTTAACTAGTTTTACTCGCGCCACTATTTTCCGCCCCTTGAACTCCCAGACTGAAAAATTCTGTTAGGCCGCAACTCCCGCCATCTGTTTAATCACCTTGTCTGCCTCCCCTGGGTCGAACCACCACGGAGAATAATCAGGCGGATTGTTGAACCCGTTTGCGATCTTGCTGGCCAGGGGCGGGATCTGGCTTGCGGCGCCCATCAACTGCAGGATCTGCGGCGCCGGTGGAATCAGCAGGGAGTTCGTCCACCTCACCACCCATTGCGCATAGTCCCAGAAAATATCGAAAGTTTGCTGCATCCACTGCGCATCGAACGGTTTGTTGCCGCGCTCCAGAATTCGTTTCAAGTAGATGCTGGCAGCCTTGCTGGCCGTGTTCGAACCTTGTCCGGTAACAGGATCGTTAGTGGCAACCACGTCCGCCATGCCGAGCGCCAGACCGCCTGAGGACAGTTTGCAGATCGGCTTGCGGACTGTTGGCGGGAATCTGCCCACCAGGATTCCATTGCTGTCGGTCAGTTCGACGTTTCGGCAGCGTTCCCCTTCGAGCGGCATGAATGTGTCCAGAACCCACTTGCTCTTGGCCAGGTGTTCTTCCGAACTCTTCACATCATTCCAGCAGTCCATCGGGCCGCCGGGAACGCCTTCGAACACCATGATCTCGCAGGTACCGGTAGTGGTCAGCGCTGGGAACACGAAGTATTCACCTACTCCGGGCACAAGGTTGAATGAGACCGCGGTAAAAGGCTTGCGTGGAACCATGTTCTTTACATAGGTCAGCGCCAGCGCACGCATGGGCTGGTCGAAGGGAGACTTCTCCGCATCCCGCTCGAACATCCGATTGATTTCTCCCTTACCGGCAGCTACGAGTACCAGATCGTGGCTCTTGGCGTAACCATCAACATCCTGTGGGCCTGCGTCCTTGATAACCAGATTGCCGCCACGCTTGGCGAATTCCTTCATCCAACCGGCAAACTTCACACGCTGGTCTACCGATTGTCCGTAGCCGTCGAGCTTGGCTTCCCAGAACAGGGCCTTGGTTTTCTCCGGCCCGGGAATAGTGAAGGCGATGCCCTCGGTGATCGGACATTCCTTTTCCCAGAAGTTGATTCCCAAGTCCCGTTCATTCTGCAAAGAATCGTGAAACATGAACTGGCTGGAAGTGACCCGGCCGCTCAAAATCTGCTCCGGTGTCCGGTTAGACACAATCGTGACTTCGTAGTTGTTCTGTAGTAGTCCCAATCCCAACTGCAGCCCAGACTGACCGCCGCCTACGATGGCAATTTTTCTCACGGAGTTCGCTCCTGGAACCTGGCTCGTCTGCTGCAAATCCTTTATGCCAAGTGCCCAAATATAAATGATGAGGTCAAGTCTCCCAAACAAGTAGCAGCCTCGTCCCGCGAAAAGGCAACTTGCAAGGCAAACCGTCTGGCCCTTGTGACTCGCTCTTTCGCGTGGTAGCTTTCCTCTGCTAAAACCAGCTTCTTCACCGGGAGACAAGCATGGAAGGACTAAAAGGAAAAGTTGCCATAGTGACCGGAGGCGCGACCATGATCGGCGCCGCCGTGGTACGCGCGTTCAATCGTGAGGGCACAAAAGTAGTGATCGCCGACATCAATGACAAAGATGGACAGGCAGTTGCCAGCGCGATTGGCAATGGTGTGCAGTTCGTGAAAACCGACCTGGCAGACGATGCCCAGATCGCCGCCTGTGTGGATCAGACCGTAGCAAAGTTCGGTGGCATCGATATTCTGATTAACCTGGCGTGCGTTTATGTGGACGACGCTCTCAATTCGACGCGCAAAGACTGGCTGGACAGCTACAACATTAATGTCGTGGGCGGCGTCATGATGCTGAAGGCGGTGAAACCACACATGGTGAAGCGCGGTGGCGGCGCCGTGGTCAACTTCGGCAGCATCAGCGCCAAGGTGGCGCAGACGGGGCGCTGGCTCTATCCCGTGACCAAAGCGGCGATACTGCAACTCACGCGCAATGAAGCCATGGATTTGGCTGCGGACAAGATTCGCGTCAATTCGGTTTCGCCTGGCTGGACTTGGTGCCGTCTGATGGATGAAGTGACCCACGGCGACAAGAAGAAGACCAACCGAGTCGGCGGACCGTTCCATCTGCTGGGACGCATCGGCGAGCCGGAGGAAGTGGCGGAGGCGGTTGCGTTCCTGTGCTCCAGCCACGCGTCTTTCATTACAGGGACTGATCTCGCCATAGACGGCGGTTACTCGGCCATGGGACCCGAAATGGCCACACCTGCTATCCCCAAGCTCATGGAATAGGAACGATCTCCACTCATGAAGCGCATCGCCATCATCGGCGCTGGCCAGTCCGGGCTGCAACTCGGGATTGGCCTGCTGGATGCCGGGTACGAAGTGACTCTATATTCCGACCGCTCGGCGGACGACATCCAGCGCGGCCATGTACTGTCCAGCCAGTGCATGTTCGATTCGGCTCTGGAAACAGAACGAGATCTCGGTTTGAACTACTGGGAGGAGGAATGTCCCAAGGTCGAAGGCATCAGCTTCGCGGTGCCTAATCCTATCGGCGGCAAGATCATTGACTGGGCTGCACGCCTGGACAACTTCGCCCAATCAGTGGACCAGAGGCTCAAGATACCTCGCTGGATGGCCGAGTTTCAGAAGCGCGGCGGAAACCTACAGATCGAGGCTGCCGACATCGACGATCTCGAGAGCTGCGCCCGCGGCCATGATCTGGTGATCGTCGCCAGTGGAAAAGGCACGATCGCTCAACTGTTCGAACGCGACACCAGTCGTTCACCGTTCTCCGAACCGCAACGTAGCCTGGCTCTGACCTATGTCCGGAAGATGCGCCCGCGAGAGCCGTACGCGGCGGTGTGCTTCAACCTAATCCCGAATATTGGCGAGTACTTTGTCTTTCCCGCTCTGACCACTAGCGGTCCCTGCGAGATCATGGTGTTCGAAGGAATTCCCGGTGGGCCGATGGATTGCTGGGCTGACGTCAAGACTCCCGCTGAGCATCTTGCCCGCAGCAAGCATATCCTCGAAACTTTTCTTCCCTGGGAGGCGGAGCGGTGCCGCGATGTCGAACTCACGGATGAAAACGGCATACTGGCGGGACGCTTTGCCCCGACTGTGCGCAAGCCGATTGCCACCCTTCCTTCGGGTCGAAAGGTCTTGGGGATGGCCGACGCAATTGTGCTTAACGATCCGCTTACCGGCCAAGGATCGAACAACGCGGCCCGCTGTGCCGACATTTACCTGGAAAGTATCGTGGAACGAGGCAATGGACCCGCCGACGACGAATGGATGCAGCATACCTTCGACCGCTACTGGACCGGCTATGCAAAATGGGTGGTGGAGTGGACGAACCTTTTGCTCAAGCCACCGGGTCATGTTCTCAAGCTGCTCGACTGTGCCGGGAAGATCAGTGCCGTTGCAAGCGCATTCGTCAACGGCTTTGACGACCCCCGGACCTTATTCCCGTGGTTCATGGATGAAGCTGAGGCGGAAGCGTTCGTGCAAAAGGAAGCCAAGGCAGTGGCCGAGCGGTTCGAGCGGCGCGATTATCGGAAGGCGCTTGGTCAGTTCGCCACGGGTGTCACGGTGGTGACAGCCCGCGCCTCCGACGGGCGCAAGGTGGGTGTGACCGTCAATTCGTTTTCGTCGGTGTCGCTGGATCCGCCGCTCATTCTGTGGAGTCTCTCGCGGCAAGCCGTTAGCTTTTCGGATTTCACCAACGCCACTCACTTTGCCGTGAACGTTCTGGAGTCTCGCCAGCACCATCTTTCACGGCAATTCTCCACTCCTTTGCCCGACAAGTTTGCTGGAGTCGAATTTGAGGAAGGAACCGGAGGGGTGCCGCTTCTTCACGGCGCGATCGCCCAATTCGTGTGCCGCAAAGTTCGCCAATATGATGGCGGTGACCACGTCATTCTTGTTGGTGAAGTTGAGCAGTACAACTATAACGAGGGTGAACCCCTCGTCTTTCACTCGGGACGTTACCGCGTTGCCACGCGTCATCCTGATATTGCAGAATGACCGGCGCCGGACAACGGAGGCCCATTGCGCGCGACGCAGAATGCTAAGCTGTAACGGCATGGGGCGCTCAGTCCCAGCCGAAAATCTACGACCTAAAAGGGGGCAATATGATCGAGCAATATATGGCTCTTGCTCTGCAACCTACCATGCGTGGTTGCAGGAAGCGCTCGGAAGTTGCCGTCAACATCAGACACATTTCAGAACTGATCGACGCTGCGGTTTGGCTCAGCGCCATTGATCTGCCGGTGCGCTTGATCTGCGTGCCAGAGGGTTGCCTGCAGGGTTTCACCGACGAGGTGTTCGACTGGGACCATGAGAAATACGTGGATGAAATGGCCCTGGACATCCCTGGAGAAGAGACCGAAGCCCTGGGCCGCAAAGCCAAGCAGCACAATACCTACATCATCGCGCAAGCTAAGATCAAGCATCCCGAGTTCCCTAAGAAATTCTTTAACGGCGCGTTCATCATTGCGCCCGGTGGTGAAGTGATTCACAAACACTACAAGCTCCAGGTTTTTGCCCGCGAACACTCTACGGTGCCACACGACGTGTGGGACAAGTGGGTCGAGCTTTATGGGGAAGATCTGGACGCTTTCTTTCCGGTGGCTGACACCGAGATCGGACGCATCGGCTGTGTAATCTGCATGGAAGGATCTTTCCCTGAAACTGCTCGCGGACTGGCGATGAACGGTGCAGAAATCCTCTACCGCCCCGCCTACCCAGAACCGTATGTGTCGAATGGGCTTTGGGAGATTCAGAACCGGGCGCGAGCGTTGGACAACACCTGCTACGTGGTCGCACCCAACCCTGCCAATTACTTCCTCACCCAGGAATCAAGCGATGCGCTGGATACCTTCGGAGGAAAGTCCATGATCGTGGATTACCAGGGCAAAATTCTCTCCGAGCACGGATACGGAGCTGGGCCTTCGTACGCCGGGGCCATCCTTGATATAGAAGCTCTGCGCCAGTATCGCACTCGCTCCTTATGGGGCAACTGGCTCAGAGATCTGCGGACAGAACAGTTCCGTTGCATTTACGAACAGGCGCTCTATCCCAAAAATTTGGGTCTAGAGAAACATCCTGGCCGTCACGCTGACCACGATGAGATTCGCCGTCAAGTGATGGAGATGATGCTGGCCAAGGGTATCTACCGGCGTCCCAGCGAGACCAAACCGCAAAAGGCTCGCGAGGAGGTTGCCGCCGATTAAAGAAGCATTTCAGAAATGCGCGGCTGTATTTCGGCATAGGTGAGGGACATGAAACCGGCAGACAAGGTTCTCGGTGGTCGCAGCAGTGTCAAAGTGGCGGTGGTGCAAACGCCACCCGTTTACCTGGATAGAGAGAAGAGCGTGGACCGTGCCTGTCAGAAGATTCACGAGGCTGCAAGCCACGGCGCCGAACTCATCGCCTTTACGGAAACCTGGCTGGCGGGCTATCCCTATTGGGGTGAAGGATGGGAATCCAAATTACAGAATTGGATTCCTGTTCGCGTTCAGTTCTACGATCAGGCTCTGCTGATTCCCAGTGAAGACACCGAACGCCTGTGCCACGCTGCAGCCAAGGCCAACGCCCACGTGGTGATTGGCTGCAACGAGATGGATTCGCGGCGTGGTGTTCACACCATGTACAACACTCTGCTGTTCATCGAGCGGACTGGCAAGATTCTCGGGCGCCATCGCAAGACCGTGCCCACTTTCGTCGAGCGCGCCATCTGGGGTCCCGGCGATGGCACAGACCTGGTCAGCTACGATACCGATATTGGCCGCATTGGAGGCCTTATTTGCGGCGAGCATCTTATGCCTCTCATTCGCGCTCGGATGATCGAGCAGGGAGAGGATTTTCACATCTCCGTCTTCCCGGGGGCGTTCTCTCTTCACACCGGTCCCAAGCTGGAAGAGCCTGATCTGGAGGGCCGCTTTTTCTGGGGGCACACGTTGACGCGTGCGCATGCCATGGAAGCCGGGGCTTTTGTCCTCTCAGCGTGCGGCTACATGACCTCGGGCGATCTCCCGCCAGACTTTCCGCTGCGCGAGACCGTGAACCTGGATTACGCGCATGGCGGCAGTCAGATCGTCGCGCCGCTGGGCATTCCGCTTGTTCCTCCGACATCGGGCGATACCATCCTCTACGCCGAATGCCAGGCTGACATGATCAAAGTCTGGAAAGCAATTATTGATACGGTGGGCCATTACGCCCGTCCGGACATCGTTCGCCTGCAATATATGAAGTCGGTAGAGCCGAGCTTGGCGGAACTCGCAGCGGAGACTCTGGAGAAGAAATCTCCGGATGAGCTCGAGGCCATAGCGGAGCGCCAGGGACTAGGCAGGCAGGAGCTGGAATCAGCCATCGAACGCCTGGCAAGATGAGAACAAGCTGATCCTCGGCAAACCCGGCGATGTCGTATGTTCGGGGGCGATGCGAAAGATATACGGCAAGGAGAGGCCATGTCTTCCAACCCCAGCGCCACAGGGAAAAGCTTTTTCACCATCGACCCTCGCCGCTGCGCCCTGATTGTCATCGACATGCAGAATGCTTTCGTGGCTGAGGGCGCGGTCTTCGAGACACCCGGAGCCCGCGCTATGATTCCCCGCCTGGAGCATTTGATCCAATTTGCTCGCGCCACCAGAATCCCGATCGTCTGGACCCAATCAGATCACCGCCCTCCCTACGGAGGACTGATGCTGCGCAAGTTCCCACCGATCGCGGAAGACCACATTCTGTGGCAAGGCGAGCCGAGTTTTGAGCTGTATCCCCGCATGCTTCAGCCACGCGAGGGAAAGCTCGAATACCACATCGTGAAACATAAGTTCGACGCTTTCTTCGAGACTGCTCTTGATGCGATCCTGCGCTATCACGAGGCGGACACCGTCATCATTACCGGGACAGCCACTAACGCTTGCTGCGAATCCACGGCTCGCTCGGCTTTCATGCGCGACTACAAGGTAGTATTCCCCAGCGACCTGAACGCGACCTTCGACGACGCCATGCACCAGGCAACTTTAAAGAATGTCGACCTGTTGTTTGGGCGCGTCGTCTCGAGCGACGAATTGCTGGCGGAGATGGAAGCAGCCCTAGAGACCAGCTCCAGACTATGACGTCAGGCTGGTCTTTTCGGATTGTTCGGTCGAGTGGACGCGTGAACTAAGGGGTCGGTCGCAACCGTCGAGCGTGTAGTCAGCGAGCCAGAGCCACCTGACCGGATAACGGGTGAGCTACCCGTAGAAGTGCCCGTACTCGGCATTCGATTGGAGTCACTACGCGATAACTCCCGGATTGTCGCTAGCTCGGAACTCATGTGAGCAACTTGCCGTTCCTGCTGACTGTCGGGGATCATTTGGCTGTCTAAGTTGGCATGTCCGAAGAATTCGGTTCGGGGTTTGCTCAGACGGAACATGAGTGAGCAATCAGCCCGATAATGTCCACGGATCATGGCGTTTCTTTTCTCTTTGCGTAAGCTGATCAGAGCGGCTTCACATATTCATAGAGGCGCATGCCGAACAAATCCGATTCTCGACCCGATTTGATAAATCCACGCTTTTCATAAAACCGCACTGCGCGCCTGAGTGGATCTGTGGTATCGCGCGTGATGCGTTTGCACGGGTTGTTGCGAAGCTCTGTTTCCGCAGCGTGCAGCAGCGCTGCCGCCAGCCCCGTTCCTTGCCACTCTGGACGAACAGCCATGCCACGTAAACGACCTTCGTCAGGGCTGACGGTGTGGCAGGGAATCGTTCCGACAATTTCCCCCGCTGCGGAAATGGCGACAAAAATCGACATAACATCAAGGCGCTTTTGGAGGCTTTCTGGCGTCAGCACTGTGTCTTCATATGCGCCGCGCGTGTAGCTGCTTTCGTAGCGCTTCGAAGGCCGCACGCAGGCAGCTAAGAATGCCGCCGCTGTCGTTCATCGTCGCCCTGCGGATCGAGAATGTGGGCTGCTGGAGAGGCTTACCCCACGGCGCTTGCTTCCAACTGCTGCTTTCCCATTCCAGGTTTGCGGCCACGCTTTCTGCGACAGAATGACCCCATTCACGCGCCACGAGAGCGAGCGCCAGATCAATGCCTGCCGTCACTCCAGCCGATGTCGCCACCCGCTCATGCATCACAAAACGAGTACCCTCTTGAATCGTGATCTGCCCATATTCTCGCAGGAGGTCTAATGAGGAGTGGTGCGTGGTGGCTGAGAGCCCATCGAGCATACCTGCAGCCGCAAGGATGAGTGCGCCCGTGCAGACAGAAACTACCGTGCCCCTCTGGCGGCGTACAAATTCCAGAATCTGCGGATTTTCTCTGGCGTGCGTTCTCGCGCCAAGCCCGCCGGGCACAATAAGCAGATCAAGAGCTGGCGCTTCCTGCAAGATGCAATCGGGCACAACCTGCAGCCCGTGGCGGCAGCGGACATACTCGGGCTGGTGCGCGATCACGAGGGTCTCACAATCAGCTCCGAATCGTGCTGCCATACCGAAGACTTCTAGCGGACCGACAAAATCAAGCTCCTCGACTTCGTCGAAGACCAGAATTCCGATCGTCTTCATAGCCCTCAGTAAAGTGCAAGGTGCATCGCTCACAGTTCGAGTGCGCCTTGCAGATACAAGCGTGCCTTGCCCGCGATTTTCACTCGAGTGCCAGCGAACCAGAAGCCAGTCGAACGCGTGGCGCCCGTATAGCGTCTAGGAGAATCTCGTGCGGGCGCAACCAGAATAATGGGCAGGTTTGTTTCACAGGAAGCGGTGTCCTTCCCAGGCGATTCAAAACATCGAGGATTGCTTATCCCAAGGGACGGGTCAAACAATGCGCAATCCGTTCAGCGAAGCGGTTCTGTCTCTTGCTTTTGTCCTGCTGGTGTTATCGATCGCATCGTACGCGCAGAACCAGGTCCTAGGAGAAGTGCAGTTCGTCAGCAAGACCAAGGTGGAGAGAACGTCAGGCGTATGGATCGACGGGCAATATGTCGGCTACGTCGGAGAGCTCAAAGATGATAAGAAAGTTTTACTTCTGCCGGGCGAACATGAGATTTCCGTGCGCCAGTCAGGGTACACGGATTTTACTGAAAAGGTGGTTGTGGAGCCGGGGAAGAAGGTCGTTTTGCACGTGACAATGCAGAAAGATTCTCGATCCCAGTTTCCCACCGTTACATCTCAACTCAAGCTTCAAGTCATACCGGACAGGGCAGCTGTTTTCGTCGACGACGGTTTTGTCACCAGCATCCCTCGTCCAACCCCACTAAATTCATGGACGGTTCCCAAGCCCCGGGAAACATCGGGTCAAGATCGCTTTACCCGGATACCAGGCCTTCGAGACCGAGGTCAACCTGTTGCCCCGCCAGAAAATTACGATCAAGACGAACCTAATTCCGGGAAGTATCACTCAGGCGGGCCCTTCGATCAAAAAAGACTGATCTAGCCCTGCTTGGGAACCTGCGGCCCCGCATGGGTCCCCTTGAAAACAAGAAAATTCTTGATGCGAGAACACGACCTTCCGGCGCAGTCGTGCGGAAAAGCAATCTTTTCGGCTCAGTTTCCGGTTTGACGACAATCCTGGAGTAATCGCGTGGTGGCTCGAATCGAAATGCCCGAACGCGGCCACTTCTCGTGATAACCCCTTTAGACAGCTATTGAGCCATGGTTTTCCTTACGGACTATAATGGCGCGCACCGATGGCCCTGACTTCTGGCACCAAACTCGGCCCGTATGAAATCCTTGCCCCGCTGGGCGCCGGCGGCATGGGTGAAGTGTATCGCGCGCGTGACACGCGCTTGGACCGCACCGTCGCGATCAAGGTTCTGGCGTCCCATCTTTCCTCCAGTCCGGAGCTGAAGCAACGGTTTGAGCGGGAAGCGAAGTCCATCTCGGCGCTGAATCATCCCCACATTTGCAGTCTCTACGACGTTGGTTCGCAGGACGGGATTGACTACCTAGTGATGGAGTTCCTCGAAGGAGAAACTCTCGCGGAGCGCCTGCGCCAAGGCGTGCTGCCGGTGAAAGAAACGCTGAAGGTTGGGATGGAGGTGAGCGAGGCGTTAGAGGTAGCACACCGGGCGGGAATCACTCACCGCGACCTGAAGCCGGGCAACATCATGCTGACTAAGTCCGGGGCCAAATTGATGGACTTCGGCCTTGCCAAAGCGACGGCAGCGGGTTTGGCGGCAGGGGCGTCGAACGCGCCGCTGTTGTCCGCCGCCAGGACAACGAGCGGTCCCAGTCCAATGTCGCCCCTTACCAGCGTGGGCGAGGTGATTGGCACGATCCAGTACATGTCGCCGGAGCAGATTGAGGGTAAGAACGCTGACGCGCGATCTGACCTGTTTGCGCTGGGCGCGGTCCTGTACGAAATGGCAATCGGCAAACGGGCGTTTGCGGGCAAGAGCCAGATCAGCGTGGCCAGCGCGATTCTGGAAAAAGATCCGGAGCCGATCTCGGCCAGCCGGCCGCTCACGCCGCCAGCCTTCGAGCACGTGGTGAGTACGTGCCTGGCCAAGAACCCGGAGGACCGCTTCCAGACAGCGCACGACGTAAGGCTGGAGCTGAAGTGGACCGCAGAAGGGGCTTCCCGGCTTATGGCGCAGGGGATGGCCCCACCGTCGAAAACGGCAGCGAAAATCCTGTCTTGGACGATTGCAACGCTGGCAATAATCGCGCTCGTTGTCGGAGGCGCATTTTTTGTAACCAAGCACGATAAGCCTGAAGTCCGGTACACGGTTGTTACCCATCGTGAGGGAAGCCTGCAAGCGGCGCGCTTCTCCCGCGACGGACAGACGATCATCTACGGCGGTGAATGGGAGCGTGAGCCTCCGCAGGTCGCTATCGCGCGTGTGGGTAGTCCGGAGTCGCGCCCATTGGGAATACCTCCAGGAACGATTGCAGCGGTCTCTTCTTCTGACGAATTGGCAGTTCTGGGGGGTTGTGAGTATGTCTTCCTCGTAGATTGCGGGGGGACTTTGGCGACGGTGAGCCTAGCTGGCGGATCGCCACGAGATCTGGCAAGGCATGTCGCTTATGCCGATTGGAGTCCTGACGGAAAGCAGTTGGCGGTATCGGTGTACTCACGTGAGGGACCCCGGCTGGAATTTCCACCCGGACATGTGCTCTATCAGCAAAAGGCCGGCTGGTTCGGCCATCCGAGATTTTCTCCGGACGGCAGAATGATCGCATACGAGAACCACCCAACTGTTGATACCGATGAAGGTTCGATTGAGGGGGTGGATCTAAGCGGGAAGCGAACGGTACTATCCAAGGGATCGTTGAGTCTCGAAGGGCTGGCATGGAGTCCGGATGGTAAGGAAGTGTGGTTTGCAGGAGCTTCCCACTCCGGCTGGGCCGACTCGATCCATGCAGTCACGCTGGCAGGCAAGGAGAGAATAGTGTCGCTCCTGCCATCCGTGCGTCTGCACGACATAGCAAGAGACGGTCGCGTGCTCTTGTCCCGCGAGAGCTGGCGTACGCAGTTGATGGGCCTGTTTCCGGGGGACACACACGAGCATCCCTATTCCTGGCTCGACGGTACGAGTGCCAACGCGATCTCTGCCGACGGGCGCGCGATCAGCTTCTATGAGGGGGGCGAAGTCTATTACATAGAGGGTGACCTTTTGGGCTATTACCGGCGCACGGATGGGTCGGCGGCCGTCCGGCTGGGTACTGGCACCGCGGCGATCTCGCCTGACGGAGAGTGGGTTCTTGCATTTAGTCGAAAAGGCCGGAAGCTGGTGGTCCACCCCATCGGCCCGGGAGAACCAAAGGAGCTGCCGACGCCCGAACTTGTCGACTTCGGCCATTTGGTTTGGTCGGACGACGGCCAGGAGATTGCCTATGAAGCACAGACGTCACAGAATGACTGGAACGTTTACACCCAGCGGGTCGGCAGCGGATCTCCTATTTTGGCGAAGGCCAGTGGCCGTAATGCATTTCCGACCCTCTCACCGGACGGAGGAATGCTGGCAGTGCGGGAGGAGCGCGGCGGCATTTCCCTCTATCGTATGGATGGCAGCCAGCCGGTCGCGGTGAAAGGAGTGTTCGACAACGAGTACCCTATCCGCTTCGCCAAGGGCGGGAGGTCGTTGCTGGTAGCCGAGCCAACTGGCCATCAACTTGTGCTCACGCTGGTGGAGCTGGCCAGCGGCCGTCGAGAACTGTGGAAACGGTTAACAACGGAGGCCCGCGGCACAACAAGAGCACTGATCGTTGTGACGCCCGACCTCAAGTATTACGCGTATCAGTCTCCCCGTTATTCGTCTGACCTCTATATCGTAGACAACTTGCGTTGAAGGTCGTTCTCGATAAACTTACGGCTTCGAGTCCGCGCCAACAACTCATTGGATTTCCGGCTTTAGGAAAATTCAACAGCTCGTATCCTTCCAGGGAAGTTGAAATCTCCATTTGGAGCTTGCACCCGATTGCGGGCGGATCACGGGCTATCCGGAAACTGAGCTTTAGAGTGTGAAAACCGTGTGTTTTCAGCCCTGGAAACTTGCTCTAGGCCAGCATCGGAATATCAATTACTTAGTGAGGGAATTCCGGAGCGGGTTCCGGCACATCCGCACAAATCTGGCGTTTCGCAAGAGGGCTAGTGCGCACCCTCGGATTAGAAATCCGCTTTCTGCGCGCGCTCGGAGACGCCTGCAATTGCCCGGTGTAACAGAATCAATGAGGTACAGATTCGTTCAGTGTAGGAGCGTGCAGGAAAGCGCACGGGATCTCAAAACGAACAGCCACCGCCTTACGGTGCGAGAGTGCAGTGCTGATCGGGTTAGCCATCAAACTCTGGTGCGTCGGGTAACGCTCCTGTATGCGCTGATAACCTACCATAATGAAAAGTCAGGCGAAAAGATAGCAAGGCCGATGCGCGCCGCCAAAGAGGAGCACCGCAGATGCGAAACAAATTGAGAGCCTTGTATTACCCGGACTTCTTCGCCGATTTCGTCACTATATAGTCAAGTCCATCTTACTTTTCGATGAGATCCATTTCATGGATCGACCGGCATTTACTTTTTACGTGGGGGGAGGAAACTTTGGGTTACTCGGTGCGGCATCTCCACTTAGATCGTATGAGCAATCATTCAGAGATGCAGGAGTTCCTTTTTACGTGCATCGAAGCACCGGGTGGGCCCGTGGCAGGCGAGTTCCTGGAACAAATCAAGACCGACGTGTCTGACAAGCGGTTCCTTTCGAGATTTCAAGAAGGACTGCGAACCTCCGATCACTTCCGGGACCTCCACATTCCACCCGGGAATTACGGAAAGGGGGAGACCCAGGAGACCATCTCTAAGAAAATAGTAGCCATTGATCTCGAAAAGTATTCATCGCCTCTTGATCTGTTCAGTGATCCGAAAATACCGCCTTTCGAATATTCCACTCCCGAAGGTTGCGCAAAGGGTTTAGTTACGGACGCGATGGCGTGTTCTGCGAAGATGAATTTTGCTCTCAACGTCGGAGCTCGCCAAGGATTCTCTCCTCTAGCCGACGCCTCACCTTACGCGAACCTTCTAGCTGCAAAGTACAGTCGCGCTATTGGTGCGGCATCGAGCGCCGGTCAACAAATTCCAATGACTGACCTGAGCCTTGCAATACTCGATGAACTTGTTCGTCCTGAGCGGATATACAGCCTCAAAATTGGCGATGCCATCAAGTATCGTAAAGAATCAGAAATCGCACGCGAAGCATTCTTGGAGCACTTAGCAGTGCTGGAGGCACAATTGGCCGGCATCCCACCAGGCGCTGACTACAACGAAGTCATAAGGAAGATAATTGATACTGAAATCCGGCCAGCAGCAAAAGAGTTCCAAAACAAGCTCGACACGATTTACGACAAACTATTTGGTGGCCTCGCAAAAGGGTGTCGTTGGCTACATGGGGACTTCGGCTGCCGTTCAGATTTTTGGCGACCTGTCTTGGCCGAATCTTCTCAAACTGGCTGGTCCCGCTGGTGCGTACATTGGGAAAAAAGCGATTGATGCAGTGGTCGAGAAGCGCACGGTGCACAGGGATTCAGCACTTTCCTACCTGCTCGATCTGGAAGGACACAAATAGTGTCCCTTGATTGTGCCCCATCCTTTCCAAAAACGTTTCTGAAGCTACGCCCACAACCGATTGATTCCTCAGCGCCGCCGCCTCGCAATCTTGGTTTTCGAGAAGGACTTGTTTGTGGAATGTGTGTGGCTCGGTATGCTGGAAGGTGGAACGCTCCATTATCCTTACACTCCTACGGAGAGAAGCGGAGATGAGCGCAGCCCGAGACCTATTCGCTGAATTGTTCACGCATCGGCCGATGCTGCGACCCGGGGACCGAGAGGCCGTAGAAACCTTGCGTAAAGCTGCGGACCTGTGGCGCGCTGATGGCCGGTTTTTTAGCGCCGGGGTTTGTATGTCTGTGGCTGTCCACGGAGCTTGGGGAGATGGAGTAGAAGTCGATCGGTGTCTTGTCCGGGCGCTGGAGGATTACAAAACGTGCGTTGACACGCAGCCTCAGAATTCGCTCGAGTCTATCGCGGCACTACATAAATGGACCGGTCAGCTGATGTATGTCGAGGAACGGTCTATCGCGTCCCATTGGCAAAGACTGCTCCAACAGGAACTTGCCGAACGCCTTATCAAGTTCTTCGGTGAAACGAAAAATAGCGAATCGTATTTGGTGAGAGGTCTCATCCTCACCACCGACTTAGATGGTAGCTGGGAAGTAACTTTTCCGGAACACGAGATTTCGGGTGGTTCGGAGACGATGGGCGCCGGACAACTATCACTCGAAATACGTTCTGCGTTTCATTTGCTGCTCGCGCTCGGCGATTTTGCGGGTGCGCAGAACATTGTTGAGCACTATCCAGATGCGTTCATCACGCCAGGGCTTAAGGGTTGGCGGTTCGCGACGCGGGGTTTTCTGAATCCTGGGAATGCGGTTGAAATGTTCAATTCAGCAGCTGACTCGTTTGCTGAGGA
>Ga0137403_10002679_pt1 | contig 21645 bp, 20 predicted proteins | sample CZOMad2_1_16fung_FD_122057 | JGI IMG/M metagenome (GOLD analysis project Ga0137403, IMG submission 122057) | Vadose zone soil fungal communities from Angelo Coast Range Reserve, California, USA - CZOMad2_1_16fungal (Hybrid Assembly) | ecosystem: Environmental > Terrestrial > Soil > Vadose zone...
GGCGGCGTGATCCTCGGGGTGGCCCTGGCGCTCACGGGCCAGGTGACGTCCCTCGCGCAGTACTACCTGTGCTTCGGCCTGCTCGGCGGCGCGGGCATCGCCGGCATGCTCATCCCCTCGACGACGATCGTGACGCGGTGGTTCGTGCGGTCCCGCGGGACCGCGATGGGCGTGCTGAGCACCGGACCGGGGAGCGCGGTGGTCTTCTACCCGCTGAACGCGTGGCTCATCGAGATGCTGGGCTGGCGCATGGCGCTGGTGAGCTTCGGGGGCATCGTCGCGACCGCGACCGTCCTGCTCACGCTCCTCTATCGCGAGCCGCCGCCCCCGCATCGCCCGGCCGGCGGCGCCGCCTTCACCTCCTCCGGGGACACGCGGGCCCCGAGGGAAGTGTGGACGCTCCGGCGCGCGCTGCGGAGCGTCTCGCTCTGGGCGGCCTTCGTCATGACCGCGCTCGGGGTCATCGGCTTCCAGATCATGGCCACGCACCAGGTGGCCCACGCGGTGGACCAGGGCGTGCCGCGGGACACGGTGGTCTGGCTCTTCGCCCTGGCCGCCGGGTGCATGATGGCGGGCAACGTGCTCGGCGGCTGGCTCTCGGACCGAGTGGGGCGCGGATGGGTCTTCGTGGCCGGCACGGTCCTCGCGATCGTCGGGATCCTCTGCTTCGCCCAGCTGCGCGGCCCCGAGGACCGCGTGCTCCTCGTTCTGTACGTGGTTTCCGCGTTCGGTTTCGGCATGCGGATCGCCCAGCTCTCCACGATTCCCGCCGATGTGTTCGCCGGACCGCACCTGGGTGCCATCCTCGGGGTGGTCGGGGCGGGGGGCGGCCTGGGCGGCGCCATCGGCCCCTACCTCGCCGGATGGCTCTTCGACGTCACCGGCAGCTACCGGCTGGCGTTCCTGGCCGCCTGCGTCGCGGTCGCGGGCTCGGCCGTCGCGGCGTGGTTCGCGGCACGCCCCATGGTCAGGGCGGCGGACGCGCCGCGGTGACGAGCCGATGATGCCGCTCGGCGTCGCCTTCGCTACCGTCGCGAGAACCTCGGAACTGAAAAACCGACAGTCAGACCAATCGTGAACTGCCAGTCGGGCGCCGCGCGGCTGATACCGTGTCGAACGCCGGCGTCCAGAAACAAGCTCTTGGACGTCGGCTGCCAGATGATGCCGAGTAGCGCCGAGTTGTTTGGCCCCTCGCCCTGGGTCGTCTCGCCATTGACCTCGCCGACGAGCCGAAGCTTCGAATGGAGCGGCAGCTCGCCGATGACACCCCAGATCCCGAACCCATGCCGGTCCCGGTCGAGACCACCGCCTCCGTTGACGTGCAGCGTGAGAGCCGCCAGCTTCCCGCTCACGATACCGATCCCTTCGAATCCGACGCCATGCTCGCGAGGAAGCGTCGAGGGCAGCAATGGGCCGGCCTCCACCGCGATGCTCAGCCCTGGCTTGTCCTGGAGCACTCCCTCCTTGAGGACACCTTTCACGGACAACCCCGGGTCAGTGATTTCGACCTCTGGACTCAGCTCGAGATTAAACTCGCCGACGAGCTCCAACCTCTTCGCGAAGCCATAGTTGAGCACCAGGCTGGGACTCGCGATAGTGTTCTTCCGGCGGGTCCGCTCGAGGTTGAAATAGCCGAGCTCGATCTCGACTTCTCTGGGGTCGGCAACGGCCGCGTCGGTGGAGACGAATGGGCGGTAGGCCCACGCGGATGCCGGGATCAGCAAAACCGCGCACAGCGTCACGAGGGCCTTAATCGGTCACGGCCTCGAAGACGAACATTTTCGATGCCGGCCGACCCTTTTCTTGTTCGGCCGGCGCGTACACTCGATGGGTCCGTCGGTCGACGGCGAGGCTGTGAATCTTCGGCTCGACGGCGACGTCCTTCAGCTTCCTGAAGTGCGCCGCATCGTCCATCTGGAACACCGAGATGATCCCGCTCGAGCACGCGACGTAGATCCGGCCAAGACCGGAGTCGAAGGTCACGACGTCGGCACCTTTTGCCATCGGGAGGTGCGCGATAGCCTGGTGCGTGTCGAGATCGAAGACCGTCAAGGTGTCGTTGCCTTCGCATGACAGAAAGGCTCGATGGCGTTCGGCGTCGATGGACATGCCGTGGTTCCCCCGGCAGCCGTCGACGCGATAACTGTCAACGACGGTGTCCGTGGCCGGATCGATCACGGCCAACATGTTGCGGTCTTGAAGGTTGAGATATACCTTCCGCGCCACCGGATCGTACTGCGGGACACCCGTCTCACTGTCGAACCGCAACACCTTGACGATGGTGTCGGTCCTCACGTCGATGACGCTCTCCGCTTTCGCGCGTTCGTTGGACACGTACGCCTTGTGGAACGGCGCGGCGTAGGCGATGCCGTCCGGCTTCGTTTCCGTGGGAAGCCTCTTGACGACCCTCATGCGCGCCAGATCGACGACGCCAATCGTGTCTTCTCCCCAGTTTGCGGTATAGACCTTCCGGCCTTCGGCGATGTAGGCAACCCCTTCGACCCCGGGTACGTCTCGGACGGTGTTGACCACCGCGTTCATCTCCAGATTTATGACGTGCAGGAAGCCGGCGCCCAGATGGGCAGAGAGCAGGTAGTTGTCGTCCTCATCAATCGTCAGATAGTCGAACCGCTTCCCGGGCGGCCCCGGGAGCTCGAACTCGGCGATCTTGCGCAAAGGCGCGCCGGCTGTCCCCGCGTCGACGATGCCACCGGCTCTTCCGCACGACACCCCAACCGCGGCGGCGGCGACAAGCGCGATGACGAAAAGACACCAGAGCCCTTCAACGTGCGCTCCGGAGCACCTCGCTTTCACGTCCGCCTCCGCCGTCCGCTCGACCGAACCCGGTCCTGCACGCTAGTCCAGCTTTTCAGACACCGTCTTGAATTCAGTGCCCTTGACGAGGGTCACCTCGGCCACCGGGTGGGCATCCTTGAGGCTCGGCATCACACTCACCACCCGGTAGCCCTTGTTCTCCTTGGCGGCCTGATCGGTCGCCGTCCGAAGCGAGCGCTTGGCCTTGACCATCGCCTCGCTCTGCGCCTTCGCGGCGGTCAGGTCGTCGCCGCTCGTGATCGCCTCCTTCTTCGCGACCTTCCCCGTCGTGTGGTCGACAATAACCTCCGAGAATCCAGAGCTCTTCTTGGTGTAGACCGACAGCTGCAGCTTGCCGTCCTCTACCTCATACTTCGCCGAAATCGGCGTCCCCGCGGTTGCACCGGCCGAGAGTCCGGCCTGCAACGAGACCTTCGCCGCGCTGAGTGCTTTGGCGAGCTCGGCGTGCTCTTTGGCCTCGTCCTTCTGGGCCCATGCCGGTTGTCCACTCAACAGCCACCCCAACGTGATCGCCAGCGCGATGCTTCGTTTCATGACCATGTCCTCCTTCGTTCGGTATGAACTCCTCTTACTTCACAAATACCCACGCGGGCTGCAGCAGCGGAAACGCGATCAATCCGATGATGGCGGTGGCCGCAACCAGCAGGGGATTACTGACCTTCCACCGGAACAGCACGATCAAGCTCACCAGGGCCACCAGCGCCGTGAGCCAGTCCCCGATGGCAATCCGTCCCAGCAGGACGCATGCCCCGAGGATGGTCCCGATGGCGGCGGCATAGGCGCCCTTGACGAATCCCTGCACGTTCGGGTTGGTGCGGTACCGGATGAGGATCGGCGCCACGATCAGGACCAGCAGGAACGAGGGAAGGAAGATCCCGATCGTGGAGATGACGGAACCCCAGAAACCCGCCACCACGTAGCCCACGAACGTCGCCGTGATGACCACCGGACCCGGGCTCAGCATGCCCATCGCGACCGCTACTAAGAACTGCCGCTCATCCAGCCAGCCGGTCTGCTGGACTAGGCCCTTCTCGAGAAACGGCACGATGACGAGTCCGCTTCCGAACGTCAGCGACCCTGCCTTGAGGAAGAAGAGCAGCAACTTGCCTAATATCGGACCCGGCGTTGAAGACGCAACGGGAAAGCTGATCGGCAACACGGCCAGCAGAGGCAAGGAAGACGACGCCGCGCGCGGGCGAAACAGAGAGCCGTAGTACAGGATCCCCAGGATACCCGCCCCGACGAACAACAGAGCCACTTCGGCCTGGACCGCCACCGTCACCACGAAGCACAGGGCGACGATCACCCACTGCAGCCAGTCCTCCATGCCGAGTTTCGCGAGGCGGTAGCAGGAGTGGAGGATAAGGGCAATCACGGCCGGGCTGACGCCGTAGAAGATCGCCGTGACCAGCGACAGCCCGCCGAAGTGCACGTAGAGAGAGGCCAGGGCGATGACAATGGCAAAGTTCGGGAGGATGAACGCCCAGCCGCCGGCCCACGCCCCCCAGAATCCCCCGCGAATGTAGGAGATGAAGATGCCGACCTGGATGGCCAGAGGGCCGGGGAGTGACTGGCATACGGCGATGGCCTCGCGCATCTCATCCTTCGTCACCCACTTCCGGTCCTGGACCAGCTCGCGCTCCATTTGGCCGCAGAGCGCGACGGGGCCGCCGAACCCGAGCGTCCCGAGCCGCAGGTAGTAGAGGACCAGGTCGCGGATTCGTACGCGGGGACCAGTCGTGGCCGGTTCCATGGATATCCCTAAATCTGCCCACCCCAGGGCGGCCCGTCGGCGGCGGCTTCGCGAGGTATTATGGCCAGTTGTTCAATGCGGTTCACCCTTCGCTGGGTATGGCCCAGAACTGGCGCGCAACGTGCAGCTCGGCGGCGGCACCGGAGGCCATTTCGTAGGCGACGGCATCCCCTGGCCTGATCTCACCGAGGGCGAGCGCATCATCATGATCGTCCCGAATGGTTGCCGCGGGAGCGACGAGGACTCGCTGGGCGCCACTTTCTGTCTCGAGCACCAGGGTGTTGGTGCCGGCGTCAACCGCCCTGACCAAGCCCGTCCCGGCGCCCGCGTGCGCGGAGGCCCGGGGTTCATCGGCGGCCGCGGCCGACCGGACCGACGCGCCCGGCAGCGCCGGAATGACCCCGGCTCCGAGCAGCAGCGCTACCGCCATCATGATAGGACCCCTTCGGTTCATGGCTCTCCTCCTGTGTATTGGTGCCCTCCACCTGACTCTTTGTTGTGACGAGCGCGTGGACACGGCGGCACTTCGATGGCGAAGAGTTCCGCAAGAACGCGCTAGTCGGAGGGGAAACCCTGGGGGCAAGGTCGAGGGGATTTGCAACCGGAGCGCGTGCGTCTCATCAAATGGGCGCACGGGTTCACCTTGCGTGAGATCCGGGACTTGGCCCGGATCCCGCACGATCACGTCAGCGGTCGCCCCGACCGCGTCCGCACCCACGCCGCGGAGAAGATGCGCGAGATCGACGACAAAATCCTCCGTCTCCGATCGATGCGGCGCCGGCTGTTGGCGATCAGCGCGGGCCGGTGCCGTGGCGACTGTCCGATTCTGCGTGAGACAGCCGGAAGAAAGGGGACACCATGATGGGCCAGACCTTTGAATGTGGACTCGATCGATTGGACGGCACCGAGCAAGGGCGCTATGGAGCGCTTCGGGCGGCGATGAGACTGGCAGTGGAGGAGACACGTGACCTTCCCGACGGGTACGCCATCCGTCTCCGGCCTGATGTCACGATCTTCCGGGAGGTTGCGGAGTGGATCAGCCTCGAGCGTCGCTGCTGCCCATTCCTGTGCCTGACCCTCCAGTGGTCCGACGGGAACGCGGCATGGCTGACGCTCACGGGTGATCCGGGCGTCAAGGAGTTTCTTGCCGGTCGGCTGGCGGCAAACTCCTGAAGAGGTCTTCTCACCCCCGCGTTCGCCCCCACGACGCTCAGCGGCGCGGCGAACGGGTGAGGTCTTCACTCACCCCGCCCGGTGAGTCCGCACCCGGTACGGGAGCGCGTCACGGTCGGCCGGCTGAATCAGCGGCCACTTGGCCGAGACATGACCGTTGCGGCACTCTTGCACGAGTCCGTCTGGAAGCGCGCGCGGCGGCGCTCCGACACTCCAATCAACCCGACGACCGCGGGTGACTCAAGACGCGGCCTCAAAATCGTAGCGTGAACCGCACTTGCGCGCCGTTGTCGATGAGTTCGAAGAGGTTGTTGTCCTCGTGGCTCTTCTCGTGCTGGAAGAAGTAGGTGAAGTGATACCCGGCGTCCAGCTCGGCGTGTGGCCCGAGGATGTAAGCGATCCCAACGCCGACATCCGCGTGGCTCTGCTGCAGGTAGACGGTGCCCCCTTCCTGACGGAGGCTGTCCACACGAGGCAGACCGCCGCCGGCCACCGCCGCCCGCAGCAGCCAGCGTTGACCAAGCGGGTGGTCCCACCGGAGGCCGAGAATCGGAACCGGCAATTCCTGTCGGTAGAAGTCCTCGCTGTTGCTGCGCCCGTGTGCCTCCCCTGCCGAGCCAGACTGCGGTGGAGAATTGCCGGTCAGCGTCGGGTTGAAATTCACATAGGTGAGCCCAACACTGCCGATGAGCTGCTCCCCGGTGGGCTGGCTGAACAGCGTGCGCTCGTAGGCGAGGCTGACCCGGTAGAAGTCGGCTTTGGTCTGCAACGACCCCGCCGTGAACTCCTGGGCATTGAAGACCACCGACTGATTCACCGTGGTGCTGCCGCGCAGGAAATAGTAGAGATAGCTCGCGCGAACGGCATCACGCGCAGTCACATGAAAGGCGGCACTCCCTTCGAGCGCCCCGGAAACGTCAACGCCGAGGTCGCGCAGCCGGAACAGCGTGCCCGGCGTCCCCCCGCCGCCCGCCTTAGCGCTACCGGTGGGGAATTCCCCGACCTTGAGGCGGCCGGTGGGGACACCGATGCGGCCGTCGAACGTGAACTCCCACGGACCGGCCACCGCCGCGTCCGTTCCCACGGGCGCTGGGTCCAGCGCGGCGCCCCCCGCCGGCGGGGCGGGGGCCTGCGCCTGGCAGATGAGAGGGGCGAGGAGCAGGATCACGCCGGCGATCAATACGAACGAGGACCAGACCCGTAGGCTCGCCATAAAGGCCTCCCCTCGGTTCCTTGACCGGTTCGAGGTCAACCGAAGAACTGTCGGGCAGACTGTCCGCCCTCACTTCGTCCGTGTCAAGTCACCCTCCGAGCTCGCGGGCCGACTTTCTCGACAACCGCGTCGAGATCGAGCGGCTCTGGTTCATGTTACGGTTCTCCCAAGGAGAGTCACCCATGACGCGCATTCTCGACGGGATCCGCGTGATCGACGCCGCGAATTTCATCGCGGGCCCCGTGTCGACCACCATCATGGCGGACTTCGGGGCCGACGTCATCAAGGTGGAGCCCCCGACGGGTGACGTCTACCGAGTGCGCGGCGCCGGCTATCCGCCCAGCCCATACAATTACCCCTGGATTGTCGACAACCGCACGAAGCGCAGCGTCGCGATCGACCTGCGCACCGAGGACGGCCAAAAGCTCTTGCATCACCTGGTGAAAGAGGTCGACGTCTTCGTGACCAACGCGCCGCTCGACTCGCGGGCGCGGCTGCGCGTTCGGTACGAGGACCTCGCCCCCCTCAACCCTCGCCTGGTCTATGCGTCGATCAGCGCCTACGGCGAGACGGGCGAGGAGGCCAGCAAGCCCGGCTTCGACAGCATCGCGCTCTGGGCCCGCACCGGGCTGATGGACCTGGTCCGCGCCTCACCCGACGTGCCCCCCGCACGGTCGCTGCCGGGCATGGGCGATCACCCCACGGGCACGGCCCTCTTCGCGGCCATCATGGCGGGCCTCTACCAGCGCGAGCGCACGGGACGCGGCGCCATGGTGGCCACGTCGCTGATGGCCAACGGGCTCTGGATGAACGCCATCCCGGTTCAGGGCATCCTCTGCGGCGTGCGCACGGAGGTGCGCCCACCCCGCGAGGAAGCGATCAGCGCGCTGGCCAACATGTATCGCTGCCGCGACGGGCGCTGGTTCATGCTGACGATCACCGGCGACGAGCGTCACTGGGAGCCCTTCGCCCGGGGAATAGGCCGTGAGGACCTGCTGACCGATCCACGCTTCGCGGCGACGTCCGGCCGGCGCGCGAACGCCCGGCTCCTTACCGCGTTGCTCGACGAGCTATTCGCGACCAGGGATTGGGCGGCGTGGTCGCCGATCCTCGAGAAGACCGGCGTCGCATTCGGCGTGGTGGGCACGCTCGACGACATCGCCCACGACGCCCAGATGCGCGCGAGCGGGGCGCTGGTGCCGATCCAGGACCCGCGGGCCGGCGCCTCCCTCACCGTGTCGAGCCCGCTCGAGGTCGCCGGCCAGGAGAAGGTGCCGCCCACGCTGGCCCCGGAGATCGGGCAGCACACGATCGAGGTGTTGCGCGCCGCCGGCATTTCCGCCGCGGAGATCGAGCGACTGCTGCAGGCCGGGGTGATCGTTCAGGCCGCGACCGGAGCGGCGAACTGAGCCGACGCTACCGACGCGGCGGCGGCGTGCGGCCGAGCACTTTCTCGATCGCCATGCCCAGCGTGAGCAGGCGCTCGTCGCTCCCGCGCGGGCCGTCGAGCGAGAGCCCGACGGGCAGGCCCGTGGTGGGGCCGAGGCCGGCGGGGATCGTCAGTCCCGGGATGCCGGCATTGCTGCCCGGATCCGTGTTGCGGATGAAGAGCAGGAACGTCGGCAGGCTGCTCGCCTCCGGGCCCTGCTTGACCGCGACTGCCGGCGTGGTCGGGCTGATGAGCGCCTCGATGCCGTACTTGTCGAACGTGTCCGAAAAGTGCTTGAGGAGGGCCGGCCGCGCCTGCTCCATCGCGGCCTTGTAGATGGGCGCCGCATCCACCACGCCGTTGGGCGCGGGGAGCTTGCGCGGGATCACGAGCCCATCGTACGTCCCCTTGACGTCCTTGCTCGCGATCTGCGCCGCCACCTGCTCCACGCTCAGGCCCGTGCGATAACGCTCGAGGTACGCCTTCAGGTCGTCATAGGCTTCGTAGAGCGCGACCGGGAAGCTGGCCCCGTCGTTCAGCTTCTGCAGATCCGACATGTCCACCTCGACGATCGTGGCGCCGGCCTGCTTCAGCTTGTCAAGGGCCGCCTCGATGACGGCCCGCGTTTCGTTGTCCAGGTCCTTGAAGAAATACGCGCGATTCATGCCGAACTTGACCCCGCTCACCGAGACGGGAGACGGGGCGGAGCGCCCCATGATCACCGCGTCGAGCAGCGCGACGTCGGCCACGGTCTGCGCCATCGGCCCCACGGTGTCCCGCGAGTGGGCGATCGGCGTGACTCCTTCCTGGCTGTAGCGCAAGAGCGTCGGCCGCAACCCCGCCTCACCGGTGAGCCCGGCCGGCACGCGGACCGACCCGCCGGTGTCGCTCCCCAGCCCCCCGGGCGCCAACCGTCCCCCGATGGCCGCGCCCGTGCCGCTCGAGCTGCCGCCGGCGATGCGGGTGCGGTCGTAGGGGTTGCGGGTCCCGATCGGCTGGGCGGTGAAGAAGCCTTCGTTGTAGCCCGAGATCCCGAAGGCCAGCTCGTGCATGTTGGTCTTGCCCAGGATGACCGCGCCCGCGTCCACGAGCTTCTGCACGGTGGGGGCGTTTTCCCTCGGCACGAAGCCGCGCAGGGCGGGCGTGCCCGCGGTGTTCGGCAGCCCCGCCACGTGGGTGTTGTCCTTCACGACGAGCGGGACCCCGTGCAGGGCGCCCCGCTGCCGGCCGGCCGCGAGATCGGCGTCAGCCCGCTGGGCGGCCGCAAGCGCCCCGGCCCGGTCCAGCGTGATGTACGCGTTGAGGTCGCGGTTGGCATCGGCCCGCGCGAGGTAGGCCTGCGTCAGCTCGGTGCTGCCCACTTTCCTCTCCCGGATCAGCTGCGCGGCATCGACGACGCTCAGCTGGGTCAGGTCGGCCGGCCGCGGGGTCGTGCTCATGCCGGCACACCCGTTCAAAGCGAACGCGAGGGTCAGGACGCACAGGACGCGAATGATCATGGTCATCTCCTCAGGCTGACGCCCGCTGACTAGAAGCTCGGCTTGGTCGAGAAGGGTGTCAGCTGGAGCTCGTGCGTCCAGCAGGACCGATCCTGGGTATGGAGGTAGTAGAATGCCTCGGCGATCTTCACGGGATTCATCACGATTTCCGGGTGCTCGCGGGCCCGCGCCAGGGCTCGGGTCCCCGGCGAGTCGATGAGTCCATCGATCACGACGTTGGCCACGTGCACGCCGTGCTCGGAATACTCCTCGGTCAGCACCTGCGCCAGCGTGCGCATCATGACGCGCGGGTAGTAGAGCGACTGGCCAGTCAAGCGCTTCCGGCCCCGTAACGACGAAGAGTTGTTCGAGATCAGGAACGAGCCGGCCCCGCGCTTGCGCATGGCGGGCAGCACTTCCTTCGCCACCAGGAAGGGTCCCCGGCTGGCGATATGTTGCGCGGTCTCCAAGATCTCGAGGGGCACGTGTTCCAGCAGCTCCTTGTCGGGCGGCAAGTCGCGCCCCTCCAGGTAGCCCGCGTTGTAGACGAGCACGTCCGGATCACCGGCCCTTTCCCGAATGGTCGCGAACGCCTTCGCGATGGACTCCGGCGACACCAGGTCCAGCTCGACGATGAAGCTCGTGCCGCCCTGCTCCTGGATGGCCTTCTCCAGCGCGGCCGCGTTGGAAGCCTTGCGGGTCGTCAACACGGTGACGAAGCCCTCGTGGGCGAACTTCTGGGCGACGGCCCCACCCACGCCCCAGCGCACGCCGACCGGCAGGTCGCGGTCATCGAGCGCCTTGCCGTGCGCCAGCTTGGTATTGCGCCCATCCGCTTGCCATTTGGACGTTGCCCCCACCACCACGGCCACCGGTCGACGGGTCGCGCTCATGGCGGGTAGCATCGCTCGATTGTGCCCGCGCGGCAATCGTGAAATCATGACGCCCGCCGCTGGGCCCCGGCCACTGAGCCTCGGCCACTGAGCGCAGGAGGGACGCGATGAACGTCGGCGTGCAGCTGGTGTTCGCCAGCTACGGATGGAGCAGCATCTCCGATGGCGAGGTCTGGGACGAGGAGCTCCGGCTCGCGCGGCTGGCCGCCGACCTCGGCTTCGACGTGCTGTGGTCCGTGGAGCACCACTTCAACGACTACTCCTTCTGCCCCGACAACCTCCAGCTCATGTCCTACCTCGCGGCCGAGTGCCCGGATATCGGGCTCGGTACCGCCGCCGTGATCCTGCCCTGGCACGATCCCCTGCGCGTTGCCGAGCAGGTATCCGTCCTCGACCACCTCAGTCGGGGCCGCCTCCGCCTCGGCATCGGTCGCGGCCTTGCCCGGCGGGAGTTCGAGGCCTTCCGCGGCACGATGGATGAATCGAGAGGGCGATTCGACGAGGCCGCGGCGATGATCCTGCGGGCGCTCCGCACCGGGTTCATGGAAGGCGACGGGCCGTTCTACCGGCAGCCGAGAACGGAGATCCGGCCGCGCCCGACGCGGAGCTTCGACGGCCGCGTGTACGCAGTGGCCTCCTCCGACGACTCGGTGGTCTCAGCCGCCCAGCTCAATGCCCGGATGGTCATGTTCGCCGACCGTCCCTGGCCCATGCGTATGCCGGCCATCCAGAAGCACCGCGATCTGGTACGCGAGCTGCACCGGCAAGAAGCCGGCCCACCGTTGCTGGCGGACTTCTGCGTGTGCACGCCCACCCTGGACGGTGCGGAAGCGAAGGCCCGCCAGTACATGGGCAAGTTCGTGGAGAGCAACTTCTACCACTACGAGCTGCTGGGGCCGCACTTCAGCACCGTGAAGGGGTACGACGCCTACGCGCAGAAGATCGCCCTGGCCCGGGAGATCGGCATGAATGGGATCGTCTCCGCGTTCATGGAGGCCGCGGTCTGGGGCACGCCCGACCGCATCCTGCGCAAGCTCGAGGAGCGGCGGGCCATCGTGGGCGACTTCGAGCTGGCCACCTCGTTCCGCTTCGGCGGCACCCCCTTCGACCTGGCCGAATCCGGGCTTCGTCTCTACGCCAAGGAGGTCATGCCGATCGTGCATTCCTGGATGACCACGTCTTCCGGCGCGCGTCAGCGGTAGACGCCCGCCTGGTCTGCGGAGTCACGCGCCGGCTTCACCCGGAAGGCGAGGCTGATGCGCGGGCCCACCCGCTCGTTCGTCTTGGGGATGCCGTGCGTGTAGTGCAGTTGCGTCGCGTAACTCATCACCAGGAGGCTGCCGGCCACGAGGTCAACGTGGATCGCGCGCCGGGGCGGATTCTTCGCGCGGATCGTCATGCGCCGGGTGGCGCCCAGGGATAGGAGCGCGATAGGGTGTCCGTCGGCGATCTCGTCCAGGTGATCGTTGTGCGGCGCCACGCTGTCGCGGCCGTCGCGGTAGAAATTGAGGCCCACGCTGTTGAAGGGCACCCCGGTCGCCTCGGCCACCCGCTCGGCCGCGACCTGGATCGCGCTCGGGACGCCACCAGCCTCCGGCGACAGGTGGAAGTGGGCCAGGAGCCGCGGCACGTCCACTTCGCGGTCGTACATCCGCCGCCGTTGTGTTCTCCACGACACGGATTCGCGCAGCTCGGCGAACCAGGCGCTGGCCGCCGCCTCGGTCACGAGGTCGGGCGTGTAGGTGATTCGCCCTCGCTCGTCGTCGACGAGGACGGTATCGCTGGCTCGGGCAAAGAGCGGGATCTGGGACATGGTGTACCTCAGTGTACCTGGTCGCCCGGGTACCTCCGGCCAAGGTAGGAGCCGGGCGTCAAAGTTCCTCTGTTCGCGCGCCGTCATTCGCGATATCGTCGATTCGATGCGCCGCACGCACGGAAGGAACGCGCGCATGCCCACCGAGTCCGACCTGCCGACCCGGGCGGAGTCCGCTCCGGGCCTGGACTACGACACCGTCATCATCGGCGCCGGCATCTCCGGCCTGTACCAGCTTTACCGCCTGCGGGAGCTGGGCCAGAGAGTCCGCGTGTTCGAAGCGGGCACCGGGGTCGGCGGCACCTGGTACTGGAACCGCTACCCCGGTTGCCGCTTCGACTCCGAGAGCTACTCCTACGGCTACTCATTCAGCCAGGAGCTGCTCGACGAGTGGAACTGGACCGAGCACTTCGCACCGCAGCCGGAGACCGAGCGCTACCTCAACCACGTCGCCGACAAGTTCGACCTGCGCCCGGACATCCAGTTGCGGAGCCGGGTGAAGGCCGCGACCTGGGACGAGGGTCACCTCGCCTGGGAAATCACGGCGGAGGATGGCCGCCGCTGCCGGTCGCGCTACCTGGTCACTGCGGTCGGCCCGCTCTCTGCCCCCACCCTGCCGCGGCTCGCGGGCGTCGAGGATTTCCGGGGCGAGGCCTACCATACCGGCCTCTGGCCCAAGCATCCCGTGTCCTTCGCGGGGAAGCGCGTGGCCGTCATCGGCACCGGGGCCACCGGCGTGCAGGTCATCACCGAGATCGCGCAGACGGCGGGCCACCTGACCGTCTTCCAGCGCCGCCCCAACTGGTGCACGCCGCTGCACAACCGGCCCATCACCAAGGCGGAGATGGCCGAGATCCGCAACGGCTATCCGGCGCTCTTCCAGCGGTGCCGGGAGACGGCCGCCTGTTTCCTGCATACGACCGACCCGCGCGGCACGTTCGAAGTGAGCCCGGAGGAGCGCCAGGCCTTCTGGGAGATGCTCTACTCCTCGCCCGGCTTCGCCATCTGGCTCGGCAACTTCCGCGACATGCTGATCGATCGTGAGGCGAACGCGCTCTTCTCCGCCTTCGTGGCGGACAAGATCCGCCAGCGGGTGAAGGACCCCAGGGTGGCGGAGCTGCTGATTCCGAGGGACCACGGGTTCGGCACGCGCCGCGTGCCACAGGAGAGCGGCTACTACGAGGTCTTCAACCAGCCCAACGTCGAGCTGGTCAGCATCCTCGAGACCCCCATCGAGCGCATCACGCCGACCGGGCTCAGGACCAGCGAGCGCGAGTTCGCCTTCGACATCATCGTCTTCGCCACGGGCTTCGACGCCATCACCGGCAGCCTGGACCGCATCGACATCCGCGGCGTCGGCGGCCAGAAGCTCAAGGAGCGGTGGAGGGGCGGCCTCGAGACCTTCATGGGCGTCATGATCAACGGCTTCCCTAACCTGTTCATGGTCATGGGCCCCCACACCGCGCTCGGCAACATCCCGCGCAGCATCGAGTACAACGTCGAGTGGATCCGCGATCTCCTCGGCTACCTGGAGCGGCGCGGCCTGCGCGTCGCCGACGCCCGACGGGACGCCGTGGAGGAGTGGACCGCCTTCGTCAAGAAAAAGGGCGAGGGCCTGCTCGCCAACGAGGTCGACTCCTGGATGACCGGCGTCAACATGAACGTCGAGGGCAAGAACGTCCGCATCATCGCCCGCTACAGCGGCTCCGCGCCAGAATACCGGGAGTGGGGTGACCGCGTGGCCGCGGACGGCTACCGCGAATTGGCGATGATGGCGTAGCCGCGAGGCCCACGATGCGATCGTCTCCGACCGCCGCTGGATACCTGGCGCTGATCGTTGCTCTCTCCCTCTCCTCCGGCTGCATGCAGACCGTCCCCCTCACCACGACCTCTGAAGCCGCGGGCCTGGCGGGGCGCTGGACCGGTTCCTGGCGCAGCGGCGCGGCCTCCGGCAAGTTCGCCCTGCAGCTCGCCGGGAGCGGCGGCGATCGGCTGACCGCGACGGCCGTGTGGTACGGCTTGCCCACGGTCCGGCGCGGGTTCACCGGCACCCTCGTCAATGGCCAGCTGATCCTCGGCGATCCGAAGACCGAGGGACTGGCGCTGACCGCGCAGAGCCGCGGCGTGGGCGGCCTCTCAACGGGCAACGTGCTGAGCATGGGTCTGCATCTGGTCGGACCCTACACCTTGGTCGTCGACAGCCGGCCCCTCGCGGGCACCGCCGACGTGTCGAGAGACGACTAGCTCAGATCAGGCAACGACGGGTGATCTGCCTGGCCCGACCGAGGCTGGTCAGCGACCGAGCACCCTGCGCGCCTTGCTTGCGTTGCCCCCCACGGTCAGGACGACCGCGGCGGAGCCACGGCCCGCCGTGGTGGCGTAGATCGATCGGACATTGATCCGCTCCTTTGCCAGCCGAGCGGCGACCCGGGCGATCGCGCCCGGCTTGTTCCGGAGCCGCAACACGAACGCCGGCTCCTCGGTGGCCCGGTACTTGGCCTTGCGGAGCGCGCGCCTGGCCCGGACAGGGTCGTTGACCAGCAGCCGAATCTTCCCACGCCCGGACGCCTCGGCGGCGCTGAGTGCCGTGATGTTGACGCCGGCGTCAGCGAGCGTGCGAGCCAGCGCGGCGAGTGTGCCGGGTCGTGACACGAGGCTGAGCGTGAGCTGGGTCATCCTGGGCATCGCAGTCCTCCTTGTGAGCTGGTAAGTACCGGTGCCATCCCGGGGCGGGACCAATCGGCGTCCGCCCTCCGTCTAGGTGACCAGTGGCGAGTGTCCTTAATCTCGCCCGGCCGGGATATCCGTAGGCCCACTGCCGCTGGGTCCGTGCGCTACCGAGTAAGGACACCACTCTACCCGGGGGAGCACCGCTTGAGGGAAAATTCGTGAGTTCCGTTCCAACCAAGAAGGCTAAGTTGGCGCGCTCTTTCTAGACACTGTCACAGTGAGAGGTAAGCCTTACAGGGAAGGAATGCGCGACTCTCACGCTTATTCCCGCATCTCCGCCTCCGCTCGGTCCAGCCAGAAATGCATGCCCATCTCGCGGTACATCGTCGTCGCTGTCGTCAAATGCTTTCGGGCCTGCTCCTGCTGATCGGTCGTCCGCAAGAGCTTGCCGAAGTGGACGTGGCAGTGGGCGACGAGCGGCTGCATCCCAAGCTCACTGGCCAGAGCCAGGGCCCGGCCGTAGGAGCCTTCCCCAGTCTCGACAGCAGGAGGATCGCGACGGGAGGCGATTTCACCGAGCAGGCGGAGGCCCCACGCCTCGTGACTGCGCTCCCGGTGGCGCTGCGCCAGCGACACGGCCTGCTGCGCACGTTCCAGAGCATCGTCGAGGCGCCCTTCGAGCAAGTATGCCTCGCCGAGCCACGCAAGCTGCATCGCTCGTCCTACGCCCATCGAACTCATCGTCGTTGCGTTCTGTATCACCTCTTCGAGAAGGTCCCGACCCTCGTCCGGACGCGCGGAAAGTGCGTACGCGTATCCGAGGCGAGCGAGGACCGCCCAGGGCTGGAGGTTCCACTCGCGGATGACGACCCGCGCCCGCTCCAGCGCATCGATGGCCCGGTCGAGATCACCCTGAGCAAGGGACACGCCACCGACGCCCGTGAGGGCCTCGGCAAGAGTGAACGGGTGGTCAGCGCCTTCGGCGATCCTGAGTGCCTCCTGGGCATGCGAGCTCGCATCAACGAATCGCCCTAGATTCGAGAGGGTCAGGGCTACCCAGCTGCGTGACCAGGAGGCGAAGAGTGGAGAACGCTGGCCTTGATCCTCCCCCGCGGTCTCGGAGCACCGCGAAAGGAGGTCAAGGACCTGAGGGAAGTCGCCGATGGCGAAGTATGCCTGGCCGGTGCGGTATTGGGCCTCGCGCTCGAGCTCTCGATCGCCACTCTCGGCCGCGATCGCGAGGGCGCGCCGTCCGACCTCGATGGCTTGAAGGTGCTCGCCGGCGACATTCCTGAGCCGCGCGCAGATATCGGCCAGGATCCGCCCGAGGCGAGCACGATCGCCAAGCGTGGTTGCCAGGCCTTCAGCTTCGCGCATGACAGTCAGAACATCCTGGTATCGCCCGAGTGGTATGAGCGCGAGCCGCAAGTCGAGTCGTAGGTCGATGGCCTGCGCGAGCGTGTCAGGAGTCTCTGGCAGCCGCTCGAGTGCCCGCAGCGCCTCCCGGAGCAACCCGGCCGCTGCGCTATGAGAGGATCGGGCTATCGTCCGTCGGGCCGACTGCCAGAGGTACCTCGCCGCCTTGTCCCACGCCTCGGCCCCGAGCGCGTGGCGAGCGAGGCGCTCGATCTCCTCACTCGGCTGGTCTGCCTGGCGGCGCTCCAACGTTTCCAGAATGCTCAGGTGCAGCGCCTTCCGCCGTTCCTGCAAGAGGCTCCCGTAGGCGACTTCGTGCGTCAACGCATGCTTGAAGGTGTAGTCGAGCTCCGGGAAGAGGTGAGACTCGTAGAGGAACTCGGCTGCCTGAAGGTGCGCGAGACCCTGAGGGAGATCCCCCTCTCCGTCCTCGACGATGGCCTGGAGCAGAACGAACGGCACGTCCTTACCGATCACCGAGGCCGCCTGGAGCAAGCGCTTCTCGTCCGGCGGGAGCCGATCGATCCGCCCGGCCAGCAGCGCCGTCACGGTCGCCGGGACCTGGATCACCTGGGCGTCCTCGATCAGACGGTAGGCGCCGCGCTCTCCCGCGAGGGCCCCGGTCTCCACCAAGGTCCGGATACTCTCCTCGAGGAAAAATGGATTGCCCTCCGTCCGTTCGATCAGTAGACGCTTGAGGGGGGCGAGCTCGGCGCCGTTGCCCACCAAGGCCTGGAGCAGTTCCTCCGCGCTCTCCGGCGGTAAGGGGTCGATCCTGAGCTGGCGGTAGTAGGTCTTGCCACTCCAGCCGTGGCTGTACTCGGGGCGATAGTTGACGAGAAGCAACACGGGCGCGGCGTGCAAACTTGCCACCAGGTTGTCGAGGAGAGCTTGGGTCTCCGAGTCGATCCAGTGGAGGTCCTCCAACACGAGGACGAGGGGTTGGATCTGGCTCTCACGCAGGAATAGGCGCTTCACCGCTTCGAGCGTCAGCTGCCGGCGCTGGGGCGGCTCGAGGTCCCGAAGGCCGTCCTCCTCAGGCAGGGCGTCGAGAAGCCAGAGAATGGGCGGGACCACGTCCTTCAGTGCCTCGTCCAGGGTAAGCAGGTGCCCGGTGACCTTGGCGCGTATCGAGCGGGTGTCGTCACGCTCGTCGATTCGGAAGTAGGCTTTCAGAAGATCAATGACCGGGAGATAGCTGGTGGCCTGGCCATAGGAGACGGAGCTGGCCTGGAGGGTCCGACATCCAATGACACGGTGGGAGTGCGTCAGCTCGTGGAAGAGGCGGGACTTGCCCACGCCCGCTTCGCCCACCACCGCCACGACCTCGCCCTGGCCACGTCGCGCCCCTTCGAGCGCGGTGCGGAGGTGCTCCATCTCAGCATCGCGCCCGACGAATCGGCTCAAGCCCCGGAGGGCGGCGGCTTGAAACCGTGTTCTCACTTCGCCCGCAGCGACCACGTCGAATACCTCGACAGGGGCAGCGAGGCCCTGTACCGGCACGGGACCGAGGGGCTGGACCTGGACGAAGTTCTCGGCCAGGCGGAGGGTTTCGGCGGTGATCCAGATGGCGCCCGGGGGGGCGAGCTGCTCCATGCGGGCGGCCAGGTGGGTGGTCTGGCCAACGGCCGAGTAGTCCATGCGGAGATCCGAGCGGATGGAGCGGACCACGACCTCTCCGGAGTTCAGCCCCACTCGTATCCTGACCGTGACACCGTGAGCGCGGAACGCCTGTTCGGCGTAACCCTTCACCAGCTCCTGCATGCGCAGGGCGGCGTAACACGCCCGCACGGCATGGTCCTCGTGGGCCACGGGCGCTCCGAACAGTGCCATGATCCCGTCGCCCATTACCTGGTTCACGATCCCTTCGTAGCGGTGGACGGCCTCCATCATGCGTTCGAGGACCGGGTCGAGAAGCTTGCGCGCCTCCTCGGGATCGCGATCGGCCAAGAGCTCCATCGAGCCCTTGAGGTCTGCAAACAGAATGGTCACCTGCTTGCGCTCACCTTCCAGCGCGCTTCTCGAGGTGAGTACCTTCTCGGCCAGGTGCTTCGGCGTGTATGCACGCGGGGAATGGAACTTCGGCGTCGCCGTGGCAGCGGACGAGGCGAGCGATCTGCCGCAACCGCCGCAGAACTTCTCACTGCCCTCGTTCAGGAAGTCGCAAGACGGGCACGTCGCGGCGAACGACAGCCCGCACTCGCCGCAGAAGCGGCGGCCTTCCCGGTTCTCGGCCTGGCACCGCCGACACCGCACGCTGGAACTCGCCCGTTTCCGCCGGTCCTCTACTTGGCCGCCGTCACCCGCGCGCGGCAGTATTCATACAGCGCATCGTAGACGGGGAACTGCTGCTTCATGTTGTCGAAGTCATCCCTCGCGGTGGCCTGAAACCCGGTCGCCACCGCATAGAGGCCCGCGGATTCTGGCGTGAGGCTCCGCGCATCGGTGTCCGCGCCGCGTACGATCAGGGCGAGCTCGAGAAGCGCTTGGTCCTTCAGCTTGTATCTGTCCAGAAAGGCGTCGAATGAGCACTGATCCCCGTGATGACCCAGCTCGACGTCCGGCACATCATACGGGATTGCACCCTCCTGCTTCGCGAGCGTTAGCACATCGCGCGCTGGCACGAAGAGGAACGTCGGCTCCTTGTCGATAAAGCGCGTGATGAGCCACGGGCACGCAATGCGATCAACGCGGGCTTTCTCTCGTGTGACCCATTTCATGGACAGATCCTTCCCGTGGTGTAGCGCTTTACGGCTTCGCGCTGCTGGTATGAGCCAGGGCAGCTTTGAGCCCTTGGGCAAGCTTGATCGGGTCGTCATTCGCCCAGAAGTGCATGTAGAAGAGCCGGGGCACGTCCATGAGGCCGTGGTTGTGGATCGCCGTCACGTCAATACCGTGCTGGAGCAGCGCGCGGGCGACGGCGTTCACTTCCTTGTCGATGAGCACGAAGTCCCCGGTTATCGCCGCCTTGCCATCCGCGGTCGGCTGGAAGTTCATCACCGTCACCACGCCCATGGCGGGCAGCAGCGGTACCCCCATCTCGGTGATCGCCTCTGCGCGCGGCGCCGTCACCTGGAACACGCCACCGCCGATATCTCGACCTGATCGCCCGAGCCCCTGCTCGATCTGCTTCGTGTCGAGCGTCGGTCCGCCGGACGCGACCGGGGCCGCTCCGGCAGCGCCCAGGGGCGTGCCGCTCGCGGAGAGCGCCTGGCGGAGCGCCTTCGCCATCTGGACGGCGTCCCCGTGCCCCTCGTAGTGCATGTACATCACGTGCGGCGATATCTCGTTCAGGTGGTTATGGACAGCAGTGACCTCGAGTCCGCCGCTGAGCAGGCCCGACATCACCGCCGGCACCTCCTGATCGAGCAGGACAAGGTCCCCCATGACCATCACGTGGTCGCCCACCTGTTTGAACGCCGCGTACGATCCGAGCGCGAACCCGGCCTTGACGGGAATGCCCTTGACGGTGACCGTGAGATCGGTTCGCGGCATTCCGACGCGGAAGACGTCGCCGGCCTGCACCTGGCCCGATTTGCCGAGCGCCTGCTCTACTGCCTTCCAGTCGGGATCCCCGGCGAGCGAGGGTCCCGGCGTGACGGCGGCGACGAGCCCGAACAGCACGAGCGCACGCTTCACATTCTGGAGTCTCATGGTGATGGTCTCCTCAGTTCATCTCGCGTGCTGCCGATGCAGCCGCGACACGTTGTCGCATCGTGCGCCATGGTCAACCGCCCCCCATCACACCACGAATCGCTAAGTCATCGAACGCCGTGATCGAATCGGCCTTCGTCCACAGTCCCACGCGACCGGACTTGAACTGCGAGTCGCGGTGGTCGAGATGGAGCTTCCCGTTGAGCCATGCCTGCATGCGATCGCCCACGGCCACGACGCGGATGCTGTGCCACTGCCCTAGCGCCGGCGCCCTCACGCTCGCACTCGCGAGCTGGCGGCGCCCGCGGTCGTAGGAGTACAGCCGGAAATTGTCCTCGAGCGCGTTGGCCCTGGCCACGTAGTACTTGCCGTCGTTGAACCGAAAGACGATCCCCCCCGAGGCGTCTTCACGGCCCGAGATAGGCCTGAACCTCATCGACACGTCAACGTCGCCGTATGGACCCGGCGGAGCGACGATGACGTTGAACTGGTTCTTCGTTGCGCGCTGGATGAGCACCTTCTTGCCGCTCGGAGCGCCGGCCATGTCTTCCACAACCCACTGTCCGTCCACCGTCGTCCAGCCGTCGATGCCTTTTGTCTCGAAGTCGAACTTGTCCGTCGGCGCGCTATCGGGCACTTTGAGCTCCTCGGCAGCGACCGCCGCGGGACCGGGGGACCACCGGGCCACCACGAGCGCGGCCAACGTGGTTCTGAACATCCCTCGGCGCGTGACATTCATGAGGAACCGCCCTACCTCTACGCCCGTTCGTTCTTCAATCGAGCTTCTCCGACACGGTCTTCCAGTCGGTGCCCTTCACTAGCGTCACGTCGGCCACGGGGTGGCCATCCTTCAACGCCGGCATCACGCTGACGACGCGATACCCTTTGTTCTCCTTCATCGCCTCGGAGGCCGCCGCATCGAGGGAGCGCTTGGCCTTGGCCATCGCCTCGCTCTGTGCCTTGGCGGCGGTGAGGTCCTCGGCATGGGTGATTGGCTCCGCCTTGGTGACCTTCCCGGTCATGTGGTCCACGATGACTTCGGAGAACTTGTCGCCCTTCATGGTGTAGACGGAGAGCTGGAGCTTGCCCTCCTCCACCTCGTACTTCGCGGAGATGGGCTTCCCTTCCCTGGTGCTGGCCGTCAGCCCACGCTGGAGCGAGACCTTGGCGTCCTTCAGCGCCTTGGCCAGCTCGGCGTGCTCCTTGTCCTCGGACTTCTGGGCCCAGCCCGTCGGCACTGCAAACACCCACGCCACCAGAAATGCCAGTGCGATCGCCGTCTTTTTCATGGTTCCTCCTCCAGGGTTTCGACGTGAAC
>Ga0137403_10002680_pt1 | contig 21642 bp, 18 predicted proteins | sample CZOMad2_1_16fung_FD_122057 | JGI IMG/M metagenome (GOLD analysis project Ga0137403, IMG submission 122057) | Vadose zone soil fungal communities from Angelo Coast Range Reserve, California, USA - CZOMad2_1_16fungal (Hybrid Assembly) | ecosystem: Environmental > Terrestrial > Soil > Vadose zone...
CAAAGCGGGCGGACGCTGGAAGTCGCCGGTGCCTCGACGGCCAATGGCGCGCTGGTGGACATCTGGGATTCGAACAATGCAGCCAACCAGAAGTGGACGATCACGCCCACCGACAGCGGCTACTATTCAGTGGTGAATGTGAACAGCGGAAAATCCATGGAAGTGTTTGGTGGTGTCACCGCAACCAACGCCGGCGCAGCCGTTGATCAATGGAGCGGGACCCAGTTCAACCAGCAATGGTCGTTCCAGGCTCCGTAAGCTGCCCTGAAAAATAACAAGCGTGGTTCATGTGGGTTTTACGGCTCACATGAACCGCCTTCAAAACATCGAGATTACAAGCTGCTGGCATGGCAGCACAAACAACAAGGAGACAAATAAAAGCTATGAAAACTAGATACAACTACACTTCGTTCAGCGCCTTGCTTCTTATGGGCATTATGTGCGCTGTCTTGTGCATCGGCAAATCAACGGGCGCTGCTCAAATCAGAATTTCATGCGTCGGAGCCAGTGATGTCTCGTCCCCCACGCCTTATGGAACACCCAACTGGCCTGTATATCTGGGACAGTTGCTGGGTTCAGGCTATGTTGTGGGTAACTATGGGGCCAGCGGCACAACTCTGATAAAGGCCGGCAGTCCTTCTTACTGGAAAACACAGCAATTTACCAACAGCGGAAACTCGTCTCCCGATATTGTGATCATCATGCTTGGCTCCAATGATTCCAAGACGAACAACTGGTTTTATGCGAAGACCAATTATGTTCCTGATTACAACTCCTTGGTTGACCATTATCAAAATCTGCCCACGCATCCGAGGGTCTATCTTGTCACGTTGCTTACCGTGTATAGCAACGGAAACTTCGGCATTACCGATCCGATTGTGACCGGCATCATCACTCCGTGGATCAGGCAGATTGGCGCAAGCAGAGGCCTGCCGGTGTTTGATGTAAATGCCGCCACGAAAAATATGCCGCAAAATTTTCCGGACAACGTCCATCCGAATGATGCCGGAGTTCACATTGTCACCCAGACCATTCTCGATGGCTTGATGCTCGGCGGCGTCGCGTTTTACCAGAACACCAGCTATGGCGGAACGGCGGGCCAGACGTTGACTGCGGGAAATTACACCCAGTCCCAGCTTGCAGCGCTGGGCGTGCCAAATGACTGGGCGTCGTCAGCAAGAATTCCCATCGGATGGACGGTGACCATGTATTCGGCTGACAACTTCACCGGAACATCATGGGTGTTGACATCGGACACCCCGGATTTCACGACCTTAAGCCCCAGCGCGAATGACCAGTTGAGTTCGTGCAAAATTGTTTCGAGTCCGGGCATTCTACCCAACGGGACATACAAAGTGATTGTGCGCCACAGTGGCCTGGCCTTGGATGTTGACCATCAATCCACCACCAACGGCAGTCCGACCGAACAATGGACCTACAACGGCGGCAACAACCAACGCTGGGCGGTGACCAACACCGGCGGCCAGTATAGGATCACCGACGTCCAAAGCGGTCGCGCGCTGGAAGTCGCCGGATCCTCGACCGCCAATGGCGCACTGGTTGACATCTGGGACTCGAACAGCGGATACAACCAGAAATGGATAATCACTCCCACCGACAGCGGCTACTATTCAGTGATCAACGTGAACAGTGCAAAGCCAATGGAAGTATTTGGAGGGATCACTGCAACCAATGCTGGCGCAGCCGTTGATCAGTGGAGCGGAACCCAATACAACCAACAATGGTCGTTTCAGACTCCCTAGACTTTGGCGACCCAATCACAAAACAAACATAAAAACCTCAAATAATCCATGAAAACAAAATATACTATTCACTTCAGCCAGCTAGTTTCACATCTAACGCGGCAATGGCTGGTTTGGATGATTGCCCTTTTTGCCTTTAGCTCGACGATTACCTTTGCCGGGAACGGCGCGGTGGGCGACACAAACATCAAATACTTCGGCCGGTGGGTTTTTACCAATTCGACAGATTATGTCAGTTATTGGGGCGGCGCCTATATCAAGGTGAACTTCTCGGGAACCACGGTAAAAATCAAGCTGGGCAACACCAGCTCTTATTATGCTAAAATTGACAATGGGCCGTGGATCACCTACTCGAATGCAACTGGCACAGTTAATCTGACTCCAACTCCATTGGCAAATGGAACGCATTCCTTAAGCGTGGCGCAGGGTAAGGACTATGATTACATATTTAATTTTCAAGGATTGATACTTGATTCAGGAGCCACCACCAGCCTGCCGACGGTTGCGCCCAACCTGATTGAATATATTGGCGATTCCATCACGACGGGATATACGGATCCGCAGGCCGACGTTTCGGATTACGCCTGGGTTTGCTCCGAGAACTTGGGGGTCGAGCATACGCAGATCGCCTATCCGGGAATCGCCTTGGTGAGCGGTTTTGGAGTGAACGGGAATAAGACTGGAATGGACGTTCAATATTTCAAGGAACGGTCGCAGAAATATACCAATTCACCTGACTGGAATTTCACCAAATACACCGCCAAGGTGGTGGTCATTAACATAGGGCAGAACGACAGTGGTGATACTATTCCCCAGTTTGAGAGTGACTATACGAATTTTATGGCCGGCATCCGGGCGAAGTTTCCGAATGCGGACATATTCGCCATGAGGCCCTTTTGGGGATCATGGGCTGCGCAAATCTTGTGGGCGGTAAATGCGCGAATTGCCGCCGGCGACGCCAAGGTTCATTACATAGACACGACGAATTGGCTCATCGCCGGCACTTCAGATTATGGCAGCGGAGTTCATCCGAGTGTCAGCGGGCATATAAAGGCAGCGAATCATTTGCAACCGATACTGGCTCCTTATGTGAGCAGTGGCGGTCTTGCCAACGGGACCTACAAACTGATTGTGCGCCACAGCGGGCTGGCGTTGGATGTTGACCATCAATCCACCACCAATGGCAGTCCGACCCAGCAATGGACCTACAACGGCGGCAACAACCAGCGCTGGAATGTCACCTCCTTGGGTGGAACCACCTACAGCATCGTGGGCGTGCAAAGCGGGCGGACGCTGGAAGTCGCCGGTGCCTCGACGGCCAATGGCGCGCTGGTGGACATCTGGGATTCGAACAACGGGGCCAACCAGAAATGGAACATCACGCCCACCGACAGCGGCTACTATTCAGTGATCAACGTCAACAGTGGAAAGGCCATGGAAGTGTTTGGCGGGATTACTGCAACCAACGCCGGCGCAGCCGTTGATCAATGGAGCGGGACCCAGTTCAACCAGCAATGGTCGTTTCAGGCTCCGTAAGCTGCCCTGAAAAATAACAAGCGTGGTTCATGTGGGTTTTACGGCTCACATGAACCGCCTTGCTCTGCTGAAAACATCTCTGACTGCATTGGATTGGCTAACGGCGCAGGGTGTAGGCCAAGACCTTGAAGGAAGCTTCCGCGAGCAGTTGACTCGGCTTGCGTGAGGTCAAGGTCGAACCCATCGTCCGTTTCAACCCGCTGAAGAACGATTCCACCGCCCAGCCGCATCGCCAGTTCAACCACGCGTTCCACCGTCGTCCTGCCTTTGCGTGTCAGTTCCATCCACCCGCAGACGCCGAAGAAAATAAAATGTTTCTACAAAGCAAGGACAAAACTATTGTGAACAAAGGACGGCGCGACATGACAGGGTGTCCCCGCCGTGGGGGACAGGTGTGGGGATACCCAAAATGAGCGTTACAACGAGCTTTGTCCTTGAAAAAAAGTTCGGGAGGCATCATAAAGACGCACCAGATTTTTTGACAATATGCCTTCAGCTTATGACCAATTGCTCGACGCGACGATTCAACGTCTTGAGGATTTGAAATTGCGCGGGGCAAAACACGTCGCTGTTTCAAATGAAACCTTGCGCGAACTATCGCAGCCGCCACAAAACAGAAACGCAGAAATTAAAATTCAGAAACAGAAGGATAATGAAACGAAAACAATTTCGATTTTTGGCGTCCGATCTTTAAGCGCGAACAAAACCGCTGCCTTCAAAGTATTGCGCGAGCGTGCGATGGCTTGCATCAAATGCTCGCATCTCGTGTCGTCGCGCAAAAATGTCGTGTTCGGAGTGGGGAGCATTGACGCGCAATTGATGTTTGTTGGCGAAGCGCCGGGCGCGGACGAAGACGCGCAAGGCGAGCCGTTCGTCGGCGCGGCGGGACAACTGCTGACGAAAATCATACAAGCCACCGGACTTTCACGCGCGGATGTTTACATCGCCAACATTTTGAAATGCCGTCCCGACACGCCTAGTCAGTCGAGCGGCAACCGCAAACCAACGCCGGAAGAAATGGCCGCGTGCATTCCATTTTTGCACGAGCAGATTGATTTAATCCGGCCACGCGTCATCGTTGCCCTCGGCGCGACGGCGGTGGAAGGTTTGCTGGGAAAAACGATTGGCATCACGAAATTGCGCGGCAACTGGCAGACGTATCGCGACACGCCGCTCATGCCGACGTATCATCCGGCATATTTGCTGCGCAATCAGGCAATGAGCGAAAAGCGCCGCGTCTGGGAAGACATGCTGGCTGTGATGGAGAAACTTGGAATGCCAATCAGCGAAAAGCAGCAGAATTATTTTTTGAAAGGATAAATCTATGAGCCGCCGAAGAAAAATTTTAATCGCCGCTGGCATTGTCCTCGGCATGGCGATTCTTGTTCCTGTCATCCGCCATTATCAACTGCGCTTTGCCGTCGCGAATTATGTGGCCGAACTCAAAGCCAAAGGCGAGCCGATGGAATTGGCGCAGGTGATTTCGCCGCCAACGTCACCGGAGCAAAATGGAGTTCCATTTATCAGGAATGCGCTGGCCAATCTCAAGCCCGAAGGGATTCACGCAAACAATCCGCCACCAGCCATGCAAATGGTTGCATCTGGCAAGGCAATGATTGGCTGGCAGCAACCAGACATCCGCAGTTCTGACGGAATAAATCAGTGGGAAGATTTAGGCCGTGAATTGGCCGCCGCAAAAAGCGACCTCGATAGTTTTCAAAATCTGACCAATCACCCGATTTTGGATTTCAATTTGGATTACCAAAAAGGCGCTGATATCCAACTTCCCAATCTCGCTTCACTGAAACGGTCGGCTCAATGGTTGAGCGCGTCGGCGCTTTACGATTTGCATCAAGGAAATCCAAAAAATGCCTGTGCAGATGTCCGTGCGATGCTCGCCCTTGTCAAAGGCGAGACCGATGAGCGAACACTAATCTCGCAACTTGTTCGCATCGCTATCTTTTCGATGGTCACAAGCCCCACATGGGAAGTCCTGCAAAATCCAAACGTCTCGGACGATGATTTGGCGCAATTGCAGCAGGACTGGCAATCGCTGGAATTTACGACGCCGCTTGAGCAAGCAATGATGTTTGAACGAGTCGAGCAATTGCAACAATTCGGACAAATCCGAAAATCTTCAGAGAAATTTGACAAGCTTTGGGGAGATTTTTATACAACACACACGTCTCGTAGCGAAGGTTCATTCCTGAAAAAACGCTCCTTGTTTTTGCGGAAGTGGGACGAGCTTCGGTGGCGATGGTTTTGGTCGTATCAAGACGAAGTGCGCGGCTTGCAGGCGTTTCAAGTTATGATTGATGCAACGCGCATGGCTGAAACCAATGAATCTTTCCAGTTGGCGGAATCATTCGCGCTTGCCCGTCTGAAACCGGATCAAAATTCTTCATATGACTTGCGCAATTATTTCTCCCAATTTGGTTCTGCTTCACAAGCTGCGCTTCGCAAATCTATGAAAATTGAAACCGCACGAAACGTAGTGGTCACCGCAATCGCGCTCAAACGCTACGAACTCCGCCATCATCAACTTCCTGGCACACTCGATGAATTGACGCCTGATTTGCTGAAAGCTGTTCCGATTGATTGCATGGACGGCGAACCGTTGCGCTATCGGCCAAGAGCAGACGAAACATTTCTGCTCTATTCCGTCGGCGAAAATGGCGTGGACGATGACGGCGATCCTTCGCTGCAAAAAAATATCAAGAGTTCAAATTTTTATTGGCAAAACGATCACGCGCTCGATTGGGTCTGGCCGCAGCCTGCGACGGAAGGCGAAGTTCAAAAGTATTACGAGAAACAGGCCAAATCCCGGAATTAAAATGCCGCTTTACGAATATGAATTGTGCGAAGGCAATTGCGTGGTTTGCGGAGGCAAATTCACGTTGCAGCGGCCGTTGAGCGCGCCGGAATTGACGAAATGTCCCGCGTGTAAAAAGCCGGTGCGCAAAATCATTTCCGCCTTCAGCACGCCGCACAAACTCAAGCCGCTTTCCATTTCGGACGCGAAAAAAGCCGGTTTCACGGTGCTCAAAAAAGTCCGCAAAGGTGAATATGAAAAGCAGTGATGTGCTGAAGCGTTAAAAAGTTGAAGCGAACGCAGGCAGTTTCGCTTTAACGCTTCATCTCTTCAACCGCTCAACGGTTTCTTTGTTTGAATTCGTTTTGACCGGCGGTGTCTATTAGATTACACTGTAAATTGGAATGATTTCCGGTTTCTCAAATTTGAAGCGATTGATTTTCGTTGTTGGCGCAATGCTGGCAGCGGCATCGCTGGCGCACGCGCAGACGATGAAGCGGGGTAAGGCCATTATCTTTTCCCAACCGGACAATGACGTCATGGCATCAAATGCGCCCTCGCTGACGCCGCGTTCGCCGGAACTGCCGGATTTTACTAAAACCATCGAGGTGCCGTCGCTAAATTTTGAAGCGGGAAGGCCAATGTCCAGACCGCTTCCGCTTTCGCCAGCGCAAATCGCAGCCATGCAACAGTCGCTGGACCGGCAAAAAAATTGGGCATTGATGACACCGGCGGAAATTCTTGGAGTTCCCACGCCGGAAAAAATCCTTGGAATTCCCGAACGCGACGCCACGGGCGCGCAGAAAAATCAAACGGTCATGGAACGTTACCTCGAACGGTCAAACGCCAGACAAGCCGGAGCGACCAATGGAGCCGCAGTTTACAATTCGTCGCCGGAATGGAATGTTCCGGGGCGCGAACAGGCGCGGTCGAACCCAGAATTTTCCGGCTCGAAAAACAATGACAATCCATCGGCGATGAATTCATTTTTCGGTCAAACGCCGGACAATCGCAGCACGGACGCAAATCAGAATTTCAGCACGCCCTGGCAGAAACCATTTGCATCGCCAGCGGTCGTGCCTGTGCAGACGCCAGAGCAATTGGCCACGGCGGAAGAATTTCAAAAATTACTCCAACCGCATTCTTCACAGGCGTCCATTGCGCCGGCAGGTTTTAATTCTTCTTTGAAAACTCCGCCTGATACTTTTCTCACGCAGCCGCCGGCGAACCCGTCGGGCGCGTCATTTACACCGTTGAGCAGCGGCGTTGGCATGCCGGCTGGTGTCCAGCCATTGCCGGGACTTTTCGGCGGAAAAAATCCTTCTACGACGCCGGTTACCCCGGAATGGAAACCGAAGCTGCCGCCGTGGATGTCTTCTACGCCGCAATCGGGAACGATGCCGCAGCGGCAATTCTGAATGCGCGTCAGTGTGCGGAGGTGATCAAAAGCACCTGTTCCAGCGTCGAAACGCCATCGCGGGCGCGGTCAAGACCCACCATTCGCAATGTGCGCATTCCTTCTTTGATGGCGACTTTTGCCATTTCACGCGTGCTGGCGCGGCTGATGATGAGTTTGCGGATAGTATCGGAAATCGTCATGGCTTCAATGATGGCAAGGCGTCCGGCGTAACCGGAATTTTTGCAACGGTCGCAGCCGCGTCCACGATAAAGTTGCACGCCTTGAAAATCCGCCGGGTCAATGCCGAGGTCCTCGAACATTTTCGGCGGATACGTCACCGGCTCTTTGCAATGCGAACAAATGCGGCGCATGAGGCGCTGGGCGCAGGATAAAATCACCGAGGATGAAATCAAAAATGGCGCGATGCCCATGTCGTCGAGGCGCGCGATGGCGCCGGGCGCGTCATTGCAGTGCATCGTGGAAAGCACTTGATGGCCGGTGAGGGCGGCTTCGATGGCGATTTCAGCGGTCTCTGTGTCTCGAATTTCGCCGATCATCACGATGTCCGGGTCCTGGCGCAAAATCGAGCGCAGCGCATTGGCAAACGTCAGGCCGATTTCTTTTTTGGTCGGAACCTGGTTGATGCCGGGGATTTGAAATTCCACAGGGTCTTCGACGGTGACGATGTTGTAAATGGGATTGTTCAGCTCGTTGAGCGCGGAATAAAGCGTCGTCGTCTTTCCGGAGCCGGTCGGTCCGGTCATGAGAATCATTCCGTGCGGCGCGTCAATGGCGGATTTGAATTGCTTGAACGTGTCCGGGTCGAGGCCGAGTTTATCGAGGCTTGCGGACAAATTGGATTTGTCGAGTACGCGCAGCACGACTTTTTCGCCGTGAACCGTCGGCAAAACAGAAACGCGCAAATCAAAATCTTTGCCGGAAACTTTGACCCTCATACGACCGTCCTGCGGCAGCCGGCGCTCGGCGATGTCGAGGCTGCTCATGATTTTGAAGCGCGATGTCAAAGCCAGTTGCATCTGCTTGGGCGGCGGCGTGGCATCAATGAGCACGCCGTCAACGCGATAACGCAAGCGCATGGTTTTTTCAAACGGCTCCAGATGAATGTCGCTGGCGCGGTCTTTGATGGCTTGCAGGACGATTAAATTGGCGAGCTTGATGACCGGCGCTTCTTCGCCGGAAGCGGCAAGCTGGTCCAAACTCATTTCATCGGCGGTTTCCTTGACGGTCTCGATGTCCGCTTCCGCTTCTTCCTGTTTTTGCGCGCTTTCGATGATGTCTTCCATCGAGCCGCTTTTGGCCGATTCAAGGGCAGTGAGTTTGTCCGTGATGGACTTCTCGGAAGCAATCAGCGGCGCAATTTCCATTTTGGTGATGCGCTTGACATCATCCAGGGCGAGGATGTTGAGCGGGTCGGCCATGGCGAGGAATAATTTATTTTCCAATCGCGAAATGGGAACAACCTTGTGATTGTGTTGGATGTCGCGCGGCAGCAATTCAACGATTTCGTCCGCAATGTTCATGTGCGCCAGATTGATCGGCGGCACGTTGAGCACGCGTCCCATGCAAACGGCCAGATCATGGTCGCTGACATAGGATTTCTCGACGATGAGTTTGACCAGCCGCGACCCACCCTTTTTCTGCTGTTCGAGCAATTCCTCGACCTGCCCCGTGCTCAAGAGGCCGTCCTCGACGAGCACGTCGGCAATTCGTTCTCCGAATGATTTGACTTTGGCCATGGGTTTTAGCGAAACGCTTTGCGGATGATTGATGCCAGTTCCGTCGGCGAAACCAGATACCACAACAAACGGTGCGGCGTGGCTTCGGACAATTCCTTGGCCGCCTGCTGGTTGAAGGGATTGACCGTGGCGACCAAGACGGATTTGCTCATTCGATCAAACGGCGCCACGCACCAGCGACGGCATAAATCCGCCGGAAAACTGCGCAACAGTTCCATGTCTATTTCATATCGTTCCAACGGCAGAAACGCCGTGCGCGATTTATCCGCCAGCAGCTTGAGCGATTTGTCTATGAGAAAAACTTTTTTATCATGTAACGTCTGGATGAACGGCTCGATTACGTCCTCCGGCGAAGCCATCATATTTGGCTTGCGCCAGCACAAATCGAAATCACCGGCGCTGATCAGTTTGCTCTCCATAAAAATTTTTCGCATCGTTTTTTGGCCGTCGTCCATTTCTTCATCCACACGGGTTTTTCTGCGAAGCGCCGTGGTGGATTCGGGCTGCAACGGCGGCGCCAGGGCCGCCGGCTCGGCAACGGCGGATTGCGTCACCGCGTTGCTCGCCTTGTCTTCGATGCTTCGCAGAGCTGTCTGCACATCCGCGTCGTTTGGCCTGCGCTGCAAGACAGTTTCATATTCCAAAATGGCCGACGAAAGCTGTCCCATCTGCGTGTAAGCTTCGGCGATGCGTTTGGACGTGCGGATGATCTCCTGCTCGCGTCCGAGCTTGGTGTAGGCTTCCTTGAGGATTTCCAGCGACTGACAATCGCTCGGCTGCGATTGGACGATGACTTCAAACATCTCAATCGTTTGCTTCAACTGCGCTTCTTCAGCTTGAGTTAATTCTGCGACGGCCATGATAGATAATTTTACCTTAACTGAACTTTGCTAAATTAAGACGTTTCCCAATTCAACGCAATCGCGGAAATTCTTTCTGTCCGCTTGAAACTTGGAGCCGAAAACTCGAAACTCCAGACGTGGAACCGCCAAGGCCAATCATGACACCTGCGCCCGGCGAACGCCTCCTGCGTTTCGTCGGCGATAAAATCCGTTTCACCCTGCGAGATGAAAATAATTCCGGCTTGTCGCGTCGAAGCGAAGTGAAGACGGACGGAAAAAATTCCCGCGCATTTCTGCGGACCAATCTTGGCCGCGCCGCCGAGCGCCGCCGTGAAATCATTTCCGCCCACGTCGGAAATGCCGTCGTCGCCAATTCTTCTTGGCGCGATCTGCCCATGCAAAAAACTTCCGACGGCTGGCAGATCGAACTGCCGCTCGCCGAAGTCGGCTGGTTCAAAGCCAAGGCATATCTCCTCGACGACAAAAACTGGCAACACTGGCCCGATGGTTCGGACGTGGGGATTTCCGTCCATCCCAATTTCGCGCGCACCGCGAACACGATTTACTGCGCCTTCATGCGGCTCTTCGGCGCGACAAAAAATCTCGCTTCAACTGCCGACGAAAAATTGGAAGCGGAACTCAAATCACTCGATGCAAAAAATTTCACCGTCATTCCGCCGTCGGGCACTTTGCGCGATTTGAAAAAGCAGTTGCCACACATCGTCCAAAAACTTGGCTGCCGCATTTTACATTTGCTCCCAATTCATCCAACGCCGACGACTTATGCACGCTTCGGCCGCTTCGGCAGTCCTTACGCCGCGCTCGATTTGACTGCGATTGATCCCGCGCTCGTCGAATTTGACAAGCGCACCACCGGCGTTGACCAATTTTGCGAACTGACTTACGCCGCGCACTCGCTCGGCGCGCGAGTCTTCATTGACATCGTCATCAACCACACCGGCTGGGGTTCGGTCTTGCAGGAAAATTCGCCCGAATTTTTTCTGAAAAAATCCAGCGGCGAATTTGAAAGCCCCGGCGCGTGGGGAACTGTTTGGGAAGATTTGGTCGAACTTAAACAGGATTCCGTTTTGCTCTGGGACAAAATCGCCGACGCGCTGTTGATTTGGTGTCGGCGCGGCGTGGACGGTTTCCGCTGCGATGCTGGCTACAAAATTCCTGTCGGCGCGTGGCAATACATCGTCGCCCGCGTGCAGGATGAATTTCCTGAAACCATTTTTTTGCTCGAAGGGCTCGGCGGCTCGTGGGAAGCCACGGAAAATCTTCTGACCGAAGGCGGAATGCAGTGGGCTTACTCGGAACTGTTCCAAAATTATTCCGGCAAAGAAGTCGCGTGGTATTTGGATTACGCAAATTCTCAAAGCTCGCGCATTGGCGCTTACGTCCATTATTCTGAAACGCACGACAATCTTCGTCTTGCTGAAAAAGGCCGCGCGTGGGCGCTGCTGCGAAATCGTCTTTGCGCTCTCACGAGTCCAAACGGCGGATTCGGCTTCACCTGCGGCGTCGAATGGCTGGCTGCTGAAAAAATCAATGTCCACGGCTGCTCCGGTTTGAACTGGGGCAGCGCCGACAACATAATTCCTGAACTTGCACAGCTCAACCTACTAGTCTCCGATCATCCCTGCTTTTTTGACGGCGCAAGACTGACGCGCTTGAGCTTGCCCGATTCGCCCATTTACGCGCTGCTTCGCGAATCCGCCGACGGCAAAAATTCCGTTTTGATTTTGGTGAACACAGACGTTGATAAAGAACAAACGATCAAACTTGATTCAAAAATCTGGATGAAGCTTGGCGATCCCACCATTGATTTAATTGCTTCTGAAAATGCTTGGCCGTCAGATAAATTTCCACGATTGGAAAAAGGCGGCTACGGCTGGCTTCTCATGACATTGCATCCGAGTGCGGCGCATTGTTTGTCCGCCCAAGATAAACCAATCGGTTTGAGTGGTGAAAATTACCGCCGCGCCCGCGCGCAAGCCGCGTGGACATTGCAATCATTGGGCAAAATCATTTCTGCTGAAACCGTGGACGGCCTCGACTGGCATTGGCTTGCGGAACAAGTCGAATCGTCGCCCGAAAATTTTCTCACCGCCGCCAGCGAATTCGCTGCTCGCGAAACAAAAATTCCGCTCGCCGATCTGTTGCGCGAAACGGCAGCCGGAAAAATTTTCCCGCGCGTCGTCGTGTGGGCTTTGATTGACGCCCGCCGCGTCACGCCTGTTCCGGCAAATCACTGGCTGCTCATCAAAGATTCGGCCCAGTTCCGCGCCGAATTGCGGATCCAAAATACAATTTCGGTTCACGCTCAATCTATTCCGTCGGGCGAAAATCACATCGCCGTTTTTGCTCCGCGCGAAATTTCAGCGGACGCGGAATTAATTTTGGAACACTACGCCGCGACTTCGCAAAAAATTTCGGCGGCAGTCCGTTTTCTCGCGCCCGAACCGGCGCTTCCAGTTCCAAATTCCAAACTTCCATCTCCTGACGCTTTGGTTTTGTTGACGAACGGCATCGGCGGCATGGCGCGAATCTGCGTTGATTTGGGCCGCGTGAATTCCAAATACGACTGCGTTCTCGGCGCGAATTTGAATCCGTCCGTTCCCGTTGACCGCCATGTTTTCGTCAAGCGCATCCGCGTCTGGGTCAACGCCGACGGCTTTCTTTCGCCGCTCGATTTCAAAAATCTTGCGACGTTCAAAGCCGGTTCGCCCGCCGTCTGGCAGTTCATCGCAAACGCGGGCGACGGTCGCACGGTCGAGATTGAACTGCGCGCGGAAATGCGCGAAGGAGAAAACACGGCGGTTTTTCAATTCAGCCGTCCGACAGAAAAATCCGCGCACGGCAAACAATTGCCCGTTGACGCCGACGTGCGATTGACCGTTCGCTTCGACATTGAGGACAGAAATTTTCACAGCGAAACCAAACGCAACGGCGGCGCGGATTTTCATTTTTCGTCGAACACGCGCGAGCTTGACAAGAAAATTGGTTTAGAATTCACGCCTGCAAACGACCGCCAACTGCGCGTTTTTTCTGACGCAGGCGAATATCATCCCGAACCTGAATGGTCGGAAAATATTCCACATCCGGTTGAACAATCGCGCGCACAAACCGCCAGCGGCGATGCTTACAGTCCCGGCTGGTTTGAAATTCCATTGCCCAAAGGCACGACCGTCACGCTCGTTGTCACGGCTGAAAAAGAAAATTTTTCAGCCAAAGAAATTTTCAACCTGAAACCGGACGCTGGAACCGCAAATGATTCTTTCGGCAATAAACTCCTGCGCGCCGCAAAGCAATTCGTTGTTCGCCGCGATTCGGGCAAAACAATCATTGCCGGTTATCCGTGGTTTCTCGACTGGGGACGCGACTCGCTTATTTGCGCGCGCGGACTTTTGTCCGCCGGAATGACTGACGAAGTGAAACAACTTTTGCTCACATTCGCAAAATTTGAAAAAGACGGCACGCTGCCCAACACTATTCATGGCGACGATGTTTCCAACCGCGACACGAGCGATGCGCCGCTGTGGTTTGCAGTCGTCTGCGAAGATTTGTCGGACAAAAAGTTTTTTGACGCGCGCGTTGATGGCAACCGCACGATTCGTGACGTGCTGACGAGCATCGCGGAAAATTATGCGCGCGGCACGCTAAACGGCATCCGCATGGATTCCGATTCCGCGCTCATTTGGAGTCCGAGCCATTTCACCTGGATGGACACAAACTTTCCCGCCGGAACGCCGCGCGAAGGTTATCCGGTTGAGATTCAGGCTTTGTGGATTCGGTTGCTGCGGCAATTGGAAAAAATTTCTGCGCCCGCCGAACAAAAAAAATGGCGCGACCTTGCCGACCACGCAACGGCTTCGTTTGAAAAACTGTTCTGGCTCGAAGAAAAAGGCTGGTTCGCCGACGTGCTGATGGCCAAGCCGCGTGTCATCGCCCGCGACGCCACGGCCAGCGACGCGCTCCGCAGCAATTGTCTCTTTGCCGTGAGCCTTGGACTTGTCACCAGTGAACGCGCGAAACGCTGTGTCGCCGCCGCGCAAAAATTTCTTGTCGTGCCGGGCGGATTGCGGACGCTCGCGCCGCTGCCGGTTTCCGTTCCGCTGCCGATTTATGGCAACAACGGGAAATTGTTGAACGATCCGGCGAATCCGTATTGGCCACGCTACGAAGGCGGCGAGGACACGCGCCGCAAACCCGCGTATCACAACGGCACGGCGTGGACATGGACGTTCCCGGTTTTTTGTGAAGCCATCGCGCGCGCGTGGGATTTTTCGCCGGAAGCAGTTGCAGCGGCAAAAAGTTATCTCGGCAGTTCCGAAAAAATCCTGAACGAAGGCTGTCTCGGCCAAATCCCGGAAATTCTCGACGGCGACGCACCGCACACGCAGCGCGGCTGCGACGCACAGGCATGGGGCGTGACGGAAAATCTGCGCGTGTGGAAATTATTGTCTGAAAAGTAGGAGACGACGTGAGGAGTCTCAAATTAAGAAAAAATTGAAATGAGTCTCGTCACCTCGGCTCCCACGAAAATTTTTGGAATGGATTACCGCAGATGAAATTTGTGTTTTACGACCGCCCTCACCCTGACCCTCTCCCCCGGGGAGAGGGAATAGCAATCGCACATTTTTAGTTTTGCGAATGAATTTCTGGCAAATCCAGCCGCACGAATTTTCAAAGACGCGGCGAACGATTCTCCTTCTCCTTGGGGAGAAGGCCGGGATGAGGGAGGTCGTGAAACATTTCCCCGTCCTTTCAGGACGGTTTTATTTTGGACGGCCAACTCGGCATGTTGTGCCGGGCTAATTTCCGGCTGTCGCTCCGCGACTCATTTGGCTGCTTTGTATGAGTCTCTATTTTGGAGGGGTATTGGCGTTAATTATTTTTAGCACGGCGGCAGCGCGGCGGCGCAAATTAGCATCGGAATCTTGCAATGCCTTTTGTAATGCAGGGACGGCGGTTTTGGCCTGGCCTCCGAATCTACCAAGAGCCACCACCGAGTTGTCTCGGAGATAAGCAGAGGCATCACTCTGGAGAATTTGGATAAGTGCTGGAACGGCCAAGTCAGGCTGACGATGTAATTCACCCAACATAATTACAGCTTCGTTGGCCGCCCCTTGCGTGTTGGTCAAGCATCCCACCAACACCGGAACAAAGTCAGACTTGGCGGCGTTTTGCGGGTCAACCTGATTTAACGCCTTGACCGCCATCAATCGCACTTGTGGATCAGAATCTTGCAAAGCATTTACCATCAGCGGCACCACTGTATCGGCCTGCTTGGGATAATATTGAAGCTGAACCAGTGAGTTATTTCGCACATCGGAGGCCTCACTATGCAAGCCGCGAAGCAATTCAGGGAATAGCGCGGCCTTTTCCTTTTCGTCCATGCTTTGAATTGGGCCTTCAAAAAATCCAAGTTCAATTGCGCGCACCTGGTCATATTTTTCAATTTTTATCTGATTAATGATTTCAGGAATTGCGCTTTTGGCATTGTTTCCCAACTGCGAAAGAAGGCTGGCGATACACATACGGGTGGAATAGTCGTATGTCGGAGATTTCAAGGCATGCACCAACATCCGAACACCTCTTGGGCCGAGAGAACGCCACAGTTTGGTTTGGTTATCGTCCCCGAAATAAACAATGCTCTTTATCCATTCACTTTCCGTTTTCCCTTGGACGAGACTGGCTTTTTCGACGACGACAGAAACACTTGTCGCCAAAATAAGTCCCACAGTTGCAACAATTGTCATTTTCGCTTTTGTCCATGCCATAAGTTTCAATGCTCCTTTGATGATTGTTAATGTTGAACCGCTGACCGCCGCGCCTTTGGCAATCGCCACGGCGGTCACAGATTTTGCCAGCGCAACGGGCGCGGCTTGAATTGAATTGGCGGAAACTACTCCGGCAAAAACCGCCGCCGTCAGCGTCACGCCGCGTTTGGAAAAATAATTCCGCAATTTTTCCACGGCGCGGGCGATCCGTTTTCGCGCGGCGTCTTCATTGGTTCCGAATGCCGCGCCGACCTCGGCGAAAGTTTTATTTTCAAAATAGCGCAGCAGCACGGCGTCGCGGTCTTTGCCGCCGAGCTTCGCCATCGCTGCGTCCAGATGCGGCGCGATTTGTTCCCACGCGAAATTTTCATCGGCGATCGTTTGCATTTCAAAGGCTTGTTGTTCGCGTCGCTGGCGGCGGCTTTGCATTTTCACGGCATCGGCTGCGGCAAACGCGGTTGTCCGATAGAGCCAGCCGGTCAAAATGGTTTCCTTGCGAATCGTATTTGCCTTGCGCGCGAGGATGATGAACACGGCCTGCGTCACTTCCTCGGCCAGATGCGGGTCGCGCACCTGACGCACGGCGGCGGAATAAACGAGGCCGAGGTGGCGTTGCACGAGCGCGGCAAAAGCCGTCTCGGAGCCGTCCGCCGCGAACTGCCGCAAAAGTTCAAGGTCATCCATCACGCGAATCTATGTGTAAATGGACGCCAAAGGCAAAACCGGACATTTTATTTCTGCAGCAGCGGACGTGAGTCCGCTCATTCTAAAAAATCAGAGCCAACTCACGTTGGCTGCTACAAACGGGAAATCATTGCCAATTGGCGGCGGCTGAATGAAAATCGCGGCGTGAACTTCCGAGATAAAATCATTGCGTGGGAAAAGTTGCCGGAGTGGCGGAAAAATTTTCGCGCTTCAGGCAAAAAACTTGTCGTCACGAACGGCTGCTTCGACATTTTACATCTCGGCCATGTGACGTATTTGGAAAACGCGCGTAATTTTGGTGACGCGTTGTTGGTCGGAGTCAACGGCGATGAAGCGACGCGGCAGTTGAAAGGCGCGGGCCGTCCGGTGAATTCCGAAAATGATCGCGCGGCAATTTTGGCGGCACTGGAAAGTGTTTCTGGTGTTTGTATTTTTTCTGACAAGACGGCGACGATATTTCTCGCGTCGGCGCAACCGGACATTTACGTCAAGGGCGGCGATTACACGTTGGAAACGTTGAATCAGGACGAACGTCGCGCTGTCGAATCGGCGGGTGGAAAAATCAAAATCATTCCGTTTGTGCCCGGCAAGTCCACGACTTCGCTGCTGGAAAAAATTTCGCGCTTGTGAAAATCCTCGTCATCGCCATGGCTGGAATCGGCGACGCGCTTCTGGCCACGCCGTTGATTCACGAATTGCGCGCCAATTTTCCTGATGCGACGATTGACGTTCTTGCGCTTTGGGCCGGCTCGAAAGATTTGCTCAAAAACAATCCGCACCTCAATCGAGTCAACCAAAAAAACTTGATCAAATCCGGTAAATTCGAGGCGTTGCACTTTCTTTGGTCGTTGCGGAAAAATCGTTACGACGTTTCCATCAACACGCATCCGCAAAGCCGGATGCATTATCGGATCGCCGCCCGAATCATTGGCGCTCCAGTGCGCATCAGCCATGAATACGAATGCTTCAACTGGCTGGATCGCAAGCTCGTCAATCGGCTTCTGCCGCAGGATTATTCACGGCATTCGATTGAAAATAATTTTGATGTGCTGCCGTTGCTTGGCGCAAAAACGAAATTACCAAAACATGAAATCGAAATTTTTCTGAAACCGGATGAAGAGCAATTTGCTGATGAATTTCTCTCGAAAAACAAATTGGCTGGAAAGAAAATTCTTGGCCTTCACGTCGGTTCCGGTGGCACGAAAAATCTTCCACTTAAACGCTGGCCATTAAAAAATTACGCCGGGCTGGTCCAAAAATTGAACAAGGAGCGGCCGGACATCCGCGTGCTGCTTTTCGGCGGGCCGGAAGAAGCGAAGGATCATCAAGTCGTGCTGGCGCAGGCAAACCGTGATTTGACGCTTGAGGCAAAGACGCAAAATCTGCGGCAGACGGCGGCGTTGATGAAGCGCTGCGGTGCGTTTTTGAGCGTGGACACGGCGTTGATGCACATTGCGGCGGCGATGAAAGTGCCGAATCAAATCGTCATCGAAGCGCCGACGCTGAACCCGACGAATTTGCCTTATGGAAATTCTTTTCTGCTGATCAAAAACCCGTTTGTCGGCGGGCGCAATCTGGATTTCTATCGCTACGACGGCGGCGGCATCAAAGGCACGCGCGAAGAATTGCTGGCGTGCATGGCTTCGGTGAAGGTCGAAGATGTCTTCGCAGTTGTGACGGGATTGATTTGATCAGAGCGAAAATCCAGCCGCTTTCGCGTCGCTGGCGAACATTTTCACCGTGTCGAGCGAGAGTTCCTTCAAATCCGTTCCGGCCATTTTCAGCGCCTTGTTCAAAATGTCGTGCGGCACTGTGACTATTTCGCAGCCGCAATCGTCCGCCTGAAAGATGTTTAGCACTTCGCGCACACTCGCCCAAAGCAATTCCGCCGCCGGAATTCCTTTGAGAATTTTTTTGCATTCAATCATGTGCGGAACCGGGTCAACACCCGTGTCCGCGATGCGCCCGGCGAAAACGGAAACGAACGACGCCACCTTGGGATTCAATGCTTGAGCCACACCTTTGACCTGATCCAAAGTCAAAATCGCCGTGATATTCAATTTCACCCCTTCGCTCGCAAGTTCTTTGATAAGCGGCAACGACGATTCGTCGCGCGTGTTGGTGATGGGAATCTTGACGTAGACATTTTTCGCCCAACCGTTGATTTTCATCGCCTGCCGCTTCATTTCCGGAAAATCGTCGGAAAAAACTTCAAATGAAAGCGGTTTTTCGGTGACGCCCGTCAAAATGTCGCGCGCGAACGCCTCGAAATCTGAAATGCCGACCTTGCGCATGAGCGTGGGATTGGTGGTCAGTCCTTTGATGAGCGGGTTCGCGTTGAGCTGGAGCATTCCGGCTTTGTCCGCGCCGTCGGCAAAAATTTTTACTTTTAAGTCTTTTAAGGTTCTCATGGGTCTGGAACAAAGAAAATAAACCAGTTCGGCAAATTTTCAATTTTATTTTCCAGCCAAAATGATTTCGGCTGCTTCCAATAAATTTTTCACCCGAAAATCAGGCGGGTGCTTCAACTTTTCACTGTAATTGCGGTCAATGAAAACCGTTTTGCAACCGGCGGCGTGGCCACAGTCAATGTCGCGCCAGCGGTCGCCGATCATCCAGCTTTGCGCGAGGTCAATTTGCAAATCAGCCGCCGCGCGCAAAAGCATTCCCGGTTTCGGTTTGCGAAATTCGCTTTCGACCGCGCCGTAACCGGAATCGTAACAAACTTCCACGCGGTCAATCGGCAGTTCGCGGCACATTTCCGCGTGAATCGCCTCGACCAATTCCTGCTTCATCGTGCCGCGCCCGACATCAGGCTGGTTCGTCGCGACGATGAGCAAAAATCCGGCGGCTTTTAACTTTGCCAATGCAGCGGGAACTTCGGGAAGAATTTCAAACTCGCCCAAATTTCCCGGTGGAAACGGCTTTGCGTCACGCTCCAACGCGCGATTGATCACACCGTCGCGGTCGAGAAAAACGGCTTTTCTTAATTTCGTAGCAGCCGACGTGAGGAGGCTCTGACTCATTTGCTTCACAAGAAATTTGAGCCTCGTTACCTCGGCTCCTACAAATTATTTTGTGGATTCCCATTTCGTCTGCGCGACTTTCAGTTTCGGATGCGACACGAGCAGATGCCAGACGATTCCCTGAAACGCCTCGCTGTGCGGCGTGACGTGCGTTGGATTTACAGTCGGGACAATCACGCAAGCCGTCGCTTCCTTCGCCGTGAATCCGCCGTCGCGTCCGACAATGCCGATCACCGCCGCGCCAACTTTTTTGGCAAGTTGAATCGCGCTGACGAGATTCGGGCTGACGTTTTTTTCCAGGTTGCCACCGCCGACGGAAAAAATCAGCAGGCCGTCTTTTGAATTGATGCGGCTGCCTTTTAACCATTCGGAGAAAACCGTCGCCCAGCCTTCGTCGTTTGTGCGCGCGGTCAATTCGGAAACATTGTCCGTCGGCGCGTAAGCCTCGAAGCCGCAAATTTTTCGGAAATCATTCACGGCGTGGCCGGCGTTGCCCGCGCTGCCGCCTACGCCGAGAATAAATAATCTTCCGCCGCGTTCGCGGATGCGCGCGAGTTCGTCCGCGCATTTTTCAATCGCGTCCGCGTTCAGTTGTGAAGTGACTTGCTGGACTTCAGCCAAAAATTCTTTTGCAAAGCTCATGTTGGTTTTGATTGTAACAGCGTTTCCAATTCCGCCAAGCCCGCAGGCGAACCCATTTCGTAAAACCGTTCCGGCACTTCGTAACCGGCAAGTTGTTTTTCGCGGACAAGTTTGCCCATGACTTCCGCCAAATCAAAAACTTTGTCGGCGGCATACGCATCGAACACCGACGACTTGAACAAACTCAATCCGTAATCAATGTGCCGCATTTTCGGCGAACGAATTTTTTTGTCGTAGATTTTTATTTCGCCGCCGGCAAAAACGACGTTGCTGATGTCGTATTTGCCTTCGTTGCGATAAACCGTCATCAATCCCGATTTGCCGCTGCGATGGAAAAATTCCGCGATGGGTGCGTAATCCAGTGGCAGATAAGAATCGCCGTAAAGCGCAAAAAATTCATCGCCGAGCTTTGGCAGCGCGCGTTTGATTGCGCCGCCGGTGCCGAGAAGTTTTTCGCCGTCGAAGGAATAATCCAATTTGACACCGAACGCCTCGTCACCAAAATCGCGCTGGATCATTTCGCCGAGATAGCCGATGCAAAGAACGGCGCGGCGGATTCCGCGCGCGTGGAGCAGTTCAAGCTGATGCGCGAGAAACGGCTTGCCCGCGACCGGCACGAGCGATTTCGGAATTTTCTCCGTGATTGGCCGCAGCCGCGTGGCGAGTCCGCCTGCGAGGATGGCGACGGGAATTTGGGAAAGCGGAAGGCTCATGAATTTCTAAATTCAGAAATTTATTTTTCAAGCATGTCAGGATTTACTCCCCAGTTTGTAGAGGAAGTCGGTCCAAGCGATATAAACACATTGTTTGCAAGCATTAAGTGGTCGAGATATATTATTTTTTCGGAGTTAGTTACATCTACCAATGTTCCTGTCACCCAAAGTTGGTCTCCAATCCCATTATCCTTTATCAGTTGTCCAATCCGCAGACGAGTGCTTGGAGGAAGCACGGTAATAATCTTCATATCAGGTAGGGGCCTATAATCAGGCTGCGTTGAATCGAAACGCTTGGGAATGAAAAGATAGGTGTGATGCACACCTGTGTATTCCTTAAAATCAGCGAGCGCCATCTTAACCTTTGCTTGCCAAATGGTGCCAGAAAACGATGAAAAATTATATTCTGGAGAAAACGTAACATCGGTATCCGGGGGCTTTTTGTAGTTTTTTAGTTCGTTGATATATTTATCCGAGGACTTCCCACATCCATTCGAGAACACCACAGCCATTACCATAATTTGAAGAATTATGATTTGCCAAAATTTTGAAAGCATCTTCCGCATAAAAATTTTCACGAAATAACCAGCTTCGTTCCCTCAAAATCGAAACGGAAGCGGACTTCTTTCAAACCGCTTTGCCGCATCGCGTGGCGCAATTT
>Ga0137403_10002683_pt1 | contig 21623 bp, 17 predicted proteins | sample CZOMad2_1_16fung_FD_122057 | JGI IMG/M metagenome (GOLD analysis project Ga0137403, IMG submission 122057) | Vadose zone soil fungal communities from Angelo Coast Range Reserve, California, USA - CZOMad2_1_16fungal (Hybrid Assembly) | ecosystem: Environmental > Terrestrial > Soil > Vadose zone...
GTGCTCCGTCTGGCGGAAGGCCTGATCGAAGGCGATTCCGACGATCGGCCTACGGGGGCGCCTCGCGTCGACCAGGGCGCGCTGGACCGGGCCCGTGCGTTCCTCGATGCCCGGCGCGCCATCTTCGCCGAAGAAGCCGGGTTGTGGCAGCGCCTGCAGATTACCGAAGATCAGCAAGAGCGGTTGGCGTTTCATTTACTTACCGACCGCGCCCGCACCCAGGCCTATCTCCAGTCGACCCAACGTCTGCTAGTCGACCAGTTTATCAAGGGCGCCATCGGGACCACCGCCACCGATTACGGCGTTTCGGTGACTTTGTTCGAGATGCTGATTCCCAACGAGCTCAAAGATCGCGCGCCCGAGCAGCGTGACATCGTCCTGATCGTCAACGAAGCAGCCGCTCGCTATCCGTGGGAACTCATGCAGGAACGCCGGCCGGGCCAAAGCTCTGACAGTGCGACTACCGAAAAACCCTTGTCAGTTCAGGCCGGGATGTTGCGTCAATTACAATCCATCGAGTTTCGTGAGCGCGTGGTCATGGCTCAGGGCCGATCCGCGCTCGTCGTCGGCGATCCACCGAGCCATTTTGTGCCGCTGGACGGCGCGGTGAGGGAGGCAAAAACGGTTACGCAGCGACTGACGGAAAACAATTTTGAAGTGGTTTCCTGTATTCGTTCAGATTCCAATCCCGCCAAGGAGGTCGCCACGGAAATTCTCACCCGCCTCCACGAACGAGACTACCGAATTGTGCACCTGGCCGGGCATGGCGTGTACGATTATGCTGTGGAGATCGATAAAAACTCTGCGCGCGGCGGTCCCCAATCTTCACTGCGCAGGATTTCTGGCATGGTGATCGGCACGGACGAATTTCTGACCCCCGCCGAGATTGGCCAAATGCGCGCGGTGCCGGATATGGTCTTTATCAATTGCTGTCACCTGGGGCGGATCGAGGACCAGGGAGTTCGGCCTGATACCAATTTTCCTCGGCTAGCCGCCAACCTGGCGACCGAGCTCATTCGAATGGGCGTGCGCGCCGTCGTGGCCTCCGGCTGGGCCGTCGACGATCAAGCCGCGCAGACTTTCGCCGATGTCTTTTACCGCGAGCTGTTGGCCGGCGTCCCCTTGGGTAGAGCCGTGCACCGAGCACGTGAAGAAACCTTCGAGACCTATCCGGGCGTGAACACGTGGGGCGCCTATCAATGTTATGGCGATCCGGCCTTTACTCTGGCGCAGCAGGGCGGCGCCGAAAATTTCAACCATCATGAGCTTCATTTTGCCTCGCCTAGCGAAGTCATCGTGGAACTGGAAAACATCGCCGAGGACGCCGCCACTACCGCTGAGAGCCAAGCGGTTCGTTTGCTGGAGCGAGTCAAAACCGTCACTGACGAATCGCCAAGCGATTGGCTCGCAAGAGGGGACGTCCAAGCTGCCGCAGGCCGGGCGTTTGGTGAACTCGGCATGTTGGACGACGCCATTGAGCATTATGGAATGGCAATGCATGCGGAGGTTGGCGAGGTCCCGATCAAAGCCGCCGAACAACGTTGCAACCTGATGGTCCGGCAAGCCGTCAAAACGACCGACTCGCAGAAAGCGAAAGCAGTCATCGCCGAGGCGAAGCAGCGGTTTACCGCGCTCATCGCCGCAGTCGGTCCGAGCGTGGAAAGATGGTGTTTGCTCGGCAGTATCGCCAAACGAGAAGCCGTTTTGGCACGGCGATGGCGAGAGAAAGAGAACGCGCTGGCGGCCATGCGCGATGCCTACAGGGAGGCGCATGAGCTCAGGATGAAGGCGGGCGAACAAGCCGATCCCTATCCGCTGCTCAACTCGCTCACGGCGGAAATCCTATTGCAGTTGCTGGGCAAGAAAGGAGAATCGGCCCAAACTCTCAAAGAGAAATTGGCACAAGCCGAGTCGGCGGCGATGGACAGAGATCGACAGAATCCGAACTTCTGGGCGCTGGTGGCGTCCGTCGACAGCACGCTGCTGCGCCATTTAGCACGTGGCAATTTACATGATCACGTAAAAGAGCTCGTCGATTCCTACATCGCGGCGCGGAAACGCGATGGATCGCCAAAGGAACTGCTATCGGTCGCTGAACAGCTCGAGTTCCTATCAGACCCGCTGGTCTTTGTCAGGGAACCCGCAAAGAAGAAACGACTGCAATCCGCGCTGGCGAAAATTCGCCAGGAATTAGTTAAGTCGGCACAAACATCCTCATGATGGTTGCAGAGCGTTGCGCGGAATACCGGCTACGCGAAACCCTCCCGCGACGCAGAATGGCTTCGCCAATCGCGATGCCCTTTGGTCAGGTGTTCGGAAGCTAACGTTCGCCATTGACCGTCTTGTAGGGGCGGGTTTGAACCCGCCCCTACCTTCCGATTCGCGTATGGCGGTCGCAGCATTGGCCGGAACGGCTTTACTAACCAACTCCCGAACAGCGACACTACGCGGGCTTTTCACTCGGACCGCGATAGCGCCAGCGCAGGAGCCGGCGCTCGATCGCTTCCGCGCAAAAGAAAAGAATCAGGACAAAGGCCATAATGAGAAAGATCAGGCCAATGGTGAGCGCCGCGTTATAAGTGCTTTGGGCGAACTGCAGTAGATAACCCAAGCCTCTTGTCGCGGCGACAAATTCACCGACGCAGGCGCCGGTAAAAGCGAACCCGACGGCAATCTTGAGGCTGCCAAGCACCCAGGCCGTCACGGAGGGGACATACACTTCTCGCAGCAAGACCATGCGTCCGCCGCCGAGAGTTTTTACGCGATCGACCAGAAGTTGGTTGACGTCTTTAATGCCATTGTAGACGGCGAAAAAGATCAGGACGGCAACGAGAACTACAGCCAGCGCGATCTTGGACGGGATTTCGATGCCGAGCCAAATGACAAAGAGCGGCGCGAGAATCACGCGGGGTATAGCATTTAGCAGCAGCATGATCGGTTCGAGCACGTCGGCGACCCACGAGATCAGTGCTGCGGCGAAGCCGAGAGATATCCCGAGAACGAGTCCGATCGCGAGCCCCACCAGCGATGCAAAAAACGTAGCTTCCAGATGACTGAAAATCGTTCCTTCGCTGAACAGCGAAAAGACGACGCGCAAAACTGCGGTCGGGGCGGGAACATAGAAGGGATTGATGATGCCCGCGCGCGATAGCACTTCCCAGATAATCACGAGCATGAAAAGTGAAAAGAAGCGCCGCACACCCGTTTTTTTAATATCCGTGGTCATTTCTGCGCCTCGACCTCGGGTGAATTCATGGTATCCGATAGGTCATTCCAAAGCCGTTCGAGAAGCGGCGTGAAACTTGGATGCTTGCGGGTTGCAAAAATATCCCGCGGACGGGGAATCGATACATCATAAGAAGCCAAGACCCGCGCCCTCGGCCCCTGCGAAAGCAGATAGATCCTGTCAGACACCGTCAATGCCTCTTCCAGATCGTGAGTGACCAGGAGTACGCTCAGATGCTCCCGTTCTACCCAATTCAAAAGTTCCTGGGTAATGCGCGTGCGCACGATCGCGTCCAGCGAAGCAAACGGCTCGTCCATCAGCAGCAGCTTCGGTTTTATGGCGAGGATCTGGGCGATGGCGACGCGCTTTCTCTGGCCGCCGGAAAGCTGGTGGGGAAAACGCCCGCCGAAACCCTCCAGCCCGAGCCGCGCGAGCCATCCGTCGGCCTCGGTTAGCGCGGCATCCTTTGAAAATTTTCGGATACGCAGCCCGAGGGCGACATTTTCACGAGCGGTGCGCCAGGGCAGCAGCGCGTCGTCTTGAAAGAGAAAGCCGAGGGCAGCGTCGCCATCGCTCAATTCCACACTGCCTGAGCGAGGGATCAAGAGACCGTTGACGGCGCGCAGGATGCTCGTCTTGCCGGAGCCCGACGGTCCGACGAGACTTACGAACTGGCCCGCGGCAACTTCGAGGTTGACTCCTTCGATGATGAGTTCTTGGCCATAACCAAGTTCGAGATCGCGGACGCGAAGCACTTAACTTCCGACTATCGTAAGATCGAGCAGGGGTTTGTAATCGACCGTTGGGGCCAACAGACCTGCCGCCTTGTGCGCATCCGCCACCCGATTGGTTGCGGCGACGTCGATCTTGACGTTGTCAGGATAGAGGGACCGCCGATAGCGCTCCAGAATCGTTGCCAGCCGATCTCGATTACCGCCGGTGATCAATTCCTTTGGCAGCGCGGCAACAGCCTCTTTGACTGGGATCGAACGTGTGTCGCGCAAGCCCCTGGCGAGTGCGCGCGCGAGCCGAGTCATCTCGTCTTTGCGCCGCTCGCGCTCCTCGACGCGCACCGCCACGCCCATGAACTCGTACGCCCCGCCGAGATATCGGTTTGCCTCCTCGATATCCATGGCATTCACGATCACGCCACCGCCCGCTTCGGTAATGAGCGATAATGCCGGCTCCTGCACCATGCCGGCGTCGACTTGGCCAAGCCGAAGCGCGTCAAGAAGATTGGTGCCGATCGTTGCAAAGCGCACGCGATTGGGATCGGCGCCGGCTCGCCTCATTAGAAAAAGCACCAAAATGTGATCCGCGTTGCCCAACGCGGAAATACCGACGGTGCGATTTTCCAGATCCTTTAGGCTGCGAACCTCTTTGGCCGTCTTTGGCCCGCTGGCGAGAGCAAACAGCGGCAATCTGCCGGTGGAGGCGAAGCGGGAGATCTTCGCGCCGTGAGCATAGGCCTGCAGCGCCACATCGAATGACGTCCCGGCGTAGTCCACCGAGCCGCCGACGAGAGCCTGCATGGCCACATTGCCGCCGCGGGTATACACCAACCGGACATCGAGACCTTCGTCGGCGAAGTGTCCGCGCGCGCGGGTAACCTCGTAGGGAATGACGCAGAGGAGCTGGCCGCAGAACGCGAGCAACACCTGACGGCCCTGGCCGTAGGCATTTTTCTTGGAGATAAACATGATGCCGCTTGCCAGGCCGGCCAACTGTTTTAGCGCCGTTCGTCGACCGATTATTTTTCGATCGGCGATTACTTCAGGCTCGCCGGTGAACTCCGGCGTTAAATTTTCGCAGCAATCCATTGCGACCTCCGAACTTCACAGCAGCCTTGCCCATCAACGCGCAAATTATTTCTTCCTGACCGCAGCTTGCGATCGCGCTAGCTGAAAATACAATAACGGCCCCAAAAGACAACCCGATAATATCTTGCCACGAGCTGAAAGCAGATATAAAGTCCGCTCAGTTGCTCAAACCATGAGACGGAAATACCGTGCCCATGAGATTCTTGAACGGGACGAAGTGAGAAAGGTGCAGAGATGAGTACTCATGCAAACCTCGCCGAGGATTTGATTTCTTCTTTGGAATTGGCTCTACCGCCTATCGCCGTGTCATTCGCCGAAGTCGCACCGGCCAATGTACGCTCCTACGACGGCGTCGTGCCTGCAGGATGTGTCTTTTGGCAGCAGGCGGCGACTCGTACGTTCGTCACATCGGCGAAGGATCATGCACTCTGTTCGATCGGTGTGCACACTCACCATCTGGCAGAGCCTGCGCCGTCCCAGCAGGCCGAGCTCGCGGAAGCGTTAAAGGCCATGAATGATCTTGATTACGTTCGGCCGGAAGAAGTCGCGGCCATCCCGGTGATCAAGCGCGCGGTGAAGTATGTGGTCTACGGGCCGCTCGCCGACTTTCCGCTCGATCCTGAAGTCGTCCTCCTCTTCGCTCACGCGCGGCAAGGGCTCATTCTCAGCGAAGCGATCGCTCGCGTTGATCAAGGATCGCCGCTCGCCATGGGGCGTCCCGCCTGCGCTGTGGTGCCCCAGGCGCTCAATCACGGAAACGCAACGATGAGCCTGGGTTGCTGCGGTGCGCGCGCCTATCTCGACGCGATGACTGATAGCGTCGCCATGTGGGCGTTGCCGGCAAGTAAGCTCGATCGATATTGCGCTGAGATCGCCGTGCTCGCGCGCGCCAACAAAACGCTCACAGCGTTTCACTCGCGGCGACGAGAGGATGTCGAATCCGGCAAGCGACCCACGGTGCGGCAATCGCTTGAACGACTATCGTCTTGAAAGATGATCTTAACTCAAAATTGTAACAGCGGGTTCGACGCCCGCCCCTAATGACAAACAACAAATTGGAGGACCCCATGCCCATAGCAAAAGTACGCGGCGCCAACATTAACTATAAAGTTCTCGGTGATCACGGTCCCTGGGTAGCGCTATCGCCGGGTGGCCGGCGCGATATCAGCGGCATCGAACTGCTCGCCAGCAAAGTGGCCGAGAAAGGGCACCGCGTCGTGATCTTTGACCGGCGCAACTGCGGTGCATCCGATGTCGTGATTGACGGGAATGAATCAGAGTACGAGATTTGGGCCGATGATGTTCACGAGTTGCTCAGACAAATCAATGCTCTGCCCGCCGTTGTCGGCGGTAGCTCATCGGGTTGCCGCACCGCCCTGCTCTTCGCGCTGCGCCATCCCGACTCGGTCCGCGCCCTGCTTCTGTGGCGCGTTACCGGCGGGCGCTTTGCTTGCGAGCGTCTTGCCGAAGAATACTACGGCCAGTTCATCACGGCCGCGAAAGCGGGCGGCATGGCCGCCGTGTGCGAGATGGAACACTGGAAGGAACGTATCGAAGCGCGTCCACAGAACCGTGACGCATTGATGAAAATGAACCCGCAACATTTCATCGAGGTGATGTCGCACTGGCGCGAATACTTTATCAAAGGCGCCGACCTGCCGGTGATTGGCGCCACAGAAGCAGAATTGAAGTCGATCAAAGTCCCGACCTGCGTCGTGCCGGGAAACGATCTAACTCACGGGCCTCAGGTCGTTGAAAACTTGAGTCGCGCTATGCCCCACGCCGAGGTGCATAAGCTGTTTCCAAAATTCTACAATGAGGCCCTCAGCCCGCGTGAAGAATGGGACGAAAAGGCCGGCGAGATGGCGGCGCTGTTCGCCGACTTCCTCAAGCGCTCGAAAGTATCCTAATATGATGTCCACGACTTCCTTACACGCTGGCTCGTCATTCCGGGCGAGCTGGCGATAGCTAGCGCGACCCGGAATCCAGGAATTTAAGCCGCCTGGATACCGGCTGGAGTCTATCCTGAGCATAGCCGAAGGGCCGGTATGACGGAAAAAACCCCAACGTGGAACAGGAGACTCGCTGACCGCATTCAAAGATTTAGGAGAATGAAATGTTCGATCCCATTGAAGCGACAAAAGAAAAAATGGTTTTGGCCTGCAAGGTGCTGCAAAAGCAGCGCGTGCTCGACGGTTACGGCCATCTTACGGCGCGCCTGCCGGATGGTCGAATCCTGAGCACGCCGCATATGCCGCCTGGCAAAGTCGCATTGCGCGATCTCATTATCATCGATAAGGAGGGAAATAAGCTCGAAGGCCTCGGCGAACCCAACGGCGAAACGGCCATGCATACGTCGATCTACAAAGCGCGGTCCGACGTGCAGTGCATTCTTCACTACCATCCCGATGAGCTGGTGGCCGTGGCGGCGGCCGGCGCAGGCATCAAGGTCATCGCCAACTGTGGCGTGCCCTTTTATCGCGGCACGCCGATTTATGATTCTCCCGTTTTGATCCGCAGCCACCAGCTAGGCGACAAAGTCGCCGCCACACTCGGCGATCGGAATGCCGTGCTCCTGCGCGGCCACGGCGGAACGGTTGTCTCCAACGATCTCGACACATTGCTTCGACTCGGCCTCGATCTCGTGCGATCCGCGAGAATTCAAATCATGGCCGCCCCGCTTGGAGCGTTAAAAACCCACAGCCAAGAGGAGTGTGAGCAGATGATCAAAGGACATGACCGGCCCAACGCTAACCGCCGGTACATCGACTACTACATTTCCGAGGTCGTCGACTGAAGAAGGAGCCATTGTCCGATTGAGCTTCGTGCGCATGCGCGACTGTTGCATCACAATTTTTCACGCACTACTTCAATCTTCATATCGCTTCCAGCGTGTGTAGACTTTTAAATTCGCCAACTCGAGGATGATTCATGAGCGCTGATCAAAACACTTACGCGACGATTCCCGACGCGCTAAAAACGACGGCGGCAGCCGCTGAGTTCGTCGAGAACGTCACCTTCAACGAGATCCCTGCCGAGGCGTTGCGAATCGGCACGCGCTGTTTGCTGGATGGCCTCGGGCTATTTGTCGCGGGATCGGAAGAACACTCGGTACAGATTCTCGTCGAAGAAGCCGAACAGATGGGCGGCCGGAAGGACGCGTTATTGTTGAGTCGTGGCGGCACCAGGGTCCCGGCTCCCGTGGCCGCGCGCGTGCTCGGCACGGCGGGTCACGCGCACGATTGGGATGACAGCCAAGTCAGCACCGATCCGGCCCACGTTTATGGACTGTTGACGCACCCGACCATCCCCCCGTTGACGAGCGCGCTAGTAATGGCGCAAAAACTCGGAGGCACCGACGGCAAACGATTCATGCTCGCGTTTCTCATCGGCTTTGAAGTGGAATGCAAAATCTCCGAGTGGATGCTGCCACAGCATTACGTGAGAGGAATGCACTCCAGCGGCACGGTTGGAACTTTCGGAGCGTACGCGGCAGCGGCGAAGTTGCTCGGGTTGAATGGTGATAAACTGCGCAGCGGCTTTGGCATCGCCGCCAGTTTTGCCGCCGGTATTCGCTGCAACTTCGGCACGATGACCAAGCCTCTCCATGTCGGCCGCGCCGCCGAGAATGGCGTCACCGCCGCGCTGCTCGCCGCGCGTGGCTTCACCGGTGATCCCGATGCGTTGGATGGCCCGTGGGGATTTTACGCCGTGCAAGGCGGCGGCGTCAGTGCCGAAAAAGTTTCGCAGGGATTTGGCAAAACATGGACCATTGTCGAGCCGGGCGTATCAATCAAGCCGTATCCCTGCGGCGTGCTCACCCATCCAACCATTGATTTGATGTTGAAGCTCGTGACCGAGCACGACGCGCAACCGGACGATATCGAATCGGTGAAAGTTTACACCGGCACGAACATCTTGAATCCGATCCGCTATCCCATCGCGATGAACCACCTTCAAGCAAAGTTTTCTCTTCCGGCGGCGCTCGCGATGATCGCGCTCACACGCAAGGCTGGCAAACGCGAATTCTCCGACGAGTTCGTCGGTTCGACGTCCATGCCGACGATGCAGCGCCGGATTTCCACTGAATTGGATCCCGAAATCGAGAAAATGGGTTTCGACAAAATGCGCTCGCGCATCGCCATTCGACTGAAAAACGGCCGGACGGTCGAAGGCTGGGCCGACGAACGCTACCGCGGCGGCCCGGAGAACCCGCTGAGCGACACAGACCTGGAGGCAAAAGTGCGATCGTGTTGCGACGGAATCTTGCATGAAAAGGCTCAATCAAGGTTGATCGATGCAGCTCGATTGATTACGCAACTGACCGACGCTAGCAAGTTCATGCAAATCATGAACGGCGTCGACGAATGAGCCGACGACGCATAGCCTTAGGCAGCACGCCCATCGCCGTGCTCACGATAAAAGCGAAACAACTTTGGTAAGCGCAGTATGGCCGAGGAAAGCGCATCGAATGGTAAAGAATCGAACGGTGCTGCGAGGGCGCTTTCAATTCCGGTTATCGTCCTGCTGCTTGCGCTGCTGCTGATATATTTTGGACCATCCATTGGAGATCCAGGGTTTTCGCTCGGTTTTCCCAACCCCGATGTCTTGGGCGGTGAATATCGCATTAGCTAGAATGCTGTATTTTCCTCGACACGAGTACAAGCAAGCTCCGCTGGTCGGTGATCGACATGAGAGCAGGTTAGGTTAGAATTTTCTCCTCCATCGCTGTCAAAAGTAAAATTGTAAGTTCAGCAGATACTCCTGAGTCCCAGCACGCTGATTGAAATCAAACCGCAGGGCAACATTTTTGTGTAGCGCGTAGCGCTGCTGCGCGGAGATTCGCCACTCACCTGATTTCTCGCCAATGGGAAACTGCAAATAAGTCCCGGACAACCCGATCTTCCAGCGCTCGGTGACGTCCGCCAAAGTGCCGACGGTGATTCCTCCGCCGATTCGATAATCGCTGTCGAAAACCCTGCCGTATTCGGCCGCCAGGTCGGCGAAAGCGAAATAAACCTCGCGTTTCAGCCAGGCGCTCTCGGCGGCGATTCCGATGCCGCCGTTAAGATTGCCGATGCGGCAAAAGCGACAACCGTTATGCTGAATGGTTTCGAATCCGGTGTTGATCTTCCAGGATGGACTTTGAAAAAGCGCGTTGACCGGGGACAGGGAGACGATATTGATCAAAGTAAACCGTTCGATCCGCGTATGTTCGCTGCGATGATAGCGGCGCAACGCGACGCCTAGGGCTTCGATTTGGGCGTCCGGGGTATAACCGTACTCGGGATCGAGCAGATCGTGAAATGCGAGGCGAAAATTGATCTCGTTGAAAATCTCCCCCTCGCGCCAGCCCACACCTAAACCGGCGCGCATAATGTCGTGTCCCTGCTCGGGCGGACCCGTGACCGGTTTGATCGCGCCGGGAACGGGAGGAATCTTGAGCTGGCTCCGAGCGACCAGGACCGCCTTGTTGCGCTCGCGGTAAACAGCGGTGTCGTTATTCTCCGTTGCGATCTGATAGAGCAGATAGTCCGATGCTACGTCGAGCACCAGGGCTTTGCGCTGCGCCGGCAAACTCGTAAAAGAATCGGCGCGAGCCTCGCTCGGATCGTGGACAATTCTACTAAGCCACGACTGCTCATCGCCGGAAAGAGCTTCGCGTTCGCGGCGAATCTGCGTGGTGCGGGCGGGGCGAAATGTGATTTCTTTGACCAGCCCCGGTTTCTCCGCGATCAGGCGCACGCCATCCGAAGGAAACGTATAGAGCCAAAATCGATCCGTGAGATGAATGTCCGGATCAGCGACCTCGATCAAAGACAGAATCTGATAGGCGCAATTCTCCTTGAAGAAAAAATAATCAAAAGAGGCGTTGCCCATTTCCCACGTGTGCATCAACAACCGCTCGATCTGCGCCGGCGTTAGATTGAGCCGGTATTCCCAAAGATCGCGATTCTCGAAATCGCCGTACTCTCTCGCCTTGATGTAATAAGGGTGCGTCGAAAAATATCCTTTGAATCCTCCGACCACACCGAGAACGGCGAAGACAAAACCATTATCCGTCGTGACGTCTGCAGAATAGTTGATGGTGTAAGCGAGCAGGCGGGTTTGTTCCGTCTGACCTTTTTGGTCCACGCGCAACAGCAGGTGACCGAACATCGAAGATGGATTGTTCATGTAAGCGGACGGAAAGATCAGCGTCATTGACGCGGGATTCAATTCTTTGAACCACGACTGAAAGCGTTCGCAGGGCTCGGCCGGCAAGCGGTTTTCATCGATGGCAAGTTCGGCCTTGAGCCAATGATAGCGGGCGATGAACGCGCAGCGCGCCGGCTGACGCGAGCGTCCGACCGGTTCGGTGGAGAAAAATCGCGCGAGGGTCGCCTCGAGCTCGGCTTTGGGATCGGTTTTGCCGTTCGGCGCGAGAAAGAAGCCGGGGTCGTCGGCTTCGCTTTCGTATCCGGTGGCAAGGGTTGGACGATAGTGCAGTAGCAAATGCCAATAACGTTGCTGGTCCAGACCGGCGGTCGCGGCGCGCCGCTGCAGCTCATGAACGTAAGAAACATCCGCGGCGCGGCTTTGCGATGTGTTTCCGATGAAACACAGAACCAGCAACACGAGACCGACGAATGCTGACAAAGGAGCGAAAGGCGGGCCCCGACGGCTAACGTCGGGACCCGTTAAGTTTAATTCGAGGAGACTTTGACCAAGTTCGGATGGGTTTTTATCCCGCTTTGTAGTGTCTCAATCATTGCGGCGGGAGTGGTATTGCCAGACGCAACCAAGGTCGCATACTGCGTCTGCGCGAGAGCAAAAAATTCTGGACGGGTTTCTTCCGGAACACCCATGAGCTCAGCCAGAGATGCGAGATGTTCGCCCCCGCCCCGCGCCATTTCCTGAGAAAGGCTTTCGTAGTTCGCAGCGGCAAAGACATTGACCTTGTGTTCGGCCATGATCGTGCCGTCATTGGTGCAGCCCGATGTTCCCGAGCTGATTCCGAAGGTTTGGCTGCCAAAAGTGCCGTTGGTCGTCGCCATCATAACCTGCGGCGCGATGCTCTTCGGATGGTCGTAATCCGACCAAGCCAATTTTCCGAGGCCGCAACCCGGTCCGTTGTCCGGATTAGCCGCCGCCCAAACACCCGTCGCGCATAGCGGCAGCAGAGCCACGCCTAGTCGAAGCCATTTTGCTTTGCTCATCGCGTCACCTCCTTGTTATTCTGTTGTAGCCCCGACTGTAACTTGTACATGCCGCCGCGCCAAACGGCTGGCGCGCTGAAATTCACGTCAACAACTGGCTAACCGCGAATGCAGTTTACAAAAATTTGCCTGAGCTGGCCGATGGCTGGGTTACTCTGAACGAGAAACCAGGACTTGGACTTGAGCTCAATGAAGAGGCCGTGAAGGAGTTCAAAACAAAGTAACGGCCTCGTGGCAGCTTCGAACAAGATTCGAGATGCCTTTCTCCGAGCGATGCGAGACCGGAATCTTCTAATCGAACTAAGACGTGTCGGATCTTGTCAAGAAAATACTGGAGAGTTAGCGGAGGTCTAATCGCCGGAACGGACAGCGGTTGGTGATCGTGCCGAAATTTACACGGCTCCGGCCAGGGTGTGAATTCGTCCATCCACACCCTGGCACGAATTGCAGAGCAGAAGCTTAGCTTGGCTCCGATCTGGTATTCCCCGATTACCTCCACCAGTGCCAATAATAAGGACGATAATCCCACCGGTCATAGCGTAGCTCACGTCGATCCTGCCAAATCTCGCCGAGGTCCTGGCGGATCTCGCGTCGGTCCTGCGCGATTTCAGCGCGACTCGCGCCGTTGTGGAGATCCCGCTGTAACTCTGTACGGTCCCTCATCAGCTCGAGTCGGTCCTGATAAAGTTCCCGGCGATCATTGCGATAATTACCGCGTCTGTAATCCGCCGATGCCGGCGCCGCTATGGCGAGTGCGCCACTGAGAACCAGAGCTCCAAGGACAACATTTTTCGATATTTTCATGACTAACCTCCTCTACACCGTTCTACCGTGATTAGACGGCGAAACCCGCGGCTGGTTTACTCATTCAAATTAGTCTTTTCGCACGTGCGCTTACCGGAGTTGTGTAAACCGAACGCAGCGGCTCGGGCGATCGCCTTTCTTATCGATGACGAATCAATAACTGGTATCTTCCTCAATGGCGAACTTGCCCAACGGGCTCTCTAAAGCGCAAATCTGCCTGGACGCGTTCAATTGACATAAGTCTACACCGTCGGCTACTTTACTCAGCGCAGGACCGACAAGGCTCTTTTAATTTCGCCGTGCAAATAGTGTAGGACGACTTTCGTTGACAACGACGATGCTGCCTCAGACCGGGCTCATGTATCGCAGACAATTCAATAGATTTCTTTTGGCGACAGGTGCTTCCGTACTAGCACCGTTCAGCATCGCGCGCGGGCAATCTTCAAAGCTGAAGATCGGCGTGCTGCTGCCGAAGTCGGGCGTGCAGGGCTTGATCGGCCAATCGTGCCAAAAGGGCGCCGACCTCGCTCCGGCGGTCATCAGAGAGTTGTTCGGTGTCGAAATCGAACTGATGAACGCCGACACAGAAACCAACGTTGATACCGCGCGCACCCGTGCCGAGCGACTCATTCAAGAGGGCGCGCATTGTCTGGTCGGGCCGTTCGACTCCGGCGCTGCCGGGGCGATCGCACAGGTGGCCGAGCAGCGCGGTGTGCCCTTCGTGATCAACATCGCGGCCGCCCCGCAAATCACCGAACAGGGCTACAAATACGTTTTCCGAAATTTTCCGATCGCCTCCGAGCTGGTGAAAAACGGCTTGGCGCTAACCAATGATCTGTTTCGCGCGACCGGATCAACTACTCGCACCGCCGTGTTCATGCACGTAAACGATACCTTCGGTCAAGCGAATGCCAAAGCCGTCGGCGCGAATCTACCGCAGCTCAATTTGCCATTTAAGCTCGTCGACACCATTGCCTACGATCCTGCCGCAAGAGACTTAGCCGTCGAGGTTTCAAGAGCGAAGTCAGCCAAGGCGGATTTTCTTTTGCTCGTGTGCCGACTCAACGATGCCATCGTGCTGCGGCGCGAGATCGTCAAACAACGCTGGAACATCATGGGCATTATCAGCCCCGGCTCTCCCGGCATGTATGAAAATCAGTTTTTTCAAACGCTCGGCAAGCTCTCCGAGCATTGCATCTCGAACGTACCGTGGTATGACCCAAAAACAGCGTTGACGAAGGCCGTCGACACGGCGTTCAAGAAACAAAACCCGAAAGACCAACTTCGATTTCATGCGCTCAACGTCGGTTACACCTTCGAGGCGATCTTGATCGTCGCCGACGCTTGCAAACGGGCGAAGTCAACCAACGTCCAAGCGCTCACGGAGGCTATTCGTCAGACCGAGCTCGAAAGCCGCATGATGATCGGCGGGCCGATCAAGTTCAATGCCAAGGGACAGGTTGAAGGGAATCTTTCAGCGTGTATCCAGAATCAGGGTCAGAAACCAGTGGTGGTATTGCCAGCGGCGGCCGCCGAAGCGAAGCCGGTGTTTCCTTGGCGTGACTACAAGAAAATCTAAGTAGACTGTGTATTGCGACTAATTGATCACCTGTGTCCTGTCCCAGATGTTAGTGAAGGAATTGAGTGAGCGCGTTTGCTCGCATTCCCGCGAAAGCACGAATCGGCTAGGGGCGGGTTTAAAACCCGCCCCTACCCTCAGCCCCAGGCTGATTTGCTCGGAATGACGTCGGAATTATTCATCAGATTTCTAGGTCGCCCCTTCTAATTCATCATCGAATGTCCCTCGACCTTCTCAACCTCGCCAACGTCATTATCTCGGGAGTGCTTACCGGCCTGGTCTACGGCCTTATGGCGCTCGGTCTGTCGGTCATCTTCGGCGTCGCTCGAGTTGTGAATTTCGCCCATGGCGAAATGATGACGATCGCGATGTACTTAACCGTGGCGCTATTCGCTGGGCTTAACCTCGATCCATTCCTCGCTGTGTTGCCCGTTGCCGCGGTCTTTTTAGTCTTCGGTTATGCATTGCAAGCAACCGTGATAAATCCTTTCGTTACTCGTCCCGATCACTCACAGTTCATGCTGCTCCTGGCGATCGCGGTGATCATGACTAACTCGCTGTTGATCGTCTTCGGGCCGGACGCGCGCAGCATTAGGCTCGATTACCTCCTGGAATCGATCGAATTGGGTCCGCTGCTGATTGATCGAGGCAAGCTCTACGCCGCGCTCGTCGCATTCGGCACATCAATGACGTTGTTCGGTTTCTTCCGTTTCACCCTCACGGGCACGGCGATTCGTGCTTGCGCCGATAATTGGCTCGGCGCAAAAGTTGTGGGTCTCGACGTGAAGCGATTCTATGCTCTCGCTTTTGGGCTGGGCGCGGCTTGCGTCGCCGTTGCGGGATGCATGATGAGTTTACTAGTGGACGTAACTCCCGCTCTTGGGCCGGCCTACACGCTTCTCGCGTTTGTGATCGTGATCGTCGGCGGCCTCGGTTCGATGTCTGGCGCGCTCATCGGCGGCGTGCTCATTGGCGTCTCCGAAGCTCTTGCAGGTTTATTCATCACGCCTTCGGCGAAGAGCATGTTTAGTTTCGCGCTGTTAATCCTAGTGCTGCTCATTCGGCCACGCGGTCTGATCGGCAATAAGTTGTGAACCGGCGCGTGATCTTCGTGTTCGCAGCCCTGGGCGGCGTCTTGCTTTGCCTCCCGTCAATTGCCAACAATTACGTATTGTCCGTGGCCACTCTGTTCTTGTTCTTCGCCTATACGGGCCAAGCCTGGAACATCATGACGGGCTTCGCGGGCCAACTCTCTCTCGGTCATTCGCTCTATCTTGGCATCGGCGGTTACGCCAGCGCGGCACTCTATTTCCACTTCGGCATCGGTCCCTGGGCGGGTTTGTGGCTATCCATCGTTCTCTGTGGGCTAGTCGGCTCCGTCGTTGGCGCGCTCGCTTTTCGCTACGGCATCTCAGGTGTCTACTTCACGCTGCTGACAATCGCCTTCGCTGAGTTCACGCGCATCGGTTTCGATCATTGGGATTGGCTGGGTGGTTCCGGCGGCCTGTTTCTTAAGGTTACCCGCCGCGACCAGATCGATCTGCTCAACCTGCGCGGCACGCCAGCCATGTTCTATTACGTAATCCTTGCGCTCGCGGCAACGGCGCTGGCTCTGAGCGCTTGGCTCTTGCGTAGCCGCGCCGGCTATTACTGGCAGGCCATCCGGGAAAATGAAGAAGCGGCGCAGGCCCTTGGCATCAATACTTTTCGCTGGAAGATGCTTGCGGTGGTGACTAGCGCCGCAATGACGTCGCTGGCGGGCGTGTTCTCGGCCTTCTACTACAACAACCTTTTTCCGGAGCAGATTTTTAGTATCAACCGTTCCATCGAAACCATCCTTGGTCCGATTATCGGCGGCATCGGCACGCTCATCGGCCCGATTCTCGGCGCGGCGCTTTTGACGCTGCTCGCCGATGGCGTCACGGAGCTCGTCGCTGCACTCGGTTGGGAAGTCGCCGGCGTGAAACAGTTGATCTATGGTGTGATTCTGTTCGCAGTTGTGACGTTATTGCCCCACGGCGTCTGGCCCGTCCTTGCGCGTAAGCTGAAAGTGTCGCGATGAGCGTGCTGCTGGACGTTCAAGGCGTGAGCAAATCGTTCCGCGGGCTGCGCGCCGTCGGAAACGTCTCGTTCGAAGTCGAGGAAGGCGCGATCGTCGCTCTTATCGGTCCCAACGGCGCCGGCAAGACGACGATTTTCAACATGGTCGCCGGCGCACTCAGGCCCGACGACGGCGAGATTCTCTTCGCCGGCAAACCGATCGGTGGGCTGCGGCCCGACCAGGTTTGCGCCCTGGGCATCGGCCGCACTTTTCAGATCGTAAAACCATTCGCCGGTCTTTCGGTGCTCGACAACGTGATTGTCGGCGCGCTCAGGTGCTGCGCGAGAGTAGACGAAGCGCGCGCATTCGCGTCGACGATTGTCGACAAACTCGGCCTCGGATCGAAACGCGCCTTTCCCGTTTCTTCACTCACTCTGCCGGATCGAAAAAAGCTCGAGGTTGCGCGCGCGCTCGCCACCCGGCCAAAACTGCTGCTTCTCGACGAAGTGATGGCCGGGCTGCGTTCTCTCGAATGCGACCAATTGATTGCCTTTTTGCAAGAGATCAATCAACGCGACGGTGTGACGATTCTTTTAATCGAACATGTCATGCGCGCCGTCATGGCGCTGGCGCACAAAGTCATCGTGCTCCATCATGGCGAGATGATCGCGCAGGGTTCACCCGCGCAAGTGATACTCGACCCGGCGGTGCTTGAATGCTATCTCGGCGAAGAGACCCTCCTTTAATGTTTCGGAGTCGAATCGTCGTCCCGCGCGAACGCGAAGAATCTGATTCCTTCCGTTCGATCGATATGACAAGGTAGGATAGGTTCGCCATTCGCGTTCGAATAAATCACCTTATGAACAAAAAGACATGACAGCTCTGCTCGAAGTAACAAGTCTCGACCTGTATTACGCCGACGCCCAAGCGCTTGCCGATGTTTCCCTGAAAATTTCCAAAGGCGAGATTGCCGCCATCGTCGGCGCCAACGGCCGACAAGTCATCGCTGATCCGCGCCATCGCCGATATCGAACGACCGCGCGGCGGCCGGATTGTTTTTGCCGAACGCGATATCACCGGCCTGGATTCGTACGAGATCTGCAATCTCGGCATCGGTCAAGTTGCCGAGGGGCGCCAGCTCTTTCCCACTTTGACCGTGACGGAGAATTTGCCCACGGGTGCCACGCTGGCGCGCGCTCGTGTAAAAATGAAACAAACAATGGAGAGCGTATTTGAGCTCTTCCCGCGTCTCGCCGAGCAAAAAAACAACTCGCCGGCACGCTTTCCGGCGGCGGCCGTCCCGAGCTGATCATGTTCGACGAGCCCTCGCTCGTCCTTGCGCCGACTATTGTTCGGCAACTGCTTCATGCTGTGCGTCTGCTGAATCAAAAGGGTCTGACGATGTTATTAATCGACCAAAACGTCGCTCTCTCACTGAAGACTTCACAGCGCGCTTACGTGCTCGAAAACGGCCCATCGTCATGTCCGGTTCCGGAAAAGAATTGCTCAGCAATGAGAGCGTCCGCCTGGCGTATCTGGGACTTTAATACGATCAAGCAACAGGATGGATTCAATCTTCGTTTGCGAAGATCGCATTGCGTTCAGCAGCGGGTTAGCCTTCTTCACTCCGGAAATTGCACGCAACTGCATCAGTCGGTCAAGGAACTGAGCGCTGCCGCAGAGGCAGCGCTCCCATATTTAGTGCGACTCTCCAACGGCATGCTTTTCGTGTTCTGCAACTGCCGTGAGATTTCGTAGGGTGTATATAGTGCCCTCCGTTGCAGTTTTTATCACTTGTAATGGCAATTTCATTTCTAGTTCATCTTTGGACGGTAAAAACCATAGGCGGTTTTCTGCGTCAAAATACAAGATAAACCCGTTGCTCTTTGATAGTCGCCCTTTCATCTCGGTGATTTCATCAGAATAACGCTTATTAGGAAGACGATTATTGGGATCGATCTTCCGCGGGATCATGGCCGCCCGATTGCCTGTAATTGTATAGATAAAGTCTGGAGCATTGCTGAAAATCACGCCAGGGCTCGCGGTTTTTACGAACTTCATCAACTCGGAGGTTCGCCATCGTTCTATAGGAAAACCAAGACCGTTAGAATAGCTTTCGCGCAACCAGATAACTGCCATTATCGATTGCGCCATAAAAATAGTAATGATTAAACAATCGAAGCCAAACCAGCGCCAAGATTTTTCCCGTGGTCTGGTTGCCCTAAGCCAAGCGGTGACGATGGACACCGCCACGATCATAACCCCGACGTATGGAAAGGCCAAAGTGCGAGTATCGAAATAGAGCGGCTGGTCAACGATCGACCAGGAGATCAGCAAAAAACCACAATAGATTAGCACACTCAATCCCGCGACCTGGGCATAGCGTGATCTCGGAAAACCAATTTTTGTACACATCCAAGCCAGTGAAAGAAATAATGCTCCCACAATGACGCGGTTCACCCACGGCGTTGAATCGCCCCAGCCAACTGGTAATAACCACTGACAAATCGTATCGGTCGCTGGCACTAGGTCGATCAGTCCCGGTGGATGGAACCCGAACGTTCGATTGACGGTATTCCCCGCGAGTGAGTAATTTCTTAAAACCCAACCAATCAACGGTAAAGAACTGAGACCAAAAAACATGCCTGCATCGATCAACCTTTTCTTCCAATATTGCTTGCCCAACCAAAGAATCGCAACGGTACCCGTGAGAATACTGGCAATCCCAACGTATCTCGTAAGACTGCTCAGAGCGATAGTTAGCGACGCCCAATACAGCATCCTGGGGCGGCCGTCACTTAGGTAGAGCGCCAAGAAACAGAACCCCAAGAATGAGAGGAAAATAAACATTGGTTCGGAAAGCGCCTGTAGATGAATGTGAACCATAGGAAATGCGCTGAGTGCGAGATAGCTTGCAAGCAGAGCAGCGATCTTCGACGAAGTAGCACGATAGACTATGAACGCCACAAGAGCCGCATTGGCCGCAAAAAAAAACGTGCTGGTCGCTCGCGCTCCATCGGGAGGATCCAATCCGAACATGCTAAAGACTGCAATCATAACTGAGTAGAGAGGCGGATATACAGTCACAGGGGCTAACGCACCCACCTCGTTCAGGAAGTAAATCCCATCGCCGTTTAGGATACTCCGAGCGACACCAATATAGACTATAGAATCTAGATAGAGAGCGAGCCCCCATGGCGTGCTGATCAAGAGAATGCATGCTCCGACGAACACCAAACCGGAGACTGCAGCGCACAAAGCACTACTACTCATCGATCTGTCGTTGCTTCCTTGGAATTTAAGAAACAATTGGAGCCGAACAAAATCGAGAAGTTTTTACCATGGATTCGTTACTGAATGCCAGGAAATCCTGCAGTGACGGTGATTTTAGCAATCGGGAAATCCGGCGACACCCAATGGACTTGACGAATTTAGCCAATCCCAGATATCAAGTGGCGTATGCCCTAGCGGAATTTGGCCTCCGTGATACGAATACATTGAGCAACAATCGCATTGCTTGATAATTGTTAGACAACCTTTGTGAAATGAGGAAAAAATGATATGAGCGACACTGAAATCAAGAAATCCCCCCAACGCTGGCAATCCGACGTCATCGTTGATCTGATCAAGCAGTACGAGTTTCCGTACATCGCGCTCAATCCTGGCGCGAGTTATCGCGGCCTGCATGACTCACTGGTGAATTATGGCGAGAACCAGCCGCCGATGCTGCTGTGCAATCACGAAAAGATCGCCGTCCAGATCGCCCACGGCTACGCCAAGGCGAGCGGTAAGCCGATGATGGCCATCGTCCACAACGTCGTCGGCCTGCTGCACGCGCCGATGGGGATTTACTACGCGTACATCGATCGCTGCCCGGTCTTTATCGTTGGCGCGACGGGTCCGATGGACGAAAAGCTCCGCCGCCCGTTCATCGACTGGATCCATACCGCCTTCGCCCAAGGCGATGTCGTCCGCGGTTTTACCAAGTGGGACTACCAGCCCGGCAGCATTCACGGCGTGCCGGATTCGTTTGCACGCGCCTACTCGATCATGATGAGCGAGCCGCAGGGCCCCGTCTACATGGTCTACGACTCGGCGATGCAGGAAAGTCCGATGAAGGAAGAGATGGCGTTGCCGAAATATTCGGTCAAAGTTCCATCGCGCATTGCATCCGAGCCGGCAGTCGTCGAAGAAGCCGCCGATATGCTTATGGCTGCGGAGAATCCGCTGTTGCTGACTGAATATGCGGCGCGCATGCCCATCGGCTTTAACTCGACGGTCGAACTGGCCGAGACCCTCGGCGCTTCGGTTTACGACATCAATAAACGTCTCGGATTTCCCAATCGCCACCCACAGAGTTTGAGCTTTCATGGCGACGCCTTCAAAGGCGTCGACGTGGTGGCGGCATTAGATGTCGTCGACTGGACGCGCGGCTCGCACAAGCTGAACACGCAAACGCGCGAAGTCAGTGTCGTCACCGCGCCCGACTGCAAGTGGATCGACGTCGGCTTCGCCGATATCGAGATCAGCAAGTGGGCCACCGACTACAACAAGCACCACAACTGGGATCTGCGCGTGCTCGGCGACAGCGCGCTGTCACTGCCGGCGTTGACCGCCGCTTGCCGTAAACGCATCGACGGCAACAAATCACTCACGACAAGAATCGCCGAGCGCAAAAAGACGATCGGCGAAAGACACGCGCGCCAGTGGCAAAAGTGGCAAGACCAAGTGAAAGAGGAATGGAACGAGCGACCGATGACCGAGTCGCGCCTCGCGCATGAAATTTGGCAAGTCATCAAGGACGGCGATTGGGTGCTAACCGCCAATACGCTGAAAGAATGGGTGCAAAAAGTATGGGATTTCGACAAGCCCTATCGCCACGTCGGCCGCGAGCTCGGCACCGGCACCCAGATCGGCATGTCCATCGGTGTCGCTCTGGCGCACAAGGGTTCGG
>Ga0137403_10002684_pt1 | contig 21621 bp, 19 predicted proteins | sample CZOMad2_1_16fung_FD_122057 | JGI IMG/M metagenome (GOLD analysis project Ga0137403, IMG submission 122057) | Vadose zone soil fungal communities from Angelo Coast Range Reserve, California, USA - CZOMad2_1_16fungal (Hybrid Assembly) | ecosystem: Environmental > Terrestrial > Soil > Vadose zone...
TACCACGTCGAAGTCAGCCGGGTGCAGAGCTATCTGGATTCAGCCGGATCGTCGCTGAAGCGCGAGATTGAATCTCAGCGCGAAACCGCTTCCGCCGCAATGGAATTCGAGAACGCGGCCGCCATTCACGCGCGCATGGAAAAGCTCGTACCGGTCGCGCACCTGCTTCCCGAGGTCGCGCGGCCGATCCAAAACTTGAACGGCGTGATAGTGCAGACAAGCTCCGAGTCGAATTCGGTCGCACTGTTCCGTATCGCGAAGGGAATGATCTCCGCTCCGGCAGCTTTTCCTATTGAGCAAGCCTCATCGGCGAAATCGCAGTCTATGGAGTCGCGCCTATCCGTTGCCATCAGCGAGATTCCCGCGAACGAGCCCGCCTCCGCTGCCGAATTGACCGAGCACATTGCCCTCCTGAAGCGCTGGTTCTTCCGCAGCGCGCGCATGGGTGAATTATTTCTGACGGACGAAAAAGACGATCTACCCATGCGCCGCCTGGTGCGCGGCGTCTCGCGCGTATTTCGCGGAGAGAAAGAATCAGAGTCGAGTTCGCCAGCAATCTAGGTTTGCGCGCCTCGGCTGTGCAGTAATTGAAAGTAATTCTCCGCGTCTCTGTGCCTCCGCGGTGAAAAGACTTTTAGCTAACTGCGCCGGTGCGAGCTCCCGCAGTCTCCGGCACCGCTTCTTTCCCCGAGAGCAACTGCCGCAACACGAACTGCAAAATGCCGCCGTGTTTGTAGTAGACCGCCTCCTGCGGCGTATCGATGCGCACCAGAGCGTGGAAGTCGATGCATTCGCCCTTTGTGCCGCACGCGCGCACCTTCACCTGCTGTCCGGCTTTGAATACGGGCACGTTGATGATGTCGGCGATTCCGGTGATGTCGAAAGTCTCTTCTCCGGTCAGGCCGAGCGTGTCAGGATCTTCGTCAGCTAAGAACTGCAGCGGCAGCACGCCCATACCCACCAGGTTCGAGCGATGGATGCGCTCGTAACTCTCCGCGATCACTGCGCGTACACCCAGAAGCGCCGGGCCTTTGCCAGCCCAATCGCGCGACGATCCCGAGCCGTACTCTTTTCCCGCCAGAATCATCGTCGGCACGCCTTGCGCACGATATTTCTCCGACGCATCGAAGATCGACATCAGCTCGCTATCCGGTAGATGCCGCGTCACGCCTCCTTCCGTCCCCGGCGCGAGTTTGTTCTTCAATCGGACATTGGCGAAGGTCCCGCGCATCATCACTTCGTGGTTGCCGCGGCGCGAGCCGTAGGAGTTGAAGTCCGGCTTAGTGACGCCGAGTCCGAGGAGCAGCTTTCCCGCCGGCCCGTCACTCTTGATCGAACCAGCCGGAGAGATGTGGTCGGTGGTCACGCTATGCCCGAGCTTGGCGAGGATGCGCGCGCCCTTGATGTCGGTCGCCGGTTGCGGCGTCTTCGGCATGTTGTCGAAATAAGGTGCGCGGCGGATGTAGGTGGACTTATCGCTCCAGGCGAATGTCTCGCCGCCTACGACCTTCATGCCCTTCCAGTGCGCATCGCCTTCGAAGATGGTTTCGTAATTCTTGGTGTACATGCCGGAGTTGATCGCCTTCTTCAGCGTGTCGTCGACTTCCTTCTGCGTCGGCCAAATGTCGCGCAGATAGACCGGCTTGCCGTTGCTGCCTTCGCCCAGCGGGTCGTGCAAAAGATTTTTCTCGATCGTTCCCGCCAGCGCGTAAGCAACCACCAATGGCGGCGACATCAAATAATTCGCGCGAACATCGGAGTTGATGCGTCCTTCGAAGTTGCGATTGCCCGAGAGCACCGACACCACGACCAGATCGTGTTCGGCGATCTCCTGCGTGATCTCCGCCGGCAGCGGGCCTGAATTTCCGATACACGTGGTGCAGCCATATCCAACGGTATTGAAGCGCAGCTTGTCCAAAAATTTGTCGAGGCCGGATTCGCGGTAGTAATCGGTGACCACGCGCGAGCCCGGCGCGAGCGACGTCTTCACATGCGGCGGAACGGTCAGCCCTTTTTCGACCGCCTTCTTTGCCAACAATCCCGCCGCGATCATCACTGACGGATTCGAGGTATTGGTACAGCTAGTGATGGCGGCGATCACCACGTCGCCGTGCTTCAGGTCCTCTTCCATCTCGGCAACAACTTGCTTCGCGGCCGCCGGAGCGTGCTCCACGTCAGCAGTGCCGACCGCTACTCCACCGCCGCCTTCGCTCTTGAGCCGGTCCACTTGTTTGTCCGGCATCTTGCCCGGTTTGATCAGCGAAGGCAGAGCTTGCGCGAACGATTGCGGCGCCCCCGAGAGCGCCACCCGGTCCTGCGGACGCTTCGGACCGGCGATGCTCGGCTCCACCGTCGCAAGATCCAGCTCGACGAGCTCGGAATATGTCGCTTCTTTGGTGTTCTCGTCGTGGAACATCCCCTGCGTGCGGCAGTAGGCTTCGACCAGGGCGATCTGTTCTTCGGAGCGTCCACTCAACCGCAGGTAGCGAAGCGTTTCAGCGTCGACCGGGAAGATGCCGCAAGTCGCGCCGTACTCCGGCGACATATTGGCGATGGTCGCGCGATCGGCCAGCGGCAGATGCTTCAATCCGGGTCCGTAGAACTCGACAAATTTTCCGACTACGCCCACCTTGCGCAACATCTCCGTCACAGTGAGCACGAGATCAGTCGCCGTCGAGCCTTCGCGCAGATTGCCGGTCAGCTTGAAGCCGACTACCTGCGGGATCAGCATCGAGACCGGCTGCCCCAGCATTGCAGCCTCGGCTTCAATGCCGCCAACGCCCCAGCCCAGTACGCCGAGTCCGTTGACCATAGTGGTATGGGAGTCGGTTCCGACCAGCGTATCGGGATACGCGCGCGCAGGTTTGCCGCCGTCCCGGGGCGCGACGAAAACTACCCGCGCCAGATATTCCAGATTGATCTGGTGAACGATGCCCATGTCAGGCGGCACGATAGCGAGATTGCGGAAGGCGCTCTGTCCCCAGCGCAAAAATTCGTAGCGTTCGCGATTGCGGGAAAATTCCAGGTCAGCATTGATCTGCAACGCGTGCTGCGTTCCGAACTCATCCACCTGCACCGAGTGATCGATCACCAGTTCTGCGGGCAACAGCGGATTGATCTTTTTGGGATCTCCGCCCAGCGCCTTCATGGCGTCGCGCATCGCGGCCAGATCAACGATCGCCGGCACGCCGGTGAAGTCCTGCATCAGCACACGCGCCGGCATGAAAGCGATTTCTTTGGACGGCGCAGCTTTCGCGTCCCAGTTGGCGAGAGCGAGGATATCGTCGGCGGTGACCGATTTTCCCTCATTACGCAGCAGGTTCTCCAGCAGGATGCGCAGCGAATACGGCAGGCGCGCGACCGGCAGCCCGGCCTTTTCGAGCGCGTCTAGGCGGTAAATCTCGTATTCCTTCTGCCCGACGCGCAACGTGGAACGGCTGCTGAAGCTATTCATGCTGGAGGCTCCTGCGAAACTCTTTATTTTACGCCGTCCAGCCGCGGAAAATCTGCACCAGCAGCCACGCGTTCAGCACCGCGATGAAAACAGCGGTCGTCCAAGCCAGCGCTTTCACCCACGCGGCATTCACGAATTCGCCCATCTTGCGCTTATCGCTGGTGAACAAGACCAGAGGGAACACCGCGAAACTCAACTGCATGGAGAGGACGACTTGGCTCAGGATCAGCAGATTCGCCGTGCCGCGCGAACCGTAGAAGGCCGTCACGATCACCGCCGGCACGATGGCAACCAAGCGCGTGATCAAACGTCGCAGCCAGGGTTTGAGTCGAATGTTGAGGAAGCCTTCCATCACGATCTGGCCGGCGAGGGTGCCGGTGAGCGTGGAGTTTTGTCCCGAGGCGAGCAACGCCAGAGCGAACAAAATGCTGGCCCCACTCCAGCCTAGAAGTGGGGTGAGCAATTTGAACGCGTCCCCGATCTCGGCGACTTCGCTGTGTCCGCTGCGATAGAACGTCGCTGCGGAGACGATCAGGATTGCTGCATTCACGAACAGCGCCAGGGTCAGCGCGACGGCAGTGTCGATGTCGCTGAACTTGATGGCTTCACGCTTGCCTTCCGGCGTGCGCTCGTAATTGCGTGTCTGCACCACGGAGGAGTGCAGGTAAAGGTTGTGCGGCATCACGGTCGCGCCCAGGATGCCGATTGCGATGTACAGCATGCCCGGGTCGCGCAAGATGTCGGTTGAGGGAGCGAAGCCGCGCGCGATGCCGGCGAACTCGGGACGCGAGAACAGGATCTCCAGCCCGAAGCAGAAGGCGATCACGCCGATCAGCGAGATCACCAGCGCCTCGATGTAGCGGAAGCCGCGATTCTGCAGGAAGAGGATGATCAACACATCTGCCGCGGTCAGGCATACGCCTATCAGTAGAGGAATACCGAACAGAAGCTGTAGTGCGATGGCTGTGCCGATCACCTCGGCCAAGTCGCAGGCGGCGATAGCGATCTCGCAGCCGATCCACAGCAGAAACGAAACCGGCTTGCTGTAGTGGTCGCGGCAGGCTTGCGCCAGGTCGCGCTCCGTCACCACGCCTAGCTTCACCGCAAGACTCTGCAGCAGGATCGCCATCAGGTTCGAGATCATGATGACGCTCAGCAGCGAGTAGTTATATTTCGATCCGGCCGCGAGGTCGGTAGCCCAATTACCCGGGTCCATGTACCCGACAGCGACCAGGAATCCCGGGCCGGCGAACGCGACCATCTTTCGCCAGAAGCTGGCTGTCTTGGGGACGGTGAGGCTGCGGTGCACCTCGGGCAAGCTCGGCGTCAGGGCCTCAAGACGCCAGGCGTCTCTACCGGTTTTAGGAGCATGCATCAGAAGGACGTCACCGCCGAACAGATTAGCTTGAGTATAGTACCACAGATAAACTGTAGTTAACTTAAACTTTAGCCTTGCTCTTCGCGAGCTCTGATACCCACACCCGCTCCGCTACGGGTTTTCCGACTGAGACCGGTTCGGCGGCCGCCTTCAGCGTGACCGTCTGATCGTAATTCGTAGCCAGGACGCGGACTTGCGTGCCCGGGCGAAGCCCTCTCTGCTCAAGAAACTCCAGCATTTTACGGTCGCGTTCATAGATGCTTCCCAGCACGTAGGCGTGTCCCGGTCGAGCCTCGGCCAAAGGCAACAACCCGCGTCGCCGCCGGGCCGCGGGGCCTTCCGGGACGGAAAGGTTCCCGTGCGGGCAGTTCTTACCCCGTCCAAGTTTCTGGGCGAGTTTCGCCTCAAAGTCTGCGGAGACCGCGTGTTCCAGGCGTTCCGCTTCGTCGTGCACCTTATACCACTCCATGCCGAAGACCTCCGCCAGCATGCGCTCGATCAGGTGATGGCGGTTGATGGTCCGGTGCGCGATCTTTTGACCCGCCTCTGTGAGCTGGAGACGCCCATCCTTTCCTACCCGAACGAGATTATCCTTTTTCAACCGGCGCACCGCCATGGTCACCGCCGGCGGGGAGACATTGAGCCAATGTGCCAAGGTGGCTGAGATCACGCTGAGACCTTCGCCTTCTGCCTCAAGGATCGCCTTCAGATAGTCTTCCTTCGACACCGTGATCAAGTTCTTGCGCATGGTGTCGCGATTATACTTAACTGCGGTTAATCTTGCGCCTTCAGATCCGGACAGTTCACTGCAGTAACAGCGTCGAATCCTCACTCCCTGGCTCACTGCTGATCACTGACTGCTGACTGCTGGTTTCCTTTATACTCATACCTCCATGAAGGTGCTGGTCATCGGCGGTGGCGGACGCGAGCACGCAATAGCGTGGAAGTTGCGGCAATCGCCGCGCGTCACCCAGCTTTATTGCACTCCTGGCAACGGCGGCATTGCTGAAGAAGCCGAATGCCTTCCTGGCGACGTGAAAGATATCCCCGCACTGGTCGCCCTCGCCCAAAAACTCGGCGTGGACCTGACCGTCGTCGGACCCGAAGTCCCGCTCAATCTCGGCATCGTGGATGCCTTCCAGCAGCGCGGCCTGCGCATCTTTGGGCCCACCAAAGCTGCCGCGCAGCTTGAGAGCAGCAAAAGCTTCGCCAAAGAATTCATGCAGCGGCACAACATACCCACGCCGCATTACGCCGTCTGCGTCAACATGGACGACGTGAAGTCGGCGCTGCCTCTCTTCAAGACGCCTCTCGTGGTCAAAGCCGACGGATTGGCCGCCGGTAAGGGCGTCGTCATCGCCCACACGAAGGAAGAAGCGGCACACACCGCAGACGAGATGCTAAGCGGGAAAGTGCTTGCCGGCGCCGGCAGCCGCGTGGTGCTTGAAGAATTTCTGCAAGGCGAAGAGCTTTCGTTCCTCGTTCTCTCTGACGGCGAACGTGTAGCGCCGCTGGTCGCCGCACAGGATCACAAGCGCATCGGCGAAGGCGACACCGGCGCCAACACCGGGGGTATGGGCGCGTATTCCACCGATTCCTTGCTCGATGTCCAGATGCGCGAGTGGCTGATCACGCACGTCGCCAAGCCGGTGATCGCCGGAATGAAACAGGAAGAAATGGAATACCGCGGCATCCTTTACTGCGGACTCATGATGACCGCACGCGGGCCCATGGTGCTCGAGTTCAACTGCCGCTTCGGCGATCCCGAAACGCAGCCCATCCTGATGCGTCTCGAAAGCGATCTACTGGATGCCTTCGAGGCATCCATCGAGGGACGCGTGAGCGAGGGCGACTTCAAGTGGTCAAGCGACGCGACCGCGTGCGTCGTGATCGCCTCCGGCGGTTACCCCGATGCGTACGAGGGCGGCAAACCCGTCACCGGATTGAAGGAAGCTTCGCAGGTCGAGGGCGTAAAGATTTTCCACGCCGGCACGAGTAAGAGGAATAACGAGTACATCACCTCCGGCGGGCGCGTCCTCGGCGTTACCGCCCGCGCCAAGGATTTAGGGGTTGCTCTCGACCGCGCTTACCAAGCCGCCGGGAAGATCAGATTCGACGGTATGTATTACCGCAAAGACATCGGCGCGCGTGCGCTAGTGAAAAAATAGTCCGACGGGAGAATTGCTTGAGCAAGCCGCAAGTCGCAATCGTCATGGGTTCGGATTCCGACCTTGAGATCATGAATGAGTGCGCCAAGTCGCTCGACGGCTTCGGCGTCGCCTACGAGATCGACGTCACGTCCGCCCATCGCGCGCCCAAGAAAACTTCGAAATTTGCCAGCGAAGCTGCCGGGCGCGGCATCAAGGTCATCATCGCCGCCGCTGGCGGCGCCGCACATCTTGCCGGCGTGATCGCCGCCGAGACTACACTGCCAGTGATCGGCGTTCCTATCCCCTCGACTTCGCTGCAGGGCATGGATTCGCTTCTCGCCACGGTGCAGATGCCGGCCGGGATTCCCGTCGCCACCGTCGCCATCGGAAAAGCAGGCGCCACCAACGCGGCGATACTCGCGGTGCAGATCCTTGCGCTCAGCGACGCCGAGCTTGCGAAGAAAATGGCCGCCCATAAAGAGAAGTTGGCGGCCGGAGTGGAAGAAAAGTCTCGAAAGTTGAAAGAATCGCGGTCATCCAAATAAATCCCGAGTGAGCGTGCGAAGCACGCGACGAGGGAGCCCTACCCGCGCATTGATGCCTAGGTAGGGATTCCTCGCATGCGCTCGGAATGTGAATAACGACAATGCTCCTGGTCCTTGACGTCGGCAACACCAATACGGTGCTCGGCCTTTACGAGAAGGCGGAGCTGCGCGCGCACTGGCGCGTGGCCACCATCAAGACCCAGACCGTCGACGAATATGGCGTCCTCTTCCGCAATCTCTTTTCCATGGACTCGATCGACGCCAAACAGGTCGGCGGCATCATCATCTCTTCTGTGGTTCCGCCGCTCGATTCCACTCTGCGCGAGGTCTGCGAAAAATATTTCGCGGTCGAGCCGCTCTTCGTCGAGCCCGGCGTGAAGACCGGAATGCCGGTGAAATACGAGAACCCGGCCGAGGTCGGCGCCGACCGCATTGTCAACGGAGTTGCCGCATTCGAGAAGCACGGCGGGCCCTGCATCGTGGTGGATTTCGGCACCGCCACCACCTTCGACGCCATCTCGAAAAACGGCGAGTATCTCGGCGGCGTCATCGCTCCCGGCCTCGGCATCAGCGCGGAAGCGTTGTTCGAGCGCACCGCGCGCCTGCCGCGCATCGACATCCGCAAGCCCGATCGCGTCATCGGCTCGACCACGGTCGGGAGCCTGCAGTCTGGCCTTTACTTCGGCTATCTCGGCTTGGTAGACGGAATCCTCGCGCGACTGCTGGACGAGATGGGAAGGCAAACGAAGGTGATCGCCACCGGCGGGCTCGCCGAGCTGATCGCTGGCGGCTCGAAGTACATCTCCGGCGTGGACGACCTGCTCACTCTCGAAGGCCTGCGCATTATCTGGGAGCGTAACCAAAAGAAGTGATTTGGTATTGAGTTTGGAGTTTGAAGTTCTAGTTTTTAGTTTCGTCATCCCGAGCGACGCGCAGCGAGTCGAGGGACCTTGCGTTTGCTCTTGATTTTGCCTTTAAATTCGATATTGCCTTTGGAATTTTGAGTTTGATTTCCTCCGCGCCCTCTGTGTCCTCTGTGGTTTTGGTTTGAATTCTTGGAAAATTATTTCAATTACTTCACCGAGATCGAAGAGCGCTTCCAGAAGCGTCGCGGCTCGGCGCTCTTGCTCTCCACTCTCGACTGGGCGTTGATCGAGACCTGGAAAGACGCCGGCATCCCGCTCGAAGCCGCGTTGCGCGGCATCGACGAGACCTTCGACAAGTACGACCGCCGTCCATCGAAATCAAAGAAGGTGAACAGCCTCGCCTATTGCTCGCAAGAAGTTTTGTCCGCCGCCGAGGAGATGAAAGAAGCGGCAGTCGGTGCAGCGCCGGCAAAAGCAGCCGGCTCGGGAACCCTGCACTTGGACGATGTACGAAAGTTTCTCGACAAGAATGCTGATATCGTCGCCAACCTTTCCATGCCTGGCGCCAAGTCAGCAGCCGAGAATCTGAAAGCGGCGGCGGCAGAGCTAAAGGAATCGTCTTCACTCAACATGGAAGAGCTCGAACGTCGCCTCACCGTGATGGAGGAAAAATTGTTTGCCGCCTTGTTTGCCGCGACCGCAGATGACGAACTCGTGAAGGTACGCGCCGAGGCCGACTCCGCCATGGCGCCCTACCGCAGTAAAATGCCGTCGTCGCAGATCGAGCAACTGCAGAAACAATTCGTCCACAAGCGCCTATTGGAAAAGCATGGCGTGCCGCGTCTCAGCCTCTTCTACATGTAGTCTTGTTCCCAGATGAAACTAACGATTGAAAAAATGGTTTACGGAGGCGACGGCCTCGCGCACTTGCCGCCCGACCACTCCGGTCGGGGCAAAACTGGCTTCGTGCCTTTCGTTCTGCCCGGTGAAGAAATCGAGGCAAGCGTAATCGAGGAGAAGCCCGGCTTCGTTCGCGCCAAGGCTGAACAGATCGTCAGGGCATCGCTGCTGCGCGTCGAGGCACCCTGCCCATATTTCCAGCGCTGCGGAGGCTGCCATTATCAGCACACGTCGTATGAGAACCAGTTGGCGATCAAATCGCTGATTCTGCGCGAAACCCTTTTACGCACCGCTAAGATCGATTGGAAAGAGGAAATCCACACTCTCCCATCGCCGCCATGGAACTATCGCAACCGAACTCGCATGAGAATGCAGCATGCGCCCTTCGCGCTGGGATATTACAGATTCAACTCGCACGAGTTGCTGCCGGTTGAGACATGCCCCATCAGCTCGCCACTGATCAACAAGGCGATTGGTGCCGTCTGGAAGCAAGGCCGCGCCTCCCTGTTGGACAAAGAGATCGCCGAGATCGAATTCTTTGCCAACGCCCCCGACGAGAAACTGCTGATCGAGATCTATCTCTCCGGAAAGGGTAACGATGCGCTGCTGGAAAAATCAGCGGCGAACTTTTTCAAATCGATCGTGACCGACCTTCCCGAAGCCGCCGGGGTCGCCGTCTTCTTCCAGGGCCCGGCTGCGCAAACCTTCGGATACGAAGGCTCAGACTCGCTTCAGTACAAGACCGGCGTCGCAGAGTTTCGCGTCAGCGCCGGATCGTTCTTCCAGGTCAACCGCTTTCTCATTGATGATCTGGTGAACACCCCCACTGCGAACGCCTCCGGTAAGCTCGCATGGGATCTGTATGCCGGCGTCGGCCTCTTCAGCGCGGCGCTGGCAAAAGACTTTGAGCGAGTGATCGCCGTCGAAGCGGGCGTTGCATCTGCTGACGACCTCAAACACAACGCTCCCCGCAACGTGAAAGCCATCCAGTCGACCACGGAAGCGTTCTTGAATAGCAAGGGGAAGCGGCCCAAGCCAGACTTCATTCTGGTCGATCCGCCGCGTGCCGGTCTCGGCCAGGCTGTCGCTAAGCGCTTGGCGGCGATCGAAGCCGGCCAGGTCACATACGTCTCCTGCGATCCGGCAACCCTCGCACGCGACCTGCGCGTGCTACTCGACGCCGGCTGCAAAATCGATACCATCCACCTCGCCGATCTGTTTCCGCAGACCTTCCACATCGAATCCATCGTGCGGCTGTCGCGCTGATTTTCCGCTAGTCCGGCCGACTGGCATGCGCTAAGCTGGCGTCCGCTTTTCGCGGACATGACCGAGCACCGTCCAAACCGCGCCTCACTTCCCATCGCCCGCCAAAAAATGTTCCTCGCCGCGTCGGCCTTTAGCGCGGGAATTCTTTTCGCCTCGTATGCGCCGGGATACCGCCCTCCGCTTTGGTGGCTGTTGGCTGCTGTGGGATTTGCAGCCGCGGCTCTCCTACTTCGTTCCGCGCCGCGCATTCAAGGAGCGCTGGCTCTTCTCGGCGTCGCCGGCCTCGGCGCGTTAGGACTACAGCTTTCAGCAAGCGATTCCACCCATTCTGCGGCATCACTCGACGCAGCCGAAGTCGAGATCGTCGCCCACGTCACCCGCGATGGTGTCGAGCGGCCGGGCTTTTTCGGCAGTCCTCGGCAGGTAGTGGAACTGGAGACCGAATCCGTAGTGATGAACGGTGTCACAGAAAGCGTCAGCACCGGCATTCGCGCCACTGTCTTCCAACGCAACCGTCGCGACCAAGACGAAGGCGCGGGCGAACTGACGCAGTCACCGCCGGCAAAGCCACTCCTTTACGGCCAACGCATCCACTGCAGCGCGAAATTGCGCGTCCCACACAACTACGGCAATGCCGGTGCATTCGACTACCGCGGATACCTGCGGTCGCGCGGCATCAGTTATCTCGGCTCCATCGATGCAGCAACGATACAGATCCTGCCCGGATTTTCCGGCAGCCATCTCGCGGCATGGCGCAGCCGGCTCATGCGTCGCCTGCTCGTGAGCGTCGATCAACTTTGGGCCCCGCGCGACGCCGCTCTCACCGCCGCCATGCTTCTTGGCGATACCACGAACCTCGAGCACCAGGTTTCGCAGGATTTTCAGCGCACCGGCGCGTACCACATCCTGGTGGTATCCGGGATGAACGTCGGCATCCTCGCATTTGTGGTCTTCTGGCTGGCGCGGCGATTGCGTCTCGGACAGCGTGCCACTACTGCCATCACCATCGTCCTCGCGGCCGCCTACGCATATCTCACTGACGCAGGCGCGCCCGTCGTCCGCGCTGCCCTCATGCTCGCCATCTATCTTGTCGCGCGCCTGTTCTTCCGCCAACGCGCTGAGCTGAACGCTATCGGTCTGGCCGCGCTCATCATCCTGGTCGCGCGCCCTACTTCGTTATTCGAAGCCAGCTTCCAGCTCACCTTTCTCGCGGTGGTTGCCATCGCCGGACTCGGCCTGCCCCTTCTGCAGCACACCGCTGCTCCGTACCGTGCGGCCATGCGTCACATCGAGTCCATCGACTACGACATCGGCCTCCCGCCGCGCATCGCGCAATTCCGCCTCGACCTTCGTATGATCGCCGACCGCATCGCCTCTGCTCTCACGCGCGATCTCTCCGACAAGGACGCTCTCCGCCTCCTTCTCCTCCACCGAAAAAAGTACGCGACGAAAGCTCTCGTCTCCGCAGTTCGCACGGCGTCTTCAGTTTTCGAGATTATTTTGATCAGCGCCTTGATGCAGCTCGCCATGGCACTGCCGATGGCCGTCTATTTCCACCGCGCTAACGTTGTTGCGTTGCCGGTGAATGTGCTCATCGTTCCCCTCAGCACCATCCAGTTGCCGCTCGCGGCGTTGGCGGTGGCGCTGAGCTTTGTTTCATCAGCTCTCGCGCACCTGCCCGCGCTCTTGTCCGCGTGGGCGCTGCATGCCATGACCGGAACGATCCACATCCTCGGTCACGTTCGCGGGGCGGACACGCGCCTTCCCACGCCTTCGTTTGCGGCGGCTGTGATCTTCTTGTTTGTGTTCGCGTCGGCTATGCTGCTGGTCCGCCGTCGCAGGTTCGCCGCCTGGGTCGGGGTCGCCGCGCTCGCCTCGTCATCTCTCTGGATAGTCCTCGCTCGCTCTCAGCCAGCATTCAAGTCCGGCTCTCTGGAGATCACTGCCATCGACGTCGGCCAGGGCGACTCCATTCTGGTCGTGAGTCCGGAAGGAAAGACGTTGCTCATCGACGCCGGCGGCTCCGCAGCACTCGCGAACTCCGATTTCGATATCGGAGACGACGTAGTCTCGCCTTACCTGTGGTCGCGCGGCATCACGCGCCTCGACGCGGTCGCCCTGACCCACGCGCATGCCGACCACATCGGCGGGCTCGCCGCCGTCATCACGAATTTTCATCCGCGTGAGCTCTGGGTCGGCCCGGATCCTCCGACCTCCCCCTATCTTCGCCTTATGGAAGTCGCGCGCTCGCAGAACGCGCAGGTGATCCACCGCGTCACCGGTGACAATTTTTATTTCGGCGCGGCCAAGATGACCGTGATGGCTCCAGCTGCCGACTATCAGCTCAGCACCGAGCCAAAGAACAATGACTCGCTCGTTCTACGGGTGGATTGGGGAAAGACCTCGGCACTGCTCGCGGGAGATGTGGAGAAGAAGCAGGAGCATGTTCTAGCCGGCGAGGAGGTTCGCGCCGATCTATTGAAGGTGGCCCACCACGGCAGCGCCACCTCGACGACGCCGGAATTCCTCGCAGCAGTGCGGCCTCGTTTCGGAGTCATCTCTTCCGGATATCACAATTCGTTCGGCCATCCGCGCCCGGAAGTGCTGCAAAGGCTACAAGCGGCGCACGTCGCGACCTTCCGCACCGACCGTTTCGGCGCAACCACCTTCTATCTCGATGGCACGAACGTCTCCGCCGTGGTGCGCGGCGAAACTATCACTCCCGTTCCGCACTGACGCTCGAGTCACTCGTCCCCACCGCCACGTCATCCAGCTGCGCATCTTGTGCAGCGTCTCTGCTATATTCCTCGATCATCAGGCGCGCCTGCGCCGCCTGCTCCTCACGCACCCTGAGCACAATGCCGCCCACGCCCGGGAGCACGTCCTGCGGCGCGTCACGCGTCGTCTCCATGCATTCGATGCCGTTCGACTCCAACAGACCTTGCACCACGAGCGCTTCCGTCTCGTCGGCGGTATCGAACACTTTTTCAAGCTTCTCATTCGCATCGGGTTTCTGGTCGTCTTCGCGTTCCACTTCCACAGGCGACATGGCAGGCTCCTTCTTCGATGACATCCATTGCAGGAAACCGATTCTACTCCTCTCCGAACGCCGCGCGCTGCTTCGCAAAACACAGGCGACCGCGACGCGCAGTTTCCCATCTAATCACTCAGCGTTTTTTTCTTGCACTACCGCAGCCATTCCGTCCTAAGATGGCGGAAGCTGTCGCTTGAGGGTTAGTTGGGTCGAACGAGGTGAATCGATGGAAGTCCCGCAAGCAAGACCGGAGGAAGGCCAACCGGGCCGCCTCAGTGAACAGGAAGAGGAAAGTAAAAAACTTCGCAGACTGCAGATGATGATGAACATGGTGATGTCGGTGATCTGCCAGGATTCCGACCTGACCGTGGAAGAAGCTTCCGAGCTCGCCGCCAACGCCAAACGCGCCGCGCTCGCCATGTTCCCCGACAAAGAATTCGCGTACGACATCCTGTACCGGCCGCGGCTGCAGCGCGTAATCAACGAGCGTTTCCACCTGCAGTAGCCGGCCCACGTTCGATCTTTTTCAGCGTCATGGTCAGCGTTCCCCAGAATGCCTTGCTCTTCAAGCGCACGGGGATGTGCGCCGCGTCGTCCGTGTACCAGATCATGACGTTCGCCCTTCCCGTCCCGCCCTCCGGCTTCACTCGCACCGTGTTGAAAGTGCCGGCATCGGTCTTGAGCGTCTCGCGCCCTTCCACCTGCATCCGCACGTCAATCGTCTTGCCGCCATCGTTCATGGGGAATACGTAGCTCATCCCCGGCTCCAGCTTCAGAGATCCGATGTAGAAGATCCCTGAGAGCACGTCGGTGACGCAACCGGGTGTGTCATTCTCCGCGTGCTTGGTTTCTCCGGTCGAAGGAACTTTTTGGTCGAAAATGCTTTTCTTCGCCGCGTTGTCGAAGCGAACGTTGATCTCGCGGACGCGGGAACCTTCTTCCACCTGCTTGGTCACTTGCAGCGAGCAGAAGCTGCGAGCATCGAAGAACGATTCGAAGATGTCATGCACGCGGAACAGCTTCGCAACAAACCCGGTGGAATCCGCTGTGCCCACGACGCGCTGCTGAGCTCCGGCGGCGTCCATGCGGATGGTTGCGACGCCCGCCTCAAAGATCCGCCATTCGCCCTTGTACTGCAGCGTCTGCCCGTTGGGAAACCTATAACCCGGCGCCGGTGGATGGATCTGCGCGGCCTTGCCGATCGTATCCTCCTGCCGAGGCGCTGCGCTCGTCGCCTGCGCACTTCCGCTAGTTACTAAAAAAAAGAGCAGAACGATCGGAAGGAATGCGCGCATGGAATATTTTGACAGGGATTCGTCAGCGGGACAAAAAATGCAATTTGAGGATCAACAGGATCATCATACCAACGCTTCCCAGCGCGGCGTTGTATTCGCGGTGGTTGCGATAGAGCTGGCTCGAGAACTCGGCTGGTGAATCACTCGCACTTAATCTCGGAATGATGCGCGGCACTCGTTCCGCGTAGTGGGTGAACTCCGGAAAGCGTGTCCGCAAGAAATTTTCTTCATCGCGGATCACCGGCAGGTAGAGAGCGATGAATATCATCACCAATGCGACCGCCAGCCAAAGATTGCGTGAAGCTACTCCGAAGCCGATCACCAGAATGATCGATCCGAGGTAAAGCGGATTGCGCGTGTAGGCATACGGCCCCGAGGTGGTTACCTCCTGGTTCTTCTTCACGTGTCCGGAAGCCGCCGTGCGCAACAGAAGTGCAGGCAACACGATGGCGCTGCCGCACAGGATCGAGGTCCACGTCGGCCGGGCCAGCCATATATAAAGAGCGGCGGCGGCAAAACCTACCGGGACACGAAAGCGGCGCGCCAGCTGCACGTAGGTCACGATGGGCGTGCTCCCATCGCGTCACTCGAGGGTTCGCGCAACATCGATTTGGCGGCGTCGGCTGCGTCCTGCGCGCTGACCTTCAGCAATCCCTCTTCTGGATCAACGTGCCGTGCGTGCGAGGTCTTGCTCTCCGGACTGCGCAGCACGATCGCCTTCGATCCATAGGGTCCATTGCGCGCGGGATTAGTCGGGCCGTAAACCGCAACCACGTTCACTCCCATCGCTGCCGCCAGATGCACCGGGCCGGTATCGCCGCCAATGAATAGACGCGCCTTGCGCGCCAACGCGATCAGTTGTCCAATGCTGCACGTCAAAGCTTGCGCGGCCCCGCCACTCGCTTCAACTACTTTTTCGGCGAGATGTTCTTCACCGGGCGCGGAGTTGACGATGCTCTGCAATCCCCACTGGCCGAGTTGCCGCGCGACCTCGCCATATCGCTCCGCCGGCCAGCGCTTCGCTCCCCAGCCAGCACCCGGTGTGATCACGATGTAGCCGCCGATGCCGCGCTTGCGCAACCCCGCGTCGCGCCAAGCCTCCGCTTCAGGATCGCAAGGCAATCGGAACTCCGTGCGAAGGTCGTTGCGGCCAGAGAAGGTCTCCACCAGGTTCACGCCTTGCTCCACCACGTGCACGCCGCGCATCTCGAATTTTCGCTGGTAGAAAAACTTCGCCAATGGCTCGCGTGGGGTTGCAAATCCGGCCTGCACTTCCGCTTTGCTCGCGCGCGCCACCCAAACCGACTTGAGCGCGCCTTGAATATCGAAGGCTGTGCCGTACTTCTGCGCTCGCATCCCGGCCTTAAGCTTCCTTCGCTCTCTCCAACCTTGCGATGAGAACGGCGACGCCAGCCATGACTTCATGTTCACGACGTGCACCGCATCCACCAGCGGCCGCTTCGCCGAAGGTGACGAGGACGCAGCACCCAACTCGCTGCGCGCGGCCAGCAGCTCCGCCCAGCGCTCTTCGATGGCCCATCCGATATGCACTTCCGGGTACGCCTGCCGCAGCGCCGCAGCTACCGGTAGGCTGTGGACAATATCGCCCATCGCCCCCAGGCGCACGATCAGGATGTTCTGCTCGGAACTCACTTTTTGATTTTACGGGGATTGTTGATTTTCGCGATCAGTTCGGTGCTGGAATGGTTTTTCGGATCGCCCACGATCGCCACTCGTCCACCCAGCTCGCGAACCAATGCGCCTTCCGGTACGGAGGCTTCGGTGTAATCGGTGCCCTTGGCGTGAACGTCGGGGCGCAAATCGCGGATGATCGCCGTCACATCTTTTTCCGGGAAGATCACTACCGCATCCACATCGTGCAATGCCGCAAGCACTTCGGCGCGCTCCTGCTCCGACGTGTGCGGCCGTCCTTCACCCTTCAGCGCCCGCGCGGAAGAATCGGAGTTGACTGCCACCACCACTTTGCCGCCCAGCTCCTTCGCGCCCCGCAGATAACGGACATGCCCCACGTGCAGCAGATCGAATATCCCGTTGGCCAGAACGATCTTCTCTCCCTGCGCGCGCCAGCGCTTTGCCAAGTCAGCAAGTTGCTCCCGTTGCACGATCTTATTGCCGTGAGTCATTTAGGGTGTTGGAAAGTAGATTTCCTGATGGCTTCGAATAATTCTTCTTGCGATACCGTCGCCGTGCCGCGCTTCATCACCACGATGCCGCCGGCGAAATTTGCCAGCCGCGCAGCGGACTCGGCATCGGCACCCGCAGCAAGCGCCGCCGTGAATGTGGCGATCACGGTGTCGCCCGCGCCGGTCACGTCGGTGACCTCATCGGAGCCGTGCACCGGAATGCTGATCGGCTTTGCGCCTCTACCGAACGCGACCATGCCGTCGCGCCCGCGCGTCACCACCAGCGATTGCAATCCCATGCGCTGCAACAATTCCTTCCCGGCAGAGAGCAGCCGCGCATCGTCCTTACCGATCTTGGTCTCGAGCGCCTCTTCCACCTCAGGCTCGTTGGGCGTTGCGGCGGTGACTCCACGGTATTCCAGCATTCGGTAACGCGAATCGAGCGTCACCGGGATCCCATCCAGCGCTGATTGTTTGCGTAGCGTCTTGAGGATCTCCGGCGTGGCCGCCCCGTAACCGTAATCGGAGATCAGCAGTGCATCGGCAATGCGAGCATACTTCTTCACCGCCATCACCAGTTCGCGCTGGGTATGACGGTCGGGACCCGACTCGGGCTCTCTGTCCACCCGAACGACTTGTTGCCTTCCAGAGTGCGGATACCCGGCCAGCGTGCGCGACTTCGTCACCGTGACGTAGCCCTTGATCTTCTGAATGCCAGTCACGGGGATGTGCGCCGCGCGGAATTTTTGCAGCAGGATCCTTCCGCTCTCGTCATCACCGACCACCCCGACCGGCAAAACATTCACCCCCAGTGCCGCAAGGTTGTAGATGGCGTTCGCCCCGCCGCCAGGGACAACGTTCCGCTCGCGGTGCTTCAAAATCAGCACCGGCGCCTCACGCGAGACCCGCGAGATCTCTCCGAAGATGAATTCGTCGGCCACCAGGTCGGCAAGCACCGCCACGCTCATACGCGGAAACGCCTCGACGATGTGGCGCAGGTGCTGTGCGTGCACGTCCATATGAATCCGAGATTGTCTCACGCGCCTCACGATTTTGCGGTCTCCGCGCCCCGACCAGCGACCAACTGCGCCACCCTCGCGAGCAATTCTTCCGCCCGGTCTACTGAGACGTTCAACTTTACAACCGCCATTGGCGAAAGCTGACTGGCGAATCCTTCCAGGTTGATCTGATCTTTCTCGGTGGTCACAAATCCTGCAGCTCCGGAGCTGGCCTTGATGTCTATAAGCTCCGTAACATCAGCCTGAGAGTACGCGTGATGGTCGCGGAAGGCGCGCTCGGCGACAATTTTCACTCCGCCATCGCGCAGCCCGGCAAAAAATCCGTGCGGACGCGCGATCCCGCAGAATGCGATCTGGCTCCCCGCTGGCTCCGCCTCCATCGTCATCGTGCGTTTCATCGTGTGGACACTCGCCCTAAGACCCTTGAACTTCTCCGCAGTACCGTGGTCCGCTCCGATCACCGCATCCGCCCGTTCCAGTGCGCTCACCGGCTCGCGCAATCGCCCTACCGGCAAAAGTCTGTCATCCAGATCATCTTCGCCTAGAAGCACGATATCGAGATCACGATGCAGCTGCCGGTGTTGAAAGCCATCGTCGAGCAAATGCAGCTGTGGGCCGAATCTCCGCTCTGCCAGCAGTCCAGCATGATAGCGGTTCTCCCCAACTACGACGGGCACTCCCAACCTTTGCGCGATCAGCAGAGGTTCGTCGCCGTAATCGCGCGGCGACCCTTCTGGATCGACGATGTGAATTCCCTTGCTTGCTCGCCCGTAACCGCGCGAGAGCACATCGAAGCTGATGCCACGCTGCTTGAGCTGTTCGCCCATATAGATGATGAAGGGCGTCTTACCGGTCCCGCCAACCGAGATGTTCCCCACGCTCACCACTGGCGCCTGCAGCCGCGCCGTGAACCATCCCGTGTCGTAGACAAGGTTGCGCGCGCCGCTTGCCGCGCCGTAGAGCAACGAGAGCGGATTCATTGCGCCCCCAGCAGTTTGGCTAAGGCGGCAGCCGTCCGCGCCGTCGCACCACGTTGCGACTGAAGTACCGAGTGCGCTTTAGCGCCCAGCTGGCCGCGAAGTTGCTTGTTCGCCAAAAGTTCCTCCAGCCGCTCCTGTAACTCAGCCTTCATCGAGCTTTCCGCCTTGGCACGAGCCACCGCGATGGCTTTCTCACTATGGAAGATAGCGATGATGTCGCGAAAATTATAGGTGTGCGGTCCCACGACGATTGCTTTGCCAAAGTGGGCGGGTTCGAGCACGTTATGGCCGCCCATCGGTACAAGGCTCCCGCCAACGATGGCGACGTCAGCCAACTCGTATATCGAAGACAATTCTCCAATGGAGTCGAGCAGAACCGCGACGCCGCGGGATGGCACATCGTTTCCCAGCGTCGACCGGCGGACAGTGCGGATACCCGACGCGCGCAAAGTCTCCCAGACTTTTTCGAACCGCTCCGGATGCCGCGGCGCCAGGATAAGGACCGCACTCTTGTGCTTGAGCAAAATCGACTGAAAAGCGGCAAGGATAAGGAACTCTTCCGTCTCCACCGTGCTCCCCGCTACGATCACCGGCCCGCCGCCACTCCGATCGATCGCGCTCCGCAACCGCTCCACGATGGGCTGCTTCTCTGGGGGTTTCACGTCGAACTTAAGATTTCCGCTCACCTGTACCCGCTCCGGAGCAGCGCCGATCTCCACCAATCTGCGCTTATCCTCCTCGCTCTGCGCCAGAAACAGATCAACGTTTTGAAGTACACGCGCGAGCAGCCCTTTCCATCGTCGGTAACCGGGTAGCGAGCGGTCGGAGATGCGCGCGTTCACTACTACCACCTGCGCTCCACATCGTTTTGCTTTGCGCAGGAAGTTCGGCCAGAACTCGGTCTCCGCCATCACCACAAGCTTGGGCCGCAGCGCGCGCATATACGGACGGATGCAGAAGCCGAAGTCGAGGGGAAAGTAAAAGACGTTCTCCGCCCCAAATTTTTCTCGCGCCAGGTTCTGCCCCGTTGTCGTCGTGGTGGAAACCACGATGCGCGGTTTGCCTCCCTCCACCTTCCGTAATTCACTCACCAGCTGCGATATTGCCAGTACCTCGCCCACCGATACGGCGTGGATCCACACGCAGACGTCGCCCGGCTGGGCGGAGCGCACTCTCTCCGGCACTCGTCCCAGTCTTTCCGCAAGTCCGGCGCGATACTTGCCGTGGCGCAGCATCTTATATAGCCAGTACGGCGTGGATAAAACGAACGCCAGCACCAGCGCCGCGTTATAGAAGAAGTACATGGACAAGGTATTTGAACACAGCAGCTCTCACCGGCAACTACCGGCAACTACCAGCAACCGACGCCCCCTTGTGAACTGCCGGTTCGGCGTTGATAATCGTGCCATGAGCAACCCCAGGTTTAGCTCCGCTCTATGTCTCATCGTCCTCCTGCTGGCAACGGCTGCGCCCGCGAAAGACAAGAAGGGCTTCGATCCGCCCAGCGCCTATCATGCCAACAGTTACCCGGCGCGCACCTTTGACACGCAGGAGCACGTCACCATCGCGGCCGACCCCTACGACATGCCCGACAAGGCGGCAATCTTCGCCGCCGACTACGCCAGCTCCGGATTGCTGCCCGTCCGCATCATCGTCTCCAACGACGCCGACGCTCCCATCGCGCTCACCAATCTCAAGATCGAGATGGTCACGAATTTTCGCGACAAGTTGACCCCGCAGCGGCCCGAAGACATCATGCGCAAGCTCTCCCGCACCGACAGCCGCCCCGATGATCGCCGCGATATCCCCTTGCCGATCCCGCATCGCAAGCCCAAAAAGGCGGTGAAGCAGGAAGTGCAGGATGAGATCGAGCGCTCACAATTCATCGCGCGCGCCGTCGAGGCCCACGCCACCCAATCGGGATTCGTCTTCTTCGACGTGGCCGGCATCCGCAACCCGCTCGCAGGCGCAAACCTGTATCTCACCGGCATCCGCAACTCGAAAGGCGACGAGATGATTTACTTCGAGATTCCCATGGAGAAGTATCTGAGCTATACGCCGCCAAAGTAATCAGCAATCGCGCCCCGCTATAATCGTCTGTCATGTCCTCCGCGCTGAAAGAGCCTGCAAGCTCCGTGTCCAACTACGAGCCCGTCATCGGACTCGAAGTCCACGTGCAGCTGCTCACCGCGTCAAAGATCTTCTGCGGCTGCTCCACCAAGTTCGGCGCGCCCCCCAACACCAATGTCTGCCCTGTCTGCCTGGGATTACCCGGCGCGCTTCCCGTCCTCAACAAGAAGGCTGTGGACTTCGCCGTCCGCGCCGCCATGGCGCTGAACTGCCGCATCAATGAGACTTCCGTCTTCGCCCGCAAGAATTATTTTTACCCCGACCTTCCCAAGGGATATCAGATCTCGCAGTTCGACAAGCCGCTCGCCGAGCATGGCTTCATCGAGATCAAACTGGGCGGGAAGACGAAGAAGATCGGCATCACCCGCCTGCACATGGAAGAGGACGCGGGCAAGAGCATGCACGAAGGCTTCCCTGACTCGAACGAGAAAAGCTACATCGACCTCAACCGCTCCGGCGT
>Ga0137403_10002685_pt1 | contig 21617 bp, 12 predicted proteins | sample CZOMad2_1_16fung_FD_122057 | JGI IMG/M metagenome (GOLD analysis project Ga0137403, IMG submission 122057) | Vadose zone soil fungal communities from Angelo Coast Range Reserve, California, USA - CZOMad2_1_16fungal (Hybrid Assembly) | ecosystem: Environmental > Terrestrial > Soil > Vadose zone...
CGGCCCGGGCCAGTTCGACTACGCGGCGGCCAACGCCTTTCTCGACGCCTTCGCCCAGTCGTCCCAGGGGGCGCTGCCGGTGGTCTCGATCAACTGGGACGCCTGGCGCGGCGTGGGCATGGCGGCGCGCTGGCACGCGGCGGCGGAGGCGCAGGACACCGAGGTCACGGGCCGCGAGCCGTTCTCCCATCCGCTGCTCCGCGAACGCGGGGTGGACGGGGATGGAGCGGGGGTCTTCGTCGGCCACCTCTCTCCCGGCGGCACCTGGGTCCTGGACGAGCACCGGCTGGGCGGCCACCCGGTAGTGCCGGGCACGGCCTACCTGGAGATGGCGGGCGCCGCCTACCGCGGCCTGACCGGGACGGCCGGCGCGATCGAGCTGCACGACGTACAGTTCGTCACCCCTCTCCAGGTCATCGATGGCGAGAGCCGCGAGCTCCAGGTCGTGCTGCGCGGGAACGGCGATGGCTACCACCATTTCACGGCGCGCAGCCGGGACGGCGGCGGTTGGCAGGAGCATGTGACCGGGCAGGTGGGCAGGGGCAAGGCGGCCGCGGCGACGCGTGAGGAGCGGGTCCGGCTCGACGTCTCGTCGTTCGCCGGCTGGGAGGAGGAGGTGCTCGGCGAGGACTTCCGGGAGGATCTGAAGCAGGCCGGCCTCGGTCCGCGTTGGGAAGTGCTGAAAAAGGTCTACCGGCGAGACGGCGAGCTCGTCGGTCTGCTCGAGCTGGCGCCAGAGTTCGCAGGTGACATCCCGGGCTTCGCCCTTCATCCGGCGCTGCTCGACGCGGCGACCAGCTTCGCCGAGTACTACGTGCCGGGCACCGCGGGCCACTACTACCTGCCACTCTCCTACAAACTCCTGCGCATGCAGGGGCCGCTGCCGTCGCGGATCTACAGCCACACCCGGCTGCGCGTCCAGGAGTCCTTGGAAACCCTTTCCTTCGACGTCGCGATGCTCGACGAGACGGGGCTGGAGAGGGTCTGGGTCGAGGGGTTCACGCTCAAGCGGGTGGACGTCGCCGCGACCCTCCGCGGGCGTGCGGAGCGCGGCCGCGCCCCGGCGGCATCGGCGGCATCGGCGGCGGCATCGGTGCTGCCGCGGCCATTGATGGCAGAGATGCTTTCGAGCATGGAGCCGGAGAAGGCGGTCGAGGCGTTCGGCTGGATTCTCGCCGGCAATGGGGCCGGCCACCGGCCGCCGCAGGTCGCCGTCTCGGTGCAACCGTTGCCCGAGGTCCTGGCGCGGGCGCGCTCGATCACCGCGGAAGGGCTCGCCGAGGCGCTCCGCCCGGCGGCGGGCCGGCACGCCCGGCCCGACCTCACGACCCCCTACGTGGCGCCGCGCGGGGAGCTCGAGGAGCGCATGGCGGCGATCTGGGGCGACGTCCTCGGCCTCGACCGGGTGGGGGCGACCGACGACTTCTTCGAGCTCGGCGGGCACTCGCTCCTCGGCACCCAGCTGCTGTCGCGGGTGCGCGCGACGTTCGGCGTCGAGGTGCCGCTCGGCAAGCTCTTCGAGGCCGCCACGGTGGCCGACCTCGCCGCCGTGGTCGCCCCCGGGCTCACCGCCGAGCCCGCCGGGCGCCAGGGGATCCCGCGCCGCGCGCGCGGCGGCGACCTGGCCCTTTCTTTCGCCCAGGAGCGCCTCTGGTTCCTCGATCAGCTCGAGCCGGGCAGCACGGCCTACAACCTCCCCGCCGCGGTGCTCCTCGAAGGGGCGCTCGACGTCGCGGCCCTCTTCCGCAGCCTCCGCGCGGTGATCCGCCGTCACGACACGCTGCGCACCACCTTCAAGGTGGTGGCCGGGCAGCCGGTCCAGGTGATCGCGGCGGAGGTGCGCCTGGTCTCCCTCCTGGTCGATCTGGAGGAGCTGCCGGCCGCGCAGCGCGAGGGCGAGATGCGGCGGGTGATCGCCGAGGACTCGACGCGGCCCTTCGACCTCCTGCGCGGGCCCCTCATGAGAACCGTCCTGCTGCGGCTCTCGCCGCACCGGCACGCCGTCCTCTTCACCCTGCACCACGTGGTCGCGGACGACTGGTCGACGGGGGTTTTGATTCGCGAGGTGGCGGTGCTCTACGCCGCGTTCGCCGCGGGCCGGCCGTCGCCGCTGCCCGAGCTGCCGGTCCAGTACGCGGACTACGCGCTGTGGCAGCGCGAACGGCTGTCGGGCTCCCTCCTCGCCGAGCAGCTCGACTCTTGGCGGGAGCGGCTCGCCGGGGCGCCGGCGCTCCTCGAGCTGCCGCTCGACCGTCCCCGTCCGGCGCTGCAGAGCCCGCGCGGGGCGCACCTGCCGGTGCGGCTCTCCGCCGAGATCGCGCGCGGCGTGGCGCTCCTCGGCCGCGAGCATCGGGCGACGACGTTCATGGTGCTGCTCGCCGCCTTCTCCGCCGTGCTCGGGCGCCTCGCGGGACAAGAGGACGTGGTGATCGGCACGCCGGTCGCCAACCGTACCTACCGCGAGATCGAGGAGCTGATCGGGTTCTTCGTCAACACCCTGGCGCTCCGCATTTCGCTCGCGGCGGGACCGGAGTTCGCGGCGCTGCTGGAGCAGGTGCGGGAGGTGGCCCTGGGCGGCTATGCCCATCAGGATCTGCCGTTCGAACGGCTGGTCGAGGCGCTGCAGCCGCAGCGCAGCCTGGCCTACTCGCCGCTCTTCCAGGTGATGTTCGCCCTCCAGAACGCTCCCGCCGGCAGGCTCGAGCTCCCGGGGCTGACGCTGGTCCACCTCGACGTCGAGCCGGGCCGCGCCAAATTCGACTTCGACCTGTGGCTGCGCGAGATGCCTCTGGGGCTCGAGGGCGCCTGCGAGTACAACCTGGACCTGTTCGACCGCACGACGGTCGAGCGCCTGCTCGGCGCCCTCGCCAGCCTCCTGTCGGCGGCGATCGAGCAGCCGCGGCGACCGGTGGCCGACCTGCCGCTGCTGTCCCCGGCGCAGCGCCACCAGCTGCTCGCGGAGTGGAACGACACGGCGGCCGAGATCGGGCAGTCGGAGGACTTCGTCGCCGCCTTCCGGCGGGCGGCGGCGCGCTCGGCCGACGCCGTGGCGGTGGGCGAGGAGGGAGGAGGCTCCCTCACCTACCGCGAGCTCGACCGGCGCTCGGACCGCCTGGCCCGCGCGCTCGGCGAGCGCGGCGTCGGCCCCGAGCGTCTGGTGACGATCCGGGCCGAGCGGGGAACGGATCTCCTGGCCGCGGTGCTGGGGGTTCTCAAAGCGGGAGGAGCCTTCCTGGCGCTCGATCCGGCGCAGCCGCCGGCGCGCGCGCGACAGGTGCTCTTGCAGAGCGGCGCGGGGTGGCTGCTCGCTCCGCTGGCCGCCGGGGGCGAGCTTCTCCCGGCGATGGTCGAGCCGGGAGATCCGGCACAGCTGCTGGATCTCGGCGCCGCGCTCGCGGCGGGAGCGGAGAGCGGGCCCGCGACGAGAGGATGGGTCGGCCCCGACCAGCTCGCCTACGTGATCTTCACCTCCGGCTCGACGGGGACTCCCAAGGGGGTGATGATCCACCACCTGGGATGGTTGAACCACCTGCTGGTCCTGATCCGCGATCTCGGTCTGACGGCGGGCGACCGCGTCGCCCAGACCGCCTCACAGAGCTTCGACATCGCGGTCTGGCAGATGCTCGCGGCGCTGCTCGTGGGCGGCCGGGTCCAGGTGTTCGGCGACGACCTGATGCGCGACCCCGAGCGTCTCGCCGCGGCGCTCGCCGACGGGCAGGTGACGGTGCTCGAGATCGTCCCGTCGCTGCTCTCCACCCTGCTCGACACCGAACCCCGGGTGGCTCCCGGGCTGCGCTGGCTGATCGCGACCGGCGAGGCGTTGCCGCCGGAGCTCGCGGCGAGGTGGCGTTCCACCCGTCCGGAAGTCTCCCTGCTCAACGCCTATGGACCCGCGGAGTGCTCCGACGACGTCAGCTTGTACCGGTTGGAAGAGACGTCCGGCTTCGCGACGGTGGTTCCGATCGGGCGGCCGCTCGACAACGCGGGCCTCTACGTCGTCGACCGGGAGCTGCGTCTCGCGGCGGTGGGCGCAGTGGGGGAGCTCTCTGTCGGCGGCCCCGTCGTGGGGCGGGGCTATCTGGGTGATTCGGCGCGGACGGCCGAGGTCTTCGTGCCCGATCCGTTCACCGGTCCGGCGGGGTCGCGTCTCTACCGGACCGGCGACCGCGCGCGCTTCCGCCCGGATGGCGAGATCGAGTTCCTCGGCCGCGCCGACCATCAGGTGAAGATCCGCGGTTTCCGCATCGAGCTGGGGGAGATCGAGGCGGTCCTCGGCGCCCATCCGGAGGTGCGCGACGCCGTGGTCGTGGCGGCCGTCGCCGCCTCCGGCGAGCGGCGGCTCGTCGCCTACGTCGTGCCGCGCGAGGGCGCCTCCCCCACCGCGGCCGAGCTCTCCCGGCATCTCGAGGCGGCCCTGCCGGCCTACATGGTGCCGTCGAGCCTGGTGCTGCTGCCGGCCCTCCCCTTGAACCGCAATGGCAAAGTCGACCGCCGGGCGCTGCCGGCGCCGGAGGGGGAGACCGTGGCGGGCGCCGTGGCGCCGCGCGGCCCGGTCGAGGAGATCCTCGCCGGCCTCTGGGCCGAGGTGCTGGGGCGCGAGCGGGTGGGCGTCCACGACGACTTCTTCGCTCTGGGCGGCCACTCTCTCCTCGCCACCAAACTGATCTCCCGGGCGCGGCGGAGCTTCCGGATCGAGATCCCGCTCCTCTCCCTCTTCCGCCACCCGACGGTGGCGGGGCTGGCGCGGGAGGTCGAGGCCCTCTTGGGCGGCGGCCTGGCGGGGGTTCCGGAGGCGCCGGAGATCGTGCCGGTCGCTCCGGGGGACGATCTGCCGCTCTCCTTCGCCCAGCAGCGGCTCTGGTTCCTCGATCAGCTCGAGCCCGGCGGCAGCGCCTACAACATCCCCGTCGCCGTGCGCTCCCGCCGGCCGCTCGACGCCGGCGCCCTCGCCTGGGCCGTCGACCGGGTGATCGAGCGCCACTCCGCGCTGCGCACCCGCTTCGTGGCGGTCGATGGGCAGCCGGTCCAGCGAATCGCGCCGGCGCTCGCGGTCGGCCTGCCCGTGGTCGACCTGCGCGGCCTCGCCGCCGGCCGCCGGCTCGCGGTCGCCCGGCACCTCGCCCACGAGGAGACCGGGCGCCCCTTCGACTTGCGCCGCGGCCCCCTGTTGCGCCCCCTCCTCCTGCGCCTGGACGCCGGCGATCAGATCCTCCTTTTCACCCTGCACCACATCGTCGGCGACGACGGGTCGATGGACATCCTGCTGCGCGAGGTCGGTGAGCTCTACGGCGCCCGCACGGAGGGGCGGGCGCCGCTCCTGCCGGAGCTCCCGGTCCGCTACGCCGACTTCGCCGTCTGGCAGCGGCGCTGGCTCGCCGGTCCGCGGCTCGCGGAGCACCTCGCCTATGCCCACCGGCGCTTCAGCGGCGTGCTCCCGCGGCTCGAGCTGCCGGCCGACGGCCCGGCCGCCGCCGCCGATCTCCGCGGCGGCCTGGCCGCGCGCCACCTCGACCCCGCGCTGACCGCGGCCCTGCGCGCCGTGGGGCGCGCGCAGGGTGGGACCCTCGCCATGACGCTCGTCGCCGGCTTCGGTCTCCTGCTCGCGCGGCTCGCCGGACAGGACGACCTGATCCTGGGGATGGCGATCGCCAACCGCAACCGCCTGGAGATCGAGGGTCTGGTCGGGTTCTTCGTCAACACCCTCGCCCTGCGCCCCGACTTCTCTGGAGAGCCCTCGTTCCACGGTCTGCTGGAGCGCGTGCGGGAGGTCACCCTGGAGGCGTACGCCCACCAGGACCTGCCCTTCGAGCGGCTGGTCGAGGAGGTGCAGCCGGAGCGGAGCCTGGGCCGTCACCCGATCTTCGAGGTCCTGTTCAACCATCTCAACGTCTCCGCCGACGACGACCGGCCCACGCCGCTGACCTTCGAGCCGCTGGATCTCGCGGCGCCGCAGGCGAAGTTCCCGCTGACGCTCTATCTGTCCGAGGGGAAGGAGGGGGTCGGGCTGCAGCTCGTCTACCGGCGTGCCCGCTTCCAGGCGGCACGGATGGAGGGGATGCTTGAGCAGCTCACGCAACTCCTGGCGGCGCTCGCCGCCCGGCCGGACCTGCCGGTCGGCGCGCATTCGCTGGTGACGGCTGCGGCCCGGCAGGTGCTGCCCGATCCGGCTCTGCCCCTACCGACGCCCGCCTTTGCGCCGGTGGTCGAGCTCGTGCTCGCCACCGCGGCCGAAGCTCCGGAACGCTCGGCGATCCGCCAGGAGGACCGCGCCTGGAGCTACGGCGAGCTGGCGGCCCGGGTCGAAGCGGCGGCGCGCCGGCTCGTCGCCTGGGGGGTCGCCCGCGCCGAGGTCGTCGCGGTGTCGGGGGAGCGCGGATTCGGGCTGATCGTCGCCATCCTCGCCGTTCTCCGGAGCGGCGGCGTGCTGCTCACCCTCGACCGCGCCCTCCCCGCCGCGCGCCGCCGTCTCCTCCTCGCGGCAGCGGGCACGCGGCGGCTGCTCCATGCCGGGGCGCTCCCCGAGGCGGACCGCTGGCTCGCAGAGATCTGCCCCGAGTGGCTCGCCATCTCCTCCGAGTACGGCGAGATCGGCCCGGGCGGGGCGTCCCCCGCGGTCGCCGCGGGTCTCGGCGAGCGCCTGCCCCCCCTGGCCGGCGACGATCCGGCCTATCTCTTCTTCACCTCCGGCACGACCGGAGCCCCCAAGGGGGTGGTGGGGCTCCACAAGGGCCTTGCGCATTTCGTCGACTGGGAGCGCCGGCATTTCGGCCTCGGTCCGGAAGACCGTGGCGCCCTGCTGATCGCGCTCGGCTTCGACGCCGCCCTCCGGGACCTCTTCGTCCCCCTGACCGCCGGAGCGTGCCTCCACCTGCCCGAGGAGAAGGCCGGGCCGCGGGAGATCATCGAGGGGTTGGAGCGCGCCGGCATCACCTACCTCCACGCGGTTCCCGCCGTCGCCCAGGCTTGGGTGAGCGAACGCCCGGCGACCGCGGCGCTCGCCGGGCTCCGTTTCGTCTTCCTCTCCGGCGAGCCGCTCTCGGGCGCCCTGGTCGAGCGTTGGCGGGAGGCCTTCCCCGCTTCCGGTGCGATCGTCAACTTCTACGGCGCGACGGAAGCGACGATGATCCAGAGCTCCTTCCGAGTGCCGCGCCCGGCCTTTCCCGGCGTGCAGCCCGTCGGCTGGCCGCTCCCCGAGGTCCAGCTCCTGGTGCTCGCCGGGAGCGGCCGACTGTGCGGAGTGGGCGAGCCGGGGGAGGTCTACGTCCGCACGCCCTTCAGCGCCCGGGGGTATCTCGGCGCGCCGGAGGAGGAGGCGCGGAGCTTCCTCCCCAACCCCGCGGCCGGCGATCCCGGCGATCCCGGCGACCGGCTCTACCGGATGGGCGACCGCGGCCGCTACCGGCCGGACGGCAGCCTCGAAGTTCTCGGCCGCCTCGACCAGCAGGTCAAGATCCGCGGCGTCCGCGTCGAGCCCGCAGAGATCGCGGCGCACCTCCTGGGCCATCCGGGGGTCGCTGCCGCCGCGGTCGTGCCCTGGCACCGGGAGCCGCAGGAGCCCGGGGAGGGCGGCGAGCTCGCGCTCGCCGCCTACGTCGTGCCGGCCGCCGGCGGAGGCGACGGGCGCCCCGATCTGCGCGCGTTCCTCGCCGAGCGGCTGCCGGCCGCCGCGGTGCCGGCGGCCTTCGTCTGGCTCACCGCCCTGCCCTTGACCGCCAACGGCAAAGTGGACCGCAAGGCCCTGCCGCCGCTGGCGCCGGGAGCCGGCCGGCGCCAGCCGTCGGCGCTCACGGGGACGGCACCCCGGACGCCCATGGCGGAGATCCTGGCCGGGATCTGGGCGAGCGTCCTGGGCCTCGCCCGGGTGGAGGCCGAGGACAGCTTCTTCGACTTGGGAGGGCATTCGCTGCTCGCCACCCAGGTCGTCTCGCGGGTCCGCCAGACCCTGGGGGTCGAGATCTCCTTGCGCCAGCTGTTCGAGACGCCGACCCTGGCCGGTTTCGCCACCGCGGTCGAGGCGGCCGCCGGCGACCGGAGCGGTCCGCAGCTGCCGCCGATCCTGCCCGTTCCGCGCCACCCGGCTCCCCCGCTGTCGTTCGCGCAGGAGCGCCACTGGGTGCAGCGCCGCGCGACCTCCGGCACCGCCGTCGCCAACTCGCTGCTCGCCTTCCGCCTGACCGGGGAGCTCGACGGGGGCGTGCTCGAGCGGAGCTTCCGGGAGCTCGTCGCCCGGCACGAGATCCTGCGCACCACCTTCGCGGAAGAAGGTGGCGAGCCGGTTCAGGTCATCCATCCGGAGCTCGACCTCTCCTGGTCGCTCTGCGATCTCTCCGCGCTCCCTCGCCCCACCCGGGAAGCGACGGCACGGGCCTTGACCGCTGGCGCCGGACGCCAGGTCTTCGATCTCGGGCGGACCCCGCTCTTCCGGGTGACCCTGCTCCGCGCCGATGCCAGGGAGCACCTCATCCTCGTCGTCCAGCACCACATCCTGACCGATGGGTGGTCCCAGGGTCTTCTGCTGCGCGAGCTCGTCACCCTCTATGGCGACTTCATCGCGGGCCGGGAGGCCTCTCTGCCGAGGCCGGCCGTCCAGTATGCCGACTACGCCGCCTGGCAGCATCGCCACCTCCAGGGTCCCGCCCTCGAAGCCCAGAGGAGCTACTGGCGGGACTGCCTGCAGGGGCCTTTGCCGGTCCTCTGGCTGCGGTCCGCGCGGCCGCGTCCGGCGGTCCGGCGCCTCGACGGCAGCCACGTCTCCCGAGCCCTGCCGGCAGAGCTGTGCGACCGCCTCCGGGCCTTTTCCGCGCGCGAGGGCGCGAGCCTGTTCATGACCCTGCTCGCCGGTTTCGAGATCCTCCTTCACCTCGAAAGCGGGCTGGACGACGTCCTGCTGACCACTCCCATCGCGAACCGCACCCGCGTCGAGACGGAGAGCCTTCTCGGTCTCTTCTTCAACACCCTCGTGCTACGCGTGAACCTCTCCGGCGACCCCGACGTCCGTGCTCTTCTCGGTCAGGTGAGGGAGGTTACGCTCGCCGCCTATGCCCATCCGGACGTCCCCTTCGTGCGCGTCCTCGCCGAGCTGCTGCCGGGCCACGAGCGGGACCACAACGTGCCCTTCCCCGTCGCTTTCGTGCTGCAGAACGCGCCGGTCCCGGTCGACCGCCTCCCCGGCATCGAGGTCCGCCCGCTCGCGATCGAGTCCGGCACCGCCGTGCGCGATTTCCTGTTGATGGTGGTCGAGGGGGGGGAGGGTCTGGAGGCGATGGTCAAGTTCCGGACCGACGTCTTCGAGCGCGCGACCGTGGACCGGATGCTCGCTCGCTACCAGGAGATCCTCGCTGCCCTGATCGCCGATCCGGAACGGAAGCTGTCGAGCTTCCGCCTGACGGGGGAAGCCTGATGCTCGCCGACCTGCGCTATGCCCTGCGGATGCTCGCCAAGACCCCGATCTCGACCGGTGCGGCCCTGCTCTCGCTCGTCCTGGGGATCGGCGCGAACACTGCCATCTTCGCCCTGGTCAAGGCGGTTTTCCTGCAATCCCCCCCCGTCGCCCGGCCGGCCGAGCTGGTCTCCGTCTACACCGCCGACGCCGCCGAGCCGGGCCCCCAGAACAGCTCCTACCCCAACTTCCTCGATTACCGGCAGAGCACCCATACCTTCGCCGGGCTCCTCGCGTATCGTCTCACCCGGTTCAACCTGGCGACGCCGGACGAGCCGATCCAGGTGGACGGCGCCCTGGTCTCCGGCAACTACTTCGACGTGCTCGGCGTGCGGCCGGCCTTCGGTCGGACCTTCCGGCCGGAGGAAGACGCGACCCCGGGCTCCCACCCCGTCGTCGTCCTCGGCTACGGGCTCTGGCAGCGGCGCTTCGGCGCCGACCCGCGGCTGGTCGGTCGGACCCTGCTCCTGAACGGCCGGGCGTTTACGGTGGTGGGGATCGCCCCGCTCGGTTTCCACGGTCCCGAGGTGCTGCGCGCACCCGAGGTCTTCGTGCCGATGATGATGTACGACCAGGTGCTCTTCGGGACGCTGCGCTCTTGGTTCCTCGATCGCAGCGCCCTGATCCTCAAGCTGGTCGGGCGCCTGGCACCGGGGGTGAGCCTCGCCGCGGCGGACGCGGAGATGAACGCGATCGCCCGGCACTTGGAGAGCGAGTATCCGGGGGACAACAAGGGGCGCGGCATCTCTCTCCTGCCGCTCGCCCAGTCGACGATCTCGCCGTGGGAACGCAAGGCTTACGTCCTGTCGGGGGTCGTCCTCAGCGCGACCGTCGGGCTCCTCCTGCTGATCGCCGCCGCCAACGTGGCGAACCTCCTCCTCGCCCAGGCGCTGGCGCGCCGCAAGGAGGTCTCCATCCGGTTGGCCCTGGGTGCGGGCCAGGGGCGCCTCGCCCGCCAGCTGCTGACCGAGAGCCTCGTCCTGGCGTTCCTGGGAGGGGCGCTGGGACTCCTTTTCGCCGTCTGGGGGCGGTCGTTCCTCTGGTCGCTGCGCCCCCCCAACCTCCCTGCCTCGTTAGACGTCAGCCTCGACCCGCGGACGCTTCTCTTCACCCTCGCCCTCACGCTCGCCACGGGGATCGGCTTTGGCATGGCTCCCCTCACCCAGCTGCTCTCCCCATCGCTCGTCGCGGCGCTCAAGGGGGAAGGCGCCGCCACGCCACGCGGCGGCCGGCGGCTGCGCAACGCCCTGGTGGTCGGCCAGGTGGCCCTCTCCGTCGTCTCTCTGGTGATTGCCGGGCACTTCCTGCGCAGCCTGTGGAACGCCCAGCGGATCGATCCTGGTTTCGCCGCGAACCACCTGCTCGCCATGTCGTGGAACGTCGGGGCCCAGGGTTACGACGAGCCGCGTGGCCAGGCGTTCTACCAGCGCGTCGTCGAGCGGGTCCAGGCGCTCCCCGGCGTCCGTGCCGCCGCCGTGGCCGAAGCGCAGGTGCTCAAGGGAGCGTTGCACCAGCGGCCGATCCTCGTCGCCGGGCAGGCGGCTCCGTCCCCGGGCGGGTTGATCTCCATCCAGTCGCAGTCGGTGAGCCCCGGCTACTTCGCGACCGTGGGCATCCCGGTCGTCCGCGGCCGTGGCTTCAACGGCACGGATCGCGCCGGCTCCGTGAGGAGCGCGATCGTCAACGAGACCATGGCCGCGCGCTTCTGGGCGGGGGAAGAGCCCCTCGGCAAGCGCTTCACCTTCGACGACGACAAGCAGACCGTGGAGGTGGTGGGGGTCGCCAGGAACAGCAAATACAGCAGCCTGGGCGAAGGCCCGACGCTCTTCGCCTATCTCCCGATCCGTCAGCGGTTCGCTCCCGGCGCGACCCTCTACGTGCGGACCGCGGGCTCGCCGTCCGCCCTCCTGGAGACGGTGCGCCGGGAGGTCCAGTCGCTCGATCTCGGCCTGCCCATCGCCGACGTCACGACGCTCGCGGACCTCCTCCGCGACTCCCTCTGGTCGGCCCGCATGGGGGCGATTCTGCTCTCGCTCTTCGGGCTCCTGGGCCTGTTGCTCGCAGCGGCGGGGATCTATGGAGTGATGAGCCACCACGTCGAGCAGCGCCGGCGCGAGATCGGCATCCGGATGGCGCTCGGGGCGCACGCCGGGAAGGTGATCGGGCTGGTCCTCGGGCAGGGGATGGCGCTGGTGGGAATCGGGGTCGTCCTCGGCCTCGTCGGAGCCGGTGCCACGACGCGCCTCCTGGGCAGCCTCCTCTTCGGCGTCAACGGGGCCGACGCCGCGATCTTCGTGGCGGCGATCGGACTCCTCTCGACCGTGGCGACCCTCGCGACCCTGCTGCCCGCCCATCGGGCGTCGAACATCGCCCCCCAAAAGGTTCTCAAGGAGTGAGGAGCAGGACGAGGAAGCCATGTTTCCTGTCTTTACCACGTCCTGGGCCCTGGCCATCCTTTTTCACCTGTCGACCCCCCAGGGGGGTGGTCGGAGCCCCACCGGCCTCCTGCTGTTCGGCGCCGCGACCGCCGTGGTCTTCTGGCCGACCTGCGCCCTGTCGCTCCTGGCCCTGTGCGCCCTGCAGATCGTCCAGTTCTGGTACAGGCTGCCGCGCGCCCAATCGAGTGAATATTTCAAGTTCATCTGTGGCCTCTGTCTCCTCTCGACCTACGCTCGGCTTTCCCTGGCGCAGTCAACCCTCCAGGTCGAGCCGGAGGCCTGGCTGCGTTCGGCCCTGCCCTTGCTGAGGCTTGCGGTCAGCCTCCTGTTCCTGGCCGCCGTGCTGCACAAGCTCAACCAGGACTTCTTGCGCACCGGAGTCAGTTTCGCGCCGCCGTTCTTCGATCGCGTCCTGGAGGTGTTCGGATTCTCGAGCCCGCCGTGGATTCAGCACAGCTCTTCGTACGCCACGATCCTCATCGAGTCGTTCCTCGGTATCGGCTTGCTCTTTCCGGCCACCCGGCTCCTCGCCATCTTGGTCCTCCTGTCGTTTTTCTTCGTCGTCGGTCTGCAGGGAATCGCGCAGTTCTCCTCCCTCATGTACGCCTCGGCGCTCTGGTTCTTCGACGACAAGGTCCTGGGTAGCACGGCGTCGTATCTCGGCTCGGCGTCGCGTTCTCACCTGGCGTTTGCCGTCGGCTGTCTGCTGCTTTTCTCCTCCGCCCTGCTCCTTCGTCGCGGTTCGATGCTGCTCGTCCCCGCCGTCTCCCTCTTTTCGGCGTACGTCGTGTTCGCCCTGACCCGAGCCCTCCTCGCCGGGGGCGCTTCCGCGGTCGTGTCCACGCCCTCGTTCCCGCTCTCCCCGGGGCAGGTCGCCCTCTTGCTACTCTTTTCGTTGAACGAGCTTGGACCCTACATCGGCTACAAAGACTGGCCTTCGTTTCGCATGTACAGCAACCTCAGGACCGGGCTCTCCGGGAATCACCTGTTCCTGCGGGCCTGGATTTTCGTCCCTTTCTTCAGGGGCCGGCGTGAGGTGGCGATCACCGCGGCCACGAAACACCTCCTCTACCTGGATCACGGAGAGACGGGCGAGGAATTCTACGTTCCATACAGCTCCTTGGCGGCCATCGCGCGCTATCATCTCAGGCATCCGACGCCGGACCTCGGCGACAGCCTGCGCCAGATTGAGTACGATCATCAGGACACCCGCGAGGCGGAGGGTCTCGAATCCTTCGGCAGGAAAGGGAGATCCTGGCTGGACTTCCTACTGCCCGCGCGGTTCTTCTACCATTTCCCGGCTTCGCGAAGGGCCGGACGGGGATCAAGAGCCGCTGGTAGATGCCATAGCTAGTAACAACAAGAGCAGTAGGCTGGCCGGCGCCCGCGCCCGCCCCTGAGCTGTCCACGACCCCGGCGGCCGCCGCCGTCACCACCCCGAAGGCCCCGCGTGCTTCGGGGCTGGACGTTGCGGCCCAGGGTTCCGTACACTCATCGAGCAGTAACACAGAAGTCAGGGAATGCGCGGGGAACTCGACGAGGAGATCCGCTATGCAAGGCTTCAGAGCTCGTGTGCGTTTCGGTGCCGCCCTCGTGCTGACAGTGCTCGCATCCTCATACGCGGTTGCGGCGGCGCCCGCCGCGGCCACCGGACCCGGCCGCTGGAAGCCGATTGGCCCACCGGGCGGCAGCGTCTCTTCCGTCGCTGTGGCCGGCGACGGCCGCACGGCTTATGCGGGCGGCACGGCGGGCGTCTACGCGAGCGTGGATGGTGGTCGCTCCTGGCAGCTCGCCAGCGCGGGCGCAGTGCCGGGGGCGTTCACGGTGCGATCCCCCCGCGCGGCCCCCGCGACCGTCTACGCTCAGTCTGGCTACGGGCTCTTCGCGTCCTTCGATGCGGCCCGCCATTGGAGAAGGATCGACCTCGACTTCCAACCCTTCCCCGGCGTCTACGGCTTCGGCGTCTCGGATTCCAATTCGGCGGTGGTCTATTTCGGCGCGAGCAGCCCGACCTCTCGCTTCAACGTCTATGGCTCCTCCGACGCGGGCGCGACCTGGCACGCCGGCAACGGGCTCCGCGCGCCGGGTGATGTCGCCTCGTTCAACCTCGTCGTCGATCCCCGCCAGCCGCGGGTGGCCTACCTCGGACTCGGAGGAGCCGGTCCGTTCGCGCATGGCGTCTTCCGGACCATCGACGGTGGAAGTCACTGGTCTCCAGCCGGCATGAATGGGTTCGACGTGCTCTTGCTGACCGTCGACCGGGTGCTGCACAAGCACCTCTATGCCTATGCCCGTCAGGCCAATCGTCCCAGCAGGCAGCCCAGGATCTACACCAGTGCCGACGGCGGCGCGAGCTGGGTGCAGCTGCAGGACAACCTGCGCGGCGTGGCGCTAGGCGATCTGGTGGCGGATCCGCTGCACGCGGGGACGCTCTATTCCTTCGAGGCGCCCGGACCGGACGTGGCGGGCCGGATCCTCAAGACGACCGACGGCGGCACCTCCTGGCGCGTGGTCCAAGGAGCTGGCCTCGACCAGCCCCCGAACGTCCGGTCTCTGGCCGCGGACCCCATCCGGCCCGGCGTCCTCTATGCGGCGCGCGACGTGGGCGACCGCAGCCTCGCCGCAGGCTTGTACCAGAGCGCGGACGGTGGCAAGAGCTGGATTCCTAGGGCGTCCGGTATCCAGACCCAGGGGGTGGCCGCCATCGCACTCGATCCGCAAACGGCCGGGGTGGTCTATGCGGGACTTCTTGGACCCATCGACGGGTCCCCTGGCGGTCTGGTCAAGACGGCGGACGACGGGGCGACCTGGACCGGCGAGGGCTTCGATGGCCAGGCGGTGACAGCTCTCGTTCCCGATCTGGACGCTCCGGCCACGTTGTACGCCTCCGCGGGATTGGTGTACCGCACCGTGGACGCCGGCGGGCACTGGGATGCGCTCGGCCAGGACGGGGGCCTCCAGCTCGCGGTCGTAGGTGGGACCCTCTTGGTGAACGAAGGGGCCGAGGTGCTCAAATGGGACCCCGCGACGGCCAACTGGGAGGTATTCACGGGGTTCGACTTCGCCGAGACCTTCGCCGCCGTGCTGGACGGCAGTGCGACGACCATCTGGTTCGACGACAACGTATACATCGACAGCGGATTCGAGCCGATCATGAGCGTCCAGCCGCCCGACTCTTTTTCCACCGTGCTGGAAGTCCCCGGGCAATCGACCGCCATCGTGATCGATCCGCGGAACCCGCAGGAAGTCGTCGTCACCTACCGCCAGGACAGCCGTGTGCCGCTCACGGGCGGCCTCTTTCTCAGCACCGACCGCGGCAGCCATTGGAAGCACCCGGTCGTCGGCTCCGGCGGTCCGTTGTTCACCGCCGCGATCGACCCCTTCGATCCGCTCCATATCGCCGCCGGAGGTGGGGAAGGCGTCTTCGAGACCCGTGACGGCGGCGACACCTGGGCCGCGATCAACGACGGGCTTCCCAGCGGGACCGTGTTTGCTCTGCAATTCTCTCGGCAGTCGCCCGCCACGCTCTACGCCGCGATCGGCGGCGGCGGGATCTACGTCTTGACGCCGCAATAGCGAGCTTCCCGCCGCGCCCGCTCCGGCGGGCGCGCACAGCCGAGGCCGTGGGGGACCCCAAGACCGGAACGTTGACGCAGAGGGCGGGCCGCAGCCGAGGAGGGCGGCTCCGCCGGGCATCGGCGACATACATTCGAGGACCGACACCCTGCCCGCCGGTCGTCGGCGGTATACATCCGGTGATCGGCACCCTGCTCGCCGGGCATCGGCGACATGCAGCCGGGGACCGGCACCCTGCTCGCCAATCATCGACAGCATGCAGCCAGTGACCGACACTCTGCTCGCCAGTCATCGGCGGCATGCAGCCGGGGATCGACAACCTGCTCACCGGTCATCGACAGCATGCAGCCGATGACCGACACTCTGCTCGCCAATCATCGACAGCATGCAGCCAGTGATCGACACCCTGCTCGCCGGTCATCGGCGGGATGCAGCCGGGGATCGACACTCTGCTCACCGGTCATCAGCGGCATGCAGCCGGTGACCGATACCCTGCGCGCCGACCATCGGCGCCATGCAGCCGATCATCCACGGCACGACGCCGAACACCGGCTGCAGCCCTCAGCGCGGCCGCCCGCGGCGTTCCTTCATCCGATAGGTGCCACCCAGTTGGTGGCGGGTGCCGAAGAAGCGGCCGGTGACCACGGCGCCGGTGAGCCGCCGCGGCTCGCCCAGCCCGGTCAGGTGTTGAGCGAGGGGTAGTGGTGCTCGACGGTGACCAGCCGGTCCGGCGCCGCGTAGGGCAGGGCGCGCAGCAGCACCGCGTCGATGACGCTGAAGAGCGCGGTGTTCGCTCCGACCCCCAAGGCGAGGGTGGCGACGACGGTGGCGCTGAACGCCGGGCTCTTTAGGATGCGACGGAAGCCATAGATGAGGTCTTGCATGGTGGGGCCCTCCTGCGGTGGACCGACTCCTCCCTACGCGGAAATCCAATGCCACGTTTCATCAGGACTGGACAGAATTTGTTGATTTTTGCGAATACTTGTGCAATGATGGCGCTAGATCCATATCTCTCTCAAGATGAGAGGAAGGAGCAAAACATGGCTAGGATCAGATTGATCCACAAGTCCCTTCTCCTGGTGATGGCTTTGGTTCTCATGACCTTCGCGCTGCTGTTCGCTGCACCGCCGAAAATCGAGGCTCTCCCGGCTTGTGGAGTTTGCACCATCTACTATCAAGGCTACATTGATGGTCCCGTCATCGGCGAAAACGGCACCCACTGCGACTGCTCCCCGAACGTATGGGGGGCGATCTCACCGTACTGGGAGCAGTACAACGACTGTGATCCTGGGAACTAAGTGAGAGGCCGGCAGCCCTAGGCGCTAACCTACCGCTCCCTCTTCGTAGATTCTTCAGATCTGCCGATTAGGTGCCAGGCGATTGGTGAGGCGGGTGCTTGCTGAGGCGGGTGCCAGACGATTGGTGGGTCACCGCCAGGGCGACAGCGACCACTAAGACGATGGTGGCGAGCGCCTGCAGGCGGCGGACGGTATTGCGTTTCGCGTACTCGAACGATCGGTCGATCTTCTCCACGACCGATGGACTGGGCGACTCCGCCTCGGCCGGCTCATCGATCCAGACGAGCGGGTCCCCGCGGATTTCGGCCCACGGAGCGGCCGTGTCATTCTCACCGAATCGGATGGGAGTGATACGCCGCCCAGTCCGCTCGAACTCCACGATTTCCAGGCGGACGTACCGCGAGGCGGCGGCCTTCGGCGTGCCGACGACTACCAGCGTGGCGCTCCCGTGGAGCGACTGCACCAGGGTCTTCTTCAGTTCGTCGCCGGCCTGGATCTCCGCCTCATCAAGGAAGCAGGTGAAGCCGCGCTCGCCCAGGGCGTCGCGTAGTCGCTCCCGCCTGGAGCCGGCCTACATCCCCCTATGCCGGGATGATCGCCTCGGCCAGGCAGAGCATCTGCCACCACGGCTGGCCGCCGGACGCGTTCGACATCGCCATTTTTCGACGCCTACGGATTTGACCACCGAAACAAAGCACTGACGATGACTACGCAAGATTTGCGGACAATTGGCTAGCCTTGCGCTTCGGGCTTAAGCTGCTGCGATAGGAGACTAGCAGCTACGAGCCGACATCGCGACGAGGGCCAGAAAAAAGAGCGCCGCCGCGGAGAGAACGGACGCCAACGAGGTTGGAAGTATAGCAAGGCCGATTCGACGCGCCCAACCAAAGCGGTACGTACCGCCAATGGTTGCCGGCAAATAGACGACCCACATCAGAGACTGGATGAGCGGCGACCAGAGCTCAGGCCATACGACACCGTAGGATAACGCCGTGTTCGCTGGGGCGACCACGCGCTCCACCGCGCATAGTATGAAAGTCACGATGCTCGCGACAACATAGATCGTACTGAGAAGGTGGACTGACAAGCTAAACGTAGTCAGAAGGCGGGCGTTTTGCGCCCGAAGCGCAAGTACAACGACGTGTGTCAAGAACGCGACGATAGACCACAGCGCCACAGAAATAGTCGCCGCAACGAAAACAGGTTGCATGCCCTCTCGTCCGGGTATTGCGGAAGAAACGGCAAACCCAACAACGACGTTCGCCACAACGTAAACAGCAAGTTCATCTCGAAGGTGGATATCCGCAATTGCCGGTATGCTCAGCTCGCTGGAAATGATGCGATCAGATTTGGGGGGTACAATGGCATAGAAGAGTGCGACACGCGACGGCGCAATGAGTGTCGCGATGAAAGTTCCTAGGTAAGATGATGCATACTTCTTGACGAGCTCGACCGTGACCATCGTAATTGCCTCCGCCTCTCGCTCAAAGAGCTTGTCTAATGAGGTGTGTTCACTTCTTCCCTACCCTCAAGTTCGTGCGCCAGACGAATTCGTGAAAGAGGAGCCTCAGAGAAGGAGGCCGTGGTCGGCCCATTCACTACTCAGAAAAGCGTCGTACGCGAATTGATCGGCGTGGTCACCACAGCGCGACCCCAGCGTCCATCTCCGTCGTAACATAGCCATCGTGACATTCTACACCTTACTGACTCTGCCTCGCGGGAGGGTGATGGTATATCACAGTGTGGATTTCCAATCAGGCTGGAGGCATCGCCATCCAGCCTCTTACAACAGGAGGCGCGTCTGGATTCTTGAGCTCTGTCGCCACCGCCTCGGGGATCAAGAGCCGCTGGTACAGGATAGGTAGGATCTCGGCTTCACCAATCATCAGCAGATACGAGATCGGAGAGGTGTCGGAGACAGCTTTCACCGGTCTGAACGCTTGGACAATGTCTCGATATCCCGCTCGAGATCTGCCGCGGAGTAGCGCAAGTAAGCCTCTTTCTCCTTAAGGAAGGCATCGGTCTGCCAGCGGGTCCGGAAGCCGAGCATCCGCTGGACCTCCGCGGCGGTCAACAGCTTGGCGCGATAGAAATCCGCAGCGAGAGACTCCAGGGCATGGCGCGGGAGATCCTCCAAACGGCCTTGGAGCCTCTCGACGATGTCGGCCGGAACCTGGAGCAGAACGTCCATAAGTCTCTCTCTTCTCCCGGAGAAGATGGTACCACGCGTGCGCCGCCGGGGGCGCTTGGCGCTCTATCCGGCGACCCGAAGATCTGAGCCGGCTTTCCTTCGCGGTAGACCTCCTGCTCGATGCGCTCGGCGACATCGGGGTCGAGAGTCACGGTCAGTGGCATGAAGCCATGATGTTGGCGAAGGCGCCGGCCGGCAGCGACCGTCGAGAATCGCGCCGTCTTCCCAGGAAATCGAAATCCGCGAAGAAAAGGCGACAGGGCTCGGAGAGGCCGGATCAAAGATTCTTTTTCTCGATCGTCCAGTAGGTCTTGACCTCATCCGTCTCCTCCTTCAGGAAGATCTCCAACTTCTTCATCTCCATCACCTGCAGATAGAGGATCTCGAGCTCAACCCGGAGAGCTTTCACGAAATCCTGCTGGTCTTTATCCCAGGAGACCACCGATTCGAGATTCGTGTAGCTCTTCTCGTCGAATTTCTCGACCTTGCCACCGGGCCACCAGGCATCCAGGACATAGCCTTCCTCCTTGTCCGATCGGATCCGGACGCTCCGATGCCAAGGCACCCATTCCGGGGCCTGGATCTCATAGTCCTCCGTCGATTTGGGCTGATACCGGATGATCTCAATCTGTTGGTCCGGATAGGTCTCGGCCAGCCGGAGGAAGACAGAGGCCGAGCAGTGGTCGCAGGAGCCGCCGCCTATCTTCTTGACGATGAAGTCTCGGTAGACGGCCTCGGCGAGGGGCCGGAGCTTCCAGGCGGCCACCTTTTTTTTGTTGTGGAACTCGTAGAACTTCATGACCGCAATCGCGGATTTCCCCTCCTCCATGTAGGGGTTTCCCGCCCGATAGAGCGCCGCGAGGATGACGTCGTGCATTTCGGCAGCCTCACAGAGCTTCTCCATGAGGGTGCCGGCGAGATTGAAGAGCTTCTTCGCCTTCGAGGAGCTGTTGAAAAGGTTGCCGGGACCGGAGCTCAAGGTGTTGGACCGAAAATCCTCCACGAGCTCGCGACCCTCCTTCTCGCTGAAGGAAGAGATCATCCGTTGGATCACCCAGGGTGCTCTGGCGGTCGGCAGGCGTGCGGGCGAGGCGAGCCGCCGCTGCACGGTTGCGGTGGGAGCGGTCCGGGCGAGAGCAGCGGCCACGTGCGGAGCCCTGGCGGGAGCCGCAGGAAGGGCGCGGGGTTGGGCCGCCGTCGACCGCGGGGCGGGCTGCGCCGGGCCGGATCGGCCCACCGCCGCCTGCACGTGCGGCGCCAGGGGGCGAGCCCCGGCGGCTGAAGCCACTTTCGCCAGCACCGGCATCGCCTGCATCGCCGATGTCGCCGACATCGCGCGCTGCACGTGTGGAGCGGGCACCCGCGCCGTGGCAGCCGAGGGCATCTTGGGCTGCGCGGCGGCGAGAGCCCGCTCGACGTGTGGCGCTCGACGTGGGCTGGGGGGCTTGACCCAGCTGCGGATGCGGACGGCGGACCGACAGGGCTTGATCGCATGGGCGGCGCGAGAGGGGGTTTGCGGATCGTGTCCGTCATGCCGACCGTCGAAGCATCCAGCCGTACAACCCGACGACCGCCCCCACGAAGCTGAGCAATCCGAGCCACGGTGCGAGCACGAAGTCCTCGGGCACGAGCCCGAGCGGCGCGTCCTTCGAGAGGGCCACGATGAGAGCGGCGTTGAGCACGCCCCGATAGAAAAGGAAGGACACTATAGCACGGCTCGCTGAAGTTTGACCCGAGGCGAGTGACGTTGACACCCTCCATTCTGCCAGCTACTCTTGATCTAAGCTCATTCTAAGAGAAACTCTTTGCGGTCCACCTGCAGCACGGGGCTGTAGACTGTCGCCGACGCGGTTCTCTTCCAGGAGGATTCGACCATGAGCACCCTCTCGTCCCGTGGTGTGCGCGCGCTGTTGCTACTGGCTCTCTGCGCGGTCCTGCAAACGGCTGCCCTGGCGCAGGCTCCCCCGGCGCTGCCGTTCATCGAGCCGTCGGAGATGCACGACAAGACCAAGGTCAAGGCGGTCGAGGAACACCCGCAGCAGATGCGGACGCCCCTGGCAGACATCGGCGAGCGTCGCGAGCTCCTGGTCAAGGCTGAAAGGCGCAGCTTTCCCGTCGTTGAAATGGCCGATCGCGATGCGAACCTGAGCGGGGTTCAATCGCAGCTCATTCATGATGCCGCGCGCCGCGGCAATCTCACTCTCCGAGACGCGTCCATCGGCTTTGGCCACATGGCCCATGACGCGGAACGCAGATCTGAACAGCTGCTCGCCGATCTCCAGGGGACTGTTCGATCCGGTCCGCGTGCGCTTGCGTACGTGCTCGTCGTACTGATGCCCGAGTGCCACGCCCAGCATTGCGCCGAACGGTCCCAGAGTGAGACCGAGCAGTCCACCGACAAGCTTTCCTGTCCAGTTCATCATCGCTTTCGTCCGTTGCGTATAGTACGTCGATGCCAGCCCCGACTGTTTATCGAACAGCCCTGCAGCGCCTGGAAAAGATCCACGAAGGCAAGGTTCGCGACATCTACGCGATCGATTCGCACTCCATGCTCATCGTGACGAGCGACAGGCTCTCCGCCTTCGATGTCGTACTTCCCGATCCGATCCCCGACAAGGGCCGCATCCTGAATGGCATCTCGAACTTCTGGTTCGGGCGTACGGCCCACATCGTCC
>Ga0137403_10002686_pt1 | contig 21616 bp, 18 predicted proteins | sample CZOMad2_1_16fung_FD_122057 | JGI IMG/M metagenome (GOLD analysis project Ga0137403, IMG submission 122057) | Vadose zone soil fungal communities from Angelo Coast Range Reserve, California, USA - CZOMad2_1_16fungal (Hybrid Assembly) | ecosystem: Environmental > Terrestrial > Soil > Vadose zone...
GGCGTGATGCCTAATACCCAAGATCCGCACCAGAATTTGGTCCCGAGGTTGGCCTTCGCCAAGGGGTACACCCGGGTGTTTTTTGTAAAGAGTGCGTAAGTTATAGAAAATAGGGCAATTAGCAGTTCACTCCAGGCAAAGAGCGCGAAAGAGTGCGCAAGTGATTGAAAATAAGAGGCTTCGGTTACGATGCCTCGTGACAGATAGCCGGGCGCGAACCGTTTGCCTCCCCCACTCCCCTAGGCAATGCAGATGGTCAAAACAAAGGGCTTACAGACTGGTCAATTCGTATGCCAGGAAATAAAAAACGCGGCAGGTGGCTGCCGCGAGGGGAACGTTCACAGTATTTCCTACTTCATACATTACCAGAGAAGAAGCGGCCGGTCAAGAGGAAATTGATTGACGGGGCGGTGTGTGTGCCACCCCTACGGGGCTGGGGTCGATAACGGGCGCTAACCCAGGCCTCGCGGCCTGGGCTAACAAATGCCGCGCCTCCGGCGCTGGCACACACAGATGCCCCTAACTACCAGTTTTTCTCCTTTATCGCGCATGTCGCTTCAACTGCTTGGGGCATTCATCAATATGCTCAATGCAGCTTTGGCTGAGTTTTCTGTGCCGAACGTCGCCTTGGGATCAAGCGCGAGCTTTCCAAGGAGCTGCACTGCGGCCTCGCGCTTGCCTTCCAGATTGAGAGCAAGGGCTTTGTTGATTTCCAACATCCCTTTTGTTTCGACATCGGGATGCGCCGCCAGGCCATTTTCAATGGCTGTGAGCCTCTCGCGGTCGTCATCGCATAGGAAAGCAAACTCCTTCCACGCTGGCGCGAACTCGGGAATCGTCTTGATCATCTCGCGCACGGCAGCATCTTTCTCTGCAGCGTCGTCGATCCATTCCAATGATAGGTACGCCAGGTAGGTTCCAACGGGAAGCTCCCCATTTTGTTCCCGGCTTAGCGTGTCCAGGGCCGTAATGGCAGTCCAAAAGCCGCGCGGCGACAGTTCCAAGGTCTTTCGGTAGTACGTTCTGGCAGCGTCGAAGTCCTTCATGAGCAAATGCATGTACGCTCTGTCATACACGGGGTAGGGCCACTCCGGTGCGAGTTCCGAGGCCCGCGCCAAGAGCGTAAGGGCTTTCTCGTAATCACCGCGCGCGCCCGCTTCGCGTGCCTGCTGATGCAGTAATTCGGCCGCGGCGGGCACGGCACCCTGACCAATAATTTCGTATCGAACCTTGCCGGTCACGGCCAGCAACTTACCGTTGCGGAAGGCCACTCGGCCGGCGATGCCTTGCAGCTCTTCCATCGTGAGTCTTCTGCCATCCGGAAGCGTGAAGATGATGGTAGGGTCGGTGTTCGTTTCCTTGCTCGTATGACGGTTCCAACCCGCGAATGATCGAACGCTGGCGAACAATTTCGAGACAATGAGATTAAGCTGCACTCAAGCAACCGCTCCTTCCATTGCCGCTACTCGATCGTCCATCCATGAACTAATCCCAAGTTCCCGTTTGTGGTGCCAGTCTACAGCGCCTGAAAGATAAGTGCCGGGGAAAAAAAATTCTGGGCGTCGGGACGCCGCACACCAAAGTGAATGCCCTTGATTGCGTTGACGTAGAAGACGCCGCGCCCCCTCAAGGGCGGCGCTACAAGCCTGGGAGTGGAAGAGGCCGGCCTCGGAAGGCCGCCGCTACAACGGCAAGAGGGCGGGCTGAAGTCCGGCCGCTGCACGAAGACAAAGACGGAAAAAGAAAGAGAAAAGCACGGGTCTAAAGACCCGCCGCTACAACGGCAAGAGGGAGTTAGAGGCCGTTAGTCTTTGTAGGGATCGAATTCGTTGGCTCCGGCCATGGCTACGCCGATGGGGGTTAGGGTGTGGAGGATGCGGATGGAGTCGCCGTGTTCGGCGAGGACTTCGGGGAGGCGTTTGTAGCAGTGGGGAGATTCGTCGAGGCCTGCGCCGCGGAGTTCGACACCGGCGCGGGCGACCCATTCGCGCATCATTTCCTGGGAGACTTTGCCGGGGCGGAGGACTGCGCCGGTTTTTTTGTCTAGTTTTCCTTTGGCTTCCATGCGGCCCATGACGCGGCCCGCGCCGTGGACGGTGCTGTAAAGCGAATGTTTTGCGGATTCGTTTTCGACACCTTCGAGGATGACGGACGTTTCGCCCATGGTACCGCCGACGAAACCTTTTTGGCCGGGGAAGGCGGGCGTGGCGCCTTTGCGGACGACCCAGTAGTCTTCGCCGCCGTGGGATTCGCGCCAGGCGAAATTGTGATGGTTGTGAACTTCTTCCTGAATTTCCGCGCCGAGGATTTTTGCTACGCGTTGGCAGACCCAGTCACGTCCTGCGTAAGCATATTCGCCGGCGAGATTCATGCAGACGATGTACTGCTCGCCTAGATCGGTGGACGTGGGGATGACGCAGGGTTCGACGTCCATGCCGTCTTTTGCGCCGGCTTTTTCGAGGAACCAGGTGGCGAGTTTGTGGCCGAGTCCGCGCGAGCCGAAATGGACGCCGATCCAGACGCGATCTTGTTCGTCGGTGAAGAGATCGACGTAATGATTGCCGGAGCCGACGGTGCCGAGTTGCTGTCGCGCCATTTCTTTTAGTGGCGAAGCGGCTTGCGCTTTCCAGCCGGGGCTTTCGAAGAGGGTGTGTTCGACGCGTTGGTCGTTTTTCCGGCCAACGCCGAAGCTGATGGTGGTCCAGACGTCGTCCATGATGCGTTGAATGTTGGCGCGAAGCTCGGCGGCGGGCATGTCCACGCGGACGGCTTTGTTGCCGCAGGCGATGTCGTAGCCGACGCCTGAGGGGCTGATGGCGTCTTTGTAGGCGACGACGCCGCCGATGGGGACGGCGTAGCCTTTGTGATGATCGGCCATGAGAGCGACTTTGTCGGCAGTGAGGGCGCAGGTTTTGATTTGCGAAACGGCGCCGGGATCGGGTGCGCCCCAGATGGGAATGTTGTCGATGAATTGCATCGGACTGATGGTAACAAACCGAAGAGACTGGAGGATAGAAACTGCTGGAGAGTACGGCCGCGACTAGGCGGCTTTCGACCGGCGCCTGCGGCTGACGCGGCGAATAGCGCCGAAATGTTTGATTTTTACCTCGCCAGTTGAAAAACGGGCGCGAATCTCAAGTTCGCCGCCAAGCGCTTCTATCGCTTTCCGCAAAGTACTCACGAAGATATCAGAACGGCTTTCGATCTTGGATACTCCCGCCTGGTTGATGCGCAGGGCTCTGGCAAGCTGTTCCTGGGTAATTCCCATCGCCCGGCGCAGCTCCTTGAGAGCCATCTCACGGATAAGCTTGGCAGACTTTGCATCCGAGCGAGAAAGCGCGCGCGGCGACATCTTTGCTTCGAGTTCCCGAAAATTTCTAGCCATTGAGTAACCCCTCCCGGCGGAGCGTTTCCAAGTGTTCGACATACAGTTCGTCGGCGATAGGAACGAGCTGTTTGTACCAACGAAGATTTCCCGTTTTAGCGCCCCCGAGCAGGAGAATCGCCGTGCGACGAGGATCAAAAGCAAAGAGCACCCTGTATGGTCTGCCCTTGTGCTGGATGCGCAATTCTTTCATGTTGGAATGTCGAGAGGACGAGATGGAATCGACGTGCGGCCGGGCAAGGGCAGGGCCGAAGCGGCGCAATAAATTAACGGAAGCCCGCACGTCCACCTGTTCTCCTTCCGAAAGCGTTGTCCACCATTTCTCAAACTCGTGGGTGAACTCGACCTCCCATTCCTTCAAGAGAATATACCTCCAAAAGAATGATAAAACAAGGCGCGGCGAGCGGGCCGCGCCGACTAGTTACCCGACTTTGGCGGTAAAGCGAAGGCGTAGAGGGTGTCGTAGATGGGAATCATGAGGTATTGGCGGCCGTCGAGTTGGTAGGTCATAGGTGAGGCGAGGAGCGGGCCGCCCATGTTGAGGTGCCAGAGAGTTTTTCCGGTGGCGGGATCGAGGGCGAGGAGATTGTGGGATGTGTCGGCGGTGAAGAGAAGATGGCCGGCGGTGGTGAGGATACCGGAGATGCTTTCGCCTTCGCCGATTTCGTGATTCCAGACAACTTTTCCGGTTTTGTAATCGAGTGCGCGGATCGTGGAATTGGCCCACAAGTTTCGATCACGCCCGCCCCAGCCTTCGGGTTTGGTTTTGTCGACAGTGTTGTAGTAGACGCTGAAAATTCGGCGGGCGTTGACATAAAAAAGATTTGTTTGGGGATCGAAGCTGGGAGCCATCCAGTTGGTCGAGCCGTCGGAGCCGGGTTCGACCAAAGTGCCATCGGGGGCGGGCGTTGCGCTCGCCTTTGCGATAGGACGGCCTTTTGCGTCGACGCCGGATGCCCAGGTTTGGTCGATGAACGGAGCGGTGGCGAGATGCTCGCCGTTGGTGCGGTCAAGCAGGAAATAAAATCCGTTGCGGCTGGCTTGCGCGAGGAGCTTGCGCGGCTTGCCCTTGAATTCGGCGTCGAAAAGAACGGGCGTTTGCACGGCGTCCCAATCGTGAACGTCATGCGGCGAAGGTTGGAAATGCCAGACGAGTTTGCCGGTGTCGGGATCGAGCGCGACGATGGTGCAGGTGTAAAGATTATCGCCCGGGCGGCCTTCGCCTGCGAGGACGGGATTGGGATTTCCAGTGCCCCAGTAGAGAAGATTTAGAGCGGGATCGTAGGTGCCGGTCATCCAGGTCATGCCGCCGCCGTGAGTTATGGCGTCGGAATCTTTTGGCCAAGTTTCGGAGCCGGGTTCGCCGGGCTTGGGCTCGGTGTCCCAACGCCATTGAATGGCGCCGGTGTCGGGATCGACGGCGACGAGAAAGCCGGGAATGTCGGTGACGTCGCCAGAGACGCCGGCGATGATGTGATTTTTTACGACGAGCGGCGCCATGGTGGCGAAGTAGCCGAGCTTATCGTCGGCGAGGACGATGTCCCAACGAACGGTTCCGTCTTTCGCGTTCAAGCAAATCAAATGTGCGTCGGGCGATTCGACGTAGATCCAGTCTTTGTACATGGCGACGCCACGATGGCCGATGTGATCGCCTTCGGATTTACGCTGGTAATGCCAGATTTGGCGGCCGAACTTTGCGTCGATGGCCCAAACGTGGTCGGGCGAAGTGAAGTACATGATGCCGTTTACGACGAGCGGCGTGGATTTGAGAACGCGAGTCGGAGTGCGATAAATCCAGGCGAGGGTGAGCGAGTTGACGTTGCCGGCGTTGATTTGATCGAGCGTGCTGTATCGGCGGCCGGAGTAGTCGCCGTTGTAGGTGGGCCAAGTATCGGCGGGCGGGTTCAGTAGCGTTGCGGGGTCGAGACCTTGGGCGGCGGCGGGCGGAGCGCTCGTGAGAGTAGAGAGGGAAATTGTAATCGCGTACAGCGTGCTGAGAATTGCGGACCGAGAATTCATGCTGGCTCCCCTGGCTTTGGTTAATCTGACAGCGGCTCGGTCTGAATTTTTGGCCTACGGTGTGACGATCCAAGAAATTCAGACTGACCTACTGCCGGTCACTTCAATGTGCTGATGTACGCGTAAAGATTGTGCATGTCGTCTTGCGTAAGTTTTGGCAGCAATTCGCGATGAGCGGTGGCAGGATCGTTCAGCTCGACCTTGACGGCGTCGCGAGCGAAGGCGCGATTCCAGCCGGATTTGTCGCCGACGCGGATGGATACCACGAAATCGTCGATATGAGAAACGACGCCGGAGATTTTTTCACCGTTGGGCAAAGTGATGGTGGCGGCAGGCGGCTGGAAATCTGGATAGAGCATGTGCGCTTCGAGTTCGATGGAGGAATATTTTTTGGCGACGCCAGCAAGATCGCCGTCGGGCGAGTGGCAATTCTTGCAGCCGCCGGCACCTTCGAAGAAGGCTTTGCCTTTTTCGAGGCTGCCGGTGAGGAGTTTTTCGACGGGGTAAGCGGCAGGTACGCCGGAGGATTGGAGCGCTTCTTTGGCGCGCGCGTGGAGGTATGCGGCGATGTCTGCGATTTGATCTTCGGTAGCGGGCAATGGGGGCATGCCTTTGTCCGGGCGGCCGTTTTTGATGACTTCGCCGATGAGGTTGCCATTGACGTCGTGGGCGAGAATTGTGGAGCGGACGAGGTCGGGGCCGCGGGCGCCGGTGGCGTCGGGACCATGGCAGAAGCCGCAGGATTGCGCGAACTGTTTCTTTCCTCGCGCGGCCGCTTCAGCGGCAGCTTGCTTGGCGTCAGGCTGCTGCGAATGGGCGCTTGATCCAAGCAGGCTGGCGACAGATAGAGCCAGTGTTGCGGCGGCTGCAAACTTGGCTAGTCGAACGAATCTGGACGAGTGTGGAGAATCCTGCATGATTACCCCTTAACGAAAATTGCGGGCTCGACCGAGCCAGACGCACGCTGAAGCGTACGCTACAAGGAAACTGCCCGGCGCATTGTAACCGTGTCCCAGTTGGATGGGAAGATTGTTTCCGCGGCTCCTGTTCCAGTTGAGGGCTGCGCCATTCGGCCGCGATTTTCGACCGTTTAACTCGCCCCTAAGCCATTTGGATTCAATGCGTTGTTTCAGTGGGCGCGGAATGGTACTTTATTTAGGTGGGGTAGTGTGCCTGCGGCACGCAATGCGAGGGCATCAGGAAGTCCCATCAACAAGCGGTGTCTAAATCGAACTGTGTACGGGAATAGCCCAAGGAATTAAGTTTTAAAGGGCTAACCCCAGAGGAGCGTTCGTTTTGAGTCAAGGAAACAAGAATTTTCTGTTCACCTCGGAGTCTGTGACCGAGGGCCATCCCGATAAAATTGCCGATCAAATTTCCGATGCGGTGCTAGATGAAGTAATGAAGCAGGACCCGAAAGGCCGCGTCGCGTGCGAAACACTCGTGACGACAGGTCTTGCGGTGGTGGCCGGAGAAATTACGACAACCGCGCACATTGATTACGATCAACTTGTGCGCGATACGATTCGCGGCGTGGGCTACGACCGGGCGAAGTACGGCTACGACGGCGAAACTTGCGCGGTGATGTGCACCGTGAGGCGGCAGTCACCGGACATTGCGATGGGCGTGGACACCGGCGGCGCGGGCGATCAGGGCTTGATGTTTGGCTTTGCCTGCGATGAAACCGAAGAATTGATGCCCCTTCCCATTCAGTTGGCCCACCGTTTGACGCAGAAGCTCGCCGAAATTCGAAAAGCCGGAAAAGTTGATTTCTTGAGGCCTGACGGCAAGTCGCAGGTCACGATCGAATACCGCAACGGGCGGCCCGCTCGCGTGGACGCGGTGGTGATTTCGACGCAGCACAGCGACAGCGTTTCGAACGACGATTTGCGCGCGGCGATAACGGATCTGGTGATCAAGCCGGTTGTCCCCGGCGCGATGCTGGACAAGAACACGAAGTATTACATCAACCCGACGGGACGATTTGTGATTGGCGGCCCGATGGGCGACGCAGGATTGACGGGACGCAAGATTATCGTGGACACGTATGGCGGATATAGCCGGCATGGCGGCGGCGCGTTTTCGGGCAAGGATCCTTCGAAGGTGGATCGCTCGGCGTGCTACATGGCGCGTTACATTGCGAAGAACGTGGTTGCCGCGGGACTCGCTACGAAAGCGGAAGTGCAGCTGGCTTACGCGATCGGCGTGGCGGAGCCAGTGTCCGTGATGGTGGACAGCTTCGGCACGGCTGCGATTGACGAAGAGAAAATCACGCAGCTGGTTCGCGAAAATTTCAAATTGACGCCGAAGGGAATTATCGAGGCGCTCGATTTGCGGCGGCCGGTGTACAAGCCGACGGCGGCGTATGGCCACTTTGGCCGGAGCGGGCCGGGGTTTACGTGGGAAAAGACGGATCGCGCGGACGCGTTGCGCAAGGCGGCAGGTTTGGGCGCATTGGCGGCAGCGGAAGTGGGCGCGCGAGGATAAGTTCGCAGAAGGTTTGAAGAGGGCCCGCGGAAATTGTCCCTCCGTTCCCCCGCGGGCTCGTTCTTCCGGGTACGCGGTTCGCAGGACAATTCGAATTAACTTTTTAAGGAGAAGTTTGTGACGACAGCAGCTGAAGTGAAAAAAGGCGACGTAAAAGATATGGCGCTGGCCGAGGCCGGCAAGCGGAAGATTGAATGGGCACAGCAGCAGATGCCCGTGCTGCAACAGATTCGGAAGCGGTTCATCAAGGAGCAGCCGCTGAAGGGAATTCGCGTTTCGGCGTGCCTGCACGTGACGAGCGAGACCGCGAACTTGATGATCGCGTTGCGAGACGGCGGGGCCGACGTCGTATTGTGCGCATCGAATCCGCTTTCGACGCAGGATGAAGTGGCGGCGTCGTTGAACAAGGATTTCAATATTCCGACGTATGCGATCAAGGGCGAGGACAACGACACGTATTACACGCACCTGGGCGCGGCGTTGGATCACAAGCCGCAGATGACGATGGACGACGGTGCGGACCTGGTGACGATGCTGCTGACGAAGCGCACGGATTTGGTGAAGAACGTGATTGCCGGAACGGAAGAGACGACGACCGGCGTGATTCGGCTTCGCGCGATGGCGAAGGACGGGACGCTGAAGTATCCGGTGATTGCGGTTAACGATGCGCAGACGAAGCACTTTTTTGACAATCGCTACGGCACGGGCCAGAGCACGCTGGACGGCGTGATTCGCGCGACGAATTTGCTGCTCGCGGGATTGAAGGTTGTGATCGCAGGATACGGATGGTGCGGGCGCGGCATTGCGATGCGCGCGAAGGGATTGGGCGCGGATGTGATCGTCACGGAAATCGATCCGGTGAAGGGAATCGAAGCGGTGATGGACGGCTTCCGCGTGATGCCGATGGGCGAAGCGGCGAAAGAAGGCGACGTGTTCATCACGGTCACCGGAAACAAGAACGTGATTCGCGCAGAGCACTTCGAGCACATGAAGTCGGGCGCAGTGATCTGCAACAGCGGGCACTTCAACGTGGAAATCGATATTCCGGCGCTGGAACGGCTGTCGAGCGGCAAGCGCGAAGTGCGACCGCTGGTGGATGAATTTTCGCTGAAAGACGGCCGCAAGATTTGCCTGATTGGCGAAGGCCGGCTGGTGAATTTGGCGACGGCGGAAGGGCACCCAGCTTCGGTGATGGATATGAGCTTTGCGAACCAGGCGCTTTCTGCGGAATACCTTGTGAAAAATTCCAAGGAGCTGAAGGCGCAGGTTTATGTTGTGCCGGAACATCTCGACAAGGAGATTGCGCGGCTCAAATTGGAAAGCATGGGACACAAACTGGATAAGCTGACGCCGGAGCAGGAACATTATTTGGCGTCGTGGCAAGAAGGAACGTAATCGAGCTTTTCCACAGTGCATCGGAAATCGAATTGGGGCGCGAAGTTTGCGCCCCTGTTTTTTTGGTAACCTAGTGCCACGTTATGTGGGACTTAGCCGCACATTCGCTGGACATCGCCAAGCTTCGTGGGGCTAGCTACGCCGACGCGCGGGTGATGCACCTGCGGCAGCGCGACCTTACGACAAAAAATGGAGCGGTGGGGACTCTTGCGCAGTCGGAGTCGATTGGGATTGGTGTGCGCGTACTGGCGAACGGGGCGTGGGGATTTGCGTCGACGGACCGGTTGACGAAGGACGGTGTGGCGGCTTGCGCGGCGGAAGCCGTGAAGATTGCGAAGGCATCGGCGCTGGCGAAACGAAACGACGTGGTCATGGCGCCGGAAGACGCGTATGTGGATAGCTGGCAGAGTCCATTTCAAAAGGATCCGTTTGAGATGCCGCTGGAAACACAACTTGATTTGCTGCTGAAGGCGGACAAGGAAATGCGCCGGGTGAAGGGCGTGACGCTGACGGAAACGGATTTGCAATTTCGCAAAATCGATTCGTGGTTCGCGTCGAGCATTGGATCGCGAATCCATCAGCGAAAAGTGATTTCGGGATGTGGGATTGTCGCGACGTCGTACCAAGGCGATGAGATTCAGAAGCGGTCCTATCCGAATAGTTTTGGTGGGCAGCACGCGCTGCGGGGATATGAGTTAGTGGAAGAAACTGATTTGGTGAAGCATGCGCCGCGTATCGCTGAAGAGGCTGTGGCGTTGCACTCGGCGGCGCAGTGTCCGCGCAAGAACGGCACGTTGATACTCGGCGGAAGTCAGCTGGGATTGCAGATTCACGAATCGGTTGGGCATCCGATTGAACTCGATCGCGTGCTGGGGCAAGAGGCGAATTTTGCGGGGACGAGCTTTCTTACCCTGGACAAGCTGAACAAACTGAAATATGGCACGGAGCTGGTGAACGTCGTCGCGGATGCGAGGCCGGAGCACGGACCGGGGCTCGGGACGTTCGCGTACGACGATGAAGGCGTGCCGGCGCAATGCACGGACATCATTAAGGACGGCGAATTTCGCGGGTATCTTTCGAATCGCGAGACGGCGCACCTGGTGGGGCTCGCGCGTTCTTCGGGCACGATGCGGACGGAAAGCTGGAACCGGTTGCCGATTATTCGCATGACAAATATCAGTTTGAAGGCCGGGACGTGGCGGGAACCGGATTTGATCGCGTACACGGACGACGGAATCTGGATGGACACGAACCGTTCGTGGTCCATTGATGACCGGCGGTATCAATTTCAATTCTCGACGGAAATTGCGTGGGAGATTAAAGGCGGCAAAAAAGCGCGAATGCTGAAGAACCCGAGCTACAGCGGCATCACGACGGAGTTCTGGAATTCGTGCGACGCGATTTGTTCGAAGGATTATTGGACGCTTTGGGGCACGCCGAATTGCGGCAAAGGGCAACCGATGCAGACGATGGGCACGGGGCATGGGGCTTCGCCGGCGAGATTTCGCAACGTAAATATTGGGACAGCGTTCGGAGGGAAATGAGCGCGACGGCGAAAATGCGAGCGTCCGAGAAAGCGGCGCTGTGTTCGGAAAAGCAATTGCGCAATATTGCGCAAACGGTGATTCGTCTCGGGAAGGCCGCGGGAGCAGAAGAAACGGAAGTCCACCTGGACGAGACGCTGGATGCGCTGACGCGTTTTGCGAACAACGGAATTCATCAAAATGTCGCGGAGCATGGCTTGACGATTTCCGTTCGCACTGTTCTGGATGGAAAGACGGCTCGCGTCAGCACAAACAAGCTGGATCAGGATTCGCTCCGGTCGGCGGTGGAGTCTTCGTTGTCGCTGGCCGCGAGCCAGCCCAAGGCACCGCATCTGCTGCCCATGCCCGGCGGACAAAAGTATAAGCGCGTGAAGAGATACATGCGCGCGACGGCGGAGCTTACGCCAGAGGATCGCGCGCACGCAGTGCGGAAAGCGTGCGATCTCGCTGTGAAAGAGGGGCAAGTCGCGGCGGGCATTTTCGTCAGTGGGCAGATGCAATCCGCAATTGCGAATTCGCGAGGATTGTTTGCAGCGCACCGCCAGACGCGAGCAGAGTTTTCCATCACGATGCAGCAGGACCCAGCGGCAAGTTGGGCGAAGGGAAACGCCGCCGATGTGCGGGAACTGGACCCGCTGGCGTTAGCGAAACGCGCGAGCGCGAAAGCAAAACTGGCGGCAAGCGCGGTGGAGCTGGCGCCGCAAAAGTACACGGTCATTTTGGAGCCGGCTGCGGTGCTCGATCTGGTTGGATTCCTGTTCTACGATTTCGCGGCGACAGCGGTGGAAGACAAACGCTCTTGCCTGAACGATCGTATGGGCAAACCGCTATTCGGAAAGAATATTTCGCTCATGGACGACGTTTATCATCCGGGCCAACTGGGCGCGCCGTTTGACGGAGAGGGCGTTCCGCGGCAGCGCGTCGTTCTGGCGGACAACGGTGTGCCGCGAAACCTGGTCTATGGGCGAGCCGCCGCTCGGCGTGCGGGAAAGAAACCGACTGGCCACGGATTTACGCTGCCGAATGAATATGGCGAGGCGCCGATGAATTTGGTCTTTGCCGGCGGCAAGGCGTCGCTCGATGAGATGATCGCCTCGACCGAACACGGACTGCTGGTGACGCGGCTTTGGTACATCCGCGAGGTGGACCCTTACGAGAAGGTGATGACGGGGATGACGCGGGACGGCCTTTTTCGGGTGGAAAAGGGCAAAGTGACAACTGCCGCGCGAAATTTCCGGTTCAACCAGTCCGTGCTGGAAATGCTACGAAATGTCGAAATGATGAGCCCATCTGCGCGGGCGGCGGGGGAAGAATCGTTCGAAATGGTAGTCCCGGCCATGAAAATCAAGGGGTTCCAGTTTACGGAAGTGACCAAATTTTAGCGTTCTGGTTACGCCGCTGGCCGCAAGACCTCTCTTGCTAGAAATTCAATTCACCAAATCGATTTTCTGCGTTGTACATACCCCTACCCCGACCTCTATAAACGATGCATATGGGTCAGCGCCACCCTAATTGGGGCCATCCCGACCACGACGCCTGTGGTACCGGGTTTATCGCGCGACTAGGCGGTGCGGCGCGGTACGATATCGTTGAATATGCACTGACTGCGCTCGAAAAACTGACGCACCGCGGCGGAGTGGACGCGGACGGGGCAAGCGGCGACGGCGCGGGACTCCTGACCGGCATACCTCACGCGTTTTTCACTGCAAGAGCGGCAGAGCAGGGAATTGAGCTTCCACAACAATTTGGTCTCGGCGTGGCATTTCTGCCGGCCGAAGAAGTCTCGCAGGCGCGAAGCGCGATTGAAGAAGCGGCGGAAACGGAGCGCTTGCGGCTTTTGGGTTGGCGCCAAGTGCCGACGAATCCCGCGTGCCTTGGCCGTCGCGCGCTGGAGACGATGCCAGAGATTTGGCAATTTTTCGTTGCACCGTTTCATCCTGCGCGGGGCGACGCAAAATTCGAGCCACGTCTGTCGTTGATGCGCAAGCGGGCCGAATCGTTGATGCCTGCGCGATGTTACATCTGTTCGCTTTCTTCACAGTCTGTAGTCTACAAAGGCTTGCTCACGCCGTGGCAGTTTCCCCAGTTTTACGCCGACCTTCGCGATTCTTCTTACGAGACAACGTTCGCTATTTTTCATCAGCGGTATTCCACGAATACGCAGCCGTCGTGGCATTTGGCGCAACCGTTTCGCTACGTGGCGCACAACGGCGAGATCAATACGATCGTTTCCAATCGGCGCTGGCTACGCGCCAAAGAAAAGCAGATTCGCAATGAACTTGCGGTCGGGACGTGGTTCCATGCGCTGGAAGCGAACGTCAGCGATTCGGCGAGCTTCGACAACGGCTTTGAAGTGAAGCTGCTGCAGGGTTTTTCACCGGAAGAGGCGATGCTGGCGATGGCGCCGCCGGCCTTTGAAAACGATCCGTTGCTTTCGCGCGACGTTCGGGCTGCGTTATCCGCGCTTTCGCTGCACAGCGAGCCGTGGGATGGCCCGGCGGCGCTGATTTTTTCAGACGGGCAAGTTGTTGGCGCGAAGCTGGACCGCAATGGATTGCGGCCGCTGCGCTATACGGTAACGCACGATGGTTTGGTTGTGGCAGGTTCGGAAACGGGCCTTGTGGATTTTGAAGAATCGCGCATCGCGGAACGCCAACGATTGGGCCCGGGCGAAATGATCGTTGCGAATCCGGCGACCGGTACGCTTTTCCGCTGGCGCGAAATTTTGAAGCGGCTGGCGACGCAGCAGTCGCGGCGGCCTGCGCAGCAGACCCGCAGGCTCGGCATCACCGCGGCAGCTTCGCCTCATCCGGCAGTCGAATTGCCCAAACGCGTCGCCGCCGCTTGTGGATGGACGGAAGACCAATACAAGATTTTGTTTTCCGGGCTGGTGCACGGAAAAGAAGCGGACTGGAGCATGGGAGACGATGCGCCGCCGGCGTTTCTGTCGTCGCAACTCCGCACGCTTTGGGATTACTGTAAGCAGCGCTTCGCGCAAGTGACGAATCCGCCGATTGATCCGCTGCGCGAAACGCATGTGATGTCCCTCGAAATGAGTCTGCCGCAGGGAATCACGCTGACCACTCCGATTCTTACGCAGGCCGAGCTGGAGGAATTGCTCGAAGCCTCCAGGCCCGTGCATCGCGAACCATTTTCATTTCCCTCCAAACTAGGAGTCCCGGGTGCGCGCCGCGCTGTCGCTCAGTTGACTACCCCTCTGAGTGGCGGAGCGCGTCCGGGGCTCTTCCTCCTCTCCGATCGCGGAGTGGATGGGGAGCACGCGGTTGTTCCGGCGTTGCTGGCGACGGCGGCGTTTTGGAAACGAATGGTGGAAGACGGTTATGCGGATGTGCCGCTGATCGTGGAGACGGCGCAAGCGTTCGACACGCACCATGTTGCGCTGTTGCTCGCGGCGGGCGCGACGGCAGTGGTCCCGTATCTTGCGGAACAGTTTGCAGAAGCGCAAGAACCAGGTGGCATGGCGAAGGTGCGCACGGCGATTACGGCCGGCCTGCGCAAAGTGTTGGCTCGTATGGGAGTCTCCACGCTGGCGAGCTATCGCAACAGTTGTCTGTTTGAAATTGTGGGTTTGTCGGAACAATTCGTTTCGGACTTTTTTGAAGATGCCGCAGATTTTGCGGGACAGAAGTCGCTCGACGACCTGCTCGGCGATTACTTGAAGATGCACGAGAAGGCGTTCGTGGCGCCGGTCGAAGAAATGGGTGATGCGGGGCTCTATCGCTTCCGGAACGGCGCGGAGTTGCACGCGAATTCGCCTGAAGTCGTGCGGCGGCTGCATGCACACGTGAAGGCGCCCGACGCGAAAAAGTACAGCGCGTTTGAAGAGCTTGCCGATGCGCAAGGGCCGGTATTTTTGCGCGATTTGCTTGAGACCGTGGTGTCCGATCCGATTCCGCTGCAGGAAGTGGAACCGCTTGATTCGATTGTGCGGCGGTTCAGCACGCAAGCGATGTCGCTTGGGTCCCTAAGCCCGGAGGCACATAAAACGTTGGCGCTGGCGATGAATCGACTCGGCGGCCGGAGCAATACAGGCGAGGGCGGCGAGGATCCGAAGCTGTACGAGGAAGAGCCGGAGGCGGCGAACAAGATCAAGCAAGTAGCTTCGGGGCGATTCGGCGTTACCGCGAATTATCTGGTCCATGCGCAGGAACTCGAAATCAAGATGGCGCAAGGCTCAAAGCCGGGCGAAGGCGGCCAACTGCCCGCGAAGAAAGTGACGGAGTACATTGCGCGGATTCGCCATGCAACGCCGGGCACGCCGCTGATTTCGCCGCCGCCCCATCACGACATTTACAGCATCGAAGACCTGGCGCAACTGATTCACGATTTGCGCGCTGTGAATCCACGTGCGCGAATCGGCGTGAAGCTGGTTTCGGGCGCGGGCGTGGGAATTATTGCGGCTGGCGTGGCAAAGGCTGGAGCGGACGTTATTACGATCAGCGGGCACAATGGCGGAACGGGATCTTCGCCGCTTACGTCCATTAAAAATACTGGCTTGCCGTGGGAAATCGGATTGCGCGAAACGCATGAGACGTTGGTACGGGCAGGATTGCGTTCGCGGGTGACGTTGCGCGTGGACGGCGGGCTGAAATTTTCGCGCGACATTCTGATTGCGTCGATTCTTGGCGCGGACGAATTCGGTTTCGGTACGGCGTCGTTGCTGGCGATTGGTTGCGTGATGGCGCGGCAATGCCACCTGAACACTTGTCCGGTGGGAATCGCCACGCAGGATGAGAAGTTGCGCGCGCGGTTTACCGGCAAACCGGAGATGGTGATCGCATATTTCCGCGCGCTTGCTGAAGAACTTCGCAACAAATTGGCCGAACTCGGCGCGCACTCGCTCGGCGAATTAAAAGGCGCCTACGATTGTTTGCGGCCGCGTTCCGTGAATTATGCGGAGACGCCGGCACTGGCGCTTGAATCGGACATGTCTTTCCGTATCGCGCCGCAGCAGGCTCCCGGCCTGCACGCCTCCCTTGGAGAGGCACTGGTTGTTCCGGCGATGGATTTCAGTGCGGCGGGGCCGCTGCACATTCGCAATTCCGATCGCAGCGTCGGCGCCGGATTGAGCGGCGAGAGAATGCGCGCGCGAATGCAATCGAAGTCACTGCTGGAGCCGATGTTTCACGAGTTTGTCGGCGCGGCCGGCCAGAGCTTTGGCGCTTTCCTGTCCGATGGCATGACGCTCAAGTTGATGGGCGAAGCGAACGACTACGTTGGGAAAGGACTGTCCGGCGGAACGATTGCGATTTCGTCGGGACAGTCCGCTTCGCGCCGCGGTGACGTGCTGGTCGGCAATACGGTTTTGTATGGCGCAACGTCGGGCCGGCTCTTTGTGGCGGGACGCGCAGGCGAACGGTTTGCCATCCGCAACAGCGGGGCGCTCGCGGTCGTGGAAGGCGTGGGCCAGCATGGCTGCGAATACATGACGGGTGGCGTGGCAATTATCCTTGGGCCGCTCGGATTGAATTTTGGATCGGGAATGACGGGCGGGCTTGCCTACGTATTGCGAGCTGAAGCAGTCGACGTCCTTCATAACGATTTCGTTCAGTTGCAGGAAATAGAACCGGCCGAAGAGCTGTGGCTGCGCAATGCGCTGCAGGAACATGTGGATTTGACCGGCAGCCCACGCGCGGCAAGGCTGCTCTCTCGCCGTGGAACACTTGGACTGATGCGCGTGCAGCCGGTGCACTTCCAGGGCACCGTGGAACAGACTTGGGCGCCGCTCTTGAAGGGTTTCGACGCGGCTGACGTGGCGCAACCGGTCGCACTGTCCGCGACTGCCGCTACCCAGGCAATTCATGCCTGAACGCGCTTTCTTACGCACGGGTTCCCCTAATTCGCTATAATTCGCTGCTGATTGGAAGGCTATGGACTTCGATCAACTGACAACCTTTGTGTATGTAGCGAAGCTGAAAAGTTTTTCGCGCGCGGGGCAAAAGGTGTTTCGTTCGCAATCCGCGGTGAGCGCCCAGATCAGGCAACTTGAGCAGGCATACCGCGCGAAATTATTGGATCGTTCCGCGAAATCGGTTGAGCTGACGCCGGCCGGCCAAGTCCTGTTTGACTACGCCGAACGTTTGCTTCGGTTGCGCGATGAATCGGTGCAGGTTGTGGCGGATCGCGGAAACGTTGTGCAGGGGCCGGTGGTGTTCGGGGCGAACGAAGCGACGTGCCTTTATCTTTTGCCTGACATTTTTGCGGAGTTTCAGCGGCGCTATCCGCAAGTACACATCAGCATCTATCGCAATTTCAGCCACAAGATTTTGCAGCGAGTGGAAGATGGTTCGGTGGATGTGGGTATCGTCACGCTGCCGTTGAAGTCTCCGAACCTGAAGGTTCATCACATTTACAAAGATCGCCTGCGTTTTATGGTCAGCGTGCGTAATCCGCTGGCGCAGCGAAGCAAAGTTACGCTTGAGGAAGTCGCGTCGCAGCCGCTGATTTTTCCGCGAACAGGTTACACGCGGCAAGTTCTCGACAAATTATTCCGCCCTTATCGATCGCGAGCGCACGTCGCGATGGAATTGCCGAGTGTCGGCATGATCAAACGCTTTGTAGGAGCCGACGCCGGTGTTTCATTCATCAGCGAGAGTTTTGCAAAAGATCAGGTCAAAGCGGGAGAAGTGAAGCTTCTGAGCGTCGAGGGCGTGGATCTTTGGCGCGAGCTCGGGCTTGTTTACCGTCGCGATCGCAGCTTGCCGCGCGCGGCGCAGGCGCTTATCGCTCTTATCCGCGAACACCGCAAAGGTTCGGAAGGCGCCGAACCGAACTAGGCGCGCCTGCCAAGTCCTGTTGCTCCTGAAAATTGTTCAGTTGTGGACGCTGAAATCCAGGCTGGAGATGGACCGCGCGATCACGTTTTCCTGAATTTGAATGAGGTCGTTGTCGGCAAATGTCATGCCGAGCGCGGTGAGAACGTCTTTGCCGCGACTGATGACCACCAGCGTTCCGGACCAGTCATGCTCGTCGGCCATGCCACGGTATTTGTATTCCACAGCAGGTAATCCGCCGACAGTCGTCTTTCGTTGCGAAATCAAGCGGTAGTTGACGTAAATCTCGCGCAGCCGTTTTTCGACTCCGGCTGCCGCCCCTTCGAGTGGCTCTTTGGTTTTTTCCTCGCCGACGACCATCAGGGTCGATTCGTTTGACGTTCCCATTGCCACGATCGCGTTGGGCAGCGACTTGCGCGCCTCTTCGATCAATCGCCAACTCGGTGCCTTGTACATGCGGAAGCCGTGTGTGAAATTCGTGTACTGATTGCCCTGCACTTCCTCTTTGTTGGGAGGAGGCTCGTCTTTCGGCGGCGCAGGCGCGGCAGTGTTCGCCATCGCGTTAGTCGTGACGGGTGTAGGCGTCTTCATGTTCGGAGCGGCGGCAGTTGTTTCTACGGACGTTGACGGTAGCGCCGGCCGGACATTCGTATTCGGGATTTTGCTCTTGGCGGAAACTTCAGCCGCGGCTGGTGTAGTGGAAGAGGGAGTTGTCGCAGCGCCGGCAGCAGGTTCGGATTTTGCCGGTTGGGCCGCCGCTTTAGGATCGGCGGCTGCCGGCGAATTCGGAACAATTTCTTTGATCTTGTCTTTCTCTACGAGCACATATCCATAGTCGGTCTTCACTTTGAACATGTTGTCTTCGTAAGCGACGATGACGCCGTAGAGCTTTTTCCCGTCCTTCAGGCGGATTTCATCGGCGAAAGCGGTCGCAGCGCCGACCGATATGGCAGCGACGCAGGCAAGGCAAAGCACCCGGGGAATTGCGGAATTGCGCATAACCTGAGTATGCGTCCGCCTAATGACACCCGCAAGACACACGCGAACGAAGGTGCCCGCTGAGGTAACTCCAGTGGGGGATTGGTTTGGCGGCCTACAGACTCGCCGCAAGGGCGAGTTCTGCGACCTCAGCGGACGATTGAGCCGCCACTGCTTTTGCCACGCATGCGGCGACTTCCACGCGAATTCGATGCACCTTTACCGCTCGGGTAAACAAATTCTTGCAAAGATTTCGCGCAGCTTCTTGCAGATCCAGGCTCACGGCAGTTGGCATCAGCAGGCGCAGCGACTGTTTCGCGGAATACTGGTCGACGTACGCGATGTCGAGGCCAACGGATCGCGCTTCAACACTCGATTCATGCAAGGTGGCGCTAACTCGGTCGCAAAGGTACCCGATCATTTGTTGGAGATGCTCCGGGTCAATCGTTCCGCCCTCAATTGTCGTTTCGCGCGAAATCGAGCTCCGCTGTGCTGCCAGCAATTTGTCGGAGAAATCGCGGCCTCTTGCCGCGTTCCAGATTCGCTCACCGAGCCTTTCTCCAAACCCGGCCATCAGCGCCGGCCGCGGCACGCGACGCAACGCCGCGATGGTCTGGGCGCCGCTGGCTGCAAGCAGGGACGCATACTGGGTTCCAAGTCCGGGCAGTCTCTCGATTGGCAGTGGAGCAATGAATTCTGCTTCGGCGATGGGCGGAACGATTCGGAACCCGCGCGGACCATCGATTTGCGACGCAATTTCAGCCACGACTCTCGTGCCCGCCGCTCCGAGGGAGATACTCAATCCCGTCTGGTCGAAGACGTCCGTCTGCAACCGCAGCAGCGTGCCGCGAAAATCCCGGTCAATCGGGTTGGTCTTGCCAAAGTCCAGGTAAAAATCGTCGCGCGAACCGGCCTCCACTGCCGGAGTGTACGTCTGGAGAATCTGCCGCACTTTCTCCGCAAATTCTGCGCACTTGCAGTAGCGTCCCGGAAGCACAACGGCGCTTGGGCAGAGCGCGAGTGCTTCGGCAATCGTCATCATCGGTCGTACGCCCATCATTCTGGCTTCTGCGCTAAAGGATGCGAGCGCCTTGCGCCCGACCAGCACCGGCCTGCCTCGCAGCTTGGGATTGAGCACCTGCTCCACCGACGCGAAGAACGAATCGAGAGACACATGAACGACGCTGGGTACCGGACCGGTGAAGTTAGCCGCCGGCTTTGCCTGTAAAGGCGCCGTGGACGCCGTGGGCAGCGAAATACCGACGGGACTCAGGGTGGGGAATACGGATTCGACACAGGCGCTCATAAACGCTCCCGGTGAGGACGGAGGCTGGTGCTAGATTCAACGGGTGGCGTCCGGCTCGTGAGAGCCTGTACGGCAATGGAACCGGCCGCCACTTTATCCGTGCCTGTTGTTCAATGCACGGGCCGTTCCCGTTTTCCTCTACCGCCCCGCAGTATAGCGAACAAAAAGCGAAAGTCAAGAGCTTTGGTTTACCGGTTTCGTTACGCTTGACGTAATTCGTAAATATTGCTAACTTCCGTTCATGATCCTCAGCTACCGGGACAAGCGAACGCGCGATTTCGCTGCCGGCAAGCGGGTCAAGGCGTTTTCAGGAATCGAGCGTTCTGCACGTCTGAAACTCGACCGTCTGGAAGCGGCCCTTTTACTGTGTGATCTTAGCGCATTGCCCGGCAATCGATTTGAAGCCTTGGCCGGCGATCGCAAAGGTCAGTACAGCATCCGCATTAACGACCAATGGCGAATTTGTTTTGAATGGACGGACAAAGCGCTGGGGCCATCAAACGTGGAAATAGTCGATTACCACTAGGAGAAACAATATGGCAATTCCACCAATCCATCCCGGAGAACATCTGGCTGAGGAACTCGCAACGCTCTCGATGAGCGCGGCCGAACTCGCGCGCAAAATCAGCGTGCCGACGAATCGCGTCACGCAAATCTTGAACGGAACGCGGTCCATTACGGGCGATACCGCTCTCCGTCTCGGCCATTTTTTTGGCACTAGCGCGCAATTCTGGCTCAATCTGCAGGCGCTTTACGACCTTCGTATCGCACAGGAAAAGTCCGGAAAAACAATTCGCGATCTCCCCACATTGAAAGATTCGGAACTTTCCCACGCGCACTGAAAATAAAACGGGAGCCCTGCCGCGATTCCGCGACAAAGCTCCCGCCTCTTTACTTGGTTTTCTCGGGCGAACCTTCCAGCGGAATTATTTCCACCGTTTCGCCCTGACGCACGCGAAGCGCGTCCACGCTGACGAAGCCGAACCCGCGCTGCTCGGGCTTAGGCTCCGGTGCAAGCGCAGTCCGCTCGGTGTAGTCCGTGCAATTGCGCACCGGAAAGGGAACCAAGGTGTTCGGGCTGATCAAGCGGCAAAAGGTCTCGACGTCCTTCGCACGCTCTCCCGTACGCACGGTTCCCCAAATGCAGGCGGCACACAACGACACGCGCCGTTTCCAGGCAAATGAAGCCCACTGAATGACACTCATGATTCCTCCTTTCCGCGCTTATTCGCGCTGCACTTCGGAACTATTCCTTCAATTTCGGTTCGACGGATGCCGCCGGGAGGATCTCTGCGTCCTCGCCTTCGATTTGCCGGAATTGCGCCGCCGTGACGAAGCCAATGCTTCGACCACCGGTTTTGGTTAGCAAGATCCAAGCAATCTTTTCCATGTCCTGCTTACTCGCGATGCGTTTGTCATCGCATGTGGAGCATTCAGACACTGGAAAATGGACGCCCCGATCCGGGTACAGCCTCGTGCAGAGAATCTGCAACTGCGATACGCTGCGACCCTTCACGATTTGCGCCCAACGGCATGTAGAACACAGAGTTCCCGAGCCGTGCGGCGTTCCATCCTTCACCTTAATCGTGACCATAACTTTCTCTTTTTCTAAGAAGCGCAAAACGCTTCGGAATGGCTCATCGCGTTGCAAATGGCGAGGAGCACGGTTCACACGCAATTAAGAACATTGCGCGTGCAAAGCGGCAGA
>Ga0137403_10002687_pt1 | contig 21614 bp, 25 predicted proteins | sample CZOMad2_1_16fung_FD_122057 | JGI IMG/M metagenome (GOLD analysis project Ga0137403, IMG submission 122057) | Vadose zone soil fungal communities from Angelo Coast Range Reserve, California, USA - CZOMad2_1_16fungal (Hybrid Assembly) | ecosystem: Environmental > Terrestrial > Soil > Vadose zone...
GACGCAGTGATCGCGACCACCTTCCGCTCCAGCTCGCCCGAGCCGATCAGCCAGTCGATCCCGTTCTTGAGGACTCCCGGCAGGCTGTGACCGTACTCGGGCGCGGCGATGAGGACCGCATCGCTCGCTGCGATCGCCTGTCGAAGCGCACGCACGGCTGGCGGTGCGTCGTCCGGATCGATGTCCGGATCGAAGTACGGCAGCTCCCCGAGCCGCGTATAGAGCAGGACCTCGATCCCGTCGGGTGCCACGGACGCAGCCGTTTCGAGGAGGGTCAGGTTCGACGATCTCGCTCCCAGACTTCCGACTATGCCGAGAATCCGGATGCCGGCTTCGGGCCCACCCATGGATCGCCACATGACGTGAGATCAGCCCACATCAACCACCACGGTCGCTGCGGCGGGCGCGCGGCTCTCGTGCGCTCATGCTCGCAGTCCTGGAGGACGGCGGCGACTCCGAGACCGTCAGGCTCGAGCTCCACGATTCGATCCTCGGAGACTCTCGGCCCGCGGTGGCGCGCAGGACACTCTGGTCGCCTTCATCGATATGCTTCCGTGGGTGCCACCGGTGCTGGTGGGCCGATCGGTCTCCGAGTCAGAGCCTGACGGCAACGAGGTGAGTAGCGAGAACGGCGATTCTCGAAAGTGATGCCCGGCGATTCGCGCGACTCGAGAAGGGCCCCGCCCGACCTGCGCCGCGGATGAGGTGCGCAACACTATGAGGCGCGCGCGGCGGCTCTCGCTGCGGTCGTTCGCTGCCACACGAGTGCGAGAGCGATCACGCAGAGCGCGATCCCCTGCTGATGGGAGATGCCAAGGAAGCGTTCGGGGCGCCCGTCGCCCCGCAACGGATCGAGCACGACGCGCAGCGCGCCGTAAAGCCCCAGATAGACCCGGAAGGCCGTGCCGCGTGCCGCCTCTCCCGCCTCCACGCGCCCGAGAGCATGGCGGCAGGTGAGTGCGATCAGTACGAGCCCGAGCGCCTCGTAGAGCTGCACGGGATGCCCGAACCGACCGTAGCAGCAGCCGGCGAAGAAGCACCCGATGCGGCCGATGGCATGGCCGAGCGGCACCGCCACGGCGAAGTAATCCGCGCCGCGCATGAAATCCAGCCGACGGAGCCGCGCGAAGACGGCGCCCGCGAGCAGCGCGCCGAGAAGGCCACCGAAGAAGACGAAGCCGACCGAGAAGTCGGCCCAGAAGCGGAGCTCGCCCCGTGCGTAGTGCTCCCAGCCGAGCACGACGAACAGCGCCTTCGCGCCGACGATCGTGCCGGCGAGCAACGTCCACATGGCGGCCCAGAACTCGTTCTCCGTGACCCCGATCCCGTCGCGGTGGCGCTCGAGCCAGAGCACGGCGGTCACGCAGCCGGCGGCAGCGAAGGCGCCCCAGGCGGTCGGCATCATACGACAGGGCCCCCGGCATCGGCGCGCGCATAGAACGCGTCGCGGCGCCCGAGGGCGTTCACCGCGCACATCGGCTCCAGTCGATCGCCGATGGGCACGCGAAACGCGCACACGGCGAGACGCTCGCGACCGGGCGCGGACGCGGCCTCTGCGGCGCTCATGAAGTGATGGCTCACAATGCAGAAGTACCGCGCGTGAACCGTGCCGGTCCGCCGCACGAGCCGCCAGAGATAGGGGATGACCCGGGTCGCGAGGAATCCCCCATGGCGTGCGACGACATGTGCGGTACGACGGAGCGCGGCGCGTCGGCCGTCCAGGCGGAACGACGTGCCGCCGAGGCGGTCGAGGAGCTCTGCAAGAAAACGCATCTCGTCCGGCCGATCGCGGCGGTAGAGCGGCACGAGCGAGACGCCCGCGCGCCGGCGCACGGCGAGCCCCTGCACGAATCGGCTGCACGCCGGATGCCCGAGATACCCTTCCCCGCGGGCGAGCGCGGGATCGCCCGCGCCCTCGGCAATGCGCGTCCAGAGCTCGTCCGGCCCGACCCCCTCGAGCGCCAGATCCGTCCGCCCAACCGCCGCGACGGGCTGGAAGCTCACCATTTTGAAGGCGTCGGCGTTCCGAAGAAACCAGCGCACGATGCCGGGGACCTCGAGGAGGTTTCGCCGCGTCACCGTGACGGTCGACGCGGCCTCGAGGCGCCGGCCCGTGCGTCGGCGAGCGCTCCGGATCAGGTCGGCGAACTCCGCACGGAGCCCGTCGAGCTCGGCCTCCGTGGTCGCCCGGGCGTAGCCGTCGCGCCGCCCGCGCATCGTCGTGTCGATGTGGAGCGATATCTCGGTGAGGCCGCCACGAACCATGAGCCGCTCCAGCAGGCCGCGCTTTCGCCGGAACGTCTCGCCGTGGGTCATGAGCATCGGGACGAGCCCGATCGTACGCGCGTACGCGACGAGCTCCACGAGCTCCGCCTCGGCCCGCAGGGTCACCTCGCCGTCGGTGAGCTGGACGTTCCCGGTCGGCCCGAGCCACTGCCGGATCGCCCGCATCTGCGCTTTCACGTCCTCGACCGAGCGCGGGCGGCTGCGATTCGCGTCGGCGCCGAGGTAGCAGCCGCGGCAGGTGAAGTCGCAGCGCGGCATGACGCCGATGGTCGCGGCGCAGCCGGCGTAATGCCGGCCGAGGAACTGGGTCGGCGTGCGTAGCGCGTCGGGCAGGCCGGCCCACGCCTGCGCGAGCACCATCCGCGTCTCGGCCGCCGCCTCCGTGAGGCGCACGGGTCACTTCCGGTGTCGCTGCTCGCAGTCGACGCGCGCCTGGCCGCTCAGCCCGGCGCACTCGGCGATCTCGGCGTCCTGCGCGGGCTGGCGCTTCGTCGCGAAGAGCCCGAAGCACGCCGTGCCGGCGAGAAACACCCCCGCGAGCGCGAGCAACATGGTCGTTCTCTTGATCATGATGACCTCCTGCAGAGCAGCGTCGTGTCGGTTGCGCCTGGCCGGGGTCTCATCGTGCCTCGCCCTGCGGCGCCTGGTCGTTCAGGGACCAGTCGTAGTCGAGGAACTCGATGCGTACGTCGGGAGCGGTCGCTCGGGGATCGCTCAGGTAGCGTCCGACGTACCCGGGCAACGACCCGGCGGCGGCCTCGAAGTCGGCGCGGAACCACTTGAAGATCGAGGAGAGGTGGAGCGTGTTCGTCGCAGAATCGAAGCGGTTCTTCGTGGAGTCCGCGAGGAAGGTGCGCGCCTGGTCGTCGAGCTGCCGATCGAGGTCGCCCGCGCGGTACGCCTCGCTCCGGAGCATGGGGCAGCTCCGCGAGGCGCACACGAGCGCAAAGTGGATCCGGGGCTCGCGGAAGTCGGCCCGGAGCGTGCCGTTCTCGATGTCGTCGAGCGACACGATGCCACCCTTCAGCCCCGGCATCGGGACGAAACGCTCCCGGAACGCGGCGCCCGGCAGCCATCCGATCTTGCGGATGGAGGCGATCGGGTAGTGATCGAGCACGAGCCTCACCGTGAAGGCGTTGTAGGCGTTGATCCAGAAGGCGAGTCGCTCGGCCCGGCCCCAGCGCGCGTAGTCGTCCGCGCAGGCGCTCGAGAGGCCGTCCAGATAGGAGGCGAGCATGGGGGCGCCTTCGCGCGCGAGCCGCCCGTAGGCGACCTCGCCGCCGCGGACGAAGCGGCCGAGGATCGCCGTCCACGCCGCATGATCGTGATCGACGGGTGTGCAGGCGGCACTGGCCAGACGGGCGGAGAGAAGGATCGGCGCCAGGCGCGCGAGACCCCGCTTGGTTCGCACGACGCCGAGGCTCACTGGAGGGCTCCCCCGCAGCTCGACCCTGCGCCCGCAGTGCAGCCGAAGCAGTGGCGGCCGGTGGCGATCGGACTCCCGGCGAGGCGGTCGAGTGAGCTCAGGTCCCACACCGTGCGCGGCCCGCCGCCTCGTCCGGCACCGAGCGGCAGCTCGAGCATCTGGTTGAAGTCGCAGTCGTAGAGCCGACCGTCGAAGCCGACGCTCACCAGCGAGCGACACATGAGCGCCGCCACCGTCGCGGGATTGAAGTGGTTCACGAGGAGGCTCATGTACGCCGCGTGCCGGCCCTCGCGCGCGAGGGCCGCGGCGAACCGGTTGATCGGCATGTTGGTGAGGGTGAGGAGACGGTGGAACTCGAGGCCGAACCGGCCGCGCAGCTCTTCGCGGTAGCGTGTCTCGAGCTCCGCCTGCGGCGGCGGCAGGAAGGCGCCGACCGGGTTGTAGACGAGGTCGAGCCGCTGCTCTGTCCCGTAGCCGAGCGCGTTCAGGCGCCGGAGCGCCGCGATGCTCTTATCGAACGCCCCGTGCCCGCGCTGGCGGTCCACGTTCTCCGGGCCGTAGCACGGCAGGCTCGCGACCACCTCGACCCGGTGTTCGGCGAGGAACTCGGGCAGATCCTCCATCCCGGGCTCGAGCAGGACGGTCAGGTTGCAGCGGTCGATGACCCGCCGGCCGAGCCGCCGTGCCTCCCGGATCAACCAGCGGAAGTTCGGGTTCAGCTCGGGCGCGCCGCCGGTCAGGTCGAGCAGCTCGACGCCGGGGCTCGAGGCGAGAAGGGTCAGGACGCGTTTCGCGACCTCGTCGGTCATCATCTCGCGCCGCTGCGGCCCCGCCTCGACGTGGCAGTGATGGCACGCCTGGTTGCAGCGCTTGCCGACGTTCACCTGGAGCGTCGTCGCGGGGCCTCGCACCAGCGGACCGACCTCGTGTGCGGCGAGCGTGCGCTCGAAGTTCGCGGTCGCGTCCATCTCAGCAGCAGCCGCCGCGCTTGCCGTCACCGGGCACGCAGCCGTTCCCTGAGGCGGCGCTCGTCAGCGCGTAGCCCTCCCCCTTGGTCTCGCGCGGGTGACGCACGAGCGGCGCGTCGCTGCACGGGAACGGCGGCGCCTCGGCGAGCGGCACCAGCACCCGCGGCGGCACGAGATCGAAGTGCGCGCGGTAGGGCTCGGCCGCGTAGATCTGGAACGTCTTCTCGCATACCGCCGTGCGCACGCCCCGCCGGAGCACATGCCCGTCGTCGTCCTCCACCTGGCGAAACGGGCCGCGGTAGACGACCGCGTGCTTCTGGTCCCAGCAGGGCCCCTCCTTCCCCTTGTGCGCGACGACCGTCAGGCTCCGGAACTCGATCCCCTCGACCGTGCGCCAGGGTGCTTCGGCGCGCTCGAGCACCGTCATGCCGTAGAAGCCCGCCGCCTCGAAGGCGGCGAGGAAGAGGTCCTCGCGGATGGCCCCCGCGACGCAGCCGCTCCACAGCTCGCCGTCCCGCTGCAGGTGCACGGGGACGTCCTCGTCGCTCACGATGTCGGAGATGACCGCGCGCCCGCCCCGCCGGAGCACCCGGTGGATCTCGGCCCAGAGCTCCGACCGGTCCTCGGGGTGCACGAGGTTGAGGACACAGTTCGAGACCACGACGTCCACTTCGCCGTCGGGGATGAGAGGGCGCTGGGCCCGCTGCTCGGTGATCAGACCCTCCAGGCGGACGAGATCGGCGTCGGAGCGGACGGGCCGCGCGCGCAGCTCCGCGTCGAGCCAGTCGCGGTCGAGGCGGAGGTCCTGGATCTTGGCCTTGCGGAAGGTCACGTTGGCGAACCCGATGCGACGCGCGACCTCGGGGGCGTGGCGCCGGGCGAGGGCGAGCATCTCGTCGTTCATGTCGACCCCGATTACGCGTCCCTCCCGGCCGACCACCTGGGCAGCGAGGAAGCACGCCTTGCCGCTGCCGGAACCAAGGTCGAGGACGGTCTCGCCCGGCCGCAGGTGCCGGGTCGGGTCACCGCAGCCGTAGTCGCGGGCGAGCACCTCCTCAGGAATCGCCGCGAGCAAGGCGGGATCGTACGAGGTCGGACAGCAGAGCGCGGGTTCCGGGGTCCGGGCTCCCGCGCTGTAGCGACGACGCACAGCCTTCTCGACGTCGGCGTGCTGGTCCATGGGATCCTCCTCCCCACGAGCGTTGGATGCCGGCCCCCGCGCCTTCGTTTCGAGGACGTTCGCACCGTTCGAAGAGGCGGCGCACGGTCGGCGTGAGTCGGGTGCGGTTGTACGCGTCGCCCGCTCGCTTCACCACCTCGGCCTGCGTCGGATAGGGGTGGATGGTCGCGGCGATCTTCCCGAGGCCGAGTCCGCCCACCATGGCGAGCGTAAGCTCGGAGATCATCTCCCCCGCATGGGCGGCGACCAGCGTGGCGCCGAGGGTGCGGTCGCTCCCGCGCCGAAGGTGGAAGTCTTCCTGCCGGTTGCCGAGTGGGAGACGGTCCCTGCGATCGTAGAGGTAGGGTGCCTTGAAGAGGAACTGCGTCGAGAAGACAACGCCGCGGTTCCACAGGCGGTAGCGGAGCCCGAGATTCACGTCGCCAAAGCCGAAAGTCTCGACCTCATTCCGGCCCTTGGTCCGGTGCGTCAGGCGCTCGGCAGGGAGCGAGCCGAAGAAGGCGAGACGGTCCCGGATGCCGTCCTCCAGGTAGTACGTGAGGTTCGTGTTGGTGAACTCCTTGAATCCCTCGCGGCGATCGCGGCCCGCGCTGAACGACGCGTCGTTGCGGAAGAAGTTGAAGGCCAGCCTCTGATACGCGGAGCCGGCGTCCGGCGTCCACACACCCGCGCGGGCGCCCGTGGCGGTGACCCCCATACAAAGTAGGCCGATCCCTCGGGCATGCGCTCTCACGGTCCCCGTCACTTCGGGCAGCAGCGACGGAGGTTACCGCTAGGGTCTCGGTCGCCGCGCACCAGACTCAGCCGAACAACGCTTCCCGCCGCACGCGCTGACCGAGAAGGGGGCGCTGTCACCCTTCTCGAATTGATGGATTGGTCTTGTTGTTGTGCCGTAACCCGTGAGCGACAGCACCCGACCCGTACTACCCGACGGCGTCGGCCGAGTTACACTGGCAGCATGCAGCTCGCGGTGTAACCGGGCGCGGGCTGTGATCGCGTCCCAAGACTGACGAAGCTATCGCGTCGCGCGCACCCGCCAGCGGCGCAACCAGACGAAACCGATCACCGCCGAGAGCCCCGCCCCGCCGGCCACCGGGAGGGCGTGCCACACGAGCAGGTGGAGGCGCTCATCCAACGGGCAATCGATCCGCATCAGCAGTGCGGCGGTGAGGAACGCAGCCCCGCCCGCGAGCGCGCCCGCCCTCGCGGGTGCGAGCGGTGCGCCGCGACGGACCGCGATCAGTAACGCGCATAAGGGAAGCGCGGCGAGCACCACCGTCCTCGACGCACAGCCAATCCCAGTCCCGATGAACTGGGTCACGGCCAGCTCCCCATGCCGCGGTTGCAGGAACCAGAGCAGAGCGGCCAGCAGCCCGAAGCCGAGGGCAACTCTCCGGATCGGCCAGCGCGCCTGGTAGCCGGGGACCGCCTCCTGGAAGGCACCCGCCGCCATGAGCATGCCGGCCACAGTGAGGGCGGTGATCTCGAGCAGGTAGACCGGGTCACGCAGCTTCACCCTCAGGTCGGATCGAACACCCATCAAGCCCAGGCCTATCACCGCTCCGGCGATCGTCGCCACGACGATCAGCCAGAGCCCCAGGCGGGCCACGGGTGTCCGGAGGCGGCGCACCGGAGCGGCCTCGTCCAGCAGCCGCGCGAGCAGGGCCCGCGTGCTGGCCGTCTCGAGGGGGCTCGGCGTGTCAGCCACCGAGAAAGGTCCTCAATGCCTTGTACGCCCGGTGGGCGCGCACCTTGAGCGCGCCGGTCGTGATCCCGGCGCGCGCTGCCGCGGTCGCCACGGACATCCCTTCGAGCTGCAGCATCTCGAAGGCTTCCCGCTGTGCCGGCGGCAGTCGATCGAGGGCCTCCGCGAGGCACGGATTCCTCGGATCGGCATCCGTGCCACGCTCCGGCAGCACCTCGACGAGGACCTCACGCGACGTAAGCGCCACGCGATGCCGGAAGTGATCGACGGCGACGTGGCGCGCGATCGCGAACAACCACGGCTCGAACGGCCGAGATGGATCGTACGTGTGTCGCGCGCGGTGCACGGCCATCAGCGTGTCCTGGAAGACGTCCTCGAGTTCGTGCGCGTCCGCGATCCGACGGCGCAGGAAGCGCAAGAGCGGGGGGGCCATGTCCGTCAAGAGCTCATCATATGCCTCACGGTCCCCGCGCTGCACACGTTCCATCCACCGCGCGCGTTGCACGCTCCTGGCCCTGAGGGTCTCTTCGTCCATTTCGTGTCGCGCCGTCGGAGGTTACCGGGCCTGAGCGGGTTGGCCCCTCTGTGGCGGGGAGGATGCTGTCTGCCGCACGCGAACGCAATCGGGGCCCCGGAGGCATTGTGACCCATCGCGCCCCGGGACGAATCCCTCTTCGAGTCTGGCGGCAGAGATCCGACCGCGCGATCGAAAGGAGCGCGAACGTTACCGGGGCCGCGTCAGTCCCCCCCGGCCGCTGTAGGCCCCTGCCCCTCGGGATCCAGTCAATCAGACACGCCCGGGCGGCCCGCTGTAACCGAAGGCGCTCCTGAACGAATCCGCATCCAAGTCAGGAGGAGGGGACATGGCCGGCCAACCGAAAGCAGGACTGATGCTGCTCGCCGCGCTCGTGGCAATGAATCGCGCAGCGGCCGCGACGCAGTTTGCCGTCGACCCCGAGGTGGGGAACAACGCCTTCACCGCCGTGTTCGACTCGCAGATCGGCGAGCGCATCACCGCCGTGAGCTCGGCTGTCGGCTGCACGTTGACGGTTGACGAGGCGAAGCGAGAGGGCCGCGCGAGTTGCTCGGTGCCGCTCGGCAGTGTCCGGGTCGACAACGACGACACGAAGACCGAGCACTTCGGGCAATGGGCCACGAACAAGAAGACGGACCCGAAGCAGTGCACCTTCCAGGTGGAGGTCCCGGTGGTGACGCTCCCGTCCCCCGTCGAGCCGAAGACCCCCGTCGCCTTCACCACCGAGGGGCGCTTCACGATCTGCGGACGGCCCCGTGACGACGGCCAGGCGGAGCACATCCAGGGCACGGTGATCTATCTGCCGGCGGGCACGTACGGCGCAAAGCGGACGCTTCGCATCCGGGCGAAGGTCGAGCACTTCGACCGGGAGAAGTACGGTGTCAGCCCGAAGAACACGGCCGGCTGGCTCGCCCGGGTGCAGCAACTCGCGCCGGTCGTGGGCACCGAAGGGACGATCGAGGTCAATCTGTTTGCCACCGCCGCGGACGCAGCCGGCGCGGGCGGGCAGCCGCAAGCCGAGTAGAAGAAGTCGGGCGCCGCGAAGCGGACGCTCGATGGCCGTGAAGTGACACCCACAACCAGACAGAGGGAGGAAACGGAAATGAACGGCAGAACGAACGCGGTCCGGAGAGGGATGCTCATCGCGAGCGCAGCAGCGGCTCTCGTGCTCGCCGGCAATGTCGTGGCGCGTGCCGCGGACAAGACCGGCGGAGGGGTCGAGTGCGCGGGCGTCAATGCCTGCAAGGGCAAGGGAAGCTGCAAGGGAGCGGAGAACGCCTGCAAGGGCAAGAACGAGTGCAAGGGCAAGGGGTTCGTCGACATGAGCAGCGCCGACGAGTGTAAGAAGGCGGGCGGCAAGGTGATCGCAGAGAAGTAGAGCCGCTTCCGTCCGGGATACGAGGTCGGGTCGTCACGCGACCCGGCCTCCCCCCGGTGGAGGTAGACCCCATGGCGTTCAGCGTTCCCTATCTGGGGCACGGCGTCGGGCTGCGAACGACGCACTTCCCGCGGGTGCTCGATGGCACGGCGCGGGCGGACTGGTTCGAGGCGGTCTCGGAGAACTTCATGATCGACGGCGGCCGGCCGCTGGCCGTGCTCGAGCGAGCGCGCGCGAGCTGTCCGGTGGTCCTGCACGGGGTGTCCCTGTCGCTCGGCTCGACCGATCCGCTGAGCGAGCGCTACCTCCGCGCGCTGCGCGCGCTCGTCGATCGGATCGCACCCTCGTGGGTGTCTGATCATCTCTGCTGGGGCAGCGTCGGCGGCCGCTACGCGCACGACCTGCTCCCGCTGCCCTACACCGAGGAGGCGCTCGAGCACGTCGTCGACCGGGTGGAGACGGTGCAGAACCGACTCGGCCGGCAGATCCTGATCGAGAACGTCTCGAGCTACCTCACCTTCGCGCACTCGGCGATGCCCGAGTGGGAGTTTCTCGCGGCGATCGCCGAACGGGCCGACTGCGGGATCCTCCTCGACGTGAACAACGTGTACGTGAGCGCGGTCAATCACGGCTTCGACCCCGAGCGATACGTCATGGCGATGCCCCCGGATCGCGTCGGCCAGATTCACCTCGCCGGCCACAGCGACAAGGGGACGCATCTCCTCGACACGCACGACGGCCATGTGGTCCCCGCCGTGTGGGACCTCTACCGCGTGGCTGTGCAGCGGTGCGGTCCGATTTCGACGCTGATCGAGTGGGACGACCGCGTCCCCGAGTGGGGGGTGCTGTGCGCCGAAGCTGAGCGAGCGCGCATGGTCGAGGCCCAGATGCTCGAGGAGGCGCATGCTGCCACTGCGTGAGTTGCAGGCGCGCTTCCTGCGCTCGATCGCGACGACGCCCGAGCGCTCGGACGGTCACGGATTCGATCCCGCGCTCCTGGAGCTCGTGGAAGGACGCGGCCGCCTCGGCTCCACGGACCGTCTCGGCGTCTACACGGAGATGTACTGGGCGCGGCTCCTCGACGTCCTGCGCGACGACTTCCCGCGTGTCGCCGCCGTCCTCGGTGCAGATCGGTTTACGGCCCTCGCCGGCGCGTACCTCGAGCGCCACCCGTCGACAGACCCGTCGGTACGCTGGGTAGGCGCCAATTTCGCGGACTTCCTCGCCGAGTGGGGCCCGGTGGACGACCTGCCGTTTCTCGCCGACCTGGCGCGCCTCGAATGGACCCGTCTGGCCGTGTTCGACGCTGCCGACGCCGCGCCCTTGCGCCTCGAGACGTTGCGAGCCATTCCGCCGTCCGAGTGGCCCCGCCTCAGCTTCCACCCGGTGTCGGCGTTGCGCGTGGTGCGCTGCGCATGGCCGGTGCACGAGCTCTGGGTCGCGGACGATCCGAAGGCGGCGGCGACCACGGTGCGCCCGGCGGCGACGGTGCTGCGAGTGTGGCGGGAGGCCTTCGCCGTGTACCAGACACCCGTGGATGCGGTGGAGCACGTGGCGCTCCGGCAGCTGCTGGCCGGTGCGCCCTTCGGCGTGATGTGCGACCGCCTCGAGGCGGTGCTTCCCCCACCCGCGGTCGCGCGAGAGGCCGGCGCACTGATTCTCCGCTGGGTCGAGGACCAGATTCTCGCCTCACCACTGGCGCCGAGTCGACGAGGGAGAGCGCAGTGAGCCGACGCTCGGGAAGGGAAACCGTTCCGGGCGCGCTTCGCAGGAGCTCTCTCTGGCTCGCCGTCGCGCTGGTGGCGGCTCATGGGCTGACTCGAGCAACGTCCGCACGCGGCGTGACTGACCTGCACCTCGCGCCGGGGCTCAGCTTCACGGACGACTCGAGCGACGACTTCCCTATTCGAGGTGAGGATCTCGAAGACGCGGAGTCACGCCCGGGACGGGCGACCGTGATGTTCTTCGGAGCCTCGCACTGCTGGAACACGAACCGCGAGGCCGAGCGGCTCGTGGCGCTCTACCCGAAGTACCGGGATCGCGTGCGCTTCATCATCGTCGACGTCAACCGTCCCTCGGCGGCGCAGCGACCGCTGATGAAGAGCTACTACCGGGGCTCGATCCCCACGCTGGTCGTTCTCGCGCTGGACGGCGGACCGGTCTACGCACGGGCGGGGGAGACGGCGAGGACGCGTGGCGACACGCGGGGCCTGGATTCCCTGATCACCGGAGCTCTCGGCAAATGAACGGTCGAAGGAGCTGTATCTCCGTGGTCAGGATGAGCCACGCGTGGGGTACTCGGTGATGCGGAAGCTGCGCTCGCGCAGTGGACCGACGGGCCGTGGCTGGCTCTTCTACGAGACCTTCGACGGGACGAACGGCGCCGTCTCGTTTCGGACGCGGCCTTGCCGTCTGCACAGGCTGCCATCGGACCGGCGTCGACTACTTGCGCTCCGCGTTTTGGCCCTAAAGGACGGACTCCCGTCTGCCGCGATGGCCCCACCGGCAAGGTGATCGCGTCCCAGGGGTTAGGGAGCTATCGCGGCGCGCGAGAACGCCAGCGCCGCAACCAACCGAGCCCGATTACCGCCGACAGCAACGTGCCTCCGGCAACCGGGAGGGCGTGCCATACGAGCAGATGGAGGCGTTCGTCCAACGGGCAGTCGACCCGCATCAGGAGGGCCGCGATCAGGAACGCTGCCCCACCCGCCAATACGCCTGCCCTCGTGGGTGCGAGCGGTGCGCCGCGACGGATCGCCACGAGTAACGCGCACAAGGGAAGCGCCGCGAGCGCCACCGTCCTCCATGCACAGCCAATCCCGGTCGCGATGAACTGGGTGACGGCCAGCTCCCCATGCACCGGCTCCAGGAACCAGAGCAGGGCGGCCAGCAGCCCGAAGCCGAGCGCAACTCTCCCGATCGGCCAGCGAACCTCGTAGCCGGGGACCGCCTCCCGAAAGGCGCCAGCCGCCATGAGCATGCCGGCCACTGCGAGCGCGGCGATCTCGAGCAGGTAGACCGGCTCACCCACCTTTACCCTCAGGTCTGGTCGAACACCGATCAGGCCCAGGCCCATCACCGCTCCGGCGATCGTCGCCACGACGACGAGCCAGAGCCCCAGGCGGGCCGTGGGTGTCCAGAGGCGACGCACCGGAGCGGCCTCGTCCAGCAGTCGCTGGACCAGAGCCCGGGTGCGGGCGGTCTGGAGCGGAGTGGTCGCGTCAGCCACCGAGGAGGGCCCTCAGCGCCTTGTATGCCCGGTGGGCGCGCACCTTGAGTGCGCCGGTCGTGATCCCGACGCGCGCCGCCGCCGCCGCAACGGACAGGCCCTCGAGCTGCAGCATCTCGAAGGCCTCACGCTGCGCCGGGGGCAGCCGATCGAGGACCTCTGCGAGACGCGGCCGCGCGGGATCAGCCTCGCCGGCGGGCTCGGGCAACTCCTCGACCAGGACCTCGTGCGACGCATGCACCATGCGGTGCCGGAAGTGATCGACGGCGACGTGGCGCGCGATCGCGAACAGCCACGGCTCGAACGGCCGAGACGGATCGTATGTGTGCCGGGCGCGGTGCAGGGCCATGAGCGTGTCCTGGTGGACGTCCTCGAGCTCGTGGGGGTCGGCGATGCGACGGCGCAGGAAGCGTAGGAGCGGGGAGGCTATGTCGGTCAGAAGCGCACGATATGCCTCGCGATCCCCCCGCTGCGCGCATTCCATCCACTGGCTCCGTTGCGCGCTGCGGGCTCGGACGTTCTCTTCGTCCATTCGTGACGCACCACCAGAGGTTACAGAATCGCAGGGGGAGGATGGTGCCCGCCCCGCCGCAAAGTCAATGGGTTCGCCGCCACCACCGTAACCCGACGCGGCCGGCGACGAACACCCCTCTGAGTCAGGAGGAGGAGATTGGAATCATGGTCCACGCTTGGCATCTCGTACCGATCCGCCACCTCCTGGCGGTCGCGGTGTCCGTCGGTGTCCTCGGCTCCGCGGTGGCACGTGCGGAGACGCCTCCCGTCGCCGCGGTGAACGCCGTCGACGGGATCGCCCTGAAGGGCTACGACGCGGTCGCCTACTTCACCACCGGCGAGCCAACCCCTGGCCTGGACGGATACACGCATCGCTGGAAGGGCGTGACGTATCGCTTCGCTTCCGCCGAGAACCGTGACCGTTTCAAAGCCGACCCGGAGAAGTACGTCCCACAGTACGGCGGCTACTGCGCCTACGCGATGTCCATCGACCGGATCGCCGACATCGATCCGTCGCGGTGGGCGATCGTCGACGGCAAGCTCTACCTGAACAACAACCGACTCTCGCAGGCGCTCTGGTCGGTGAACAAGCGCGGAAAGATCGTATCGGGCGATCGGAACTGGGCGGTCTTTCCAAAGAAGACCGAGGGCCAGTGATGCAGGCGTGCGCTTCAGGGTCCTCTTCGATGAACTCCAACGTCCCTCCTGCCCCGCGAGCCTGGCGCGATCCGCGCAAGCTGAGAGTCCTCGGCATGGGCACGGCGCTGCCGGGTCTCCCGCTCTCGACCGCCGAGCTGCTCGAGCGCATCGAGAGACGGTTCGGCGTCGCGGTCTCGCTTCGCGGGACCATTCTGGCGGATCGGCTCGGAATCCGGACGCGGTACGTGTGCCGCGATTTCGAAACCCGCCACGAGCGGCCGCGCCCGGGGGAGTCCAATCCCGATCTCGCAGCCGGTGCGCTCCGTGAGGCGCTGGAAGAAGCGCAGCTCGGGCTTGGTGACCTCACATATCTGATCGGTCACACGGCTACGCCCGCGCGCCTGGTGCCGCCGAACATCGCGCTCGTCGCCGACCGGGTCGGCTACACCGGGCCCTACCTCGAGCTCCGTCAGGCGTGCACCGGTTTCGCCAACGCGTTGGTGATCGCGCAGGGTCTCCTTTCCGTCCCCGGGACGGGAGCGGTCGCGATCGTCGGTTCCGAGACGGGCTCGGTCTACTTCGACCCGCAGCGCGCGGCCGAGGACAAGGGCCAGCTCGTGAATCTCGTGCAGATGGGGGACGGCGCCGCGGCGATCGTCCTCGGGGCCGACGACTCCGGCCCTGGTGCGCGGATCGGCGACAATTTCTTCGGCCAGGTTGGGGTCGGCCGGACACCCGGCTTCTCCCTCGTCGCCGGCGGCTCGGACGCATCCTTCATCGAGAACGGGGTCGTCGAGTTCGATCACGACTTCGCGGCGGTGCGCCTCGGCGGGCCCGCGCTGTTCGAGCACGCGGCCGCCGTCGCGCGCGAGCTCGGGACCGGCATCGATGTGGTGGACCACGTCGTCCCACACCAGGCGAACGGGCACTTGGCGGAGCTGCTGGGGCCCTACCTCGGCATCGAGCCGCGGCGCGTGTTCGTCAACGCGGACCATCTCGGCAACACGGGCTCCGCAGCCATCTGGCTTGCCCTCGCCGAGCTCCGGCGGACCCTCGCGCCCGGCGCGAGCGTGGTCGCGCTGGGAGCGGAGGCGACGAAGTACATGTTCGGGGGCTTCTGCTACCGCCATGGCCGGACGCCCGGCCCGTGACAGCGTAGCGCCTGCGCGCGCCCCGAAACTCCTCGTCGCTCTCGAGGGTATCGGAAAGCGGTACGCGCGCCGCGTGGCGATCCAGGATGTCACGCTCTCGCTTCGGGCCGGCGAGGTCTTCGGCCTCGTCGGAGCAAACGGCGGCGGGAAGACGACGACGCTTCGGGTACTCGCCGGGATACTCAGCCCGGACGAGGGGCGCGGCACCGTGCTCGGCTTCGACCTCCGTCGCGGCGCGGGGGAGATCCGCAAGCACGTGGGCTACATGTCGCAGCGGTTCTCGCTCTACGCCGACCTGTCCGTCTTCGAGAATCTGCGCTTCCGCGCTCAGGTCTACGGACTCCGCCGGCCGCGGGCGGCGGCCGAGGCGATCATCGACGAGTTCGACCTCAGGGAGTACGCGCGGATCGCTGCGGGAAAGCTCTCGGGCGGGTGGGCGCGCCGCCTTCAGCTGGCGGCAGCCCTGACCCACGCGCCACGACTGATCCTGCTCGACGAGCCGACCGCCGGGCTCGATGCCGTCTGGAGGCAGGACGTCTGGCGCCGCATGGAACGCCTCGCTGCCGGGGGGGCGGGCATCGTCGTCAGTACGCACGATCTTGCCGAGGCGGAGCGCTGCGCGCGCGTCGCCTTGCTCTCGGAGGGTCGCGTCGTTGCGGCCGGTACGCCCGAGCAGGTGGCGCAGAGCGCCCCAGCGGTCGCCTTCCTGCTGTCCGGTCTCGACGCGCGCCTGCTCGCCCGGGACGTCGAGGCAGTGCCGGGCGTCCTTGCGAGCTATCCGCAGGGTGCGAGCCTGCGCATCGTCGCCGAGGTCGACGCCGAAGAACGTCTGCATCGCATGGCCGCCCTGCACGACGCGCGCCTCGCTCGCGTCGCCATGCGGCTCGAGGACGCGGCCCTGGTTCATGCCCGCGGACCCTGGGAAGGCGATGCATGACGGTTTCCGGTTCGTGGCATCGCATCCGGCACCGCGTCGCGCGCATCCTCGCCGTGGCCCGGATCGAGACCCTGCACCTCGCTCGCGATCGCACGACGATCTCGCTCATCCTGGTCGTCCCCGCCATCCAGCTCGTGCTCTTCGGGTACGCGGTCAACCTCGATCCGAAGGACGTTCCGATCGCCATCGCCCGGGAGTACGATGGTACGGTCGACCGGCTCCACCGCACCATCGTGGAGACGGGCTACTTCTCGATCCTGGCAGATGGCCTCGAGGCCGGTCGCGCGGAACGGATGGTGGCGGAAGGTCGGGCGCTCGTGGGGATCGAAATACCCCGGCTCGACTACTTCGATCCCGATGCGCCGCCGGAGAAGCCGAAGATCGTGGTCGACGCGACCGACCCGGCGGCGGTGCGTCCGGCCCTGGCAGCCCTGCAGATCGCCTACTGGCGAGGGGCCGCGCAGACGTACGCCGAGGCCCCTGCCCTCGACGTCGAGTGGCTCTACAACCCCGCGGGCCGTACGGCTTGGACCATCGTTCCCGGGCTGGCCGGCGTCGTCGTCATGATCAGCATGCTCATGCTGGGCGCGCTCACGCTCGTCCGGGAACGCGAGCGCGGGAGTTGGGAGACGCTACTGGCCACACCCGTCGAGGCGGTGGATGCGCTCGTCGGGAAGCTCGCTCCCTACCTCGTCGTCGGCGCCGTGCAGGCCGCGGTGGTGGTCGGCGCGGCTCGACTGCTGTTTGCCCTGCCGGTGACGGGAGCCCTCTGGGCCCTTCTCGCTGCCGTTCCCGCGTATGCGGGCGCCCATCTCGTCCTCGGCTTTGCTCTCTCGGCGCTGGCGGAGAGCCAGATGCAGGCGATCCAGGCCGCGGTGTTCTTCTACCTGCCCTCGATGCTCCTCTCGGGCTTCATGTTCCCGTTCCAAGGCATGCCGGCGTGGGCACGGACGATCGGCGAGGCACTGCCCCTCACGCACTTCGTGCGCGCGACGCGCGGCGTGCTCCTCAGGGGCGAACCCGCCTCGTTCGTGGCGTCGGAGATGGTACCCGTGGCGCTGTTTGCGCTCGTCGCCGGCGCCGCGGCGCTCGCGGCGTACCGACGACGGATCGATTGACCGACACCCGTGACGACCTTCATCGAAAAGGATCTGTAGCAGGCGCAATGGGTAGGCTCGCCAAGGATCCTCCGGCCTCTGAGATCACACCGGAGGGTCTGTACATGAGGCGGCGGGAGTTCATGCGGAACGCCGTCCTCTTCACGGCAACCAGCGCAGGCGTGGGCGGCAGCCTGCTCTGGTTGATGAGGGGAGGCCGGGCGGAGCCGAGGCCTTCCGAGCGCGCGGGCGGCACTGACGCTAGCGAGCAGCAGCTCACGATCGCCCGCTACGGCAGCTACACCACCGACGAGCTGTTGACGCCGTACCGCGACATCACAAGCTACAACAACTTCTACGAGTTCGGGACCGACAAGAGCGACCCCGCCGAGCAGGCGCACGCGTTGCGGCTCCGCCCTTGGACGGTGAGGATCGAGGGCGAGGTCCACAGACCCCAGATCGTCGACATGGACCAGCTCCTCGGATGGGTTCCACTCGAGGAGCGCATTTATCGCATGCGCTGCGTCGAGGCATGGTCGATGGTGATCCCCTGGGTCGGCTTCCGTCTTGGCGATCTCCTCCAGCGGGTCGAACCGACATCGCGTGCGAAGTACGTCGCCTTCACGACGCTCTTGGACGCTGAACAGATGCCAGAGCAGCGCCGACATCTCCTCGACTGGCCTTACGTCGAGGGGCTGCGCATCGACGAGGCCATGCATCCCCTCACGATCCTCGCCGTCGGCCTCTACGGCAAAGTGCTCCCAAGCCAAAACGGCGCGCCGCTGCGCCTTGTCGTCCCCTGGAAGTACGGCTTCAAGGGCATCAAGTCGATCGTGAAGATCCACCTCACCGAGGAGCAGCCACCCACGACCTGGAACCTTGCCGTGCCACACGAGTACGGCTTCTATGCGAACGTGAACCCGGCGGTCGACCACCCCCGCTGGAGCCAAGCGACCGAGCGGCGCATCGGCGAGTTCCGCCGTCGCCCGACCCTCCCCTTCAACGGCTACGCCGAGCAGGTTGCCGAGCTCTACGCCGGCATGGACCTGCGCCGGTTCTTCTAGCGATGCGCCGCGCCGGACCGCTGCCCTGGCTCAAGCCCGGGGTGTTCGTCGGCGCGCTGGTGCCGCTCGCCGCGATTCTCTTCCGCGCCTGGCGGGGAGAGCTCGGCGCCAACCCGATCGCACAGGCGCTCAACCAGCTCGGGCTGATCGCGCTCGTCTTCCTCGTCGCCGCGCTCGCCTGCACACCGCTCAAGGCGTTCTTCGGCTGGACGTGGCCGATCCGGCTCCGCCGGATGCTGGGTCTCTTCGGCTTCTTCTACGCGCTCCTGCACGTCAGTACGTACGCGGCACTCGACCAGGTCCTCGATTGGCACGCCATCTGGGAGGACGTTACGAAGCGGAAGTTCATCTTCGTGGGCTTCACAGCCTTCGTCCTGCTCGTCCCGCTTGCCGCGACCTCGACCCGGGGCGCCCTCAAGCGCCTCGGCTACGCCCGCTGGAAGCGGCTGCACCGCCTCGCCTACGTCACCCCTGTCCTCGGCGTGATGCACTTCACGTGGCGGGTCAAGAAGGATATGACCGAGCCCGCGGCATATGCGCTCGTGCTCGGAGCGCTCCTTCTTGTGCGCGTGGTCATCTACCTGCGCGCCCGTACGTCGGCGCCGCTGCAGCCCGAATGAACGGCGATCACGGGCCCCGGGGTTGGATCACCATCGCGAGCTCACACGATGGACCGGATCACCCCGCCGTCCACTCGAAGGGCCGCCCCGTCAGTGGCCGAGGCCGGCGCACTGCACACGTAGACCACCATCGCCGCCACTTCCTCCGGTGTCGCAAACCGCTTCAGCAGCGACGCGGGGCGCGCGGTGCGGAAGAACTCGGCTTCGAAGCTCGCCGCATCCGTGCCCTGTCCCTTCGCCAGGTCCTCTACGAACCGCCCGACGCCCTCGGAGCGGGTCGGGCCGGGCAGCACCGAGTTGACCATCAGCCCGGTTCCGGCGGTCCCCTCGGCAAGGCCACGCGCGAGAGCGATCTGCGCCGTCTTGGTCACGCCGTAATGGACCATCTCCACCGGGATGTTCACACCCGATTCGCTGGAGATGAAGACGATCCGGCCCCAGTTCTCCTGGAGCATGTGCGGCAGGTAGCACCGACTCAGCCTGGCCCCGCTGAGCACATTGACCTCGAAGAATCGCGACCAATCCTCGTCGGTAATCTCGGAGAACGGCTTCGGCGCGCATCACGTACGCGTTCCCGAACGCCCATGTGCGCTGCTCGCACGAGTCCTGATAGACCTGCTCTTCGGCGATGTCCGCGTCGAGGTGCTGCCGGAGCGTCGCGACGGCCGAGCGAAGCTCCTGGAGTCGGATCGCGCCGCGGAAGGCATTCACGAGCTCCGTCCCGAGTTCCTTGCTGTGAAGATGGCGGACTATGTCGCGCTGGCCGAGCACGCGCAGGATCGCGTTCGCGACCGCCTCGGGATCGTGGTCGAACCGGCAACGTCCAGCTTGGGAAGCTTTCTCGGCCCTTGTGGGGCAAGGGTTTTTCGGCGGCGGTAGCAGAAAGGGGATAACGCAATACGCCGGCGACGCGGCCGTTTTCGACCGCATCTTTTCGCCCCGCTCGATCGTCTTCCTGTCAGGAGGGTCGATCGGATGACATCACTTCGAGGAAAAGTGGCGGTCGTGACCGGGGCGAGCTCGGGCGTGGGCAAGGCGACGGTCCAGGCGCTGGTTGCAGAGGACGTGCGCGTGACTGCGCTGGCGCGCGGCGGCGACGGGCTGCGCGCGCTGCGGGCCGAAGCGGGCCCCGGAGTCGAGACGGTGCAGGCGGACGCATCCGATCCGGCGGTCGCCGATCGCCTGATTCGCGAGCTCAAGCCCGATCTGGTGGTGCTCGCGGCGGGTATCCAGCCGGCCATGGGGCCGCTCGCCGAGCAGACCTGGGAGTCGTTTTCGGAGACGTGGAACACCGATCTGAAGGCGGCCTTTCACTTCATGAGAGCGGCGGTCACTACGCCGCTGCGCGAGGGCAGCGCGGTGATCGTCGTCTCGAGCGGAGCGGCCATCAACGGCTCGCACCTCTCGGGCGGCTATGCGGGCGCCAAGCGCATGCAGTGGCTGCTCGCAGGCTATGCGCAGACTCACGCGAACGCGAAGAAGCTCGGCATCCGCTTCCTTGCCGTGTTGCCCATACAGCTCATCGAGGGTACCAAGATCAGCGTTCTCGCCTCATCGTCGTATGCGGCCTGGCAGGGCATCAGCCCGCGGGAGTACATGAGCCGGTTCGAGGTGCCACTCGATGCCCAGAAGGTCGCGGCCGCCATCGTGGGCGGGCTGCGCGGTGACGTGGCGGCCGGCGTGACCGCGATCGCGGTGAGCGGAAAAGGCGTCGAGCCTCTCGGATGACCGACCCGCTCCTGCCGGCGATGGCCGAGGCGCAGCAGCGCTTCATGGATCTCGTGGCCGAGGTGCGGCCCGAGCTACACCGCTACTGCGCGCGCATGACCGGCTCGGTGTTCGACGGCGAGGACGTGGTGCAGGACACGCTGGCGAAGGCCTACTTCGCGCTCGGCCAGATGGAGGAGGCGCCGCCGCTCAGGCCCTGGCTCTTTCGCATCGCGCACAATACCGCCATGGACTTCTTGAGAAGGTACGAGCACAAGAACGTGGACGTGGTGGCCGAGGTGCCCGACGCCACCGACACCGACGAGCGCGGCCCCGATCCCGCGCTGGTGGAGGCGGCGCTGATCCTGTTCGCGTCGCTGCCGCCGTTGCAGCGGAGCGCGCTCGCGCTCAAGGACGTGCTCGGGCACTCGCTCGAAGAAGTGGCGACGACGATGGATACGACGGTCGCCGCGGTCAAAGCCGCGCTCGTCCGCGCGCGCGCCACCGTCGCGGCCGCCCGGCCGCCTGCGCCGGCCACGCTGCACGCGGAAGACCGGGAGCGGCTGCAGCGCTACGCGGATCTGTTCAACGCACGGAGCTGGGACGCGCTGCGCGCGCAATTCGCCGAAGAGGCGCGGCTCGACGTGGTCTCGCGTACCCAGCGTCGCGGCCCCGGTGCGGCGCAGTACTACACACGCTACGCCGAGATCATCGAGGTCGAGGATCTGCGTGCCGAGCCGGGCGTCGTCGACGGCGTTCCGGTCATCGCGATCTACCGCCCCGCGTCGAGCCCCACGCCCGCGTACTTCGTGCAGGTGCATTGGCACGAGGGCCGGATCGCGCTCATCCGCGACTTCCGCTACGTCCCCTACATCGCCGACGGCGCCCGCTTCACACGCTGAGCTTCATCCGCCAGGGTCAGCCGGAACGCCGTCGTGTCTCCCGTACTCCGTCGACCAATCTCCGCAGCACGTTCCACATCGTCGCCTCGCTCGTGGACCCGCGCACGATCGGCTCGTCGCTCACGATCACGGCGCGCACGGCGCCGAGTGTCTGACGCAGCGCCGCGAGCCCTTGCCGGCCGCGCTCGGAGTGCGGCACCGACGCAGTGATCGCGACCACCTTCCGCTCCAGCTCGCCCGAGCCGATCAGCCAGTCGATCCCGTTCTTGAGGACTCC